>Ga0136633_1001779_pt1 | contig 15490 bp, 15 predicted proteins | sample AntDrymeUQ832206_2_FD_105494 | JGI IMG/M metagenome (GOLD analysis project Ga0136633, IMG submission 105494) | Polar desert sand microbial communities from Dry Valleys, Antarctica - metaG UQ83 (22.06) | ecosystem: Environmental > Terrestrial > Soil > Desert | place: Antarctica: Dry Valley...
GAGAGCCCGACATCCAGCGCGACCACGGTGTGCGAGCGCACGCAGTACCGGCACTCCAGCAGCGCGGAGGTGCGCAGGATCGCGATCTCCTTGGCCCGGGCGTCGAGGGACCCCGGCCCGAGCGCGATCCCGATGAAAGGGAGCGCAACCTCCAGCAGCTCGGGAACCTGCGCGAGCGAGCCCGTGATGGGGCTGACGGCGCCGTCGCCGTAGTAGCGCCGCGCGAGCAGCGGCGCCTGTTCGCGTTCGAGGAGCTCGACCAGCGAGCCGGGTTTTGTCTGCGTCACCCGGCCTCCTTCAGTGGTCGCCCGACCGGGCGGCTCGAGGTCTAAGTTCACCTGATGCCGATCCGGGAGTCGTGTCCGTCGGGCAGCTGATCGGCGATCCGCAGCAGAGCGGTGACCGGCTGATCGAGCGGGCCCGTCGCGCGCGATACGAGCAGGTCGGTGTCGAGCCGGCCACCCCGGACAGTGGGTCCGAACGGGCTGTAGAACGCGCCGTCGGACGTGAGCGTCAGCTCGGGGTCGAGCTGCTCGAAACCCGCGGCCAGGCCCAGCTCGTTCGTCGCCGCCCGCCCGCGGTGGATGATCGGGCGCACCACGTGATCCTCGTCGGGAATCCCCAGGGAACGATGCAGCTCGCACAGCCGCTCGCGCTCCTCGGGATCGACGGCATCCGGGTCCTCGAGCGTCGTGGCGAGGCGGACCCCGATCCCGCGCTCCACGAGCTTCGGGATCGCCTCGACCACCTTGCGGAAGTTCTCCGGCCCGCGCATCTCGTCGTTCTCCACCGGATCTGGATGATCGAGCGAGATCTGCACGTGCACCGGCAGGTCGGCGAGCGGTTCGAGCTCGCCGAGTCGCCGATCGTTGAAGAGCGTCGCGTTGGAGAGCACGACGGTCGGCAGCCGCCGCCCGAGCTCGGCGACGAGGCCGGGCATGTCGTCGCGGATGAACGGCTCACCGCCCGTGACGCCGAACGCCGTGAAGCCGAGGTCCTGAGCCTCCGCTGCCCTGTCGAGGATCGCCTCCCGCGCGAGCTCACGGCGCGCGACCAACGGGCCCGACTCCGTCAGGCAGTACGAGCACTGCAGGTTGCAGTGGTAATTCGAGTAGAACCACAGGCGACCGCTCACAGTCCCCGCAGAGATAGCCTCGGCCAGCGCGCTCACGTGGCATGTGAGCCTACGGCGTTCAAAGAGGGGTTCGGGACAGTGAACCGCGTCGTCGTCGCGGCTGTCGCCGACTCACCGCTCGGTTCCCGCCAGGATGCGCGCGTCGGGCAGGAATGCGGCCAGGGCGAACCAGAACTGCTGGTCGTGGCGCACGGAACGCAGGCGGCGGCCCTTCATGGGACCGGCGACGGCCCGGCCGGTGATGTCCCACGTGCTCTGAGTCTGGCGGTCGACGACCGCATCGCCGCGTAGCTCGAAGTCGAGCGTGCGGCCGCCGAGGCGCCGGTCGAACGCCGCGCTCGTGCCCGCGTCCTCGGATTTGGCGATCTCGGCGTCGTCGAGCGCCGAGGCGACCCCATCCTTGAACACGACGACAACCGGCGTCCCGGCGACCTCGAACTGGGCGACCGGATCCTTCCGCAGCCGGGAGAACGGGACGACCACCGCCTCGTCGCCCACGAACACCGCAGCAACGCGCTCCTTGGCCGGCAGCCGGTCGTCGGTCTCGCCGTCAAAGAGGAACGGCTGCTCGTCGGGGCGGTCGTAGCCCTCGTAGGGGTTGCGGCCGTAGTCGCGCTCGTTGCCGGTGTCGCGCGACAGCACGTCGCCGGCGGGAAACTTCGCGCGGAAGTCCTTCCAGCTCAGCGTCTGGGAGGACAGGATCTCGAGCTGCTCGCCCGTGAGCTCGCCGACGAGCGCCTCGCCGCTGAACTGCTGCCACCACGACTCGGTCTGGCGGTCCCACATCACGAGATCGGACTTGCGCAGATTGCCGGTCGTCCCGAAGGTCAGCTCGCGGCCGTCCAGGCGACGGTCGAGAACGACGGCCGAGTTGCACAGCGGACAGAAGGTGACCGCGATCGGCCGCCCGGCGAAAGTGTCATTGACGATCTCGTGCCAGACGAGGATCTGGATCGGGTACGCGCGTGCTCGACCGTCCTGTTCGACGACGAGGACGGGCTCGCGGTCGGCGAGCCACTCGCCGGCCTCCTCCTGGGCGACGAACTTCGGCTCGTCGATCGGCGGGATGCCATCGCGCGGCGGTCCGCCGCTGCTGAACTCCGAGAGCGGCACGCTGTGCTCGGAGAAGTCGGTCTTCCACCCGTCGGTGCTCACCCGCAGCGCCTGTCCGCCACGCCCCGGGCCGCCCTCCGCCGCTCCGCCCCCACCGCAGCCCGTCGCGAGGAGCGCGAAGCACGCGGCGAGGAGCGTCAGTCGGTGCATGGGCCCTGTCAGCGTAGACCGGGCTCGAGACCCCGTCGTGCTTTACGAATCGTGCAAGAAGAAGACGACGTGCTCCTCGTGGTCCATGAGAGGGCCGGTGACCTGCGCGCGGTAGCGGCCCCCCGGCTCAGGAACCCCGATGAAGCTGACCGGCTTCTCGGACCATCCCCTCCCGCGGTACTTCACCTTGAGCATGGCCCGCCCGCGGTTCACCGCCTCGAGACGCGGTGTGTTCTCGTCAACGGGCTTGACCTCGATCTTCACATGGGACACGTCCCATTGCTTGATCCCGTTCGTGCTCCTCGGGGTGTTCCTCGGTGAGCCGCAGACTCGGTAGGTGACCCGCACGGTGCTGCCCCCGGGAAGATCCAGGAACGTCTCGTCGTTCATGCCGACAGCCCCGAAGGAGCCTTCGGGAGGAGCCCCTCCCGGGTACGGCCGTGGGGGTTCGTCCCGTAGGAAGCCGAACAGTTTGAATGCCATGAGCTCATCCTTGTCGAGCCGCGGCGCCGGGTCAACCCCCACTCGGGATAGGCTCGCGTGATGGGCACCGGAGCCTTCCTCGGTCTCGACTCGGCCGGCGGAGACGCGGCCGCCGTCGTTCTGCCCGTCCCGCTCGAGGCGACGGTCAGCTACGGGACGGGAACCGCGCACGGGCCGCGCGCGATCCTGGCCGCGTCGGCGCAGGTCGAGCTCTACGACCGCGAGTTCGACGCCGAGCCGGCGCTCCGCCATGGCATCCGGACGCTGCCGGAGCTGACCCTCCCACCCGACCTGGCGGAGGCGGTGGAGTGCATCGCGGACGCGGTGGCCGACATCGCCGGCCACGCCCGCCTCCCCGTCGTCCTCGGTGGCGAGCACACGGTCAGCGTGGGCGTCGTCCGCGGGCTGCTTCGCGCTCACGAGGGACCGCTGACCATCGTCCAGGTCGACGCGCACGCGGACCTGCGCGACACCTACGACGGCACGCCGCTCAGTCATGCCTGCGTGGCCAGGCGGTGGCTCGAGGACCCGCGGGTCGAGCAGGTGCTGCAGGTCGGACTCCGGTCCGAATCGGCAGAGGACGCCGCCTTCGCGCGCTCGCGGCCCGATCGCGTGCTCGCCTTTCCCGCCGAGGAGCTTCAGGGAAGCGCATGGCAGCCCCGGCTGGCGGCTCGCCTGGCGGGACGCCAGGTACACCTGAGCCTGGACGTCGACGGGCTCGACCCGTCCGTGGTGGCGGCGACGGGAACGCCGGAGCCCGGCGGGCTGACGTGGTCACAGGCGCTCGAGGTCATCCGCATCACCGCTCGCGCCTCGGCGCGCGTGGTGGCGGTCGACTGCGTGGAACTGGCGCCGCGCGAGGGACAGCACGCTGCCGACTTCGCCGTGGCCAGGCTCGTGTACAAGGCGATCTCCCACGCATTGGCCGCATAGGCGAGACTTCTCACCCGATGCAGGACGCGCAGCAGATCCGGGACTTCGTCCGCCAACACTTCCGGCACTTCAACGCGGGCACGCTCGCCGACGCCGCCGACGGCTATCGCCGGCACGTGCAGGAGGGCGGCGCGGTGCTGCTCGCCATGGCGGGAGCGATGAGCACAGCGGAACTGGGGCTCTCGCTTGCGGAGATGATCCGCGCAGGCAAGGTGCACGCGATCAGCTGCACCGGCGCGAACCTCGAGGAAGACCTCTTCAACCTGGTCGCCCACGAGGACTACCTCCGTATCCCGCGCTGGCGCGACCTGACGCCGCAGGACGAGGCGGACCTGCTCGAACGCCACCTCAATCGCGTGACGGACACCTGCATCCCGGAGGAAGAGGCCATCCGCCGGATCGCGTCACCGCTCCTCGAGGAGTGGCTCCGGGCGGACGCAGCAGGCGAACCGGCTTTTCCACATGAGTTCCTCTACCGGATTCTTTCGAGCGGGGCGCTAGCGGGCCGCTACCAGATCGATCCGTCCCGGTCGTGGCTCGTGGCCGCGGCCGAGCGGAACCTGCCGATCTTCGTGCCCGGGTGGGAGGATTCGACGCTGGGAAACATCTTCGCCGCGCACTGTCTTCGCGGCGAGCTGCGCTCCGGAACCGTCCGCGGCGGCGTGGAGGCGATGGTGGAGCTCGCCGGGTGGTACCGGGCAACGTCGGAGCAGCGCGGGGTCGGCCTCCTGCAGATCGGCGGGGGAATCGCCGGCGACTTCGCGATCTGCGTCGTGCCCATGCTCCGGCAGGACATGGGTGAGCGCGATACGCCGCGGTGGTCGTACTTCTGCCAGATCAGCGACGCGACGACGAGCTACGGCTCCTACTCCGGCGCGCCGCCGGCGGAGAAGATCAGCTGGGACAAGCTCTCGGTGGACACGCCCAGCTTCGTCGTGGAGTCCGACGCGACGATCGTGGCTCCGCTGCTGTTCGCCTGCGTCCTCGCGCCAGACTGAGCCTGTTCACGGGTACGGAGACTCGAGATGATGGCCGCCGCCCCCGGACTCTCCTTCGGGGACCCGTACGTCCTCGCGCTCGTGTTCGGCGGCGTGGCCGTGCTGGCTGCCGTTGGCGCGCTCTCCCACGAGGAGGACCGGGCGTTCTCGGCCAGCGTCATCTATCTCGGGCTCGGAGCGGCTGCCGCCGCGGCCATCGGGCTCCTCGACCTGCGCTGGGTCGACCCGCTCGACGACGCGCGCCTGTTCGAGCGCGTCACCGAGCTCGCGGTGGTGATCGCGCTGTTCGCGACCGGGCTGCGCCTGGACCGGCCGCTGCGTGCCGCGGAGTGGCGGACGGTCGCGCGGCTGCTGCTCGTCGCGATGCCGCTCACAATCGCCGCCGTCGCCCTGTTCGGCACGCAGGTGATGGGCCTCTCGCTCGGCGCCGCGATCATCCTCGGCGCCGTACTCGCGCCCACGGACCCCGTGCTCGCGGGCGACATCGGGGTCGGGCCGCCCAACGACGAGGAGGAGCGGGAGCCCAACTTCGCCGTCACGGGAGAGGCCGGGCTCAACGACGGACTCGCCTACCCCTTCGTGCTGCTCGGGATCCTCGTCGCCGGGGACCGCGGCCCAGGCTGGCTCGCGTCCTGGGCGCTCGAGGACGTCGCGTACAAGATCCTGGTCGGCGTGGCCGTGGGCGCGCTGGTCGGCTACGGCCTGGCCGCCGTCGTCGTGCGCCTCCGCGACCGCCGGCTGCTCAGGACGGAGCTCGACGGCTGGCTCGCGGTCGGCGCCGTCCCGATCCTCTACGGGCTCGCCGAGGCGCTCAGCGGCTACGGCTTCCTGGCCGCCTTCGCCGGCGGCCTCGCCTTCCGCCGCTACGAGAGCGGGCACGAGTACAACGACGGCGTTCACCGCGGCGCGGAGACCGTTGAGAAGTTCGCCGAGCTGGCCGTCGTCCTGCTCATCGGCAGCTCCGTCACGCTCGCGGGACTCGGTGAGCCCGGCGTCGCCGGATGGCTGCTGGCCCCGCTGCTGCTGCTCGTGGTCCGCCCCGCATCCGTGGCGCTGGCCGTCGTCCGCAGCGGCCTCGGCCGCGGCGAGCGGGCCTTCCTCGGCTGGTTCGGGGTGCGCGGGATCGGTTCGGTCTACTACCTCGCCGTGGTGGCCGGCTCAGGGGCGCTGGCGCGAGACGAGCTGTCGCGCGTCGTCTGGACGACGCTCGTCGTCGTGCTTGCCTCCCTCCTCATCCACGGCGTGACCGCTGCTCCGCTGAGCCGCCGCTGGAATCATCCGTCCGGGCGGTGACGGCGCAGCTCGCGCCGCGCGATCGAGAGCTTGTGGACCTCGTCGGGGCCGTCGGCGAGCCGCAGCGTCCGCAGCCCCGCCCACATCGTCGCGAGCGGGAAGTCCTGCGAGACGCCGGCGCCGCCGTGGACCTGGATGGCCCGGTCGACGATCTTCAGGGCGATGTTCGGGACGGCGACCTTGATGGCGGCGATCTCCGTGCGCGCGTGCTGGTTGCCGACCGTGTCCATCAGCCACGCCGTCTTGAGGACGAGCAGACGCGCCATCTCGAGGTCGATGCGAGCCTCGGCAATCCAGTCGCGGATGTTCGCGCGCGTCGAGATGGGCTTGCCGAACGTCGAGCGCTCGTCGGCCCTGCGGCACATGAGCTCCAGGGCGCGCTCCGCCGCGCCGATCGCGCGCATGCAGTGATGGATGCGGCCCGGCCCGAGGCGCGCCTGGGCGATCAGGAAACCCGCACCCTCGGCGGCGAGGATGTTCGTGACGGGCACGCGGACGTCGGTGAAGGCGACCTCTCCGTGGCCTTCGGGGTCGTGATAGCCGAACACGGAGAGGCTGCGGACGATCTCGACGCCGGGGGTGTCGAGCGGGACGAGCACCATCGACTGCTGCTGATAGGTGGCCGCCTCCGGGTCCGTCTTGCCCATCACGATGAGGATCCGGCAGTTCGGATGCAGGACGTTCGTCGTCCACCACTTGCGCCCGTTGAGGACGTAGTCGTCCCCGTCGCGCTCGATGCGCATCGCGATCTGCGTGGCGTCGGAGGAGGCGACGTCCGGCTCGGTCATCCCGAACGCCGAGCGGATCTCACCGTCGAGCAGCGGCACCAGCCAGCGCGCCTTCTGCTCCTCCGTGCCGAACTGGTGCAGCACCTCCATGTTGCCCGTGTCCGGGGCGTTGCAGTTGCACGCCTCGGCAGCGATCTTCGTCCGGCCCATTATCTCCGCGAGCGGCGCGTACTCGAGGTTCGTGAGCCCCGGGCCATGTTCGTCGTCTGGAAGAAACAGATTCCACAGGCCGCGCCGGCGGGCCTCGGCCTTGAGCTCCTCCATCACCGGCGGGTGGAAGTGCACCTCGCCCGAGTCGCGCAGCTGCTGCAGATACACGGCCTCCGCCGGATACACGCGCTCGTCCATGAACGCGAGGAGCTTCTCCTGGAAGTCCTTCGCGCGGTCCGTCGGCTCGAAGTTCACGGAGCGGCCTCCTGCTTGCGGGGTCCGGGGACGTGGCGGAACCCGAACGCGCCCTGCCGCCCGGGCTGGACGAACCAGCAGACGCCGGCCGCGTCACCTTCGAAGAGGCCCACGACGGCCTCGGCGACGCGCTCGGCGGGCATGATCTCGAAGCCGGCGTCGGTCAGCGCGTCGCGCATCGGGGCGACGATGCCGGATTCGGCGTAGCCCGGGCAGACGGCGTTGAAGCGGATGCCGTCGAGCTCGAGCACGGGGCCGAGCGAGCGTGCCAGCCCCACGACGGCGTGCTTGTTGGCCGAGTAGAGGGGATCCATCGGCACGCCGGTGAGACCCGCAAGCGATGCGGTCGCGACGATCCCACCGCCACCGCGCGCCTTCATGGCCGGCAGCGCCGCGTTGGTGCCGAAGACGACGCCGTCGAGGTTGGCGCCCATGGCGCGGCGGTAGAGCGCGAGGTCGAAGTCCTCCCCCACCCCGCAGCCCGTCGCGACACCCGCGTTGAGGAAGGCGAGGTCGAGGCCGCCGAAGTGCTCCACCGCCAGCGCCACCGCCGCGGCGTTCTGCTCGAGCACGGAGACGTCGCAGCGGATCGACACGCCGCCGTGCGCCGCGGCCACATCGGCGGCCGCATCGCCGTCGATGTCGGCGACCACGAGCGAGACGCCGCGCTGGGCGAGCGCCGCACAGGTGGCCCGGCCGATGCCGCCCGCTCCGCCCGTGACGAGCGCCACCTTCCCATCGAGGCTCATGCCGGGCTCCTGACGCGCTCCGCTGCGAAGCGCGCGAGCGCCGCGCGGTGTCGGCCCGCGCCACCGAGCAGCGCGGCGTCGAGCTGGGCGCGCTTGTAGAGCCAGTGGACGTCGGCCTCCCATGTGAAGCCGACGCCGCCGTGGGCCTGGATGGCGCTCGCGGTCACCTCGCGCCCGCCCTCGGCGGCGGCGGCCCCTGCCATCGCGGCGGCCTCCGGCAGCCGGGCCGGGTCGGCGTCGGCGGCCCAGGCCGCGAAGTACGTCGCGGAGCGGGCGCTCTCCGTGGACAGGAGCATCTGCGCGCAGCGGTGCGCGACGGCCTGGAAGGAGCCGACGGGGACGCCGAACTGGTGACGATCCTTGACGAACTCGATCGTCATGTCGAGCGCGCGCTGGCAGATCCCGACGACCTCGGCGGCGACCGCGATCCGCAGCCGCTCCGCAGCGCCTTCGGCCAGCGGCTCCCCCTCGCCGGCCACCGTGGCGAAGCGGCGCGTCCCGTCGATCGAGATGAGCGGCTCGACCTGCGCGTCGTTACTCGCCACGAGCTCGGCGTTGCCGTCGTCGTCGAGCAGCAGCAGCACCGCTGCGCCGGCGGCGTCGGCGGCCAGAGCGCGCGTGCCGAAGCCCGCCGTCAGTTCGCCGCTCGCCAGGCCCGGCAGCCAGCGCTCCCGTTGCGCGTCGGTGCCCGCCGCCTGGATCGCGGCGGCCGCGGCGGCTGTCGAGAGAAACGGCGTGGCGGCACACGCGAAGCCGAGCTCCTCCAGCAGAACGGCGAGCTCCACCGTCCCCAGCCCCTGGCCGCCGTAGGTCTCGTCCACCGCGATGCCGGGCCAGCCGAGCTCCACGAGCTCCGCCCACAAGGCGGGGTCGTAGGCGCCGCCCTCGGCGGCGGCACGCACCTTCGGCCACGGCGAGCGAGCCGCGAGAAGCTCGCGCGCGACGCCCTTGATCTCCTTCTGGTCCTCGCTGAGATCGAAATGCATCGGGTTCAGATCACCTGGCCTTGGGGAGGCCGAGCACGCGCTCGGCGACGATGTTCTTGAGCACCTCGGTGGTTCCGCCCTCGAGCGAGTTGCCGCGCGCGCGCAGCAACTCGTAGGCCCAGGGCGTTCCGGCGGTGAGCGCCTCCGGGCCGAGCAGGTCGGCGGCGAACTGCGTGAGAAGCTGGTTGGCGTCGGACCACATCCACTTCGTCAGCGACCCCTCGGGCCCCGGCGTCCCGTACTTCTCGATCGCGGTGAGGCCGCGGTAGGCGGTCAGCCGCAGCACCTCGGCCCGCAGGTGCAGCTCGCCCAGGCGGTCGGCCACTACAGGGTCGTCGAGCAGGCCGCGCCCGGCGGCCTCGCCGATGAGATCGTCGAGCAACTGGCGCAGGCGCACCTGGAGGAAGAAGGCAAGGCCGGCCCGTTCGTTCATGAGCGTGGTGAGCGCGACCTTCCAGCCGTTGCCCTCCCCGCCGAGGACGTTTGAGTCCGGCACGCGGGCCCCGTCGATGAACAGCTCGTTGAACTCGGGCTCACCGGTGATCTGGCGCAGCGGGACGATGTCGATGCCGTCCTGCTCCATGTCCATGAGGAAGTAGGTCAGGCCCTTGTGCTTGGGGACCTCGGTGTCCGTGCGGGCGACGAGCATGCACCACTTGGAGTACTGCGCGCCGGAGGTCCAGACCTTCTGCCCCGTGATCACCCAGTCGTCGCCGTCGCGCACGGCGCGCGTCTTCAGCGACGCGAGGTCGGAGCCCGCCTCGGGCTCGGAGAAACCCTGGCACCAGATCTCCTCGCCCGTGAGGATGGGCGCGAGGTGACGCTCCTTCTGCGCCTCCGTGCCCCAGGTCATGATCGTCGGACCGGCGAGCAGCAGGCCGAGCACGTTGGCGGGCAGCGGCGCGCCGGAGCGGCCGAGCTCCTCGAAGAAGATGGCCGATTCGGTCAGCGTCGCACCGCGGCCGCCGTATTCCGGCGGCCAGTGGACCGCGGCGAGGCCGGCGTCGGCCATCAGTCGCTGGTAGTCGCGACGCCAGGCGTACTGGGCGTCCTCGTCGTTGACGGGCGACGCGCCGGCGGGGTGCGCCTCGAACCAGGCGCGGACCTCGTCCCGGAACGCGGTCTCCCGCTCGTTGAAGGTCAGGTCCATGGCTCCTCCTCGGCGGCGAGCCGCACGGCGGGACTAGGACCGGCGCAGGAAGTCGTCGAGCTCGTCGGCCGGGACGGCGACGGTGCCGTGTGTCGTCGCCACGAGCACCACGGGGGTGGGTGCGGGGCCGCGCCAGGCGGCGAGAAGGCGGTCGATCAGGCGGATCATCGGTTCATGTGTTCATACGCTCGAGGCGGCCGACTGGATCGCCGGACGCCCGATCAGGCTCAGGTCAGGGCGAGCACGACCACGATCAGGAAGAGGACGCCAAGAATGCCACCCGCGGCGCTGGCCACGGGAAACGACTGCTTCCAGTGGTCCGGGCGGGCCTTGTCGCGAGAGTGGCGACCCTCGGGAGGCGTGCCCGTCCAGTCATCGTCGTCGGCGGCCATGGACAATGAATACCCCATGGCGCCCGAAACATCCACCGACACCCTGCGCGCGTACGCACAGGGGCTTTTCCCGATGGACGACGCGGACGCGCCCGATGACCCGCTGCCTTTCTACACGGCAGATCCTCGCTGCGTCCTCGACGTCTCTCCGGAGGGCATTTCGCGGCTCCGCCACCGGCTGCGCCGGAGCCTGAGGCGGCCGGAGGCGCAGGGCTGGGAGCCGGACGTCGACCGCGCCTTCGAAGCGGTGCTCGCCGCCTGCATGGACCGCCCGGCCGATGGCGAGTGGATCACCCCGCGGCTGGCCGGCCTCTACCGGGACCTGCACGATGCGGGCTTCGCGCACTCGTTCGAGCTGTGGGACGACTCCGAGCTGATCGCCGGTGTTCTCGGAGTGGTGATCGGCCGGGCCGCGATGCTCGAGTCGATGTTCCACCGGATCTCGCACGCGGGCAACGTCAACCTCGTGCGGACGCTCGAGGCGCTGGCTGCGGGTGACGTGGTGCTGTGCGACATCCAACTCCCGACGGAACACACCCTCCGCATCGGGGCGCAGCTCATCCCTGCCGCGGAATACACCGACAGGCTGGCCGCAGCCCTTGCACCCCAACTCTAGCCTCGGGGCCCATCTCCCGCCCGCTCGTCCTCTCGCTCTACGCCCTCCTTGTCGTCATCTGGTCGAGCACCTGGGTGGCGATCAAGTTCGGCCTCGAAGACACGCCTGCGCTGCTCGGCGCCGGCGTCCGCTTCGTGCTCGCCGGGGTCGGTCTGCTGGCGATCGGCGCGCTCCTGCGCCGCCCGCTGCGGACGGACTGGTGGCTCGCGTCGATTCTCGCGCTGCTGCCGTTCGCCGTGAGCTACGGCCTCGTCTACTCGAGCGAGCGCTTCATCCCGAGCGGGCTCGCCGCCGTGCTGTTCGGCGTCATGCCCATTTACGTAGCGGTCCTTGCCGCTCTCCTGCTCAAGGACGAGCCGCTGCACCCGCGGTTGTTCGGCGGCCTCGGGCTCGCCCTCGCCGGGCTGGTGGTCGCCTTCGGCGAGAGCATCGACCTCGGCGACGAGGAGCGGGCGGGCCTCGGCGCCATTCTCGCCGTGATCGCGCCGCTGTGCGCGGCAGCGGGAAACATCGCCATCAAACGTCGCGGCAGCGGCCTCGACGCGATCGTCCTCAACGGGTGGGCGATGGGACTCGGCGGCCTGCTGCTGCTCGCCGGCTCGGCCGTCATCGAGACGTGGGCCGACGCGGTCTGGTCGCCACAGGCCGTCGCGGCGATCGCCTACCTGGCGATACCGGGATCGATGGTCGCGTTCGTCGTGCTCACACGTCTGCTCGGCGAGCTGCCGGCGGTGACGATGAGCTATATCCCGCTGATCATCCCGTTCGGGGCACTCCTCTTCGGCTGGAGCCTCTACGACGAGTCGCTCACGCTGTCCTCGGTGGCCGGCGCCGCGCTCGTCGCCGCCGGCCTGTTGCTGGCCCAGTGGCCGGGAGGGGCGCGCCGCACGGCTCGCGCACGGGCGGCCGATGCGGCCGACACCGCCACCGACGCATGACGACCGGCAGAGCCGATATACGTCCGCACCATGACGACGGCACAGGGATACGGCGTCCTCGTCCTCGCGCTCGGCGCGTGGTATGCGCTCGCGGGCCGGCGCCAGGCGCTCAGCGGTGACCTGATCGGCGGAACACTCGGCGGCGGCGTCGCGCTCGGGATGATCATGCTGGCTCTCGTCGTGCGCTGAGCGCGCTTTTAGGAGGTTCCAGAGTCGACCCGTTCGACGCCGACGCCCAGGGGCGTGCCGCCGCCGCGGCTCAGTCGTCGTCGCGGCGGGCGTAGGCCGGCGCGGCCTCGCGGCGGCGGCGGCGGCGCGGGTCGGCGGCGTAGGCGACGTAACCGAAGAGCCCGGCCACGCCCAGGCCCAACGTGACGATCGCCTCGGTGGGCACGGGCGACGGGCGACGAGTGGCGACCGGCCTGGCGCGGACCATCGCGAGGGAACCCTTCGCGCCCTCGTCGGAGGTGCCGGAGTCGGTCGTCACGGTCGCGAGCTTCGAAGCCACCTGCCGATCCTCCTGGGCGGACATGCCTGCCTGCGGCGCAGCGGCCTGCGCGCTCGCCGGGGCGGGCGCCTGGGCCGGGGCGGAGGAGACGGGAGCCGGCGCAGGCGGCGGCGGGGGCGGCGCGACGGCGACCGCGGGCTGGGGCACGGGGACCTGCGGCGCGGGCACGACGTTGGGGGCCTGGGGCGCCGCTGCGGGCGCGGGCGCGGCCTCGGGGGCCGGCTCGGGCTTGGCGGCCGGCTTGCCGGGTTTTGCCCGCGGCGGGACAACCGGCGGGACAGCCGCGGGGATCTCGCCGCACTGGACCATGCCCTCGAGCGTGCCGAGCACCCGCTCGCCGGAGACCGCGGAGAAGGTCAGCGGATAGCGCTTGCCCGTCTGCTCCGTGGTGCACGACAGCACGACGGTGCCCTCGACGCGCGACGGGCGACGGAGGTCGACCTCGCTCTCGCCCCCCTGCACCTCGGCCGCCAGGCCGGAGGTCTCCGTCGGCACGAGCTTGACCGGCTTGCGGTCCTCGCCGGCCAGCGACTGGAAGATGGAAACGAGCGTGTCGTCCAGCTGGCGCTTGACGCCGCCCTCGTCGATCGTGCAGACGATCGGCTCGCCCGTCGGGATGTCCGGGGTCCCGCCCCCGTCGCAGTCCACACCGCCCTCCGGAGCCAGTGCCCCGGTGCCGCGGGCGATGTTCACGAGCTGCCGCTGGAGCAGCGCCTGTCGTACGGGCGAGCGGTCGGCGCTCGTCGCCTGCTCCTTCGCGGCGGGTTCGATGCGAAGGCCGATCACCTTGATGTCCTTCGCCTTGAGCGCGTCGATGACGGTCTGGATCGCCGGCTCGCCGCGGGTGTTCTCCTCGTAGGGCTCGTCCGTGATGACGAGCGCCACGCGAGGGATCTTCAACTGGGCGGGCCGCCAATCGGCCTGCTGGCCCGGATCGACCGCACGGGCCCGGCTGCCCTTCTCGAGGCCCGCCCCCGTCGCCGTCTGGAAGAGCGCCGAGCGCAGCGGCTCGTCGACCCCGTTGGTCGAGAAGAGCGTCTTGAGCGCCGCCGAGATGGCCGGGCCCGCGAGCTTCGGCTCGAGCACGTTGACCAGGCGCCGGTAGGTGTGCTCGTCGATGCCGTTGTAGGCCCCGAGCCCGAAGTGGATGTCGAGGTTGCGCTCGGGCAGGTCGCGCACGAGGCGGGTGACCGAGCAGAACAGGGCGTCGAGCGTGTCGCTGGTCGAGTCGGAGTGGTCGAGCAGGAAGAAGACGTCCGAGGGCGTCGGGTCGCCGGTGATGTCGGCCTTCAGCGGCACGGACTGCGGCTCGCCCGGCTTCAGCGACAGCTCGATCCGCGCGGGCTCGAAGGACACCTTCTTGCCGGGCAGCTCCTTGGCCTGCGTGCTGCCGCAATCGGCTCGCCCCTTGGGGACCGGGGGGCGCAGCTCGGGCGCCGGCGGCTCGAAGCGCGCGAGCAGGTCCGGGACGTCCGGGTCCGGCCGGTCGCGCCGCAGCCAAAAGGCGTTGTACTGCGGCTGGGCGGCGGCGGGCTCCCGTACCGCGCGCGCGTCCTTGAGCGTCCCCAGGCCGAAGTCGTCCATCGCCACCCAGCGGCCCTCCTCCTCGTCGAAGCGGACGAGGCCAGGGCCGCGGTAGGCCGTGTTGTCGGAGGGAACGCTCGAATAGAGCTGCGAGTCCGCGTTGCCGAAGAAGAGGCCGCCGGCCGGCCCGAGACCGTCGACCGGGATGTCCTGCCAGCTCCGCCCCTTGTCTAGCGACAGCACGGCACGGGTGACGTCGGCCGGCGGGGACGGGCTCGCGAGCGCGACGACAGCGTGGTTGGTGGTCGCGAACTTGAAAACCGCGATGTCCCGGAAGATGACCCCGACCTCCGGCAGCTCCCCCTGCGCCGGGTCCGGGGGCTCCCCGGCGGGCTCGATCGTCTGGGTCTCGAAGGACGCCCCGAAGTCGCGCGAGGTCTGCACGGTGCCGTTGGAGCGCACGAGCCACGAGTTCTGGCCGCCCGTATCGGGCTCGACGTCGAGCTTCTCGATCTGGCCGCCCGCGGCGCCCGCCGCGAACGTCGCTCCGCCATCGCGGCTCACATAGAGCGGCCCGCCCGCGCCCGGGTCGAGCTCGCCGGTCGCATCCTGGAGACCCGTCAGCAGGTAGAGCACCTCGGGCGTGTCGCGCGGGGCCACGAGCTCGCGGAAGCGCAGCGCCTGTGGCAGCCCCGCCGCCTCCTTCCACGTCCCCTGCTCTCCGCCCTCGGCGGAGTGCAGCACGCGCGACCCGGCGACTCCGCCGACGCCCTGCAGGATCATCAGCGCGCGCGAGGAGGCGGTCGGCACGAGCAGGCGCGCGACCTCGGGCACCAGGCCGTCCACCGGCGTCTCCTCGGCGCCCGGAGATGCCACGGAGTAGACGGTGGCCCAGCTGCAGCCGCGATCCGTGGAGCGCATCACGACGCGCCCATCGGTGACGAGGATGAGCTTGCCGGCGTCGCCGCCGACCGCGTGCGCCGTGATCTTCGGGAGCCCTTCGGGTTTCTCGACGGTCGTCCAAGGGCCCTTCTTGAGCACCGCGTCGGAACCCCCCTCACACAGCCGATCGCTGCCGGGAGGTGCCTGACCGCGTGCGGGCGCGAGCGCGAACGAGAGCACCGCAAGCGCCGCGAGCGCAACCGCCGGACGAAAGGCGCGGTGGCTCAGTTGGACTCCTTCACCGGCGTCGCCCGGCGCCTGCGCGGCTTGCTCGCGCCGTTCGGCTTGGCCACCGGTGCGAGATGGGCCTGCAGCGCCGGGCCCTCCAGGGTCTCGGAGTCCAGCAGTGTGGTCACCATCGCGTCGAGAACGGTCCGGTTGTACTCC
>Ga0136633_1001781_pt1 | contig 15473 bp, 13 predicted proteins | sample AntDrymeUQ832206_2_FD_105494 | JGI IMG/M metagenome (GOLD analysis project Ga0136633, IMG submission 105494) | Polar desert sand microbial communities from Dry Valleys, Antarctica - metaG UQ83 (22.06) | ecosystem: Environmental > Terrestrial > Soil > Desert | place: Antarctica: Dry Valley...
ACCAGGGGAATGGGCAGCACGGGTTTCGGAGCAGGACCGTTTCCCGGATCCGGTCGGGGACTTCGTATGCGTCGACGCTGACTCGGTCGTGCAGGTCGATCACGGGCTTGATCGTCACGTCGGTTCGGCCGAGCCACCCCTTGATTTGTTCGACGGTGACCGGCCCGTGGTCTTCGACTCGGCCGACGCCCCCGTGACCGTCTCCGTGGCTGTGGCTGTGGCCACGGATTGCGTCTGCGTGGAGGTGGACGTAGAGCGTGACCCGTGGCTTCTCGGTGGTGGGTCGGCGCTGCGCGGCACCCTGCGACGTGGTGGTGGCGTCTGGGTTGTCGACGCTGTCGGAGTCGGCGGGCCCGGTGAGCAGGTTCAGTGTGCCTTGGGGGTCGGCGATCACGCCGACCGCCTTCGCGCGTCGTACGTTGGTGACGTCGGGGTCGCCTAGTTGGGCCAGGGCGTCGGCGATCTGGTCGATGGTCTCGTCGAACGCGGCGGCGTCCAATGCGTCTGCTTCGATCCGGATCGAGGTGGTCCCGTCTGTCATCTGGTCGCTGAGCCACACCCCGCGACCGTCGGCTGCCTGTTTGGCGCGTCGGGCGGCTTGCTCGGGGTCGAACCGGATCAGCGCCGCGTCGATCACGGCGATCACGCGGGCGAGCCCGATCTTGTGCGCGAACGGTGCGATGTGTGCGTCGACCCAGGCCGCGGCTTCGGGCGACAGGCAGTTGGTGCGGTCCGCGACCTGGCGCCCGCGCCAGGCTTGTAGGGAGCCGTCCATGATCTGTTTCCAGAGCCGGGGCAGGCGGTGCCGTAGCTCGAGGGAGTCACCGACCAGGTGTTGGGCGGCGTAGCTGGAGATGCCTAGTGCCGCGCCGAGCTCCGCGGGTGCGAACTCGGCGACCTCGGGGGTTCCCGGTCCGGCCAGCGGCATCAGCCGTTCCATGCCTTTGACGTGGATCCCGTCGGGGGAGTCGAGCACCGGGTGCAGGTCGGCCCAGTGCGCGGCGATCGCGAGCAGTTCGGCCTCGGCCCGGTCCGCGGTCCGTCGGCGGTCGACCGCGCGGGCCAGTGCGGCAGCGGGGTCCAGGTCATCCAGTGATGGGAACATGTGTTCGAGTATAGTCTAGATCGAGCGAGGATCCGACTTGTCCACAGAAGTTTTTACAAGGAAATCTGGCAACCAGAACAGGGGCTCCGCGAGACTCACGACTTCGTCGGAAGCCGGGATATTCGTCTGGCCGGCGGTGCCGTATCTTTCAGGGATGCATGAGGCAGAGGCACTGCACGGGGCCCGACGCGTGATGGTCTACGGCGTCACCGGATCCGGCAAGACGACGGCAACCGCACGCATCAGTGCGGCGAGCGGGATCCCGTGGACCTCAGTCGATGACCTCACCTGGGGGGCCGGTTGGGTCGCTGTGTCGGAAGAGGAACAACGCAGGAAGATCAGCGAGGTCTGCGCACGCGACGTGTGGCTGCTCGACACGGCGTACGGCGCGTGGCTCGACATTCCTCTCGCCCATGTCGAACTGATCGTCGCTCTGGACTACCCGCGGTGGTTCTCGCTGCAGAGGCTTGCCAGGCGCAGCATCGCCCGGGCGTACGACAAACAGCCCATCTGCAACGGAAACACCGAGAACTGGCGGCAGATGTTCTCGAGCGAATCGATCATCGGCTGGCACTTCAAGTCGTTCCGTCGCAAGCACGAACGGATCATGCGCTGGGCGACCAGCCCGGACGGCCCACGGGTCGTCCGGTTCACCAGTTCGCGCGCGCTCGATGCATGGATCGAGTCGCTGAAGCCGGTCGAGCAGCCACGATGACGCAGGGATTCCGGGTCCGTTCGACGGGGCCGCTGTCGCACCCGCTGGTAGGCACGGTGCACGTCGGCGGCGCGAAGAACAGCGCGCTGAAGCTGATGGCCGCGTCCCTGCTCGCGCCCGGTCGGTCGGTGATCACCAACGTGCCCAACATTCTCGATGTCGACGTGATGGCGCAGCTGCTCGAGACACTGGGCTGCACCGTGGACGTGGGCGAGTCGGTCATCATCGACGTACCCGAGGAGCTCGAACACGAGGCGCCGTACGAATTAGTGCGCCGACTGCGCGCGTCGATCAGTGTGCTCGGACCCCTGGTCGCACGCTGTGGCAGGGCGAAGGTCGCGCTTCCTGGAGGGGACAACATCGGTTCCCGTGGACTTGACATGCACATGACAGGGCTCGAGGAGCTGGGCGCGACAGTGCGCATCGAGCACGGCTACGTCGTCGCCGAGGTGCCTGGCAAACTCCAGGGCGCCAACCTGTGGCTGGACTTCCCGAGCGTCGGCGCGACAGAGAACCTGCTGATGGCGGCGGTGCTCGCGCCCGGCCGAACCGTGATCGACAACGTGGCGCGTGAGCCGGAGATCATCGACCTCTGCCAGATGCTCGAGGCGATGGGGGCACAGATCGAGGGCATCTCCTCCTCGACGCTGACGATCGAGGGAGTGGACCGGCTCAACCCGGTCGAGCATGCAACGGTCTCGGACCGCATCGTCGCCGGCACCTGGGCGTTCGCGGCCGGTATCGCCGGTGGTGACCTCACCATCTCCGGCGGTCAAGGCCATCATCTCGACATCGTGCTGGACAAGATGGCCGCGTCCGGGGCGACGGTCGACGTGGAGCATGACCGGTTCCGGATTCGGGTCGACCGGCGGCTCGAGTCATTCGACGTGGTGACGTTGCCCTACCCGGGATTCCCCACAGACCTGCAGCCGTTCGCAATGGCGTTGGCTGCGGTGAGCGAAGGTACGGCGATGATCACCGAGAACGTCTTCGAGTCACGGTTCATGTTCGCGCAGGAACTGGCCAGACTCGGTGCCGACCTACGCACCGACGGTCACCACGCCGTCGTACGCGGGAAGCCCGAACTGTCCGGGGCGCCGGTGGTCGCACATGACATCCGTGCCGGAGCGGCCCTCGTGCTTGCCGGCCTTGCGGCGGACGGAACCACGACGGTTGCGGAGTCTCAGCACATCGACCGTGGGTACCCCCATTTCGTCGACGTGCTGAGTGGACTCGGCGTCGATATCAGCCGCGTGTACGTCGGATGACGCCTAGTGCGGCTGCATCTCGTTGATGTCGATGGTGCCCTCGATCACACCCGTTGCGACGTCGCTGAGCCGGCGACTGGTCTGACGGCTGAACTGTCGCATCATCGTGAACGCCTGGTCGATCTCTACACCTGCTCGCTCTGCAAACACACCCTTGGCCTGCTCGATGCGGATCCTGCTGTTCAGGGCTGTCTGGAGTTGCTCGGCGAGGAGTTCTCCCTGAAGCATCGCGCGCTCTTGCAGCAGTCCGATCGAGGCAACGTCGGCCAACGCCTGCCCCACGGCGATGTCGCGTTCGCTCAGGGTGGCCTGTCTGGAGCAGAACAGGTTGACTACGCCGAGCACCTGGTCGCGTAGGCGCAGGGGGACCGCGTGCGTGGATCGAAAACCCGCCTCGGCAGCGGCCGGCGTGAAGTTCGGCCAGCGGTCCGCGGCCTCGTCGAGTCGGACGTTGGCCACAATCTCACCCGAGTTGTAGCAGTCGACGCACGGTCCTTCGGAAACCTGCACGGCGAAGAGTTCGAGAATATGGGCCTCTTGGGTCGTAGATGCCACGACTTGAAGTTGACCACGTTGGTCGGCCAGGATGATCCCGGCCGCATCGGCATCGAGCAGTTCGACACTGCGCTCGGCCAAGGTGTGCAACAAGTCGACAAAGTCGAATTCGCGGACGAGGGTGTCCGCAAGTTCGACGAACGTGCGCACGAGGCGCTGCTCCATGCTCATGATGTTTCTTCCTTCCGAGCCCTACGGGCGACCCTAGTTGCGCTACCCATGACGACCGCCTTCTGCGGGGAACCGCAATCGTCGCGCGACCACGTCGCGAGCCACATCTAGAATAGACCTTTCCGCCGAGAAAGAGTGGGCCCGTAGCAGCAGAAATGCTTCGGTGAGGCCGACCAGGGCCTGCACGGAGACCATCCCGGTGGCCTGGTGGATTTCGGGGCGATTGCCAGCAGTATCGGTCAGTTGCGGGTGCATTCCTTGACCGGCCCCGACCTGGCTCTGCAGATGCACCAGGATCACGACGGCTGCGTCGGCGAACGCGAGTGCTTGAGCCAGTTCGTCATCGTCAAGGTTGCCGGCAGTGTCGCGGTAGATGTCGAGGACGCCGAGACGAATCCAGCCGACCTGCAAGGGAAACGCGAAGATGGCCGCGATGCCGGCCTCAAGTACCGCCGGCCCGAAAACTGGCCACCTCCTGGGCGCTGTTCTGGCTAGGTCGGGCTGTAAGACCGGCCTGCCTTCACGCGAGGCGTCCAGGCATGGGCCTTCCCCGAGGGTGAACTGCAGGTCCTCCATCAACCTGGCCGGCCCGTCGGTCGCGGCGATGGCTCCTTCGTGGCCACTGTCGGTCATCAATCCCATGCCGACCCCGCTGACCGGCAGGGCGTCGGCGCATGCCTGGCACAACAACTCCGGCAGGGTGGAGGTGCTGGCGTCTTGGCTCATCACGGTCGCCAGGATCTTGTTCACGCGTGATTGGGACATGTGCGGCAGACCCCCCTTGCTGCTTGGACGACTTGCTGCTCGGACATCATCGTCAACCTAGCGATTGTGACGGGTCTAGCCGCCTCCGACCACGTCGAAAGTGCCGACGAGGCCAGCGGCGAGAATCAGGCGCGCGACGGGCCGTGGAATATTGCGCAACTGCAGGTTCCGTCCGCCACGGATCAGCAGGACCTGCGCTTCTTCGAAGGGTTGCATTCCGGTGGTGTCCGCAAAGGTGACACCGGCAAGATCGACCACAATCTGGTGCGCGTGGGTAGCCCATACGAGGGCGAGCAACTCAGCTCGGAGTTGGGGGGCGGTGCGGAGATCTAGCTCACCGCTCACGCAAATTTCGACGCTTAGTCCGAACGATGGTGATGACATTTGAACGCTCCCCTGGCTCCGACATGGCGTGACCACGCCGCAACCAGGGTCTGGGGTTGCTGCAACTTGAAACTTTACACCCCAAAGCAGGGCGGCGGCAGAAGTTCTGGGGAGCAATTCTGGCGATCCCGAAATTGATCTGCGGCCTGTGACCTACCTAGCACGTGAGACAGTTCATAAGCCGATGACCGATGGGTGCGCTTCGCCGTAGTCTCGCCTGTTATGAAGCCTCAAGACGCCGCCGAAACCGACACGCCGCAGGCGAAGGACAAGCCCTGGGTGATGCGGACGTACGCCGGCCACAGCTCGGCTCCTGCGTCCAACGCGCTCTACCGAATGAACCTGGCCAAGGGCCAGACCGGCCTGTCGGTGGCTTTCGACCTGCCCACGCAGACCGGCTATGACCCCGACTCCACACTGGCCCGTGGCGAGGTCGGCAAGGTTGGTGTGCCGATCCCGCACCTCGGCGAGATGCGGCACCTGTTCGAGGGAATCCCGCTCGAGGAGATGAACACCTCGATGACGATCAATGCCACCGCGATGTGGTTGTTGGCGCTCTACGAGGTCGTGGCCGAGGAGCAGGCACTGGCAGCAGGTAAGGATGTGGCCGAGGTCCGGGCGAACCTAGCCGGAACCACCCAGAACGACATCATCAAGGAGTACCTCTCCAGGGGGACCTACGTGTTCCCGCCCGAGCATTCGATGCGGCTGACCAGCGACCTGATCGCCTACACCGTCCACAAGCTCCCGAAGTGGAACCCGATCAACATCTGCAGCTACCACCTGCAGGAGGCCGGTGCGACCACGACCCAGGAGCTCGCCTATGCGCTCTGCACGGCGATCGCCGTGCTCGACGGGGTCCGTGACTCCGGCCAGGTCGAGCAGGCCGACTTCGAGAACGTCGTCGGCCGGATCTCCTTCTTCGTCAATGCCGGTGTCCGTTTCGTGGAGGAAACCTGCAAGATGCGGGCGTTCGTCCAGCTGTGGGACGAGATCACCAAAGAGCGCTACGGCGTCCAGGACGAGAAGATGCGTCGCTTCCGGTACGGCGTGCAGGTCAACTCGCTTGGTCTGACCGAGGCCCAGCCCGAGAACAACGTGCAGCGAATCGTTCTCGAGATGCTCGGTGTCACCCTCTCCAAGAACGCCCGAGCCCGCGCCGTACAGCTTCCGGCGTGGAACGAGGCGCTCGGACTGCCGCGACCTTGGGACCAGCAGTGGTCGTTGCGCCTGCAGCAGGTGCTCGCATTCGAGTCCGATCTGCTGGAGTACGACGACATCTTCGAGGGCTCGACGGTGATCGAGGCGAAGGTCGCCGAACTCATCGCCGGCGCACGTGCGGAGATCGACCGGGTCCAGGCGATGGGCGGCGCGATCGCTGCCGTCGAGACCGGCTACATGAAGTCGGCACTGGTGTCCTCGCACTCGACCCGACGCTCCCGGATCGAGGCCGGTCAGGACAAGGTGGTCGGCGTCAACTGCTTCGAGTCCACGGAGTCGTCGCCCCTGACCGCGGACCTTGACACCGCTATCCAGGCTGCGGATCCAGAGGCCGAGCGCTCGGCAGTCGCCGGGGTGGAGAAATGGCGCAGCGAGCGCGACGGGGATGCTGTCGCGGAGGCACTGAAGCGGCTGACCGACGACGCGGAGACGGGCACGAACCTGATGGAGGCGACCCTGGCCGCGGCCCGCGCCGGAGCCACCACCGGTGAGTGGGCGGGCACCTTACGCGAAGTGTTCGGCGAGTTCCGCGCACCGACCGGCGTGTCCGGCGCGGTGGGAGTAGCTGACGCCGGGGCGGAGCTGAGCGCGGTGCGCGAAGAGGTACGACGGACGGGCGAGGAGCTCGGAGGAAGGCTGCGACTGCTGGTCGGAAAACCCGGTCTCGACGGACACTCCAACGGTGCCGAGCAGGTCTCCGTCCGAGCCCGCGACGCCGGGTTCGAAGTCGTCTACCAGGGCATCCGACTGACCCCGGAGCAGATCGTCGCGGCGGCTGTGGCCGAGGACGTGCACTGCGTGGGTCTGTCGATCCTGTCCGGTTCACACATGGAGCTCGTCCCGGCCGTGCTCAACGGCATGCGGGAAAAAGGCATGGGCGACGTGCCGGTGATTGTCGGTGGGATCATTCCCTCCGGCGACGCGGCGCGGCTGAAGGATCTCGGTGTGGCGGCCGTCTTCACACCCAAGGATTTCGGCCTGACCGAGATCATGGGCGGCATCGTCGCAGCGATCCGCAAGGCCAACGACCTGCACTGAACCCCACCGCGGCTTGCACCGCCCCATTTTGGGTGTCTTGCACCCTCTGTACCATTACGCGCGGGTGTGGCACTCTGCTCCTTGTGGGGAAGCAACTTGTTTCGTTCAGCAGGCGCCTGCCAATGCAGCCGTCGAGCGTGGGCGAGGCGCGAAGGCTGGTGCGTGACAGTCTTGCCAGTGCCGGTCGAGAAGACCTGGTCGAGACGGCAGAGTTGTTGGTGAGCGAGGTCGTGACGAACGCTCTTCTCCATGCAGGGACGCCGATCGACCTGGCTGTGTTCGTCACGGACGGCGGTCTACGCGTCGAGGTCGGCGACGGAAGCCGACAATTTCCCAGTCACCGCGGCTATGCGCCGACTGCGGGTACCGGGCGCGGACTGATGCTCCTTCAGCAGATGGTGGACGACTGGGGCGTCCTGCCCAACGCTCTGGGCAAGACCGTCTGGTTCCAGCTTGACTCCGGCAGCAGGATGACGGCACCCGGGGCGACGATGGATCAGGGCGCGACTGCAGCCAGTAATCCTCGTGAGGAGACGCTGGCGGTACAGCTGCTCAACGTGCCGCTGTTGCTGCACGCGGCATGGCAGGAGCACGCGGAGGCAATGCTGCGCGAGCACCTGCTGGCGAACCTCGACCTGGACGCCGGTGACGACACGATTCGCCTGCACGCAGAAGCCACTGACGCAATTGCGGTACTCGCGAAGTGCATCCCGCGCCTGGACATCGGGCTGGACCCAAACGGGGTGATGGAGGACGCCATCGGACCGCATGCCTCCTGCCCTCGGGTCGACATGCAGGTACCGATCCGCTCGTTGCAAAATTTCCGCACGTTGGACCAGACGCTGGAGGCCGCGATCGCGCTGGCCGACGACGTCGTTTTCCTGACTTCGCCGGCCCAGCCCGAAGTCAGGTCCTATCGACGCTGGTTGTGTGAGCAGGTCGAGCAGCAGAGCAACGGAGGCGATCCGTCGCCATGGTCGGCTGCGGACGAGCCATCTCCGGACACGCGACGTGCTGCCTCCTGGGACCCGACGGCGATCGACGATTCTCCCGCGGCCGTGATCCGGCCGACGGCGCCAACCGGATCATTGCGGTAAGCCAGTGAGCCCTGGACCTTCTGGGGTACGACGAGCGACCCCAACTGGTGGTATTCATTGCCGAACTTCGCGAACCCGGCCGCTGAACCGCGGTCAGGTTTCAGCCTGGCTTCAGGTGGTCCGCGCCACGATAGGACATTGGTCCGCGGCCGGGGTTGGTTCGGAAATTTGTTCGGCAATTCGGTCGCCAACGTGAGGAGAGAACTGTGAAGCGTAAGACGAAGGCGATTGTCATCACAGGTGCCGTGGTTGCGGCCACCGGGGCGTCGGTAGGAATTGCATCCGCAGTCGGAGGGGACGACGCAGAAGCACCAATTACCGGCTCGGCGCTGGAGCAGGCATCGGATGCTGCGCTCGAGCACACCGGCGAAGGTCGCGTCACCGAGACGGAGGTGGGCGACGAGGAGAGCTATTACGAGGTCGAGGTCACTCTGCCCAGTGGCGAAGAGACCGACGTACAGCTGAACAAGGACTTCACCGTGGTCAGTTCAGAGACCGATAACGAGAACGAAGTGAACGACGACTGACGTCAGCCCGGCGACCGTGACGTGGCCGTCGCGTTGGGACAGAACGCCTCTCGCGGCGAGCCCGTGTGCACTTCCTCTGGGAACTCGACTGCCACGACATCATCGATCACTCCGGCCAACGACGTCTCGATGTTGGCCTCCGTCGCGAAGCTTCCTGCGCGGGCAGAGAGGTCCTCGCAGGCCACCATCAACAAACTGACCCGGACGGTACGGCGCTCTCCGGCTGCGATCGTGAACCCCTCGTTCCCGTCAGCGTCGGTGATCGTGGTGTACCGAAACAGGGTCGGTGCTGGGATGACAGGCGCTAGGCCGGTAACGGTGACGGGAAGTCGTCCGTCGTTGGCCAGTGCGAAGGTGTAAACCAGCGTTCCGCGATCCTGGTAGCGGACCTGCCGAACAGTGCGTGCGCCGATCTTGAACACCGCGGTCGCATCCGTGCCGGAAACCTCAGTCGGACCGTGTGCATTGAGGCTCGGCTGACTCTGTGCCGCCGCGACACCGATACCGCTGGCCATCAACGCCAGGGCAGCCAGGCCTATGAACAGACGTTTTCCCATCGGGTCATCACCTGCGCACCGTTCGGGCGACCGTCGTACGACGGGCAAGCCTTGCCATGCCGAGCAGGATCAGCGAACCGAGCGCGATCGCGCCCAGGTCCAACCCGCCCAGACCTGATCCAGCAGTGGGCGGTCCCGAGTTGGGCGGTCCCACGCTGGCGCCGACGAGTGACGGGTTCGAGCTTTCGGTATTGCTCGGCTTGGACGGACTGTCGAACCAGGTGCAGTTCGGCGGGTCACGCCAGAACGGGTCATCGCGGTTGTACTGGCTGCAGGACAGGAATCCCGCGTCCTTGACGAAGGCGCCGGGGACGAACTCTGACCCGCCGTCTGCGCAAGGGCCGGGGTCGACGGTGAAGTTGTTGGACGCTTCACCTCGCGAAGAGGTGTTGTTCTCCCAGCAGTTACCGACGCCCTGGTCGTCCCACCAGTGGTCCATCCCGTTATGCGCGACGGAGCCGTCCGGACGGATGCCCATCTCGTTCTTGAAGGTGTGGTTGTGGTTCGACGTGTCGTAGGTCTTCGACGGGTCGAACTCGTCGCGTAGCGCTGCCGGCACCCAGAACTGCATGGTGCCGTAACGCCAGTTGTCGTAGATGCGGTTGTGGTCGGTGGAGTTGAAGTTTCCGCCGGCAATCAGCACACCGGTGCCGACAGGGGTCGGGATGACCGGGCAGACGACGCCCTTCATGTAACCGCGTTCCTCGATCGGCTTGTCGCAGACGCCGGTGTGCACGTAGCGCTCGTAGTAGTTCTGGTTGTTGCTGTAGATGTTGTTGTAGCTCCAGCGCGCGTGGTCCTGCGGCAGTCCGGGGTGGCCGGGAAACAACGAGTCCGTCGCGATGCCGGTGGAGTTCTCGTAGAAGTCGTTGTTGTGCGCGTACACCGAGTTGCCCGCCGTACCCGAGTAGCCGAGCATGTTGTGGTGGCTCTTGCTGTTGCGGATCTCGATCGCGTAGCGGGTCGGCTCGAAGTCCTCGTTGTTCCCGTTCACATCCGCGGCCGAGCCCGGGTAGATTCCTGAGTCACCGTTGTAGTAAGCGTTCACGCGTTGGATCAGCCCGTGGTCACTGGCGAAGGCCAGGATGCCGTACTCGTCGTTGGCGCGTGCGATGACTTTGTCGACGACGAACCCATCGGTTTCCATCAGGTAGACCGCGTTGAACTCCGCCTGCTGGATGGTGAAGTTACGGAAAAGCACACCGGCGGCGCGGTCGGAACGAATCGCGTTCAGCTTGGCGAACTTGTTGTCGATGACCACGCCGGAGGGCCTGCGACCGGTGCCGACCAGCTGCGTGCCGCAGAAACGGCTGTTGCACTTGATGGAGTCGTTCCTGGTGGTGCGATCACCGAAGATCGCGATCAGGTTGAGGTTGTGCGGGCACCTGACCTGGTCCGAGTACGACAGCCCGACCGGGCCGGTGTCATCGGGGGAGTTCTCCGCGGAGGAGAGGCTTCCGATGTACTGCGAGGTGCGAAGTGGGTCGTCCGAATCGGCCTTCAGGTTGCCGCAGTAGCTCGACTTCTTCTGGTTCGCCCACTTGCGCTCGGTGTAGTAGCCGGGCAGCACGTAGACCGAGGTGTGTCGACGCTCGATCGAGTTGATCGCGGTCTGGATGGACCCGAAACGACACTTCTCGAGGAGCTGCGTGTTGCGTGCCTTAAGCGGGCCATCCTTCATGTCGGCGATTCGCTCGTCGCTGCCTGGCTTGCAGACCACCCGTTGACGAGGGTTGTCCAGACCGAGGTACGTCGGCCTCGACCCCGTGCCGTCAGGGAACTTCGCGGGTCGCTCCTCGTGTGCCGAGGCCGGCGAGACGAACCCCAGCCCGCCAAGCAGGAGACCTGCGAGCATCGCAACGAGAGCCAGGACAAAATGTGAGCGTGATCTACGCATCGAGACACCTCCGATGGATACTGCAACGAGTTCTAGCCCGCGAGGTTACGAATCGCGCTGCCAGCCCTGCCGCGAATCGGGCAGACTCTCCCTATGGCCAAGGTGATCGTCATCGGCGCAGGTGTTGTCGGGCTTTCGTGTGCGGTCCGACTGCTCGAGGCCGATCACCAGGTCGACGTACTCGCTCGCGACCTGCCGTTGGAGACGACGTCCTCGGTCGCTGCGGCCATCTGGTACCCGTACCGCGCGTTCCCCTTCGAACGTGTCACCGCATGGGCGGCAACGTCGTACGACGAGTTCGCCCGCCTCGCGGCCTCCGGACAGGACGCCGGCGTCTCGATGATCGAAGGAACCGAACTGCACCGCTCGCACGTCGCGGATCCGTGGTGGTCGACCGCGGTGCCCGACCTGACGCGAGTGACATCGTTGCCCACGCCGTACGTCGACGGTTGGACCTTCACAACACCGGTGATCGAGATGCCGGTCTACCTGCCCTGGTTGGCGAATCGCGTTACTGACCTGGGTGCCACGATCACCCGGATGGTGCTGTCCGGCCTGCCCGATCAAGCAGATGTCGTGGTGAATGCGAGCGGGCTCGGCGCACGACTGATCGCCCACGACCCCGCGGTGCTGCCGGTGCGCGGGCAGGTGGTCTGCGTCGAACAGTTCGGCCTGACTCGGTGGTGGCTTGACAGCGACGGCCCGACGTACGTCATACCTCGATCACGCGACATCGTGGTCGGTGGGACCGACGAAGAGGGAGAGTGGAGTCGTACGCCGGACCCGACGACCTCCGCCCGAATTCTCGAGCAGGCCAGCCGACTCGTTCCTGAGCTGGCGCGTGCGAAGGTGCTGCGGCACAAGGTGGGTCTGCGGCCCGCGCGGCCAGCGGTGCGGCTCGAACTCGAGCAGCGCGGCTCGTCGCGGGTGGTGCACTGTTATGGGCACGGCGGCGCGGGTGTCACGCTTTCCTGGGGATGCGCGGACGAGGTGGCCTCGCTGGTTGGTGCATTGGTCGGCTCGTCGGTCGGCTCGTCGGTCGCTTCTCAGGACAGTCGGTAGAAGCAGGCGGTCACATGCGCCATGACGAAGCCGGGTGGTTGGTGGGCGGTGAGTCTTCCCAAACCAGTGAGGATCTAGAAAAGTCGGGTGCTCGGATCGTCCATGCCTCGCAGCGCGTCGTAGTCCACGACGGCACAGGCGATCCCGCGGTCGGTGGCCAGGACACGTGCCTGCGGCTTGATCTCCTGCGCTGCGAAGATCCCCCGAACCGGACGCAGCTTCGGGTCCCGGTTCAACAGCTCGAGGTACCTCGTCAACTGCTCCACGCCGTCGATGTCGCCCCTGCGCTTGATCTCGATGGCCACCGACTTGCCATCCGCGTCGCGACACATGAGGTCAACCGGTCCGATTGCCGTCGGGAACTCCCGACGTACCAACGTCAGACCGTCGGACAGGGTCGCCGGATGCTCGGCGAGCAGTTCCTGGAGATGCTTCTCGACGCCATCCTTCTGAAGACCGGGGTCGATCCCCAAGTCATGCCGGGAGTCGCTGATGATCTCCTCGATGACAATTCGAAGAGTGTCCTCGGCGGTGCCGTTTCGGCCGGTGACTGTCCATTCCATGGCGCCCTCGTCGTTCGTGCCTTCGGAGACCTTGCACGGGGGAGACATCCAGTTCAGCGGCTTGTAGGAGCCGCCGTCGGAGTGGACCAGCACCGAACCGTCGTTCTTGACCAGAATCAGTCGGGTGGCCATCGGCAGGTGGGCGGTGAGTCGACCGGCGTAGTCGACCTGGCATTTCGCGATTACTAGACGCACGGGCAGCGACGATACCGCGACAAGATGCGGCTTCTCGCGGGGCGGTCGGAGGCGAAGAATCAGGGCGGCGTGAAGTACCTCACGGCGCCAACCTCCGGAGCGTGGCATCATTCCGCCCATGGCACGCGACTTCTCTTCCATTGGCGTTATCGGACTCGGCACCATGGGCGCCGGGATTGCCGAGGTCTTCGCACGTAACGGCTACCAGGTGGTGGGCGTCGAGCTCACCGACGAGTCCCTCGAGCGCGGACGGCAGCACGTCCAGCACTCGACAGACCGCGCGGTGAAGCGCGGCAAGCTCTCCGAGGAGAACCAGAAGACCCTCGTCGACCTGATTGCATTCACTACGAACCTGGCCGACGTCAAGGACTGTGACCTCGTCATCGAGGCCGTCGTGGAACACCTCGACGTCAAGCAGGGCATCTTCCGCCAGCTGGACTCGATCGTGGCGCCTGAGGCAATCCTCGCCACGAACACCTCCTCGCTGTCGGTCACCGAGATCTCCACGGCCACCTCGCACCCGGGTCGAATGATCGGCGTGCACTTCTTCAACCCGGCGCCCGTGCAGAACCTGGTCGAGATCATTCGCACCGTGGTGACCGATCCAGACGTGCTCGAGGACGTGGCGGACCTGGCCCGCTCGCTGAAGAAGACCCCGGTCATCTGTGGCGACAAGGCAGGCTTCATCGCGAACTCGCTGCTGTTCGGCTACCTGAACCACGCGGTGTCGATGTACGAAGCCCGCTACGCCAGCCGCGAGGACATCGACGCGGCGATGCGTTTCGGCTGCGGTTACCCGATGGGCCCGCTGTCCCTGCTCGACCTGATCGGTCTAGACACCGCGTACGAGATTCTCGAGACGATGTACCGCCAGGGACGTGACCGCCTGCACGCGCCGTCACCGATCCTGAAGCAGATGGTCAGCGCCGGAATGCTCGGTCGCAAGACTGGTCGAGGCTTCTACACCTACGAAGCCGCGGACAGCCCGATCGTCGTACCCGATGTGCTTACGCCGTCCGACGACGACAAGCCGCAGATGAAGCATTCGATCGACACAGTCGGCGTTGTCGGCACGGGCACCATGGCCACCGGGATCGTCGAGGTGTTCGCCAAGGCCGGCTACGACGTGGTGTACGTCGGACGCAGCCAGGCCAAAGTCGACGCGGTCCGAGGTGCCATCGAACGCTCCCTGGACAAGGCGATCCAGCGCGGCAAGCTCGAGGAGTCCGCGCGCGATGATGTCCTCGGCCGACTCCGCGGGACCACGAAGCTCGACGACCTCTCGGACGTGGACATCGTGGTCGAGGCGATTGCCGAAGACCTCAAGATCAAGACCGTGCTCTTCGAGAACCTCGACGAGATCTGCAAGCCGGGCGCGATCCTGGCTACGACGACCTCGTCGCTCCCGGTGATCTCGTGCGCCACGGCCACCAAGCGTCCTCATGACGTCGTGGGCATGCACTTCTTCAACCCCGCTCCGATCATGAAGCTGGTTGAGGTCGTCTCGACGGTCTCAACGTCCGACGAGGTGGCGGAAACCGTGCGGGCACTGTGCGACAAGGTCGGCAAGGTCGCCGTGTCCTGTGGCGACCGAGCGGGCTTCATCGTGAACGCGCTGCTGTTCCCCTACCTCAACGACGCGGTCAAGATGCTCGAGGCGCACTACGCGTCCGCCGACGACATCGACACCGCGATGAAGTACGGCTGCGCGCTCCCGATGGGACCGTTCGAGCTGCTCGACGTGGTCGGCAACGACGTCTCGCTGGCTATCCAGCGCGAGCTCTACCTCGAGTTCCGCGAACCTGGCTTCGCCCCTGCCCCGCTGCTCGAACACCTGGTGACCGCCGGCTACCACGGTCGCAAGACCAAACGGGGTTTCCGCGACTACACCCCCCGTTGAGTGGGCGGGCTTTGCGGGTTGAGTGGGCGGGCTTTGCGGGTTGAGTCGTCAGGGTTTGCGGGGTGACCACGCGCATTGAGCTGTACGGCGGCGAGGAGTTCGAGGTACGCCGGGTGACTGGCTCGGCCTCGACCAAGCCCTACCGCTGTCCTGGTTGTGACCAGGTGATCCGTCCGGCCACCCCGCATACAGTCGCCTGGCCCGTCGTACCCAGCATGTTCTCCTCCTCAGGCCTCGACGAGCGTCGGCACTGGCACAACCCGTGTTGGAAGGCCCGCGACCGCCGACGGTGATATCGAAAGACGCTTGATCGCGACGGTCTGCCTGCGGTTCTGCCGCAAAGCGCGACCACTCGACCCGCAAAGCGCGACCACTCGACCCGCAAAGCGCGACCACTCGACCCGCAAAGCGCGACCACTCGACCCGCAAAGCGCGACCACTCAACGGGTCGGG
>Ga0136633_1001782_pt1 | contig 15473 bp, 20 predicted proteins | sample AntDrymeUQ832206_2_FD_105494 | JGI IMG/M metagenome (GOLD analysis project Ga0136633, IMG submission 105494) | Polar desert sand microbial communities from Dry Valleys, Antarctica - metaG UQ83 (22.06) | ecosystem: Environmental > Terrestrial > Soil > Desert | place: Antarctica: Dry Valley...
CCCCCCTCGCGGGGGAGGATAGCGCAGCTTAGCGGCTTCCCGCTTAGCGGAGCTTGGAGAGGGGGCTTGAACTCCGCGCACCCCCTCTCCCCAACCCCTCTCCCGCTAAGGGGAGAGGGGCTATGACCGCTCCCTTCCCCACCCGCCGCCAGGAGGAGTGGCGCTACGCCGACCTCGACGCGCTGAAGGTCGTGTGGGCCGAGCTGGCCGAGCCGCTGACGGTCACCGTCGCGGTCGGCGAGAGCCTGCAGCAAATCTGGCTTCCGAGCGCCGATCCGGTGCAGGTCCGCCGCGTCCACCTCGCGCTCGGGACAAGCGCCAGCGCGCGCATTTTCGCGCTCAACACCGCCGCCGACTATGGCCGCATCGAGCTTGAGGTGACCCTCGCCGCCGACGCCAGTTTCGACCTCGCCGGAGCCAACATCGGTGCGGGCGCAAGCAACCTCGAGATCGTCACCACCGTCCGCCACGTCGGCGAGCGCGGGCGCAGCCGCCAGACCATCCGTTCGGTGCTCGGCGGCAAGGCGGTCGGCTCGTACCTCGGCAAGGTCGAGGTCGCGCGCGGCGCGCAGCAAACCGACTCCGAGCAATCGGTGAAAGCGATGCTGCTCACCCGCGGCGCGATAGCCAATTGCAAGCCCGAGCTGGAGATTTTCGCCGACGACGTCAAATGCGCGCACGGCGCTTCGGTCGGCGAGCTCGACGCCGACATGCTGTTCTACGCGGAGTCGCGCGGCCTGCCACCGGCCGCCGCACGAGCCTTGCTGCTCGAAGGCTTCGTGATGGGCCTGTGGGATTCGATCGCCGGCGACGACCAAGGCATCGCCGACACCGCCCGCGCCGCACTGAGGGCCGCCGCGTGAACGCCGAGACCCGCATCAATTCGGCGCTCGACGTGCGCGGTCAATTCCCGGCTATCGCCAATTGGCACTACCTCGACAGCGCCGCCACCGCGCAGAAACCGCAGGCGGTGATCGACGCCATCACCACCGCGTACGCGCGCGATTATGCGACAGTGCACCGCGGCGTTTACCGGCGCTCGTCGGAGATGACCGCGGCGTATGAAGCCGCACGCGGAGCCGCGGCCGGATTGATCGGCGGCGCCGCCAACGAGCTGGTGTTCACGCGCGGCGCGACCGAGGCGATCAACCTCGTCGCGCGAATATTGCCCAGGGACGGCCGCGACCGCGTCTTGCTGTCGGCGCTCGAGCATCACAGCAACATCGTGCCGTGGCAGCTCGCCGGCTATGCGGTCGATGTCGTGCCCCTGACCCACGACGGCCGCATCGACCTCGACGCCGCCGAGCAAATGGCCGGCGAGCGGCACCGCGTGGTCGCCTTCGCTCATGTCTCCAATGTGCTCGGCAGCATCCTCGACGCCAAACGCGCGGCGGAGATCGCGCGCAAGGCCGGCGCGCTGCTGCTGCTCGACGGCTGCCAGGCGGTGCCGCGCCTGCCGGTCGATGTCGCCGCAATCGGCTGCGACTTCTACGCCTTTTCGGCACACAAATTGTACGGCCCGACCGGCATCGGCGCGCTGTGGGGCCGCGCCGAATTGCTCGACACCATGCCGCCGTGGCAGGGCGGCGGGGCGATGATCGACGCGGTATCGTTCGAGCGCACCACCTACGCCGAACCGCCGGCGCGGTTCGAGGCGGGCACGCCGCACATCGTCGGTGCAGTCGGCTTCCATGCCGCGGTCGACTGGGTCGAGGGCCTGACACTCGACGCGATCCACGCGCACGAAAGTGCGCTGGTCGCCGAAGCGCGCGCGGCTCTGTCCGCCATCCCCGGCGTCACCCTCTTCGGCCCCGCCGACAGCGCCGGAATCGTCAGCTTCAACGTCGACGGGGTGCATCCGCACGATGTCGCCACCATATTGGACGATGCGGGCGTCGCGGTCCGCGCCGGGCACCATTGCGCGCAGCCGCTGATGGAGCTGCTCGGCGTCCCGGCGACCGCCCGCGCCAGCTTTGCCGCGCACAGCGACAGTAGCGACATCGCGGCGCTGGTCCGCGGGCTCGAGCAAGTGCGAAGGATTTTCGGGTGAACGAGGAACGCAGGATCGAGACCGAGGAGGTCGACGCGGTGGCCCCGCCGCCGCGCGCCCGCGTCACCGAGGATTTCGAGCGCAAGCGCGATTATCTCGCCGGCTTCCTCGCGCCGCAGAAGCCCGAGCCACTGGCCGGCCCAGGCGGCGACCTCCAGGGAGCGGTGATCGAGGCGCTGAAATCGATCTTCGACCCCGAAATCCCGGTCGACATTTACGAGCTCGGCCTGATCTACGACGTCGCCATCGACGAGGACGGCGACGCGGTGGTGACGATGACTTTGACCACGCCGCACTGCCCGGTGGCGGAGTCGCTGCCGCAGGAAGTCGAGCTGCGCGTTCTCTCCGTCCCCGGCATCCGCGACGCCGAGGTCAAATTGGTGTGGGACCCGCCGTGGGATCCATCGAAGATGAGCGACGAGGCCCGTTTAGAATTGGGAATGCTATGATGCCTCCCCTCCCGCTCGCGGGAGGGGAACGAGGGGTGGGCCTGTCGGGCCGACTCATCCCTGCTAAGACAGGCCCACCCCCAGCCCCTCCCGCAAGCGGGAGGGGGGAGTTGCAGTGATGAACGTCGAAACCCGCCGCCCCCGCACCGCCGCGATCACCCTCACCCCCGCCGCCGATGCGCGGATTGCCGACCTCATGGCGCGCGCGCCGGAGGACGCCATTGGGGTCAAGCTAAGCACGCCGCGCCGCGGCTGCTCGGGCCTCGCATATTCGGTCGACTACGTCGGCGAGGAGCAAAAGTTCGACGAGAAGATCGTCACTCCCGGCGGCATTTTCTACGTCGACGGCGGCTCGATTCTCTATTTGATCGGATCGACCATGGACTGGGTCGAGGACGATTTCGCTGCCGGTTTCACTTTCGCCAATCCCAACGCCAAGGGCGCCTGCGGCTGCGGCGAGAGCTTCACCGTCTAAGTCTCGCTGCAACCGCGCCCTTTCTGCTATGCCGGGCAGCGAAGGGAGAATGCGATGCTCCTCCTGATCCTCGCCGCCGCTCCGCCCGCCCTCCACGCGCCGCCCCCGACCGCCGCGACCGATTGTCCGCGCACCACCAGCCATTACGCCGTCCGCCCCGGCCAGCGCCTCAAACCGCGCAAGCTAACCGAGCTGCCCAGCGCCAACGCTTTTGCCGCGGTGTATCGCCACGTCGGCGGCTGCGAGGTGCCGGTGGTGGTTCGCTACGGGATCGGCAACCGCCGCTAGGCCTGTCGCCGCCGGCAATATTCTGCTATCGCCGCAGCATCACAGCCGAAGGGGGAAATTCGGTCATGTCACGCGCCGCAACGATGATCTTCTCACTGGTCGCTTATGCGATCTTCTTCGCGACTTTCCTGTACCTGATCTGCTTCGTCGGCGATCTCCCGTTTGCCGGGCGGACGGTCGATCGCGGTCCGGATGCGCCGGTCGTACTCGCGGTCGTCATCAACCTTGCCCTGATCGCTCTGTTCGGCGTCCAGCACAGCGTGATGGCGCGCCCCGCGTTCAAGGCGCGCTGGACCCGCATCGTGCCCGAAACCGCCGAGCGCAGCGTGTATGTGCTCGTCGCCAGCCTGATGCTGGTGCTGCTGTTCGCGCTGTGGCGGCCGATCCCGCAGCAGATCTGGGACCTGTCGGGAACGGCGTTCGCCATGCCGATCTGGCTGTTGTTCGCGGCCGGCTGGGGAATCGTCCTGGTCAGCACTTTCCTGCTCAATCATTTCGAATTGTTCGGGCTGCAGCAGGCCTGGCACAATCTGAGCGGCCGCAAGGCGGACAAGCCGGTCTTGCGCCAGCCTTTGTTCTACAAATGGGTCGCTCACCCGCTCTATTCGGGTTTCTTCCTCGCTTTTTGGGCGATTCCACAGATGACCGCCGGGCATTTGCTGCTGGCGGTGGGCATGTCGGCCTACATGCTGATCGCGATCGGCCATGAAGAGCGCGACCTGACCGCTTTCTACGGGCGCGACTATGAGGAGTATCGCGCCGGCGTCGGCAAGCTGCTGCCACGGTTCCGGCGTACCCGGTCGTCCTGAAAGCTGCGATTGCACTTGGCGCCTGAAAGCGGCTAGCGGCGGGGCCATGGACCCCCGCGTCGCACCCGCCTTCAGCCACATCCGCGACTGGATCTTCGATCTCGACAATTGCCTGTACCCGGCCTCGACCGGCCTGTTCGCGTTGATCGATGAGCGCATGGGCGCCTACATCCAGCGCCTGCTCGATTGCGACCCGAGCGAGGCGCGGCGCGTCCAGAAAGCGCATTTCCACGCCCACGGCACCACGCTCGCCGGGCTGATGGCCGAGCATCAGATCGATCCGCACGACTTCCTCGACGACGTTCACGCCATCCCGCTCGACAAGGTCGGCCGCGACGAACGGTTGGCGCGCGGTCTAGGCCGGTTGCCTGGGCGCAAGTTCGTCTTCACCAACGGCGACGCGCCTTATGCCCGCCGCGTGCTCGAGGCGATCGGCGTCGGCGACCAGTTCGACGACCTCCACGACATCCATTCGAGCGACCTCAAGCCCAAGCCCGACCCGCACGGCTATGCCTTACTGTGCGAACGCTTCGGAATCGACCCCGCCGCGGCCGTTCTGGTCGAGGATATGGCGCAGAATCTCAAACCCGCCAAAGCGCTCGGCATGACCACGGTGTGGGTCGACAACGGATCCGAGCGCGGCAATCACGGCGCCGACGACGCGTTCATCGACCTGACCATCGCCGATGTCGGCGAATGGCTCGAAGCCATCCTCCAGGAGCAAGCATGATCGACGCGCTCGAAGCCATCATCGACTCCGCCTGGGACAAGCGCGAGTCGCTCGGCCCCGCGACCACAGGCGAGGCGCGCACCGCCGTCGACACGGCTCTCGCCGCGCTCGATTCGGGCGACGCGCGAATCGCCGAAAAGATCGACGGCACATGGGTCGTCCACCAATGGCTCAAGAAAGCGGTGTTGCTGTCGTTCCGCCTCAACCCGATGAGCGCGATCTCGGGCGGGCCGGGCGGCGCGCATTGGTGGGACAAGGTCGACAGCAAGTTCGCCGGTTGGCGCGACCGGGAGTTCGAGGCCGCCGCCTTCCGCGCGGTTCCGGGCGCGATCGTCCGCCGCGGCGCCTTCATCGCGCCGGGCGCGGTGCTGATGCCGAGCTTCGTCAACATTGGCGCGCGGGTCGGGGAGGGGACGATGGTCGACACCTGGGCGACGGTCGGCAGTTGCGCCCAGATCGGAAAGAACGTCCATATTTCGGGCGGCACCGGGATCGGCGGAGTGCTCGAACCCTTGCAGGCCGGGCCGGTGATCATCGAGGACGATTGCTTCATCGGCGCCCGCTCCGAAGTCGCCGAAGGAGTCATCGTCGAGCAGGGCGCGGTGATCTCGATGGGCGTGTTCTTGGGCGCTTCGACCAAGATCGTCGATCGCGCCTCAGGCGAGGTCATTTACGGCCGCGTGCCGGCCTATTCGGTGGTCGTGCCGGGGACGCTCCCGGCCAGGGACGGCGGGCCGAGCCTGGCCTGTGCGGTGATCGTCAAGCGGGTCGACGAGCGCACCCGCTCCAAGACCAGCATCAACGAGCTGCTGCGCGACTGAGCCCCGCCGACGTCATTGCGAGGAGCGGTAGCGACGCGGCAATCCAGCGAAAACAAGTGACTGGATTGCCGCCCCCGGCCGTCGCCGGGGGCGCAATGACGGACTTAGAGAGAAGCGATAAGCTCCGCTTATACTCCAGCACCCGCCTTTTGTTGGCGCGCTCGGCCCCTTTCCGAATAAATCCTCCCGATGACGGCGCTCGATCCTGACTTTGGCCGCAAGGCGCGGGACGCAGCCGCGGTACCGGCCGCCTATCCCATTCCTATGATCCGCAGCGTTATGAACGGCCGCGACTGGGCCATCCTTGGCGCGCTGGCGCTGATCTGGGGCGGCGCCTTTTTCCTCATCGGTGTCACCGTGCGCGACGTGCCGCCGTTCACCTATGTCCTGCTGCGCCTGACCATCGCCGCCGCGGCGATGTGGGCGATGCTGGCGTGGCGGCGCCAGCCGCTCGGTCTTCCGCGCGAGGCGTGGGGCGCGATCGTGCTGCTCGCTTTGCTCAACAATGCGGTGCCGTTCGCTTTGTTCGGCTGGGCGCAGACCCACATCGCCAGCGGGCTCGCCTCGATCCTTAACGCAACGACGCCGATCTGGGGCGTGATCGTCGCGCATCTGTTCACCGCCGACGAAAAGATCACCCCGCGCAAGCTGGCCGGCGTGCTGGTCGGTTTCGCCGGGGTCGCGGTGATGATCGGCCCCGGCCTGCTGCGCGATCTCGGCGGCGGCGTGCTGGCCGAGCTCGCCTGCGTCGTCGCCTCGCTGTCTTATGCCCTCGCCGGGGTACTGGCGCGGCGGTTCAAGCAAATGGGGGTGTCGCCGTTCAGCGTCACCACCGGCCAATTGACGGTCGGCGCGGCGATGATGCTGCCGGTGGCGATGATCGGCGATCGGCCGTGGACGATGGCGTGGCCGCCGCTCGAGGCATGGGCTGCGATCATCGCGCTGGCGCTGGTCTGCACCGCGCTCGGCTATGTCCTCTATTTCCGCCTGATCGACCGCGCCGGCGCGACCAACGCCTTGCTCGTTACCTTGCTCGTCCCGCCCACCGCAATCCTGCTCGGCGTGTTGTTCCTGAATGAAGTCATCGCGCCGCACGATTTCGCCGGCCTGGCGCTGATCGGGCTTGGCCTGGCGGCGATCGACGGACGACTGTTCGCGCGGTTGTGGCGGGCGGTTCCGGCCTAGCGCGCGGCGAGCAGTTTCTCGGCTTCCTTGCTCGTCCAGTCGAGGTCGCCGACGTAGCGCCACACTTCGCGGCCGTCGGCATCGAACAGGATCGAGGTGGGCAGGATCTGCGTGCCCAGGGCACCCGACAGCGCCATGTCCGGATCGTGATAAGCGCCGAGCGACTTGATCCGGTGCTGCGCGAGGAACGCCTTGACCGAGCCTTGCGGTGCGCGGTCCTGGCTGACCGCGATCACGCCGAGCTGGCCGTCGACGTCGTGCGATTGCGCCAGTTGGTCAAGGGTTGGCAATTCCTTGACGCACGGCGCGCACCATGTGGCCCACAGATTGACCAGCACCGGTGTGCCGCGGAAATCGGCCAGGCGGATGTCGCCGCCGGCGGGGTCGCGGAACGCGGTAGCGGGCGCCGGCTTGCCCTGCTGGCTGCGGTCGACCTTGCCGGCCTGCACCTGTTCGCCTTGCTGGGCCTGGGGGTTTTGCCTATCGCAAGCGGCTGCCGCGAGAACGACGAGGAGCAGGAGCATCAGCCGCACGGGCAATTCCAATCCGATGTGGGGCGGGCGCTTTTCAAGCGGCCCCGCCGCGTTGATGCGTGCGATAAATAGCTCGATCGCAACCGACAAGCGCCTGTGGCGCGAGGACATCGCGGCAAGCCGCGCGCATGCCGCCATGCTCGGCGCGCAAGGCGTGATAAGCGCCGATGACGCAGCGAAGATCGATGGCGGGCTGGCTACGATCGCCGCCGAGTATGAAGCGGAGGGAATCACCGAAGACCCCGCGCTCGAGGACATCCACGGCCATGTCGAAGCGCGCCTGACCGCGCTGATCGGCGCGCCCGCCGGCCGGCTCCACACGGCCCGCTCGCGCAACGATCAGGTCGCGACCGACCTCAAATTGTGGGTGCGCGGCGCGATCGACGACGTGCTGGCGGCGATCGACGGCCTCGAGGACGCCCTGCTGACCCGCGCCGAGGAGCATGCCGCGACGGTCATGCCCGGCTTCACCCATCTCCAGTCGGGCCAGCCCGTCACCCTCGGCCACCATCTGCTGGCCTATCGCGAGATGCTCGTCCGCGACCGCAGCCGCTTTGGCGACGCGCGCCGCCGCCTGAACGAGAACCCGCTCGGCGCCGCCGCACTGGCCGGCACCGGTTTTGCCATCGACCGCGCCGCCACCGCCGCCGCGCTCGGCTTCGACGCGCCCACCGCCAACAGCATCGACACTGTGTCCGACCGCGATTTCATCGTCGATTATCTCCACGCCGCGGCGCTGACCGCGATCCATCTGTCGCGGCTGGCCGAGGAAATCATCCTGTGGGCATCGCAGCCGTTCGGCTTCGTCCATTTGCCCGACGCCTGGTCGACCGGCTCGTCGATCATGCCCAACAAGCGCAACCCCGACGCCGCCGAGCTTATTCGCGGCCATTCGGCGCGCATCGTCGGCGATCTGGTCGCTTTGCTGGTGCTGCTCAAGGGCCTGCCCCTGGCCTATGCCAAGGATCTCCAGGACGGCACGCCGCCTGTGTTCGACGCGCACGATCTGCTGACGGTGTCGCTCAAGGCGATGGCCGGTATGCTCGCCGAATTGACTTTCGATGCCGCCGCGATGCGCGCCGCCGCCGGCGCCGGCCATGCCACCGCGACCGACCTCGCCGACTGGCTGGTGGCAAATGCCGATGTGCCGTTCCGCGAGGCGCACCATATCGTCGGCAGGGCGGTCACGGCGGCGGTTGCCAGCAATGTCTTGCTCGATCAGCTCGACCTCGCCGACCTCCAGGCGATCGACCCGCGCATCGGGAAGGGCGCGCTGGCCGCTGTGTCGCTCGATAGTTCGGTCGCCGCGCGCACCAGCGCTGGCGGAACCGCGCCCGACCGGGTTAGGGAGGCGGTGCGCGCCGCCCGCGCCCAACGGAGCAAACAGTGAAGCGCCTTGTCGTCCTCATCGCCAGCCTTGGCCTCGCCGCCTGCGGCAAGATTGCGCCGCTCGAGCCCGCGCCGGGCCAGCCGCTGCCGGTCAAGCCGCTGATGGCGCGGACCACGCCGACGCCGGAAGAGTTGCTGACCCCGCCGGTCAATGCCGATCCGGCGCGGGTCGACGAGCTGGTCAAGCGCTCGGAGCCGCGCAAGCTCGACCGCTTCGACCTGCCTCCGCCCGACGGCGGCGCCGCGCCCCTCCCGGCGCAGACCGAGGAGCCGACTTCGTCCGAAGAAGCCGGCCCGGCGACTCCGCAATGACCGGCCGGTTGCGCAAGGCCGTATTCCCCGTCGCCGGGCTCGGCACTCGCCTGCTCCCGGCGACCAAGACCATGCCCAAGGAAATGCTGACCGTGGTCGACCGCCCGCTGATCCAATATGCGGTCGACGAAGCGCGCGAGGCGGGGATCGAGCAGCTGATCTTCGTCACCGGCCGCGGCAAGGCGGCGCTGGTCGATTATTTCGACACTGCGTTCGAGCTCGAAGCGACGATGGAAGCGGCGGGCAAGGCGCTCGACGCGCTGGGGCCCACCCGCGCCCGCTTCGGCGAAGTGGTGACGGTGCGCCAGCAGCGCCCGCTCGGCCTCGGCCACGCGGTGTGGTGCGCGCGCGACATCATCGGCGACGAGCCGTTCGCGGTACTGCTGCCCGACGATCTGATGGCCGGCACGCCGGGCGCGCTCCGCCAAATGGTCGACGCGTGGGAGAAAGTCGGCGGCAACATGCTGGCGACCGAAGAGGTGCCGGCGGACAAGACCAAAAGCTACGGCATCATCACCCCGGGCACGATCGACGGCAATCTCACCGAAGTCCTCGGCCTGGTCGAGAAACCTGAACCCGAGGCGGCGCCGTCGCGGCTCGGCGTGATCGGCCGCTACATCCTCCAGCCCGAGCTGATGCGCGTGCTCGACAAGGGCGAGTGCGGCGCCGGCGGCGAAATCCAGCTGACCGACGCGATGGCGCAGTTGATTGGCCGCCAGCCGTTCCATGCCTTGAAGGTCGACGCGGTGCGCCACGATTGCGGCGACAAGGCCGGCTTCGTCATTGCCAACATCGCGCTGGCGCTGCAGCGCGACGACATCGCGCCCAGGGTGCGGGAATATCTCGCGCAATCGTGATCAGGACGCGGCTTTCCCGACGATCCCTTCGAGCCGCCGCCGCTCGGCCTCGCTTGCCAGCCAGCGCTCCTTCATCTCGCCCAGTTCGATCGCCCGGCTGACCACCCGCGCGTCGAGCGTGGCATTGTCGCCGCGCAATTCGGCGACCCCCTTGGCGCGCTCGATCTCGCGCCCGATGCGCGCGACCAGAACTTCGAAATGGAACGGCTTGATAACCACCCCGTCGGCGCCCGCGGCGAACGCGCGCACGGCCGCCTGGCTGTCGCTGCGCCCGGCGATGAGAATCACCGGCAGGTCGCGCAGCATCGCGTCGTCGCGGATCATCGCGACCAGCTCGGCGCCGCCGCCGGGCACGTAGAGATCGGCCAGCACGCAATCGACGGGAATCCGGTTGAGCTCTGCCATCGCCGTCTGGGTGCCGTCGGCGGTCGCGACGCGATAGCCGCCCTCGCTGATTCGCCGCGACAGCACGCCGAGATAATTGCGGTTGGGCTGGACGACCAGCACGCGCGCCGGATTCGCGACAGCGCCCGGCGACCCCTGGCCGTCGGTCATCGCGGCCCCGCTCAGGTCCATGCGGGCGAGGCCGTGTCGGAGGTGCGGCTAAGCGGTCTCATCATGGCTCCAGCTCGACATCCCAGTAGAGATAGTCGCGCCAGCTGCGGTGGAGGTAATTGGGCGGGAAGCTGCGGCCATGGTCCTGCAATTGCCAGCTGGTCGGGCGGATCGGCTCGCGCCCGATATGCATGTGCGCCTGGCGCGGGGTGCGCCCGCCTTTCTTGAGGTTGCACGGGGCGCAGGCGGTGGCGACATTCTCCCACGTCGTCCGTCCGCCCTGCGCGCGGGGTACGACATGGTCGAAGGTCAATTCGCGGAACGACCCGCAATAGACGCAGGAAAAGCGGTCGCGCAGGAACAAGTTGAACCGGGTGAAGGCGGGATGCTTGTTGGGCCGCACGAATTGGCGCAATGCGATCACCGACGGCAGCTTGAGCGCGCGGCTGGGCGAATGCACCTCGCGGTCGTAATGGGCGACGACGTCGACGCGCTCGAGGAACATCGCCTTGACCGCGGTCTGCCATGGCCACAGGCTCAAGGGATAATAAGACAGCGGCGTATAATCGGCGTTGAGCACCAGCGCCGGGCAGCTGTCGGGGTGACGGATGAGATCGGGGTGATACACGAGCGCGACAAGCCTTTCGTCCGGTCGGTCCGAACTGCAGCTCCCCGGCCCCGTCGCACGCAAGGTGGAGAGGGCGGCGCGGCCCGTCTTCCCTTGTGACGCACCGGATGCCAGCCCGGCGTGACAAGATGATGAATCGGGGATTGGCGACTCGCCGTCAAGGGGGGAGTGAGACAATCCTCCCCCGGAGGCGGAGGAGCCAATGGTTGTAACCCGCTTCGCGCCGTCGCCGACCGGGCGATTGCACCTCGGCCACGCCTATAGCGCCGCGCTCGGCCACGCCCGCGCCCGCGCGGCCGGCGGCCGCTTCCTCCTGCGCATCGAAGACCTCGACCCAATTCGCAGCCGGCCCGAGTTCGTCGCCGCCATCGCGGAGGATTTGCGCTGGCTTGGGCTCGACTGGGACGGAAAGCAGCTGATCCAGTCGCAGCGCGGCGCCGCTTATGCCGCCGCGCTCGACCACTTGCGCGCCGACGGCCTGGTCTACCCCTGCTTCTGCACCCGCGCCGACATCGCCGCCGCACTGACCGCGCCGCACGGCCCCACCGTGCATTACCCGGGCACGTGCCGCAGCCTCGCCGACGATCCACAGCGCCGCGCCGAAACCCCGCACAGCTGGCGACTCGATGCCGCCACGGCGATCGCCCGCGCCGGCCTGCCGTCCTGGCGCGAGGGCGAGCGCGTCTTTTCCGCCACCGCCGCCGACATCGGCGACGAGATTCTCGCCCGCAAGGACGCGCCCGCCGCTTACCACCTCGCCTGCGTCGTCGACGATGCGGCGAGCGGGGTTACGCTCGTCGTGCGCGGCGCCGATCTGCGCGCCTCGACCCCGGTCCAGCGCCTGCTCCAGACCCTGCTCGGCCTGCCCGAACCCGAATATCTCCACCACCCGCTGGTCACCCACGCCGACGGTACACGCCTCGCCAAACGCGACCTGGCACCGACCCTCGCCACCCTGCGCGCCGCCGGCGTCGACGGCCCAGCGCTCGCGCGCGAGCTCGCTACCGGCTTAGTCCTATCTGGCTTTCGGCTGGGGCAGGCCTAAATAGGGCCCATGACCACTCTCATGATCATCCTCCTCGTCGCCGCCATGGGCGCGACGGCCTATGTCCTCGTGCGCGGGGTCATCTCGATGGCCTCGGGCAAGGACGTCACCGGCGAGCAGCAGCAGAACTGGATGCGCAAGCGCGTGCTGTTCCAGGGCGTCGCCATCGTGCTCGTCGCCCTGATCCTCATCCTCGCCGGAGCGAACAAGAGCTGATGGTCCGCCTCAACCGGATCTACACGCGCACCGGCGATGGCGGCAGTGCGGGGCTGGTCGACGGGTCGCGGGTGAGCAAGGCGAGCGCGCGGATGACCGCGATCGGCGAGGTCGACGAGGCCAATGCCGCGATCGGCCTGGCGCTGGCGGCGCTCGATGGCGCGGAACCGGCCCCGGCGCTGCTGCGCATCCAGAACGAACTGTTCGATGCTGGCGCCGATGTCGCCACGCCCGGCGAGATCGACGGAGCGCTGCGCATCGTCGCGCCCCAGGTCGAGCGGCTCGAGCGCGAGATCGACGCAATGAACGCGGCTCTCGCCCCACTCACCAGCTTCATCTTGCCGAGCGGATCGGCCGCCGTCTCCGCGCTGCACTGCGCGCGCACGGTGGTCCGCCGCGCCGAGCGGGCGGCGGTCGCGCTCAACGAGGTGGAGCCGCTCAATCCCCAGCTGCTCGCTTATCTCAACCGCCTGTCAGATCATCTGTTCGTCGCCGCGCGTCAGGTCGCCGCGCGCGAGGGCGGCGACGTGCTGTGGCAGCCCGGAGCAACGCGCGGCTGAACTTATTGCCGTGTTGCGGGTTCGTTCCGGCTGGGGAAGATACGCCATGGCGAGGGCTGACTCAGTGCTGGACCGCCCGCCGCTGGCCGAGCGGCTCGCCGCCACGCGCGCGCTGACGCTGGCCCTCGCCGCGCCGCTGTCCGATGCCGACGCCGCGATCCAGCCCTTCCCCGACGCCTCGCCGGCCAAATGGCACCTCGCGCACACCACATGGTTTTTCGAGACGTTCGTCCTGCGCGACCATGCGCCGGGCTATTGCGCGTTCGACGAGCGTTTCGCGTATCTGTTCAACAGCTATTACGAGGGCGAAGGCGAACGGCACCCGCGGATCAAACGCGGGATGATCAGCCGCCCCTCGCTCGACGACGTGCGCGCCTGGCGCGGCCACGTCGATGCAGCGCTCGAGAAATCTTTCCCGTCATTGTCGCCGGCCGCGCTGGGACTGATCGAGCTCGGCATTCACCACGAGCAGCAGCATCAGGAGCTGTTCCTCACCGACATTCTCGCCACTTTCGCCGAAAACCCGCTCGAGCCGGCTTTTGCCGAGCTGGAACAGTCGAGCTGCCACGCCGCCGAACCGCTCAGTTTCCTTCCCGGCCGCACCGGTCTGGTCGAAATCGGCGCGCCGGCCGAGGGCTTCGCCTTCGATAGCGAGCGGCCGCGGCACCAGGCGCTGCTCCACCCCCATGCCATCGCCAGCCGCCCGGTCACCAATGGCGAATGGCGCGAGTTCGTCGCCGGCGGCGGCTATGCGACGCCGACCCTGTGGCTCAGCGAAGGCTGGGACTGGGTCCAGCGCGAGGGCATCGCCGCCCCGCTCTACTGGCGCGGGACAAAAGAGCATTTCACCCTTGCCGGGCGCCGGCCGCTCGATCTCGCCGCGCCGGTCGCGCACATCAGTTTCTACGAGGCCGACGCCTTTGCCCGCTGGGCCGGGGCGCGGCTGCCGACCGAGGCCGAGTGGGAGGATTTCGCCGCCTCCGCCGACCCCAACCTCGGCAACCAGCTCGACCGCGCCGGCGCGGTGATGCCCAAACCCCCCGGCGATATTTTCGGCGACGTGTGGGAATGGACCGGCTCGAGCTTTGCGCCCTACCCCGGCTTCGCGCCGGCCGAGGGCACGGTCGGCGAGTACAACGGAAAATTCATGTCCGCGCAGATGGTGCTGAAGGGTGCCAGCTGCGCCACGCCGCGCGGCCATAGCCGGGCCTCCTATCGCAACTTTTTCCCCGCGGCGGCGCGCTGGCAGTTCACAGGGGTGCGACTTGCCCGCGACGCCTGACGCGCAGACCCGCGCCTTTCGTGACGACGTGCTCGCCGGGCTGGCGGCCGCGATCCCGGCGATCCCGGCGCGCTGGCTGTACGACCGCACCGGCTCCGAATTGTTCGACGAGATCACCCGCCTGCCGACTTATTATCCGAGCCGCACCGAGACCGCGCTGCTTGAGGCGGTCATGCCCGAGATCGCCGCCCGCGTGCCCAAGGGGCTGGCGGTGGTCGAATTCGGCGCGGGATCGGCGACCAAGACCCCGATCCTGCTCGAGGCGGTGGCGCCGTCGGCCTATGTCCCGGTCGATATCTCGGGCGACTATCTCGAGGACAGCGCGGCCGCGCTCGATGCCGACTTCCACGGGCTCGATGTCCACCCGGTCGTCGCCGACTTCGCGCGTCCGTTCGCGCTTCCGGACGCCATCGCGGGCACGCCGAAGCTCGGCTTCTTCCCCGGCTCGACCATCGGCAATTTCGTCCCCCGCACGGCGACCGACTTGCTGCGCCATTTCCGTGAATTGCTCGGCACCGGGGCGTTGCTGCTGATCGGCATGGACCGCGCCAAGCCGGTCGAGCGACTGATCGCGGCCTATGACGACCCGCAGGGCGTCACCGCGCGCTTCAACCTCAATCTGCTCGAGCGGATCAACCGCGAGCTCGACGGCACCATCCCGGCGGACGCGTTCCGCCATGAAGCGCGGTGGAACGACATCTTGAGCCGGATCGAGATGCATCTGGTTGCCGTGCGGGATGTCGAGTTCACCGTCTGCGGCCAGCCGTTCGCATTCCAGGCGGGCGCGTCGATCCACAGCGAGAACAGCCACAAATATGGCGCGCGCGGCGCCCGCGTGCTGCTGCTCGCCGGCGGCTGGACCCCGCTTGCCGAATGGACCGACCCGGCGCGCGACTTCGCGGTGATCCTCGCCGAAGCCCAGCCCAACCGCTTCGCGCCGTGACGATTGCGGGGATGACGATTGCGGGCGGGCAGCGTCGCGGCTAAGCGCGAGCCATGATTTACGCTCTCGTCGGCATCATCGAAATCATTCTCAGCGTCCTGATGTGGATCATCATCGCTCAAGTGGTGTTAAGCTGGTTGATCGCGTTCAACGTCGTCAACACATCATCGAATTTCGTCCGGACGATGCTTCAAGTTCTCGATCGGTTCACGGCGCCCCTCTACCGACCGCTCCAGCGTATCCTTCCCGACTTCGGTGGAATAGATTTCTCGCCGTTAGTCGTCCTGCTGATCATAACAATTTTGCGGAGCAAGGTTTTGCCCGGAATTTTACTCGAGATCGGACC
>Ga0136633_1001783_pt1 | contig 15473 bp, 20 predicted proteins | sample AntDrymeUQ832206_2_FD_105494 | JGI IMG/M metagenome (GOLD analysis project Ga0136633, IMG submission 105494) | Polar desert sand microbial communities from Dry Valleys, Antarctica - metaG UQ83 (22.06) | ecosystem: Environmental > Terrestrial > Soil > Desert | place: Antarctica: Dry Valley...
GCCGGCCACCCCGATCGAGCCCTACGAGGACCTGCTGCCCGACCTCGACATGGTGCTGCTGATGACCGTGGAACCCGGCTTCGGCGGCCAGAAGTTCCTCGACCTGGTGCTGCCCAAGATCCGCCGGACGCGCGAGCTGATGCGCAAGCACGGAGTGGAGACTTGGCTCCAGGTCGACGGAGGCATCTCCCTCGACACCATCGAACGGTGTGCCGAGGCCGGCGCCGACGTGTTCGTGGCCGGCTCGGCCGTCTACTCTGCCGACGATCCCGACGCCATGGTTGGGGCCCTGCGCGTGGCCGCCACCTCAGCTGCCGGCTGAGGTCTGCGTCATCGCAGTGACCTGAACCCGGAGCAAGGCCGCCGCCCGCTCCGGGGGCATGGGCTCGACGGGGCGGGAGGTCGCCACGGTGAAGCCGTCGATCAACGCCACCACGGAGTCGAGCTCATGACGGGCGAGCCGGAAGTCCAGCCGTCGTGCGAGCAGCGCCCGCTCGGCGTACCGTGCCTCGCTGACGGTGAGCTCGAGCCCGTCGTGGGAGCGCCAGAGCTCGCACCACGCCAGCCATACGCGCGCGTCGACCACGTCGTCGGGGGTGCCCGCGAGATGGGCGGCCACTCCCTCGGCGCTCCACCGTTTCGTCCATCCGCTGAAGCCTCGCCTTACCGGTGTCGTGGGCGCTCACCCGGAGCAGGTGCTCCATGGTGCCGACGTGGTGCAGGATTGAGGACCCGCTCACCCGGCTCACCGACGCGATCGCACGAAGCGAGACCGCCCGCGGCCCGCCCTCGGCCAGCAGGTGGTTGACGGAAGCCACCAATGTCCCGGTGCGCGACCCGGTGTCGATCAACCTCGGCATGACCCGAGTCCAGCACGAGTGCTGGAGGTCTCCGCGAGTTCTCCACAGGCCCAGCGGGGGCCTGGGCCCGGGGGTCAGTCGGGGGCGGGCCTTGCAGCGAGCCGATATTCAACCGCGTGAAGCACGCCAGGTGGCCGACCTCACGCCGCCTCCACGCCCGGGATGTGGCAGGCTGGACCCGCAAGAGCGACTGGAACCACAGCGCTCGCGTGCTCTGGGGGCGGTGAAACTCCGCACCGGCGGTGACTGAGCAGAAGTTCGCTTCACTCAGAAGTCCGCGACCCGGTCACCGCCAGTGACCGGTTGACCAGGTGGAAATCCTGGACCGACGGTCAAAGTCCGGATGAGAAGCAGCACGCAGCGACGTACGCCTTGGTCCACCCCGGGTGTCCGTCGACCGATGTGCCCCCTCGGGTCCGCGAGCCCCGGACCGAGGATGAGGCGATGACGTTTTCCCACGCCGAGCACGCTGCGATGCGGCGCGCCCTCGAGCTGGCCGCGACCCCGGGCGTCCCGACGGGACCCAACCCCCGTGTCGGCTGCGTGTTCATCGGCGACGACGGCGGCGATCTCGGCGAGGGATTCCACCGGGGTTCCGGGTCGCCGCACGCCGAGGCCGCGGCGCTGGCCGCGGTCGGCGACATCGCTCGTGGCGCCACGGCCGTGGTCACGCTCGAACCCTGCAACCACACCAGTCCACGCAGCGGGCCGTGCGCCGAGGCGCTGGTCACCGCCGGCGTACGCCGCGTCGTGTTCGCCCAGTCCGACACCAACCCCGTCGCCCGGGGCGGGGCCGAGACCCTGCGCGCCGCCGGGATCGAAGTCGAGGCCGGTCTCCTCGCCGACGAGGCGCGCGCGCTCAACCGGGCATGGACCTTCGCCGTCGAACACGGTCGTCCGTTCGTGACCTGGAAGTTCGCCACCACCCTCGACGGACGCAGCGCGGCCGCCGACGGCACCAGCCGCTGGGTCTCGAGCCTGGCCGCCCGCCGCGACACCCACCGGCTGCGGAGTGACTGCGACGCGGTGTTGGTCGGGACCAACACTGTGGAGGTCGACGACCCCGAGCTGACCGTGCGCGACGAGCTCGACCAGCCGTTGCCGACCCAGCCGCTGCGCGTGGTGATGGGGGAGCGGGACCTGGCCGAGGACCGACGGGTCCTCAACGATCGCGCCGAGACCGTGCACCTGCGCACCCGCGATCCGCACCAGGCACTCGCGACGCTGTTCGCCCGGGACTGTCAGCACGTCTTCCTCGAAGGCGGACCGACCGTGGCCGCGGCCTTCCTGGACGCGGGGCTGGTCGACGAGATCGTCGCGTACGTCGCGCCGATGCTGCTCGGTGCGGGCACGAGCGCCGTCGCCGACCTGGGCATCGCCACCATCGGCGACGCCGTGCACTTCCACGTCGACGACGTCCGGGTGCTCCAAGGGCACGACGGCGAGGACACCAACATCCGCCTGATCATGAGGAGACGTGTCTGATGTTCACCGGCATTGTCGAGGAGCTCGGCGCCGTCGCAGCGATCGACGACCAGGGAGACGCCGTCCGGCTCTCGATCCGCGCCGACCGCGTGCTCGAGGACGTGGCGCTGGGCGACTCGATCTCCGTCAACGGCTGCTGCCTGACCGTCACCGCCGTCGAGGACGGCGTCTGGACGGCTGACGTCATGCAGGAGACCCTCGACAAGACCTCGCTGCGCGACGCGGCGCCCGGCGACCGGGTCAATCTCGAACGCGCGGCCACCCTCGCCACCCGCATGGGCGGCCACCTGGTCCAGGGACACGTCGACGGCGTCGGCGAGATCCTCTCCCGCAACCCCAGTGAGCACTGGGACCTCGTCACCATCACGCTGCCGACCCACCTCGCGCCGTACCTCGTCGACAAGGGCTCCATCGCCGTCGACGGCGTCAGCCTCACCGTCGTCGAGGCCGGCGAGGATCGCTTCACGGTCAGCCTCATCCCCGAGACCTTGCGCCGGACGACGCTCGGAGCCCGGGCACCGGGGGAGCGGGTCAACCTCGAGGTCGATGTCATCGCCAAGCACGTGGCCAAGCTGGTCCGTGTCTACACAGTGCCAACTTCCGGAGGAATCGAATGATCGACTGGCTGCTTCACGGCACCATCCCCGTGGCCGGTGGGGTGCTGCTCGTCCGCGAGGTGGTCGGCAACCTGTTCGGGCTGGCCAGCGCCGTGCTCGGTATGCGCCGGCTGGTCTGGGCCTGGCCGGTGGGCGTGATCGGCAACGTGTTGCTGTTCACGGTGTTCGTGACCGGCGAGATCAGCGGCGCGACAGCCGACCCGCTGTGGGGACAGGCCGGCCGGCAGGTGTTCTTCATCGCCGTGTCGCTCTACGGCTGGTGGAAGTGGAGCAGCTCCCGCGCCGAGGGCGGCGCCGCCGACGGTGGCGCCATCACCGTGCGCTGGGCCACCGCTCGCGAGCGGGTGATGCTGGTCGTGCTGGCGGGGGCCGGGTACGCAGCGGCCTATGCGCTACTGCTCCAGATCGGCTCCTGGGGACCGACGACCGAGGCCTGGATCCTGGCGGGCTCGATGCTGGCGACCTACGGGATGGCGCGCGGCTGGGTGGAGTTCTGGCTGGTCTGGATCCTGGTCGACATCGTCGGCGTGACCACGCTGATCAACGCAGGCTTCTATCCGACGGCGGGGATGTACGTCGTCTACGGCGGGTTCTGCGTGGTCGGCTTCATCGCCTGGAGGCGCGCCGAGCGGAACGCCCACGACGACGGCACCCCGCGCCGCGACGTGGAGGAGGTGTCGGCATGACGATCCAACTCGATCCGGTGGAGCGGGCGATCGCCGACATCGCCGCAGGCAAGGCGGTGGTGGTCGTCGACGACGAGGACCGGGAGAACGAGGGCGACCTCATCTTCGCCGCCAGCAAGGCGACCCCGGAGCTGATGGCGTTCACCATCCGGCACTCGAGCGGGGTGATCTGTGTGCCGATGCCCGCCGACATGCTCGACCGGCTCGAGATCCCGTTGATGACCCCGCACAACAAGGACAAGCTCCGTACGGCGTACACGATCTCGGTCGATGCGCGTGACGGTGTCTCCACCGGTATCTCGGCCGCCGACCGGGCCCACACCGCGCGGGTCCTTGCAGACTCAGCGACCGAGCCGTGGGATGTCACTCGTCCCGGACACGTCTTCCCCTTGCGCTACCAGGACGGCGGGGTGCTGGTCCGCCGCGGCCACACCGAGGCGGCGGTCGACCTCGCGCGGATGGCCGGCCTGACGCCGGCGGGAGTCCTGGTCGAGGTCGTCAACGACGACGGCACCATGAAGCGCGGCCCCGAGCTGCGGGCGTTCGCCGACGAGCACGGCCTGACGATGATCTCGATCGACGCCCTGGTGACCCACCGGCACCGCCACGAGATGCTCGTCGAGCGGGTCACCGAGACCGTGCTGCCCACCCGCCACGGCGATTTCGTCGCCCACGGCTACCGCAACCTGGTGGACGACGGCGAGCACCTCGCACTGGTCCACGGTGACGTGGCGGCCGCGAACGAAGCCGGGGAGCCGGTGCTGGTCCGGGTCCACTCCGAGTGCCTGACCGGCGACGTGTTCGGCAGCCACCGCTGCGACTGCGGTCCGCAGCTCGACGAGGCGCTCGAGCGGATCGTCGCGGAGGGCCGCGGCATCGTGGTCTACCTGCGCGGCCATGAAGGACGCGGTATCGGGCTGGTCGCGAAGCTGCAGGCCTATGCGCTGCAGGACGGCGGCCGCGACACCGTGGACGCCAACCTCGACCTCGGGTTGCCGGCGGACGCACGCCACTACGGGGCCGCGACCCAGATCCTGCGCGACCTCGGCGTCGCCACCGTGCGGCTGCTCACCAACAACCCCGACAAGACCACCAGCCTCGAGGACTACGGTGTGCCGGTGGCCGAGCGGGTGCCGTTGACGCCCCGACCGAATGACCACAACCTGGCCTACCTGCGCACCAAGCGGGACCGGATGGGCCATGACCTGCCCGATCTGAGAGGAGCACCGTGAGCGGCGCCGGAGCACCCGACCAGCAACCCCTGGACTGCCACGACCTGCGCGTGGCGATCGTGGCCGCCAGGTGGCACGAGACCGTGATGAACGGCCTGATCGACGGCGCCCAACGGGCCTGCCGTGACTACCAGGTCGAGGCGCCGGAGCTGGTTCGGGTTCCCGGCACCTTCGAGCTCCCGGTGGTGACCGATGCCGCCGCCGCGCAGGGGTACGACGCGGTCGTGGCGCTCGGCGTCGTGATCCGCGGCGGCACCCCTCACTTCGAGTTCGTCTGCTCGGCCGCGACCGACGGTCTCAACCGGGTCGCGCTGGACCGGCAGACCGCGGTCGGCTTCGGCGTCCTCACCTGCGACACCGAGGAGCAGGCGCTCGACCGGGCCGGCCTGACCGGCTCTCACGAGGACAAGGGGTACGAGGCCGCGGCCGCTGCCCTGACCACCGCCCAGACACTCCGTTCAGTCCGCCGGGGCTACGTCTAGGCTTCCTCGGTGTGAAGACGTTCGACGAGCTCTGGTCCGAACTGAGCGACAAGGCCGCAACCCGGCCCGCCGGCTCGGGCACCGTGCAGCAGCTCGACGCCGGCGTCCATGCCATCGGCAAGAAGCTGGTCGAGGAGGCCGCCGAGTCCTGGATGGCCGCGGAGCACGAGTCGAAGGAGCGCGCGGCGGAGGAGATCAGCCAGCTGCTCTACCACGCGCAAGTGCTCATGTTGGCCTGCGACCTGACCCTCGACGACGTCTACACCCACCTCTGAGGCCCAAGATGACCACACCGAGCGCGACCAACGGAGCGGCCGACCGGCTGCTGCGGGTCGCCATCCCCAACAAGGGCGCCCTGTCCCAGTCTGCGCAGGAGATCCTGCGCGAGTCCGGCTACCGGCAGCGCCACGACGCGAAGGAGCTGCGGCTCCTCGACGCCGAGAACGGCGTGGAGTTCTTCTACCTGCGCCCACGCGACATCGCGCTCTACGTCGGCGAGGGCACCCTGGACGTCGGCATCACCGGCCGCGACCTGCTGCTCGACTCCGGCGCGAAGGCAGAGGAGGCCATGGGGCTCGGCTTCGGCGGCAGCCGGTTCCGGTTCGCGGGTCCCTCGGGCCAGTTCAGCGAGCTCGCCGACCTGGCCGGACAGCGCATCGCCACGTCGTACGTCGGGATCGTGACCGACTTCCTGGAGCGCGAGGGCATCGAGGCGTCGGTGACCCGGCTCGACGGTGCCGTCGAGACCAGCATCCAGCTCGGCGTCGCCGACGTCATCGCCGACGTCGTCGAGACCGGCAGCACCCTCAAGGCCGCCGGCCTGGAGACCTTCGGCGAGGTGATCCTCGAGTCCGAGGCGGTGCTGATCACCCGTGGCAGCGAGACCCCGGCTGGTTTCGAGATCTTCCGACGTCGGCTCGACGGCGTCCTGGTCGCCCGGAGCTACGTGATGATGGACTACGACATCCCCGACGAGCACGTCACCGACGCGGTCGCGCTGACGCCTGGCATCGAGAGCCCGACCGTGGCGCCGCTTCACCGCGAGGGCTGGGTCGCGGTGCGCGCGATGGTGCCGCGGGTCGGCGCCCAGCGGCTGATGGACGAGCTCTACGACCTCGGCGCCCGCGGCATCCTGCTCACCGACATCCATGCCTGCCGTCTCTGAGCCGGCGCTGCCGCACACCTGGCGTCCACTCGGTGTCCGGCTGGCCGGCATCGTGTTCGGCACCGTGCTGGTGGCGGTGTGCGCGTTCGCCTGGTTCGCCTTCGATGAGGAGACCCGGGCGAAGTTCACTCCGTTCCAGCGCGGCACGCTCGTGTTCATGGGGCTGCTGTTCTTCTCGGCCGGCTTTGCGATGGCGCGGTCCCGGGTGGTCGCCGAGGTCGACCAGCTGGTCGTCGTCAACGGCTTCCGGCGCCACGCCTACGCCTGGGCCGAGGTGCTCGCGATCCACCTGCCTCCCGGCGCTCCGTGGGCGGTGCTCGACCTCTCCGACGGCACCAGCCAACCGGCGATGGGGATCCAGGGCTCCGACGGCGGCCGCGCCCAGCGTGCGGTCGCCGAGCTGCGACTGCTCATCAGCCGACCTGGCTGAGTCAGCCCCTGCCGCCGACCCTGCCTTCGATCCGGACGTCCGCCCGCTCGGCGGTCCGGTCCACGGCATGGAGCCGGTCCTCCTGCTCGCTCCACCGGAGCCAGTGGGCGCGCAGCTCCTCGCCGTCGCGCGCCAGACCCCGCGCCAACCGAAGGTCGCGGTCCACCTCGACCCACACCAGCACGGTCACCAGGTCGGCGTACGCCGCAGCGCCGGTCCCGACGCCCTCGAGGACCAGCAGCCCACCGGGTGACAGTTGGTGCCACTCTGCCCAGCCGTCGGCGATCCAGTCCCAGCGCCGCCAGCGACCGGGCCGGCCCGCCGCCAGCTCGCGCAGCAGGCCGTTGAGCGTGGCGGCGAGCCCGGGGAGCCCACCCCACCCCTCCAGCAGGTCGTCGGCGTGGAGCACCGTCGCCGTCGGCTCGGATGCGTGGACCTCGCTCGCGAGGGTGGTCTTGCCGGAGCCGGCCGGGCCATCGATGCAGATCAGGCGGCCGCTCCCGAGCGTCGCCGGTCGGGCGAGGGCGAGCCGGAGCACGGTCTCGGCGGGCTGGCTCACGGCCCTCACGATAGGCACCCGCCCGTACCGCGGTCGCGCGAGCGACCGAATATGGGGAAACTGCGTGTGCGAGCACCCGGCTGGGGCAGGGTTGCCGCAGTTGGGTTCAGCCATCATCCGCAGGAGGGAACCATCACATGTTCAACCGTATGCGTCTCGTCGCCGTCGCCGCCGCCCTGGTCGCGACCGCGCCGCTGGCAGCCGTGGGCACGGCCAACGCCGAGCAGGCTGCTGGTGAGGCCAAGCCCGAGCGCACGATCAGGATCAAGGGCGTCGAGCCCCGAGACAGTGTCTTCTTCGTCAAGGGGAGGGTGAAGCCGAACTACAAGGAGCGCTTCGCCATCGTGCAGCGCAAGCTGAAGAGCGAGAAGAGCTGGGACAACTTCGGCACGTTCAAGACCACCGACGAGAGCACCTACCGAGAGCGCATCTACGCCCTCAAGCGGCCGGGCGTGGTCTGCTACCGGGTCAAGGTCAAGGGGAACGACACCTTCAAGACGTCCTACTCCGGCCGGGTGTGCATCCGCACCTTCCGCTCCTGATCGAGGAGTGCACTAGAAGGCGAGGCCGAGCCCGCGGTAGGTCTCGACCCTGTCGACGAACGCGTCACCGGCCAGCAGCCGGACGTCGTTGCTGTGCTCGAACAGTTCGCCGGCCTTTGCGTGGCGAAACCACACCAGGTCGCCCACGCGCAGCCGACTCGCCAGCGGCCCGGTGAGCGGGGTCTGCACCTCTCCGGCCCCTTCCAGCGACGTCAGGTGCAGTCCCTCCGGGACCCAGGGCGTCGGCAGTCGGTCGCGCCCGGCTGCCCCCGAGGCCACGAACCCACCCCCGTGCACGGTCGCGATCCCGGCCGATGGTCGCCGGGTGACCGGCAGCGCGAAGAACGCGGCGGGTCGGGGCTCAAAGGACTGGTAGTGGTCGAACAGCGTCGGCACCAGCAGTCCGGACCCCGCGGCGACCTCGGTCACGACCGGGTCCTCGGCGGTCGACTCGACCGACCCGGACCCTCCCGCGTTCCAGAATTCCAGCTGGACTATCTCGCTGAGGGCCTCGGCGACCTGCTCCCGTCGTACCGCCACCTGGGTCTGCGAGGCCTGCTTCAGCCCGCGCACGATCATCGACCGGGCGCGCTGGGTCGGGACGACGTCGGGGAGTCCGGCGACCTGCCCCTCGTAGGTCATCACGCCGACCAGCCGGAAACCGCGTCGCTCGACGACCTGCCGGGCGAGGGCCGCCACCTGCTGCGGGTCATGGAGCGGGGAGCGCTTGGGGCCTACGTGCTGACCACCGATCCGCAGTCCGGCGTCGATGTCGATGGCCACCCGGACCGGCACCGCCAGTGAGTGGCGCACGGAGTCGATGACCTCGAGGTGCGCGACGTCGTCGATCATCACCGTGATCGCGGCCGCTGACCCCGGCGAGGAGACCAACCTGGTCAGGGCGGTGCGGTCGACGCTCGGGTAGGCCACGAGGAGGTCGCTGCTGACTCCGCGCTCGTGGAGCCACAGGGCCTCGCGGAGCGTGAAGCACAAGACACCCTCGATGCCGTCGTGGCGCAGTGCTCGTTCCAGGAGGTGGGGAACCCGCACCGACTTCGAGGCGACGCGCACCGGCTTCCCGCCGGCCCGCCGGACCAGGTCGGCCGCGTTGAGGTCGAAGGCATCGAGATCGACGGCCATCAGCGGGGTGGGAAGTGGCCGTCCGGCGCCGTGCTCGGCTGCGACGGCCGCGGCGAGCCGTCGGGCGAGCTCGCGTCGCCCGGCGGGGGCCGGTGGCATCAGGTGATCCCGCGTCGCTTGAGGATCGCCTCGATGTCGGCGAGGTCCGGGTCATCGGAGCCGGTGATCACCGGCTCCCCTCGACCCGACGAGGGTGGCAACGCCGCCCGGTCTTGGGGTGAGGACGCCTGTTTCGGCGCCTTCCCTCCGCGGCCTCGCTCACGCAGCATCGACGACGAGCCGAAGAGCAGCACCGAGAGCCCGGCCAGCACGATGCCCGCCCAGACCATCGGGTTTAGCACCAGGCCGGTGGACCAGTCGAGGACCGAGGCCCCGATCTCGGTGAACATCTCGAGGGTGCCGGTCAGGTACGCCGCCGGGAACAGCAGGGTGACGGCGCTGCCACGCAGCCCCGAGGCGACACCACGGTGGCGGAACGCGTACCAGGTCCAGGCCGCGCCGAGCGCGGTGAGCACCGCCGTGAGTGCCGCCCAAGTCACCTCGTCCACTCCTCAACCTTGGCACACCCGTCCGCGCCCGTGCCGCCTGCCGGGTGGGAGGATCGCGGTGTGTCGAGATCCATCCCCGATCCGGGGTTCAGCGACGACGACGGCACCGCCGACCCAGCGGTCCCCGCCGCGCTGTCCGCGTACGCGTCGGGGACGGGCGCGTACGTCGATGCCCTGGCCGCGCTCCAGGCCGGCCGGGTGCTGGTGCCGGTCGTGGCCGTGCTGAATGGCGAGGGGGCAGCCCACGACAAGACCAGCGACATGGCCGCCGTGCTGATCACCCGCCCCGACGGTCGCCGCGGCATGCTCGTCTTCACCAGCGCCGAGACCCTGAGGGCCTGGAACCCCGACGCTCGACCGGTGCCCGTCACCACCGCCACCGCCGCACAGGCGACGCTGCAGGAGCGGGCCGACGCGCTCGTGGTCGATGTCGCCGGCCCCGTGCCGTTCCCGATCCAGGGTGAGGACCTGCGCGGCTTGGCGGCCGGATGGCGCCTCACGCGCGTGGGGGACCGTTCGGCCTGGATTCGACCCGCATCGGACTGACCCGGTAAGGTTCCGACTTGACCGATCAGTCTCGTCACACCTGTGACAGGACCGATCTCACAAGCGGGGACCAGCAGCAACACGTCTCCCACCCGCACCGACCGTCCAGGTCGTCGGGTCCGGTCGAGGTACGACGTACGAAGGTGCGACGTACCAGGTGATGCGCGTTCCAAGAATTTGGGCGACGTGTCGCGACTGGCTTCCGCTTGTGACCAGCGGGAGCCTCTTTTCGATTTCGGCGTCGGTACGAGCCGAGACCGCGGGGAATCTTCCAGCCGCGAGAACCACTGGAGGACACATCAGCACCGAGCTACGTATCAACGAGCGGATCCGGGTACCCGAGGTCCGGCTCGTGGGACCCAACGGCGAGACCGTGGGAATCGTTCCGACCGACCAGGCCCTCAAGCTGGCCCAGGAGGCCGACCTCGACCTGGTCGAGATCGCGCCGATGGGGCGACCCCCGGTCTGCAAGCTCATGGACTACGGGAAGTTCAAGTACGAGAACGCCCAGAAGGCTCGTGAGGCTCGTCGGAACCAGACGAACGTCATCATCAAGGAGATGAAGCTCCGCCCGAAGATCGACGCGCACGACTACGAGACCAAGAAGGGTCACGTGGTGCGATTCCTCAAGGCGGGCGACAAGGTCAAGATCACGATCATGTTCCGGGGTCGCGAGCAGCATCGCCCCGAGCTCGGGTTCCGGTTGCTGCAGCGCCTCGCCGAGGACGTCGACGAGCTGGGCTTCGTGGAGTCGTCGCCCAAGCAGGACGGCCGCAACATGGTCATGGTGTTGGGTCCCCACCGCAAGAAGGCCGAGGCCAGGGCCGACCACGAGGCTCAGAAGGAGTCGCGCGCCGCCGAGCGTGCTGCTGCCGAGGCCGAGGAGCAGGCAGAGCGCGACGCCGCCCATGCCGCCGGACCGGTCGCCCAGAAGAAGGAGCGTGGCCGCTCCGAGAACCTCGATCCCGAGATCGAGGCCTGAAGACCTGCCCCATGGCCGCCCGGGATCACCGGGAACGCCATCCGACGAAGAAAGTGATTCGATGCCGAAGAACAAGACGCACTCCGGTGCCAGCAAGCGCTTCCGAGTGACCGGCTCGGGCAAGATCCTCCGCCAGAAGGCGGGCATGCGCCACAACCTCGAGAAGAAGCCGTCCAACGTGACGCGCCGCCTGTCCGGCACCACCGAGGTCGCGAAGGCCGACGTCAAGCGCGCCCGGAAGCTGCTGGGTCGCTGACCCGTCCACCCGATCGGTGGTCGAGCACGACCACGAAGACTTTGAGCAAGGAGTAACGACATGGCACGCGTCAAGCGGGCAGTGAACGCCCACAAGAAGCGCAGGACCACTCTCGAGCGCGCCGCGGGTTACCGCGGCCAGCGCTCGAGGCTCTACCGCAAGGCCAAGGAGCAGGTCACCCACTCGCTGGTCTACAGCTACAACGACCGGCGCAAGAACAAGGGCAACTTCCGTCGCCTGTGGATCCAGCGGATCAACGCGGCTGCCCGCGCCCAGGGCATGACCTACAACCGCTTCATCCAGGGACTGCACCTGGCCGGCATCGAGGTGGACCGCAAGATCCTCGCCGAGCTGGCCGTCAACGACATCGCCACGTTCACCACGCTGGTCGAGTCCGCCAAGGCTGCTCTCCCCGAGGACGTCAACGCGCCGAAGGCCTCCTGACCCCGGTGCTGCCACTGACGGCGGGGAACACCCGCGTCAAGGAGGCACGCAAGCTCAGCCGCCGCCCGGTTCGCGCCGAGCGGCGGCTGTTCCTTGCTGACGGTCCGAAAGCCGTCGAGGGCGCCTTGTCCGTGCGCGGCTGCGCGGTCGAAGTGTTCGCCACGTCGACCGCGGACGTCGCCTCGTTGCGTGAGGCGGCCCTGGCCGTGGATGTCTCGTGGACGCTCGTCGACGACCGGGCGATGAGCTCGCTCAGCGACAGCGTGACGCCGGCCGGTGTGGTGGCCGTGTGCCGGTTCCTCGACGCCGACCCCGCCGACGTGGTCCGCGACGCGTCGCTGGTGGTCGTGTGCGCGGACGTCCGCGACCCCGGCAACGCCGGCACCGTGATCCGCACCGCCGACGCGGTCGCCGCCGACGGAATACTCCTCGCCGGTCACTCCGTCGACCCCTACAACGCCAAGACCGTGCGCGCCAGCGTCGGCAGCCTGTTCCACCTGCCCCACGCGCTTGCCCCGGACACCTCCGGAGCCGTCGCCACCGCCCGCGACGCCGGGCTGGTCGTGCTGGCCGCCGACGGCGCCGGCGAGGTCGATCTCTTCGAGGCCGACGAGCTGCTCCGCGGTCCGGTCGCCTGGTTGCTCGGCAACGAGGCGTGGGGGCTCCCGCCCGAGACGGCAGCGCTGGCCGACCACCGCGTGAGGATCCCGATCCCGGGTCGAGCCGAGAGCCTCAACCTGGCCACGGCGGCAGCAGTCTGCCTCTACGCCACCGCGCGCGCCCGTCGCTAGAGGGCCCGATGCGACAGGATGTCCCCGTGGGCGCTCCGTGGACTCCGCAGTCGCTGGCTGACGTGCTGCCCGACGGCGTCGTGCTGGCCGATGCGGACGGACGGGTCGAGCTGCTCTCGGCCACCGCCGCCCGCATGCTCGCAGCCGACCTCGGGGCAGCCGTCGGGCGTCCGCTGGGTGAGGTGCTGGCGCTCACCGACCACGCGGGCCGCGACTGGTGCGGTGAGAACCGGCCCTACGACGGGCTGCGGACCCGGACCGGCGTGCCCGAGCAGGTCTGGCTGCTTCCGAACGGTACCGAGGTCCTCACCAGTGCCCGCATCAGCCGCGACAGCCGGGACGGGCCGGTGGAGCGTGTGGCGGTGGTGCTGCGCAGCGGCCGCGGCCGCGAGCGCCTCGACCGGGAGCGGTCCGACCTCGTGGCCACCGTCGCCCACGAGCTGCGCTCGCCGCTGACCGGTGTCAAGGGTTTCGTGCAGGCGATGCTCAACCGCTGGGACCGACTCACCGACGAGCAGAAGAAGCTGATGCTGACCACGGTCCACGCCGACGCCGACCGGCTCAGCCGTTTGATCGCCGAGCTGCTCGACGTCGCCCGGATCGACACCGGGCGACTCTCGCTCCACCCGCGCCCCAGCGACGCGGAGGTGCTGGTCGGAAGGGTCGTGGAATCGGTCCGGGCCGGCACCGCCCGACCGCTGGAGTTCGCCACCGGGTCGGACCTGCCGCGGATCGCGGCCGACCCCGACAAGTTCACCCAGGTGGTCACCAACCTGGTCGAGAACGCCGTCCGGCACGGCTCGGGAGTCGTCCGGGTCAGCCTGCACCCGCTCGGCCCGGACGCCGATCATGACGGCGTACGCCTCACGGTCGAGGACGAGGGGACCGGCATCCCCGAGGACATGCGACGCCGGGTGTTCACCAAGTTCTGGGCCAACGGAGCGCGCGGCGGCTCCGGACTCGGGCTCTACCTGGTCCAGGGTCTCACCCGGGCCCACGGCGGCTCGGTCACGATCGGTGACGCCGAGGGCGGCGGTGCCCGGATTCGGGTGGACTGGCCAGCCGCCACCGCCCCCCTGACTAACTCGCGGGTCAGTCACTCGTGACCGGAGCCACGTCCGGGCGTCCCGGCACGTGGTAGAGCGAGCCCTCCCGGGACTTCACCGTCGCCACGAGCACGAAGCTCATCGACACCAGGAGCGCCCAGGAGCCGACCTTCGAGGTGTGCACCGCCTCCCATACGTCGACCTGACCGGGGTACTTCCAGGCGTCGAGGAAGGTCGCGGCGTTCTCGGCCAGCCAGAGGAACAGACCGATCAGCAGGAACGAGAGCGCCAGCGGCATCCGATCACGCGCCGAGCCGACCGTGAAGTGCACCCGACACCGCCACAGCACCAGGACCATCGCCACCGCGAGCACGAGCCGAGCGTCCCACCAGTAGTGGTGGGTGAAGAAGTTGGCGTAGATCGCGACCGCGACGACGGTCGTGGCGACGGGCGAGTAGTGGGAGACGCGGAGGTCGAGGTTGCGCCACGCCTGGCAGATGTAGGAGCCGACAGCGGCGTACATGAAACCGGAGAAGAGCGGTACGCCGCCCACGCGGAGCCCGCCGTCTTCGGGGTAGCTCCACGACCCCTGGGCGACCTTGAAGACCTCGAGCCCTAGCCCGAGCAGGTGGAACCCGACGATCACCAAGACCTCGCGCCACGTCTCCAGCCCGAGGGCCCAGAAGCCGAGCGTCAGCGCGACGCACCAGCCGAGCAGGAAGTCGTAGTCGGACACCGGCAGCGGGACCAGTCACGCGATCGCAAGCCCGGCGAACACACCTACCGCAAACACGCAGGACCGGGCCTCGAGCCAGGCAAAGCGCAGCAACTGGGCGACGAATCGTCCCGCGGACACTCGCCGGAGCCTCACCGCCATGGCGTCACGTCACGGATCTCGGCCCGGTTCCGGTCCTGCCCAGCGGTGTCGAGCGAGCAGTCTTCTGGAACCCGTTCGTCGGCTCGGTGGGACTGTTCCTAGACTCACCACCATGTCCGGACCCAACACCGACTACGACCCCGTGCAGGTCACGCCGCTCGACGCCGAGCACGTCGCCGCCATGCGCGACGCCGCGCTCGCCGCGATCGACGCCGCCGGGGACCTCGCCGAACTCAAGCAGGTCCGGCTCGACCACGCTGGGGACCGCTCGCCATTGGCGCTGGCCAACCGCGAGATCGGGGCCCTCCCGCCGCAGGCGCGCAAGGAGGCCGGACAGCGCGTGGGTCAGGCCCGCGGCGCCGTCAACCAGGCGCTGGCCGCCCGCACCGAGGTGCTCGAGGCTGAGCACGAGGAGCGGATGCTGGTCGAGGAGGCCGTCGACGTCACGCTGCCCGTCGACCGTGCCCCGCGCGGCAGCCGTCACCCGCTCACCACCGGTTCGGAACAGATCGAGGACATCTTCGTCGCCATGGGCTGGGAGGTCGCAGAGGGCCCGATCGTGGAGGCCGAGTGGCTCAACTTCGACGCACTCAACCTCGGCGCCGACCACCCCGCGCGCACCATGCAGGACACTTTCTGGACCGAGCCGGCCGACCACCACTTGGTCCTGCGCACCCACACCTCGCCGGTGCAGGCACGGACCATGCTGAGCCGAACGCCGCCGATCTACGTCGTGTGCCCGGGTCGGGTCTTCCGCACCGACGAGTACGACGCGACGCACAGCC
>Ga0136633_1001784_pt1 | contig 15467 bp, 15 predicted proteins | sample AntDrymeUQ832206_2_FD_105494 | JGI IMG/M metagenome (GOLD analysis project Ga0136633, IMG submission 105494) | Polar desert sand microbial communities from Dry Valleys, Antarctica - metaG UQ83 (22.06) | ecosystem: Environmental > Terrestrial > Soil > Desert | place: Antarctica: Dry Valley...
CCCCCACGCCCTTTCGGACACTGGCACCTGAAGCCAGCGCGTCTACCGTTCCGCCACTCGCGCCTGAAGCCCGCTCAGGTTATCCCACGAGGCCGACGGTACCCAAACCTGGTCAGAGCGGCCCGATACGATTGAACGAGTCGGCCGAGTCACCGGCGTCGTCGTCATGCACAATTGCGGGTTCACCCCCGTCCAGCACCGGCAGTAAACGACATGCAGAGAGGAGACGGCATGGGATTGCTCCAACGGTTAGAGAACCGGCTTGAGCAGGTCGTCTCCGGAACTTTCGCCCGGGCCTTCCAGAGCGCTGTGCAACCGGTGGAGATAGCAGCCGCACTCCAGCGCGAGGTCGACAACTCCGCGCAGATCCTGTCGAGGGACCGTCGGCTGGTTCCCAACAACTTCCACGTCGAACTTTCCGTGGCCGACCATGACCGCCTCTCGCCGTACGGCTCGACGCTCGCCGAGGAGCTCACCGAGATGCTTCGCGATCACGCGAACGAGCAGAGCTACGTGTTCACCGGCCCGATCTCGATCACCTTCGACAAGACCGAGGACCTTGGTACCGGACGTTTCCGGGTGCGCAGTGCCGCTCTGTCCAAGGTGACCTCGTCCTCCGAACGCAACGTGACGGACACAGCGGTACGCCGGGCGAAAGTGGTCGTCGAGGTGAACGGAATCAAGCACCCCCTCGAGCCACCAGGACTACTGATCGGACGTGGGACCGAGGCTGACCTGCGGATCGACGACCCGGGTGTCTCCCGCAAGCACGCTGAGATCCGGGTCGTCCCCGGAGAGAAAGTCCCGCAGATAAGCGTCGTCGATCTCGGCTCCACGAACGGAATCCTGGTCAACGACCACCGTGTCGAGAAGGCGACCCTCAGCGACGGCGCGACAGTGAAGATCGGCAACACCACGATGACGATCCGTTACGTCAAACAACGGGAGGGCGAGCCGGATGTCTGAGCTGACCTTGCTGCTGATTCGCTTTGCATACTTGGCGATTCTCTGGATCTTCGTGCTCTCCGCGATCTCGGTCGTGCGCTCTGACATGTTCGGCGCGCGGGTCGACTCGACGCCGCGTGCCGAACGTCGCAGCCAGAACAAGGCTTCGAAAAGCGCAGCCAAACCGACTCGTCGCCCCCGGGGCGCACCTACGCACGTGGCCATCGTCGAAGGGGCCAACGCCGACGAGAAGATCTCGCTCGATGACGCCCCTCTGCTCATTGGCCGCGGCAGTGACGCAGCGATCCGTCTCGACGACGACTACGTCTCCACCCGGCACGCGCGTATCGCCGCGTCGGGAGACCAGTGGTTCGTCGAGGACCTCGGCTCGACCAACGGCACTTACATCGGTTCCCAGCGACTCTCGCAACCCACCACCCTTCAGCTCGGGACGCAAATTCGCATCGGCAAGACCATCCTCGAGTTGAGGAAGTAGGTCTCGGTTGATGACGCTGAGCCTTCGGTATGCCGCGCTGTCCGACGTCGGTCGGGTGCGCAAGGACAACCAGGACTCCGGGTTCGCGAGCGAAAACCTTCTGGTCATCGCCGACGGGGTCGGTGGTGCCGCCCGCGGTGACGTCGCCAGCAGCACCGCCGTACACATCCTGCGCCGCCTCGACGCCCCCGCGCCCGACGACATGCTCGAGGCGCTCGCCGGTGCGATCCATCGCGCGCACGACCGGATCGCCGAGCTCGTCGACGACGACCCCGAGCTTGAAGGAACGAGTACGACGGTCACGGCGGCCCTCTTCGATGGGACCAGACTCGGCGTCGGTCACATCGGTGACAGTCGGGGCTACCTCCTGCGCGAAGGCACCCTGAGCCAGATCACTAAGGATCACACCTTCGTGCAAAGCCTGATCGACGAGGGTCGGATCACCGAGGAGGAGTCGCGGGTTCATCCACACCGCAACCTCATCCTGCGTGCGGTCGACGGTGTGCACGAGACCGACCCCGACCTGTTCCACGTCGACCTCGCGGCCGGCGACCGGATCCTGCTCTGCAGCGACGGGTGCACGGGGGTGCTCGACAACGAACGGATCGGTGACATCCTCGGCACGGGCACCGTCGACTTCGCGGTCGTCGAGCTCATCCGGGCCTCCCTCGACGCCGCTAGCACGGACAACATCACCTGTGTCGTCGCCGATGTGGTGGATCCCGAAGCCGTCGTCGACGAGGAGACCGTTGCCGCCACCGCGACCGGTCCGATGCTGGTCGGTGCCGCTGCCGACCAACCCCGCAAGGCCGGGGCAACTTCCAAGAGCTTCTTCCGAGGCCATCGTGGTGGTGACACCGGCGAGCTCGAAGCCGTCCCAGGCGAACCACAACTGGTCGATCCCGAGGAGCTCCGCTACGCACCGCGTCCTCCGCGGCGATTCGTCTGGCTCCGTGTCCTCGTGGTGCTTGCTGTGCTGGGCGGACTCGCGGCGCTCGGCAGCATGGCCGCCTACAACTGGTCGCAAGGCCAGTACTACGTGGCTGCCGATGGCGAGAATGTCGCTATTTACAAGGGGGTTGACGCCGACGTGCCCGGCCTGACCCTGACCTCGGTATACGAGGACACTGAGGTAACGCTCGCGTCGCTTCCGCCATTTCGTGCCACCCAGGTGCGGGACGGAATCAGCGCCGATGACCTCGGAGCCGCGCGCGACATCGTGTCCCGGCTCGGTGACCTCGCACGTGTGTGCCCGAAGCCGACACCGACACCAACTGCCACCGCGAAACCAACGGCGAGCAATTCGCCCACTGCCACCCAAACCAGCAAGCCGGCTGGGACTCCGACTGACCGCAACACCAGCAGCCCCTCGCCCAGCCCCACCGAGACGCCCTCTCCGACGCTGGCTCCCCCCGACTGCGTCGAGGCAACGCCATGAACGCCGTCAACCCGTTGATGAGCTTCGTGCATCGGCGGCGCCGTGGAGCCGAGCTCTTCCTGCTCGTGCTCAGCCTGTTCGTCGGAGTCGGTGCCTATGCGGCGGTCGGCCTCGGTGTCGAGGGGACCATCCCCGCTGACATCGTCGGGTACGGCGGCTGGCTGACCGTCCTGTGCGTCATCTGCCACATCGTCGTACGCATCTTCGCCCCGTATGCAGACCCTGTACTGCTGCCGATCGTCGCCGCACTGAACGGGATCGGCCTGGCCATCATCCATCGCATCGACCTGGCCAACCTCGCCAACAACGAGGACGCCAACACGTACGCGCGCGACCAGCTGCTCTGGATGACCCTCGGCGTCATCTTGTTCATAGCGGTCCTGGTGATCATCCGCGACCACCGACGGCTACAGGCGTTTACGTATATCTCGGGCTTCGCGGCCGTTTTCCTGTTGATCCTGCCGTTGCTGCCGTTCCTGGGCACGACCATCAACGGTGCCCGGATCTGGATCAACATCGGACCGTTCAGCTTCCAACCCGGCGAGGTCGCCAAGGTCTGCCTGGTGATCTTCTTCGCCGGTTACCTCGTGCTGCATCGCGACGCCCTTGCACTCGCCGGCAGGCGTTTCGCTGGCATAGATTTCCCGCGCGGCCGCGATCTCGGACCGATCCTTGCGATGTGGCTGGTCAGCCTCGGCGTGCTGGTCTTCCAGCGTGACCTCGGCTCCTCGCTGCTGTTCTTCGGGTTGTTCCTCGTGATGCTCTATGTGGCCACCGAACGACCGGGGTGGCTTGTCGTCGGCAGCGCACTCTTCATCGCCGGGTCCTACGTTGGGTTCCTGCTGTTCAGCCACGTGCAGTCTCGGGTCGACTCGTGGATCGCACCGTTCCCGAGCGACGCCGGCAGCTATCAGATCGTGCAGGGAATGTTTGGCATGGCCTGGGGAGGCCTGGTCGGCCGAGGCCTCGGCCTGGGCGACCCGACGCTGATTCCCTTTTCGTACTCCGACTTCATCGTCGCGGCCATCGGTGAGGAGCTTGGCCTGACCGGAGTCATGGCGATCATCGTGCTGTACGGCCTGATCGTCGAGCGCGGTCTGCGCACCGCACTGGTCTGCCGCGATGCGTTCGGCAAACTTGTCGCCACCGGCCTCGCCGTGGTGTTTGCGCTGCAGGTGTTCGTGGTGATCGGCGGCGTCACGAAGCTGATCCCACTCACCGGCCTCACCACACCGTTCATGTCCTACGGCGGATCCTCACTGGTCGCCAACTGGGCGATCATCGCGCTGCTGCTGCGCATCTCTGACCACGCCCGCCGCCCACTGCCAGAAATGCCCGGCTCGAACGACGACGATGACGCCACCCAGGTGGTGATGCTGCGATGAACAAACCGATCCGCACGATGTCCATCGCCTGCATGGCGCTCTTCATCGCGCTCCTGGTCAATGCGACGTACCTGCAGTACCTGCAAGCCGATGAGCTGAACTCCCGCAATGACAACAAGCGCGTGCGGGACGCGGAGTTCTCGCGTGAACGTGGTGCGATCCTGGTGCACGACATCTCTGTCGCCGAGAGCGTTCCCGTCGATGACGAGTTCGAGTACCAGCGGGTCTACCGGAGCCCTCTGAAGTACGCCCACCTAACCGGCTACTACTCCTACACCTACGGTCGTAACGCCGTGGAGCTCACCCAGAACGACATCCTCTCCGGCAGCGACCCGCGCCTTTTCGTCAACCGGGTGGTCGACCTGTTCGGCAACAGCCAACCCGAGGGTGGCGATGTCAGCCTGACCATCGACCCCAAGGCACAGAGCGCGGCGTACGACGGGCTGCGCGACCTCGGCGACAACGTCGAGGGAAGTGTCGTTGCGCTCGACCCGTCTACCGGTGCGATCCTCGCGATGGTCTCCTCGCCGACGTACGACCCGAACAAACTCTCTTCGCACAAGCTCAACGCCATTCAGGAGGCGTGGGAGAGACAGCAGGGCGACCCGGCTCGGCCGATGCTCAACCGCGGGATCCAGGAGGTCTACCCGCCGGGTTCGACATTCAAGCTCGTCACCGCGGCGGCAGCGCTCTCGAGTGGGCAGTACAACCCCGGCTCCACGGTCCCGGGCGGCACGCGACTCGACCTGCCGCAGACCGATACCGACCTCGTCAACGACAGCGGCGGTGATTGCGGCGGTGACAAGATCTCGCTCACCGAGGCACTGGCGGTCTCCTGCAACGTCTCGTTCGGCTACCTCGGCATGGAGCTCGGTGCGGACACCCTGCGTGAGCAGGCGGAGAAGTTCGGGTTCGGGGAGAGGTACTTCGAGGACCTCAACGGGCAGGTCGCCAGCCGGTTCCCGGAGGCCCCCGACGAGCCACAGACCGCACTGTCCGCGATCGGCCAGTTCGACGTGGCCAGCACGCCGTTGCAGATGGCGATGGTTACCGCCGGCATCGCGAACGGCGGCTCGGTGATGAAGCCCTACCTCGTCGACGAGGTCCGCTCGCCCGACCTCGACGTCCTGGACAAAGCCAGTCCCGAGGCGTTCCGCGAAGCGGTCAGCTCGTCGGTGGCCAGTGACCTGACTCAGATGATGATCGAGGTGGTCGAGAGGGGCACTGCCACCACGGCACAGATCCCGGGCATGAAAGTCGCCGGAAAGACGGGCACTGCGCAGAGCTCGCCGGATCGGCCGCCGTACGCCTGGTTCGTCTCCTTCGCTCCGGCCGACGACCCGCAGGTTGCGGTTGCCGTGCTCGTTGAGGACGCTGGCGTAGCCCGCGACGCGATCTCTGGCAGCGGCCTCGCGGCGCCGATCGCGAAGCGAGTCATGGAGGCGGTGATGTCGCGATGAGCACCGTGAACCGCGACCGCTACCGGTTGGACTCGCGGATCGCCACCGGCGGGATGGGCGAGGTCTGGAAGGCCACCGACAGCGTGCTCGGCCGGCAGGTTGCGGTGAAGGTGCTCAAACACGAGTACGCCGACGACCCCAGCTTCCGCTCGCGCTTCGAGACCGAGGCCCAGCACGCAGCCGCGCTGCACCACCCGAGCGTCGCTTCGGTGTTCGATTTCGGCGAGATCGAAAACGAGGACGGTTCTGGAACGCGCCCGTTCCTCGTCATGGAGCTCGTACCCGGTCAGCCGCTGTCCGCGTTGCTGCGCGGTGGTGAGCCGATGGCCCCGACAGTTGCGGCGGACCTGGTCGCGCAGGCAGCCGATGCGATCGCCGCCGCACACGCGATGGACATCGTGCACCGGGACGTGAAACCGGCCAACCTGCTGGTGACACCTGAAGGTCGGGTGAAGATCACCGACTTCGGGATCGCCCGGGCAGCCGATGCCGTCGCACTCACCCAAACCGGCCAGATTCTGGGAACCCCGCACTACATCTCGCCCGAGCAGGCCGAGGGCCGCCCCGCCACCAACGCCAGCGACATCTACGCACTCGGGGTCGTGCTTTACGAGTGCCTGGCTGGTCGACGCCCGTTCGCGGGGGACTCCCCGGTGGCCACCGCGCTCGCTCACATGCGCGATCCGGTGCCGCCACTGTCTGACGAGGTGCCCGCACACCTGCGGGCGGTGACCGACAAGGCCCTAGCCAAGAACCCGGCAGACCGATTCGCCTCCGCCGCCGAGATGGCGATGGCCCTGCGGGCTGACGCCGGCCACACCCTGCTCATGCCGGCCCAGTCGCCGGTGGAGTTGCCGGGACCGGCTCGACGTGGGCTTCCGACGTGGTGGCCGTGGGTCGCCGCTGCGGCGGCGGTCCTGCTCGTCGTCGGCGTTGTGAGCCTGCTCGCGGGGCGTGACGCGAGCAACACGACGTCCGGCGATCCAACCGCGAGTGCCTCCGCGAGCCCGTCCGCGAGCCCGTCCGCGTCGACGAGCGTCCCACCGGAGGACGACCGGGTCCGTGTACGCCGCGCGACGTACCTCGGCATGGACCCCAAGGAGGCCAAGGACCTGCTCGAGTCGCTCGGCTTCGAGGTCCAGGAAGCCGACGAGAAGCGGCCGGCCACGTCACCGGACCAGGAGAAGGACACGGTGGCCGTGGTGAGTCCAGCCGGTTTGGTCGAGCCTGGGTCAACTATCACGCTGACACTCTGGGACGAATACCAGGACGAGCACCCGTCGGATTCAGGCGACAAGGACACCAACGGCAAAGCGAAGGGCAAGGACTAGGCGATGACGAACGGGCAGGATCCCACTCGGATCGGCGGCCGCTACGAGCTGAGCGAGCTCCTCGGTCGCGGCGGGATGGCCGAGGTTCGCAAGGGCACTGACGTGCGCCTGGGTCGCATCGTCGCGGTCAAGCTTCTCCGCACCGACCTCGCGTCCGACCCGACCTTCCAGGCCCGCTTCCGTCGCGAGGCGCAGTCTTCGGCCTCGCTGAACCACCCGTCGATCGTCGCGGTGTACGACACCGGCGAGGAGATGGCGAACGACGGTTCGGACGTCGCCCAGCCCTACATCGTGATGGAGTACGTCGCGGGCCGCACTCTGCGCGAGATTCTGCGTGAAGGCCGCAAGATCCTTCCCGAGCGAGCTCTCGAGATGACCTCCGGCGTGCTTTCCGCGCTCGACTACAGCCACCGTGCGGGCATCGTCCACCGCGACATCAAGCCCGCCAACGTGATGCTCACACCCGCCGGCGACATCAAGGTGATGGACTTCGGCATCGCTCGCGCGATCGCGGACGCATCATCGGCGATGACCCAGACCGCGGCCGTGATCGGCACCGCGCAGTACCTCTCTCCTGAGCAGGCCCGGGGTGAGACTGTCGACTCGCGCAGCGACGTCTACTCCACCGGTTGCCTGATGTATGAGCTGCTCACCGGCCGACCGCCGTTCGTTGGCGAGAGCCCCGTGTCGGTGGCCTACCAACACGTGCGGGAGCAGGCTGCGCCTCCGTCCTCGCTGGATCCCGAGATCCCGCCCGAGCTCGACGCCATCGTGATGAAGTCCCTCACCAAGCGAGTCGAGGACCGCTACCAAAGTGCGGCGGCAATGCGAGCCGACATCGAACGTTTCCTCGCCGGCAAACCGGTGGTGGCGCCCGTCGTACCCGTCGACGACGCCACGTTCATGCCGCACGACGAGCCCCACGCCACCTCGATCTTCCACGGCGCGATGACCGAGGACGACGAGAAGAAGCGCCGCTGGCCGTTAGTGCTTCTCGCTGTCGCGATCGCGGCGCTTCTGGTCGGCGCGGTGATCGCCGCGACCACCCTGTTCAGCTCGCCGCCTGACGACAAGTCCGTGCCGACGGTGCTGAACATGACGCGCGCGGAGGCCTCCCAACAGTTGACCGACGTGGGGCTCACGCTCGGCGAGGTCGACCGCGAGGCGTCCGAGGACGTGCCGAAAGGCAGGATCATCTCCCAGGACCCCGCCCCGGGTGAGTTCCTGCCCGCAGGCGACCCGGTCGACGTGCTCATCTCCACCGGCAATCCCGAGGTCGTCGTCCCCGATGTGCTCGGGAAGAACAAGACTGAGGCCAGGCAACAACTCGAGGACCTTGGCTTGCGGGTGAAGCTCGTGAAAAAAGACTCCGACGACGAGAAGGACATCGTCATCGACAGCGATCCGCGCCCGGCCACCAGTGTGTCGACAGCAAGCCTGGTCACGTTGTTCTACTCCGACGGCCCCGAAGAGGTGCCGAGCGTCCTCGGGATGACGCAACGGCGCGCGACCAGCGTGCTGCAAGAGGCCGGCTTCAACGTCAGCGTGACCTACGACCCAGAGACGCGCGCGCAGAAGGGCACCGTCCTCGAGCAAAGTCCGGAGGCGTTCAGCGAGCAGCCGGATGGTTCAACGGTCGTGATCACCGTGTCGTCGTACGAAGAGCCTGAGCCCCCCCCGACTCCGACCCCGACCCCGACCCCGACTCCGACCGTCACGCCGACGCCCGAACCGACCGCCACCCTTACGCCCTAGGCGGACTAGACGTCGTCGTCGGAGGGCTGGCGTGCAGCGTTTCCGGCAGGCCGCGCGTAGCTTAGGTCGAGGGAGCCCTCATACGCGGGCAAGGCCACCTCAGTGTGTGCCTCGACCTGCCAGCCGAGTTGGTACCGCTCGACGTACTGCAGGTAGATCTCGATGTAGGGGTTGGCGTTCACGCTGGTGAGCATCGCGTCGGGGTTGCCGACTGCGGTGATGATGTACGGCGGGGAGTACGGGACGTCATGAAGAACCACGGTGTTCCCGACGCACTTGATCCCGGTGGTGGAGATGACGCGCTGGCCCTGGATCGTCATCGCCTCGGCGCCCCCTGCCCACAGTGCGTTGGCCACGGCCTGGATGTCCTGCTGGTGGACGACGAGCTTGTCGACCTCGATGTCAGCAGAGTCCACGACCTCCTCTGGTGCGTCATCGAGGCTGATGGTGAGTCCGGGACCCTTGACAGCCACGAGTCCGGCCGGCTGGCGCAGTGCATCGGCGGCGGCCCGCACCTCCTCGACCTCGCTGCCGCCAACCTGCTCGGAGAGGGTGCTGACTTCCTTGGCGAGGTCGTTGGCCTCAGCTCGCAGCCGGTCGGTCTCCTGCCTCTGTTGGCTGACCACCGTGCCGAGGTCGCCGTACCTGCCCGCCCTGAGATCGGTGCCATCGGAAGTCAGAGCGCTGGTGATGAACAGTGCTCCGGCCAGCAGGAACACCGCAAGCACCAGCAGGCGCCAGCCAAGGGACCGGTCCTCGCGGGTGCGCACCCGCCGAGCCAACGCGGCCCGGACGCGACGCCTCCACGTCTCGCGCACAACAGTCGAACCGCTGTACGTCTTGTGCCTCAGGTTCATCCTGTGTGGGTCATCTCAGGTGCGCTTTCGTAGGGAGGGCGGTCCACGACTACGCTAGCCGACGACCCAGAACGAAGTATCAAGGAGATAACACGTGTCCGACTCCAGTCGCAACAAGGCCGCAGCGCAATCCAAGAGGGGCCCTGGCGCCTCGTCGACAGGCCTGCCTTCCCGCGACAAAGGATCAGGTATCTCTGTTGTCCGGACCGGGCTCGCAGCAGCGTTCGCGGTCGCAGGGATCGCATGGATCGCCGTCTACATCAACGTCGGCCAAGACATTGCCCAAGGCATTGCCCGCGACGCGCAGGCCACGTGGCTCAGTGACCTCGGACGCTGGAACTTTCTGATCGGCTTCGTGCTCGTGTTCGTCGGCCTTGCGGTCGCTGCTCACCCATCGACCCCCCTGGGTCGTGGCCGAGGCGTCGTGGTCGGGATGCTCGGCTGCTTCCTGCTCGGGCTGGTCTGGATCGTCGTCTACTACATCGCCGGGTCAACCGCACCGATCCCTGTGATCCGCAGCCTCGACCAGTACAACCTGATCGTCGGAATCGGCTTCATGGGAGTCGGCTTCGTGTATGCAACCCGCTGGGAATGAGACCTTACTGACCCGGTTCCGACACCGGCTTTCAGCCTTAATCACACGCGTGTAGTTCATCCACAGCAGTTATCCCCAATGTGGATAACTACAACGCGCGTGACCCAGGCCTAAAGCGTCAGTTGAGGGACAGCGTGCGGGCGACGACGGCGGCCACGACGAGTACGCCGACAAGGCTCAGCCCCGCCGCCTGCCACAGAGCGCGGTTCGTCCGAGGGGCGTAGACGATCGCCGCCGCGATGAGCGCCCCTCCAATGAAGCCACCAAGGTGTCCCTGCCAGGAGATGAAGCCGCGTCCGAACACGGTGATCGCCACGTTCAGCCCGATCCATAACAGGAGTTGGCTGTAGTCGGCGCGGACCTTGATCGCGATGACCAGCAACGCACCCATCAAGCCGAAGATGGCTCCCGATGCGCCGACGGTCTGGACGTAGGCCGGCGTCAGCCAGAGCACGAATACGCTGCCCATCAGCCCCGACAAGAGATACAGCGCGAGATAGCGCGCGCGACCGATCACAACCTCCAACTGCGGGCCGAGGAACCACAGGGCAAGCATGTTGAAACCGATGTGCATGATCTCGACGTGGGTGAACATCGACGTCAGAAGCTGCCAGACCGCGCCGTCGGCGACGCCGTCAACAGCGAGAATGGTGCCGTTGGGCAGGCGGAACCTTGCGCTGTCAGGGAGCAACGCGAGGTGGTCCACCCAGCGACTCGAACCCCCGCCGGTGACGGTAATGAGCAGCCAGAACGCGACGTTGATCGCGATCAGGATCTGCGAAGTCAGCGCCGGGTTAGCGGGTCGCTGGCCGCCGTACGCCGTGCGTCCTGATCGTGTCGCCTTGGCGCCCTCGCGGACACACGATGGGCACTGGAAGCCCACGGACGCCGGCTGCATGCAGTCAGGGCAGATCGGTCGCCCGCATCGTTGGCAGCTCACGTGCGTCTCGCGATCCGGGTGCCGATAGCAAACCGGAGCGCCCGTCGGGGACGCTTCGGCCGGAATCTGGTCCGGGGGTGGGGTGGTGCTCAGCGGCGTTCCACATCAACAGTGTTGACGACGACCGGGTCCACGGGGCGGTCGCCGGAACCGGTCTTGGTGGTGGCGATCGCGTCGACGACCTGCTGGCTCGTCTGGTCCTCGACTTCACCGAAGATGGTGTGCTTGTTGGTGAGGTGCGGAGTCGGACCGACGGTGATGAAGAACTGCGAACCGTTGGTGCCCGGACCGGAGTTTGCCATCGCGAGCAGGTAGGGCTTGTTGAAGGAGAGCTCAGGGTGGAACTCGTCCTTGAACTTGTAGCCCGGGTCACCGGTGCCGGTGCCGAGCGGGCAGCCGCCCTGGATCATGAACCCGTCGATGACGCGGTGGAAGCCGAGCCCGTCGTAGAACTTGCCCGTGGTCTGCTGACCAGTCTTCGGGTCCCGGTACTCCTTGGTCCCCTCGGCGAGGCCGACGAAGTTCTCAACGGTCTTCGGAGCGTGGTTGGGGAAGAGGTGTACGACGATGTCGCCGCGGTTCGTCTTCAGGGTTGCGTACAGGTCTTCGGCGGCCATGTTGCTGCCTTTCGGTTTCGTGATCAGATTTCCCTCAAATCTTCCCATGCGAGCCAAACCGGTCGGTCCGAGGGTTTAATTGCGACCACGATCCCGGCATGATCAGGGAAAGCAACGGGTTGTGAACTTGAAATGATCGACGACGAGAGGAGACCTCGACGATGTCGAAGTCGAAGAAGATGCGTGAGCACGCCACAGAGCTGGCCGACAAGCTGGCTCCCCATGTCGAGTCTGCCCGTGAGAAGGCCGGTCCGATGATCACGGACGCCAGGGACAAGGCGGGCCCGATGATCGCGGACGCCAGGGACAAGGCGGGCCCGATGATCGCGGAGGCCAGGGACAAGGCGGGCCCGATGATCGCGGAGGCTCGAGGAGAGGCGAAGAAGCGCGGTCGCGCGACCTTTGCCGCCCTCAAAGGGGAGGTGGAGGCGCCGAAGAAGAAGCACCGTCTCCGCAAGCTGGTCGGCCTGATGGGACTCGCGGGCATCGGCGGCCTGATCGCCAAGCACTTCTCCGACCGCCAGGCGAGCACCGCCTGGCAGTCGTCGTACAAGCCGACCCCCGCGCCCCCTTCGCCTTCGAGGCGGTTTGCTGACGAGACACCTACGGGTACGCACGCTGCGGCTGGAACCCCGACCTCCGACGACGAGGGTGCATCTGCCCCGGATGAGGCCGCTGCGGACGCAGCGGAGGCTCCGCATGCGGCCACCACGCCCGACGACCCGGCCGAAGTGATCGAGATCAACCACAAGGACTAGGACCGCCTCGAGCCCTCCGGGTGCTTCCTGGGGGGTAGGTCTACCGGGCGGTGCTCGTCGATCCATCGATCGATCTCTTCCCAACGGGAGAACAACCAGTCGATGCGTTCTTCGCGCCCGTCCGGTATTTCTTTGCGCGGGACACGCCACCACCGCATGATGATCTGCTTGTCCATCGGCAGCTCGCGCCACACATCGGCGATCGTGAACAGGTGGTCCAACCCGGTGTGCGCGACCAGCACGATGTCGGCGTCGGGTGCAGCGTCGAGAGCGGCAAGCAGCCCGCCCGGTCGGGGAGCAAGCACGTTCGACATGTTTTCAGCGCGCCTGGCCATCGCTTCGAGGCCCATCTTGTGCAACCTCTCGATGGTGCGTCGGCGTCGGGCGGGGGTGAAGTTGCCGCCCTCGGGAAAGATGACGAAGGCGTCGTTCGCGTCCAAGTTCCGGGCCAGGTCACCGATCTGAGTCTCGAGGTCGCGGCCGGCCTTGGGGTTCGGTGAGATGAACCGGCTCGGGAGTCGGTTGAGGATGACACCGATCGCCGGGTCCCAGGCGAGGGTGTCTTTCAGGACGACTCGCGGCTCGCGGCCGTACCAGTGCATAAGCGCGTACATCAAGGTGAACGAGTCCCCGGGTCCGGCGTGCCGGGAGCAGACCAGGAGCGGCTCACCCGGGAAGGCGTCGGGGGCTGGCCCCTCGGTGACGATCTCCAGGCGGAGAACCCGACGGGCTTCGCGAAAGAAGACGACCAGGTAGGTCTGGACGATGTCGTAGTGCGCGCGCTCGAACCATGGACGCCGGATGAAGTACCCGAAGCCGGACGCGATCCACAAACCGAAGAGCTCGACCAAGATGATGCTCTCGAGCACGAGGTGAACGATCGCCACCCAGAGCAACCGCAACGGTCGTAGCCGTCCAGGTACCACCGGTGACAACAGCGCCGCGACCACAAGCCAGATCGGCACCGTCGTCAGCAGAAGGAAAGTGAACGCAACGAGAGCCGGGGCTAGAACCACTCGCCTGAAGAGAGCCGTCACCCTAGATGCTCTTTGAGGTACGTGACGGTGGCCGCGTGGGAGGCGTCGATGCGTTGCAGCACCGAGGTGAAGTCGCGGTGCGCCAGAAGCGAGTCGTCCCGAGCGGAACCGCCGCCGGTCGGCAGCACATGGGCTGTCACATTGTCCGGCAGCGTCGCCATCTCACGGTTGAACCTGTGTCTGCGCGCGATCTCGAAGGAGACCCGAGCCACCTCCCACGGTCTGCGGGGCAGCTTCAGCGGTCGGTCGATGCGGCCGACCTGCAGCACGAAGATCTGCTCGGCCCCGCACTCGACGGCCCGTCCCACCGGGATCGGGTTCACGATCCCACCGTCGAGGTAGTGCTCACCCCCGACCTGCGCTGGCCTCAGCAAACCGGGCACGGCGGCCGACGCGACGACGGCGTCCACCACGCGACCGTCTGTGAACCAGTGCTCGGCTGCGCGTTCGATGCTGGCCGCACAGCACTGGAACGGTATCTGCATCTGGTCGAAGGTCAGATCCCCGAGCTCTTGTTGCAGCCGCTCTCGCAACGGCTTCGCCGAGTAGAGGTGCGTGCCGGTGCGCACCGCACGTTTGACCTGGCCTACGGCGCCGTCGCCGTACACGTCCTTGGTTGATGCGGCGCTCTGCCACAACGCCACCAGCCGGTCGATCACACCATCCGACGGGTCAGCGGCAACCAATGCGCCGTTGAGTGCCCCGACCGAGGTGCCGAGGATCAGGTCCGGCCGGATGCCGGCTTCGAACAGCGCCTGCAACATCCCGACCTCGACCGCGCCGAGCACTCCGCCGCCGCCGAGGACGAAGGCGGTGCTCGACTCGCTCATGCGGCGGCGGGCTCCGTGACGAGCTGATCCTGGACCTGCTTGGTGGCCCGGCGCTCAGCCCAGAACGACAGGATCGGGACAGTGCCGCACAAAAGTGTCACGACCGTGAACCGAAGGTCCCAGCTCGCCTTGCGGGACAAGACGAACGCAGCAATCAGGAACATCATGTAGAGCCATCCGTGCGCGACGCCGAGGTACTGCGAGATCCAGGCGCCGGTCTGCTCAGCGGCGCCACCCTCGGGCAGCACCCCCGGAAACAGTAGGTGCCCGTAATGTAACGGCAGGCCGACAAGGACCAGGACAATGAGGAGAACCCCGACGATGTTGGCCATGATTCGGTAGGGGCGCAATGCGGTCTTCACGGCATCGACGCTACCTCAGCGCGTGCGGCGACCGTTCGCTGGACGAGACCGTCGGAACCGGGGACCTCGCCTCCTTGATCGCGTCTGCGCACCAACGCCACCACACGAAAAGTCCGAACGCCGCGAACACCCACCACTCGAGTGCGTAGAGCAGGTTGCGCAGAGCCGTGAACGTTTCCGGCTCGGGAAGCGAGGCGGGTGTCACGGGCTCGAGACCAGCCCCGTCCGTCGTACCCGCGTTCGAGTCCGACGCGCTGAGGTCCTCAGAGATCACGTACGCCCCGTAGAGATCCTGGTCGACCCGCTGGATCGCGTCGGCGATCCGCACCTCCGCCAGCACGTCGTCATCAAGGTTGGGATCCTGGCGACCGGAACCTTCAGGTGGCTGCAGCCAGCCAGTGACCTCGACCGGACCCGTCGGCGCCACCGGAGTGTCCTGGGTGTCGGGTGTCCAGCCGCGTACGACGAGCATCGCTGGCCTTCGCGAACAATCGCTCCCGTCGCAGACGGCCACCGGTGTCACCACCCAGTAGCCGGTCCTGTCGGCCATCTCGCGACCAGCCACGAAGAAAGTGCCCTCACCGACCCACTCGCCGTCGAACGCCACAGGCTGGCCGATCGCGTCACCGGGAAAGGGATCGTCGGCCGACATGACATCGTC
>Ga0136633_1001786_pt1 | contig 15451 bp, 17 predicted proteins | sample AntDrymeUQ832206_2_FD_105494 | JGI IMG/M metagenome (GOLD analysis project Ga0136633, IMG submission 105494) | Polar desert sand microbial communities from Dry Valleys, Antarctica - metaG UQ83 (22.06) | ecosystem: Environmental > Terrestrial > Soil > Desert | place: Antarctica: Dry Valley...
CGCCACGTCGAGGTCGCCGTGGACGGTCACGACAACGGTGCCGAGGGCTCGGCTGATGGCGATGCTGAAGTGGGCCGAGCGCACCATGAGACTCATGGGCGCGGAACCGACGACGGGGGTTCGCCCCCCGGCGCCTCGAATGTCACCTGGACGGCCGAGGGTCGTTGTGGACTGGTGCTGTGGGGCCATCGATCACTCCGAACGGCGATTCCAAAGCGGACGATCAGGCGGCGCCCGCACGAACCCGGACCGTCGGCCTGATCGGCTGAGGTTTCCAACCGAGCGACGGCTCTTCGGATTGGTTCGTGGCTGTTTCCCAACCACTGGGGGAATTCTCCCACGTTCCGACCTCTCCTACAACAGCTTGGAGGGCGTCGCCGAGCGAGCCGTCTCGAAAGGGTCGGCGCCTGGCGGCGTACAGCCCGGCCGAGGCCACCCGTGGTTGATCGTCGGTGCCGGACATCCGGCTCCGGGATCGGGCCGCCGTCGGGGAGCCGAAGCGAGAACGTGTGGCCGACTATCCCGACGAGCTGTGGCGCAGCGTGGCCGATGTCTCCGGGCTGCCGCTGACCGAGGAGAACCACGTTGCGCAGGGTCAGCGACCTGGCCGTGCGCAGCATCGCCATGTGCGACGCCGTCGGCGTCACCCGTTCGTGGACGGCAAGGCGACCACCAGGGCGGCCACCGGCGGCCACCGGCGGCCTGGTCTATGAGGTCGACCACTACCAGTACGACATCAGCGAGGGCCCGTGCCTGGCCACCATGGTCGACGGTGAGGTCATCGAGGTAGAGGACATGGCCACCGAGCAGCGGTGGCCATGTCCTCTAGGCACGCGGCAGAGCGGGGCGTGCACAGTTCGCTGTCGTTCCCACTGATCGTACGAGGCCATCCCTCGGGGCCCTGAACCTCTACGCCCACGTCCCGAAGGCGTTCAGCGCCGAGGATCGCGAGACGGGGTCGATGTTCGCGGCTCAGGCCGCGATGGCGCTGACCAACGCCGACACCTACGCCGCCAGCCTTCGGCTGGCGAGCGAGCTGCGCGACGCCCTCGACTCCCGAGCGGTCATCGACCAGGCCATAGGCATCCTGATCGGCCAGGACGGTTACAGCCAGGACCTGGCGTTCGAGACCCTGCGGATCACGTCCCAGTCCCAGAACGCAAGCTGCGCCATGTGGCCGAGGAGATCGTTTGCACCGCCACGTCGGCCCAGGAGACCTCCGCCCAGCTCGGCGTTGCGGCGGGGCGGGGCGGACCCGCCCCACCGGGCTGAGGCACCGGCGACTGCGCCCGAGCGCCCCGGCTCCGGGCCTCGGTACCGGTTGCGACGGCCAACCTCCAGCGGAGATCGGTCCCGTCCCGGCCCCTACCCGGCCCAGGCCGCCTATGGTGACGATGTCGCCCGTCCTGAAGCCCAGGGACGGAACCGGCCCGCCGCAGCCCCGTTTAGGACGCACCGTGCCGGTAATCAGGAGTGGTCAGCGATGTACACCTTGGTTTTCGGCACGCTGGTGCTGACTACCTGCGGCGATCGTGATGAGGGCGACCGCACCCCTCCTGCGCGAGGTGCTGCCTGAAGCGATCGAACGACTTGGCCCTTGACACCGGCCCTGCGCTGCTTCCGGGCCGGCGCCTTCAAGGTTCTCGACATCTGCGGGCTGACGAGCGTCTTCAGCCCCCGGACGAGTCTGCCGGACGTACTCGAGGAGACAACTGGTGAGCACAATCAGACGGCCGTTGGGCTGGGACTGGAACCAGGAGGACTGGCGCCGCAACGCCGGCAGTTTGTTCCCGTAACCGTGGAACGTCCTTAGGGAGGCTCAGGGTTGATTGTCGTCGGGCGCCTCGGCGAGAGACGCTACCGACGACGGGTCACGTTGTTCGGCGCGCAGCGACGCAACGACGGTGGCGGCCAGCACGCAGGTGATGACGCCGAGGCTGAGCCAGGTCGGCAGGTGGATGACCTCGACGAGCATCATCTTGATGCCGACGAAACCCAGGATGACTCCGAGCCCGATGTTGAGATACCGGAACTTGTTGGCCATCCCGGCGAGGAGGAAGTACAAGGCGCGCAGCCCGAGGATGGCGAACGCGTTGGCCGCAAAGACGATGAACGGCTCGCGTGACACGGCGAGGATGGCCGGGATCGAGTCGACCGCGAACACAACGTCGGTGGTCTCGACGAGGATCAGTACCGCGAACAGCGGCGTCGCGAGGAGCTTTCCGGTGCGTCTGGTGAACAGCTTCTGGCCGTCGTAGTCGTGGGTGGACGGCACGACACGTTTCACGAGGCGCAGCACGGGATTGTTCTCGGGGTGGATCTCCGCTTCTTTGTGGCGGGCCACACGGACCGCAGTGATGACAAGGAAGGCCCCGAACACGTAGAGGATCCAGCTGAAGGTCTCCAACAGCGCAACACCGGCGAAGATGAACACGGCGCGCAGCACGAGCGCTCCGAAGATCCCGTAGAAGAGCACCTTGAACTGGTAGCGGGCCGGGACCGCGAAGTAGCTGAAGATCACCGCCCAGACGAAGACGTTGTCGACCGACAGGCTCTTCTCGATCAGATACCCGGAGAGGTACTCGCCAGCGGCGGTGCCGCCCTGCCAGCCGAGCATGACGAAGGTGAAGGAGAGCCCGAGGGTGATCCACACGGCGGACTCGATGCCGGCCTGCTTGAGTGTGATGTCGTGCGGAGTGCGGTGCACGAGGAGCAGGTCGGCGACCAGCAACACCACGATCGCGCCGACGAGGGCCACCCACGCCCATGGAGGCGTCGAGAAGCTGGCGAACTTGCCGTCGGTGGCCTCGCCCACCGCGAACAGGCCGGCTGTCAATGTGGCGATCATCTACTCGGTTGCGCTCCAGTTGGGCCCCGGTTGCGGGCGCGGTGTCGTGAGGAATGCGTGTCTCGGAACAGGTGGATCGGCGCCCACGCCGCACTCGTAGGTGAGGAGCGTGCGGTCCTCCGGCTGGCCGCGCTGTGGCTCGGCGGGCGTCCTCGACGGAAGCTTGAGACGCCACGGGCGGGCCGGTGACTGCCGAGGCGGTGGCGGGGGAGGTGGTGGCTGCGCCCTCATCGCCCGCAAGTGGTTCTGTATACCCGCAGGGGGACCAGCGCGAGCACGGGCCGTGGCCGGGTGTCGTGCAGCCACTTCAGCGCGGCCATCGCCGCCGCAGTCGGGGTGGAGCGGTGGGTGAAGCGCCGGACGAGCGCTGCGTGCCGTGGTGCGATGGAGGGTGCCATGCCGGCCATCGTCCCATGACCGGCAAGTCGCAGACAATGAGGCACTCCTGCCGAGATCGAGGGGTTGGCATTGCCGGAATTCGGAGTTTGAAGCGGAGATCGATCAGGGATCACGACTCTTGGACGCCCCCTGGGGCAACCCCGTGGGCGACCACAGGCTGGTCGACCGGTCGACGCGGTGGTCCCGAGATCCTCGCCCCCGCACGGTGCGTCGAGGCCGGGCGGCGACAGGGGCGGCCGGATGTCGGTCAACCCGAGCGTCGGCTCCTGATGCGGTGACAACAATCCCCACCTTCCGAGACGGAATGACCGAGCTGCGCTTCCGGGATCCGGAGCAGTCCGCTCAATCTTCGGGCGTCGGCGCGTTGCCTGGGCCGCGGGGCGAGTGGACCCTGAACAGGGCACGGACCCGGGGCTTGGTATGGCCTCGGCATTGTCGGGCGCTTCGCTCGGGCGTCGCCGGCGAGGACCACGGCGAGGTGGAGGTGGTGATCAGGACTTCTTCGGGCGTGCGGGGTTCTTGCCGGTCGTAGTGGCCGCAGCCGTGTCGGGAGCCGGCTCGGGTGTTGGCGCGAGGCGCCGGGAGCGGACAGCGAGCTCGAGGATGAAGCGGCTTTCGGGGTCCTGGGGTGAGTGCCCGGTGAGTTTGGCGATGCGTTCGAGGCGGTACACGACGGCGCGAGGGCTGAGGTGGAGGGCTCGGGCGGTGGCCGACAGGTTCCCGGACGCGGCGAAATGGGCTTCGAGGGTTTCGATGAGGTGCTGGGCGCCGCCGCGGGCCGACTGCAGCGGCCCGAGGACGCCATCGACGAGTTCGGCGGCCAGGCCGGGGTCGGCGGCGAGCATCCGGTAGGCGACGAGGTCCTCGAAGCGGGCGACCGGGCCGGCCACCTCGGCCCGGTCGGCCAGATCGAGGGACTGGCGGGCTTCGCCATACGAGCGGGCAACCCCGCCCGCCCCGGAGTTGGGCCGGCCGACCCCGATCCGCCACGGTCCCTCGCCGGTCTCTTCCAGCCTACGAGCCAAGTCGGCGGCGGGGTCGCGGGCCGTGCTCGGGAACACGCACACCAAGAGGCCTTCCTTGGTGGCGACAACGACGTCGCGCCCGCCGAAGGTAGCGAGTACGTGGGTCTCGACCCGTCCGTGGACAGGGCCGGCATCGACGAGGCGCCGGTCGCCACGGGCCACCGCGACGACGTGGCTGCCAGCGAGGTTGAAACCGAAGCGGGCCGCCCGCTCCTGCAGCAGACCCGGCTCCGCCGTCCCCGACAGCAAGTCGTCGACGAACTCTCTTCGCAGCGACTCCTCGAACCGTACGGTGCGCCGCTGGGCCTGCTCGTAGCCTTCGGCGAGCGCCTCGGCGGCGTCGTCGGCGGCCCGGAACAGTGTGGCGGCCACCGCCGCCACGACCGCCGGGCTCGACCGGGGCGCCCGGCGTTGGATGTCGCCCCACAGCCGCCACGTCGCGCTCAGGTAGAGGTCGAGCACCGCCGATACGGCGACGCCCTGCTCCGCGGCGGCCGCGCCCTGGCGGCGGCAGGCGTCGAGATCGGCCCGCGACAAGCGACGCCCGGCCCGGGCGGTGTCGATCACGGCAGGGAGGTGCTCGCCGAGCAGGGCGGCCTCGACCCGGGCGTCGTCGGCGGCCTGGGCGCCGACCCGCTCGGCTGTGGACTCGGCGGGACCCACGAGCGTCTCGACCTCAGAGCGGGCTGGAGCCGCTGGGCGGCCGGATGATGATGGTGCCATTCGGGCCGAAGTTTGCCGCACTCCGGAACCGAACGCCGCCCGCTTCCCTCATTCGACTCGAAAAGGCTGCCGGAACTCCTCGCACCGAGTTCTACCTCGCGCCTCCACGACGGCCCTGGTCGCTCCTGATCACGGAAGCCGCAGCGCCTCTGAGTCGTCCGGTGTCTGCCGTTGTTTCCGGGACACCGCAGCCTCATGATGGGTGCCATGACTCCAGTGACGACGCCGACACCCGGCTCGCCGCTCATGGGCCCCGATGGCGACGGGATCTCCCCGAGTGTGTTTCCTGGCTGCCGGGCGGTGGTGCTGGCCTGCACCGACGTTCGTTTCGTCGAACCATTGCGCAGCCTCCTGGGGTCCCAGGGCCTGGCCGGCGATTATGACCTGGTGTGCTGGCCGGGAGGGGCTCTCGCCCTCACCACCCCCGACCGCCCGGCGTTGCTCGATGCGGTCGCGCTGGCCTACGACCTCCACCAGCCGGGCGAGCTGTTCCTGGTCGTCCACCACGACTGCGGTCGGGTCGGGGGGTCGGCCAGCTTCGCGGGCCGTCAAGCCGAAACCGCCACCCTCGATACCGCGCTGGCCATGGCCGCCGAATCCGTCGCCGAGCGGTTCCCACAGCTGCGCGTCCGCCTGGCGCGCCTCGATCTCGACGGCACCCGCGCCGTGATCAACAACTTCCCCGGCCGCGACTCACCGGTCGTGTCACTACGTGGGACCGCGCTTGGGGCGGTGCGCCGATGAGCAAGAACGCCTTCAAGACCGCAGTCCTGCTCGGCGGGAGCCCGGCGATGTCGCCGGCCACCGAGCGGCTGGATGCTGCGGTGGTGCTCGCCGTCGCCGACGACTCCGTTGCCGCAGTCGCCGTTGCCCGCGCCGCCGGTGAGGCTGCCCTCACCTGCGGCCGGGAGGTCGTCTTGTTCACCGTCGCCGGCGCGCACCCCGAGTACCGCGGACCCGCCGGGCTGGGCTGGATCGACGGGCCAGGCTCGGTCGCGGATGACGCCGACGCGACGTTCGGCCGGGTCCGGCCGATGCTCGACCGGCTCGGCGTGAGCTACCGGACCCGGGTCGACTCCTCTGTGGTGGGCGGCGGACGGTGGGGACGAGGCCGCCAGATCGCCCGTGAGATTCAGCGTGCAGCGGAGGGCGAGGCGGCCGCGCTCGTTGTCATCGGCCACCCTTCTGGCCGGCGTCGGGCCCGCTCCAGTGTCGCCAGGCGTATCCTGCGGCGCACCACCTGCGACGTCCTCGTCGTGCCCGTGACCACCGCGTCGTCCCCCGCCCGCGACACACCCACCGCGAACCCCGGCCGCCACGATATTCCGAGGGTCTCGTGAGCTGGTTGCTCGCAGCCTTAACCGCCTGGGTGGTGTGGGGCCTGTTGACCGCCTGGCTGGTCGGGCGGCTCGGTCGCTGCCGGTTCGGGGGATGGGTGTTCGGCACGTTCCTCGGCCCCCTGTCGCTGCCCGCCATCGTCGCCATGGCCCGCGCCGACCGGCGCCAGCCGCCGGCGCCGCTGGCTCTGTCCCGCCACAGCCGGTCAGGAGCCCCCCGGGTTCTGGTTCCCGCCGCCAACGCGGCGGGGCTCTTGGCCGCCGCCACCGCCGCTCGCCGTCATCTCGGCGCGGGGGACGCGGTCGTCACCCTCGCCGTCGTGGTCGACGCCGACCTCGCGCCGACCGGTCCGAGCCTCCCACCCCGGCTCCGCGAAGAACTCCACGACCGGCTGCCGGCCGTGTTCGGTGCTGCCGAGGCCGCGCTCGACGCTGCCCCCACCGAACGGCTGGTGCTGTTCGGTGCACCCGGCTGGGCAGTGGCAGCCGAGCTGGGCCGAGTCGACTACCGCTGTGCCGTGCTCAGCGCGCACCGTTGGCCCGGGGGCCGCCGGGCCCTCGCCAGGCTCGCGCTGGGCACCACCACCCCGACCCTGACCGCCGCCCGCACCGCCCGCCGCGCCTCGCGGCAAACCTCGCCGGCGCCGAGCACTCCGCCCGCCTTGGTCCACACGCCCAGGAGCATCCCATGACAGTCGCCATTCCCCACACCGCTGGCGAGGTCCGCCTCACCCGTCAGGGTCGCCGCCACCTGGGCGCTCGCGCCCGAAACCTGCGAGAGGAGATCATCCCCCGCCTGTTCGAGCTGCGCGACAGCTCCGACCGCGACGACTCGGTCGTGGCCGACTACGGGCGGGCCACTGCCGAGTTGGCCCGGATCTGCACGGTGCTCGCCTCTGCTCGCCCCGTCGAGGCGCTCGCAGATGACCCCGACGTGGTCGAGCTCGGCGAAGCCGTCACCATCCGCGTCGATGGCGCGCCCCCCGAGCGCTACGTCATCGTCGACTCCTCCGAAGCGGTCGTCGGCGCCGGGCGGGCGTCGGCGCTCTCCCCGTTGGGCCGGGCGCTGCTGGGTCGCCGAGTCGGTGACGAGGTCGAAGTCGCCGCCCCCGCCGGCACCTACCGGTGTGTCATCGAGAGCGCCACCAGAACCGAGACCGCCCGGCCACCAAACCGCCAACCGTGACTGCTTCCCCGCCGAACAAGAACTCGACCCGCACCGACCGGGGCGGCCCGCCGCCGCCCACGAAAGGACCCACCGCGATGCAGTTGACCGCCACCCCGACCGGCCCGTCGGGTCCCACCAACCCCCAGGCCACCTCGTGAGCGCCCGACTGGCACGTCCCAGCGCGCCGGCCCTCCGCCAAGACGCGTCGGCCCACCCATTCCCAGCAACGGCCGATGCCCCAACTCGTCCCGCGATCGCCGAGGCCCTGCTTCGGGAGGTCACCCCGGCCGACCTGGCCCGCCTGCAAAACCTGAGCGGCTACCCCATGGTCTCGGTCCTACTGCCCACCACGCCGGGGGCCCGACTCGATCTGGAGGACCAGGCCAACCTGTCAGCCCTTGTCGAAGGGGCACAACGGCGGCTCGCCGCCGAGCTTCCCGGCGCCCCCGTCGACGAGCTCATCGCACCACTCCGGCGCCTCGCAACCCAGATCGCCGACTCGCCGACCGGGCCGGGTTTGGTCCTGTTCGCGGGCGCCGGCATCGTCGAGGCCTACCGGATTGCGCTCAGCCCGGCCCCGCGGGTCGTGGTCGACCCGAGTTTCGCAACCCGCGACCTCGCCCACTCCGTCGCTGAGAACCCCCCCTACCGGCTCCTCACCCTTGCGTCGGGCTCCGCCCGCATCTACCTCGGCACGGGTGCCCAACTTCACGAGCGCGCCACCGGCGGGTTCCCCGTCCGCGAGCCAGCGACCGCCAGCCCAGCGGACCGTCGCGGCCACCTCCACCAGGGCGAACCCACCCACCGCGGCGCCCACCGCTGGGACCGCTTCTTACGCCGGGTCGACGATGCCCTCGACGCCGATCAGCGAACCCGGGGCCTTCCCCTGATCGTCGCCGCCGCCGAGCCGCTCGCGTCGCATTACCGGCGCCGCACCAGCCAGCAGATCGTCGGGACGATTCCCGGCAACCGCGAGCGCACACCGACCGTCCGGCTCGCATACCTCGCCCGGCCGGTCATCGAGCTCCACCTCGCCCAGCAGCGCCAAGAGGCCCTCGACGGACTCGAACGGGCTGTCGACAAGGGACGAGCCGCGTCCGGCATCAGCCAGGTCTGGCAAGCCGCCAGCGACGGCCGAATCGCGCTGCTGCTCGTCGACCCCGCCTTCACCTACCCGGCCCTCGCTGCCCCCGACGGCCGTGACCTCACCCGATCCCGCGACCCTGAACACCCCGACGTCCTCGACGACGCCGTCGACGAAATCATCGAACGCGTCGCCCGACGCGGCGGCCGGGTCTGCTTCACCACCCTCAACGGCACCGGCGACCAGATCGCCGCCGTCCTCGAAACGCGATGACCCGCAGCCGGCGCCTGGTCGGCGTCCCAACGACGGCCCTGCCGCCAGGGGCTGGCCTGTCCCGGCATCCGGTGCGCTCGGCCGCGCCGGCGCCACCGCCTCGGCGACCACGCCAAGGAGATCTCATGGCGTTGTGACCTTCGACTCTGCTGCCGCAGGCACGCAACGCCTAATGCTGTGAGCGCAGCGATGGCGATCCACCGACCACTGGCGGTTCGTCGACCGACTTCCTACCTCAAAGGAGAATCTCATGAGCACACCACTCGCCACCGGAAATGGAAGGGGGCAGCCCGTGTCGTATGCCTTCACGTCGTTCGCCCCGAGCCGCTACGGCAGTCCCGCCAATGCGCTGGCTCCGCAGCACGTGCTGGGCGAGTTCCCCACCTATGCCGGGGCTGAGCAGGTCGTCGCTCGGTTGTCCGACAACGGCTTCCCCGTCGAGCACGTGCGCATCGTCGGAATCGGCCTGCGCTCCGTGGAGTACGTCTCGGGTCGGCTGACAACCGGTCGTGCCGCGCTCGCCGGGGTCGCTGGTGGCGCCTGGTTCGGTGTTCTGATCGGAGTCCTGCTCGGCCTCTTCACCACCGGTTCTGCATGGTTCGGGCTCCTGCTGGCCAGCACCGCGTTCGGTGCTGTCTGGGGTGGGACGCTCGGGTTCTTGGCCCAGTGGGCGACAAGGGGCCGGCGGGACTTCGCCAGCGTCAAGGGCCTGGAGGCGGCGCAGTACGCCGTCTCCGTGGACGCCTCACACGCCGACGACGCGACTCGGGCCTCGGGCCTCGGGGCTCCGATGAGCGTGACCAGCCGTCATGATCAACACTTGGCGCCGGCCGTCGGAGCGGACGGCCCGGCGGGCCTAGGCGGTGGAGGTCCTGTCGGGGCCATCGTGGATGCGCCCCGCATCGCCAGGCGCGCCCGGCTCATCGCTGGTGTCCTCGCCGCGTTGGCTGTGGCACTCCTTCTTGTCGCCCTTCTCGCGGCCAGTGGCACCGCTGCCTGGCTCGAGGCAGCTGGTGCCATTGCGCTCTTGATCGGCGGCTATTCGCTGAGATTCTGGTCGCGACGTGAGCTCCTCTACCGACCTTTGCGAAAGCGCTGAGGCCGCGCTGGCGGCAGGCGTCCACACCGCTCCGCCGCTGACCGGCATCAGCCTCGGTCAAGTCCGCTTGCAGGGCAGCGCGCGACCGCCTTTGAGGCGGGCGATGCCGACGTGGCGCCCGGCGCAGACCAGTCGCAGGCCGCCACAATCTCTTCGTCCGACCGGGCTGCTTGTCGATGCGCCGCCGGGCGGCGGTTGCCGCGGCGCGCTGCTCTCCCTGGGCTCCGCCGTCGCAGCACCTCCCGCAACCCTCGGGCATCGAAGCCGCCTCCTGCCAAGTGGTCATCGCCGAGGGCCGGATGCCCACGGTGTGCTCGACGCGGTGGGGGACCTGCTGCGCAGGAGTTTCCGGCCCATTCCACCATCCAACGCGAGACGGCCGACCACAACGACGCCGGCTCGAAGAATCGTTTGAAGGAGAAGATCATGAGTGCCCGAGAGCTCCGCTGCCCGTCGTGTGACGGCCCCATGGGCCAGGTCGAGCGGCGGGGAGTGCTCATCGACCTGTGCCGCGACTGCAAGGGGGTCTTCCTCGATCGGGGGGAGCTGGACAAGCTGCTCGACCAGGCCGAGGCCGACCTGGCGCCAATGGACCGCGACCGCACGGAGCGGCGCTCCGGGCACGATGATGACGACGACCACAGGAGCCGGGAGCGCACCCTCGGTGGCGGGCGGCGCAAGAAGCGGGGAGGTTTCCTTGGCGAGATCCTCGACTTCGGCTGACCCCGGCGCGACCCAGATCGGTCGTTGGAGTCTGCGACCCCCGACCCGGACCCCCAACATGGTTGGCGTGGCCGGCCCCGGCCTGATGATCAACGTCATCGTGCTCCGGCGATGTTTTCGGCCCGGCGGCTCGCCCTTCCGACGTCGGTCCGTCGGCGATGCCTCTGACGAAGGGGCTTGCCCGCAAAGGACCCGCCGTGGGTCGGCAAAGGGTGGCCCCGTCCCAGCGATCCGGTACCCGCCAGCAGGGAATGTCGAACGGCCCCGGGGATACCCCAGCACCGTTCGACGCAGGGATCCTCGCTGACCGAGCCCGTCAACCTCTCTGATCCGGCCCCCCGGGCGGCCGACGAGCTCGCTCGCCTCGAGAGCTGCCGGCGGCGCCGACTACCTCTCTACCGCCCAGATCTACCTGCTCGCCAACACGTTGTTACGCGTGCCCTTCTGCTGGACCACGTCAGTCCGGCTCCTGGGCCATTGGGGAACCCGCCCGGGGCTTGAACTTCGTGTGTCAGCGCTGGAGCCGGCTCCGGCGCCCGCCCCGCGGACCTACCGATCGACGGGCTCGTCGGCGCCTTCCGGCGCCTGGCGGAGATCACCGCCGCTGGGCGGGGACCCCAGCCACCTGCCGGAAGGACGTCTCGGCCGGCTTGCGGGCGAGGCGTTGGGACACGAAGGCCCAGAAGGTCGCCTCTGGTGCAGCCCTGCCCGCCGCCTCGCGGTGCTGGCCGTTCAGCGCGCGGCAGCCCGTTGTCGTGTCGCTGCTTTGGCGAACCGATGAGGTCGCTACGTCATCTCCTCCCGGATGGTCGTGAGGATTCGACGGATGACTCCGCTGGTTGCTTTCCCGAACCGTTCCCAGCGACCAGCTCCAGGGTGGGCAACTTCTCGGCGACGACGGCCCCGGCGCGGTGTGTGGTGCGCATCGAGGCGGCGATGGCGACGGCGAGGGTGAGTGCGATGATGATGAGCGACACCCAGATGGGGATCTTGTAGATGTCGCTGATGAGCATCTTCGCGCCGACGAAGACGAGGATGGCGGCGAGGCCGGTCTTGAGGTGGGCGAAGCGGCCAATCATGTCGGCGAGGAGGAAGTACAGCGCCCGTAGGCCGAGGATGGCGAACGCGTTGGAGGTAAACACGATGAAGGTGTCGCGGGTGACCGCGAAGATGGCAGGGATGGAGTCGACGGCGAAGATGATGTCGGTGGTCTCGACGATTACCAGGACGGCGAGCATGGGGGTGGCCATCCAGCGGCCGGCTTGGCAGGTGAAGAAGCGCTGCTCGTCGTAGTCGGATGCAATCGGCACGGCGCGGCGCAGCATGCGCAGCACAGGGTTGTGCTCGGGGTGGACTTCGATGTCGCGGTGGCGGGCCATCTTGAGGCCGGTGAGCACGAGGAACCCGCCGAACACATAGATCATCCAGTGGAACTGCTCGAGCAGCGCGGCACCGGCGCCGATGAAGATGGCCCGGAACACCAGTGCCCCGAAGATCCCGTAGAACAGCACGCGGTGCTGGTAGGCGGCGGGCACCGAGAAGTAGGAGAAGATCAGGGCGAAGACAAAGATGTTGTCGACCGACAGGCTTTTCTCGATGAGGTAGCCGGCCAGGTACTCCCCGGCGACGGTCGGACCGCTCAAGGCCCAGATGAGCGCGCCGAAGCTGAGTCCCATGGTGATCCACACAGCGCTCCAGGTGGCCGCCTCCTTCATGGACACCTCGTGTGCTTTGCGGTGCACCAGGAGCAGGTCCACCAGCAGCATGGCGGCGATGAACGCTACGAACGAGGCCCATCCCCACAGCGGGACGGTCACTCAGGATCCCCTCGGACCCGTGTCATCGCCGGGGGCGACGGTGGGCAGGGCGCACCGAAATGCCGGGACAGGCCAGCCCCTGGCGGTAGCGCCGTCGTTTCGGACGCCGGGCAGCCGAGGGCTGCGGGTCATCGGGTCTCGAGCGGCGAGCCGGGTGTCGGCGTCGTCACAGGAGTCATGGGCACCCATCATCGGCCTGCGGCGTCCCGGAAACAACGGCAGACATCGGATGATCGAGTGGCGCTGAAACTTCCGTGATCAGGAGCGACCGAAGCCCCCTCGTGGAGGCGCGAGTTCGATGGTGTGCGGAAGTTCCGGCAGCCGCTTCGGCGCGATGACGGGATGCGGGCGGCGTCGGTACGGGAGTGCGGCAAACTTCGGCTCGTGGGTGAACGCCAGCAGGTGTTGTCGGGCCATGAGCACACGGCCAGTCAGGCAGCGTTGCCGGCGACTGGCACTGTGGTAGTCCGCAGACTGGCTGACAGGGAGCCCCTACATGCCTGTTGATCTGGTATTTGTCCGCCACGGCCGGAGCGAAGGCAACGAGGCCAGAGAGCAGTCCAAGCAGGGCGACAACAGTCACTACACCGACGAGTTCCGGGCCCGCCGCAACCGGGAGTGGCGGCTGACGGACCTGGGGATCGAGCAAGCGAAGGCGGCCGGGCACTGGATCCCATTCGGGCTCCTTCTCGCCTTCAGCATTGATTCCGACGAGGAGGAAGCCAGGCGGTCGGTCATCCTCACCCCGCGCAATCTTGGGTTGGCGGCGGCCATGCTGGCGGCGTTCTCCTGGTTCTCGCTCTCCTACGTCGACCTGACAACGTCGACCCTCGTGGTGATCGCCGGGGTCCTGATGGCCCTGCCGCTGGCGCTCGAGGAGTCGACGGGCGACGCCACACGAGAGGGCACCATCGCGCTCACCAGGCGCAGCCTCATCCTGGCCCTCTGGGCGCTGGTGATCTTCGTCCACTACTACTACCTGAGGGGCCAGACCTTCAACCAACTGGTCGCGGTGTGCGTGATCCTGCCCCTCGCATGGCGGCGTCGCGGGCGTGGGGCGCCCGACGGGGGCGAGTCGAGTTCGGGCTGCTCCGGCACCCGTTGCGCCGGGAGGTGCGTGCCCACCTGCTCCAAGGTCTGAACATCTGGCTGTGCTGCGCGCTGCTCGGTGGCGTCCTCGCTGCCGGGGGACTCCACTTCTTGCGGGTCGTCCTCTCTTTTACGGCCACCCAGCTCGACGTCGTCCTCGCCGCCTTCGCGGCCGGCCTGGTCCTGCTGGCGGCGCTGGCGCTGGTTCCCCGCCGACGGATCTACGCCGCCACCAACGTGGTGGTGGCGTTGCTGTCGGGGTTCCTCATGCTCCAGCTCGGCCGGATCTCCGTCTCGCCGACCGACCCCGTCGTCCTCGACTCGCCGCTCGCCGGTGAGTGGTTCGTCTTCAACGGAGGCCGCAGCCCCCTGCTCAACGGGCACCCCACGTCTAACAGCAACGGCATCGACTTCGTGCGATTGGGCGCGAACGGCCGGACCCACACCGGAGGGACCGGCGCCCCACTCGGCGACTACGCCAGCTTCGGCATGCCGGTGCTGGCGCCGGCCGACGGGCGGATCACCGACGTGTTCGACCGGACCGCCGACAATCCTCCCGGCACCAACGGCGCCAATCCCAACCGCCTGGTCGTCGACATCGGCGGCGACCGCTACGTGGTGACGGCCCACATCAAGCAGGGCAGCGCCACGGTCCAGGTGGGCGACGTCGTGCGTCGCGGCCAGGCGGTCGCGGCGGTCGGCAACAACGGCCAATCGGGTCAACCGCACCTTCACATGCATGTCGTCGACCACCCCGAGGGTGCCGATGTCCGAGGGCAGCGCACCTACGTCATGGTGTTCCGCAACGTGCAGATCACCAGAGGCGGCGCCTGGCCGCTGGGCGACAGCCGTGAGCTTCGCACCGGCGACGTCGTCCGGGCAGTCGGCCAGTGATGATCACCACGACGAGCACGGTTCGGCAGGGCGCTTCACGGCGCGTGGCTACGGGGCTTTCGATGGCGCTCGCCGTCGCCGTGTTGGCGGCGTGCGGCGGCTCCTCCGCCGACCCGCCCGCTCGAGCCGCCGATCTCTACCAGGTCGACGGCGAAACGGCCTACCTGCAGTGGCCAGGGTGCCGGTTCGCCGACGCTGGTCTTCCTCGGCGGCCAGGGCTTCACAACCGCCACCTGGGCAAAGCTCCGGGCCGCCCTGGGGCCCGACGTCCGGACCTGCGCCTGGGACTATCCCGGCGTGGGCCGTTCCACGGGGGCGCCGATGATGACGGCCGCTCGGGCTGCATCGTCGCTCGACGGCACGCTGCGGGCCGCCAAGGTGCCCCGGCCGGTGATGCTGGTCGGACACAGCATCGCCGACCTTACGAAAGGCGGCCATGGTGTCGACTACGAGTTCACCGGCGTTGCCCCCAGGACCTTCAGCCTGATGCGCTCTCGCATGGTCATGCATGACGCGGACGCCACGCTGTTCGAGGCGACGCTAAAGAAGGCGTGGAGGCCAAGATCCTCCGGGACCCCTCACCGCCATCATCGACTCCTCCCCGGTGCACGGCGCGGGGGCGCTGTGTGACACCTACGAGCTCATCCGGGGCTTCCTTCGCCAGGCGGTGAAAGCGGCCGGTGACCGCTTGGGCGCCGAGACGGCCAGGGCAGCCGACGAGACCTGCCGGGCCCGATTCGGCCGAATATTCCGCCCGATGGGTGATCGACACCAGGGTTGGACGAGTAGGACCAAGGCCGGGCGGGCAGAAGGAGCCCGTCCGATGCACGCTCCAACTGCTGTCCCGGTACCGTAGAAGGTGTGGTTGAGGCTTGAGAGCCGAACGAAGGAGAACCACGTGAAGCGTCTGTATGTCATCGTCGTTGCCATCGGAATGGTGGCCGGCGCCTGCGGAGGCAACGACGACGAAGC
>Ga0136633_1001787_pt1 | contig 15438 bp, 18 predicted proteins | sample AntDrymeUQ832206_2_FD_105494 | JGI IMG/M metagenome (GOLD analysis project Ga0136633, IMG submission 105494) | Polar desert sand microbial communities from Dry Valleys, Antarctica - metaG UQ83 (22.06) | ecosystem: Environmental > Terrestrial > Soil > Desert | place: Antarctica: Dry Valley...
CGCAGCCGGCGCGACCTCGTCGGCAAGGTCTTCTTCACGCATTACGAGCCGCGGCTGCGCGACAACGAGCGACGCGTGCGCGACGAGCGGCCCTTGCGCGGCGAACCGATGGCGCTCCAGCACGACGCCTAGCGTCTCCGCGGCCTCGAACGCGGTGGACCCCGGGTACCCATCTAGACTCGATGCCTCATGTGCGGAATCGTCGGCTACGTCGGGAATCGTCCCGCGCAGGAGATCCTGCTCGCGGGGCTGCGCAAGCTCGAATACCGTGGATACGACTCGGCCGGCGTGTCGCTGATCGCCGACGGCGAGATCGAGTCGGTGCGGGCCGTCGGAAACCTCGACAACCTCTACGCCGCGGTGAAGGCCCACGCCGAGAACGGCGGCGTCGCCGTGGCCACCCGGCCTGCGACGACCGGCATCGGCCACACCCGCTGGGCCACGCACGGGCGCGTCAACGAGGACAACGCGCACCCGCACTACGACACGACCGACCGCGTGCATGTCGTGGTCAACGGCATCGTCGAGAACTACATGGCCCTCAAGCAGCGCCTGCTCGACATGGGCGCGGTCTTCACCTCCGAGACCGACGCCGAGGTCATCGCCCACCTCGTCGCTCATCATCTCGCCCTCGGCAGCCTCGAGCAGGCCGTTCGGGCGGCCTACAACGAGCTCGAGGGTCATTTCGCGTTCGTCGCGATGACCCTCGACGAGCCCGACGTCCTGGTCGGCGCGCGCCGCGAGTGCCCGCTGATCGTCGGCCGCGGCGACGGCGAGAGCTTCCTGGCCTCCGCGGTGCCCGCGTTCCTGGCCCATACCCGCCGTGTGCAGGTCATCGAGAACGGCGAGCTGGTCGTCGTCACGCCCGACGCGGTCAGGGTCCTGCTGCCCGACGGCACGGAGATCGACCGTCCCGAGGAGACGATCGACTGGGACGAGGAGACCGCCGAGAAGGCCGGCTACGAGACGTTCATGCTCAAGGAGATCCACGAGCAGGCCGACGCCGTGGCCGAGACCATCGCCGACCGGACGATCCGCGAGGACGGCGTCGACCTCGCCGAGGAGGCTTCGTTCGACGAGGCTTTGCTCGACGACATCGACCGCATCACGATCGTCGCCTGCGGCACGAGCTACCACGCCGGGCTGATCGGCCGCTACGTGATCGAGAAGTGGTCGCGCGTCTACACGACGATGGACATCGCGTCGGAGTACCGCTACCGCGACCCGGTGGTCGGCCCGCGCGATCTCGTCATCGGCATCACCCAGTCGGGTGAGACCGCCGACACGCTCGCGGCGATGCGGCTGGCCTCGGAGCGCGGCGCCAAGGTGCTGGCGATCACCAACGTTATCGGCTCCCAGGCCACGCGTGATGCCGACGGTGTGCTCTTCACCCGTGCCGGTCTGGAGGTCGGCGTGGCCGCGACCAAGACGTTCGTCTGTCAGGTCGCGGTCATGTACCTGCTGGCGCTGCGGCTGGCCGAGCTGCGCGGCGAGATGAAGCCCGAGACGCTGCGGCGGATCCTGGCGCAGTTCCGGAACGTGCCGTCGCTGATCGAGGAGGTCGTCGCCAACGCCGAGGCCGACGTCGAACCGATCGCCGAGAAGTTCGCCCAGTCGGAGTTCTTCCTTTACATCGGCCGCAACGTCGGCGTGGCCGTCGCGCTCGAGGGAGCGCTCAAGCTCAAGGAGATCTCCTACATCTCGACCGACGCCTACGCGGCCGGCGAGATGAAGCACGGCCCGATCGCGCTTCTCGACGAGACGACCCCGGTCGTCGCCGTGGCGACGGACTCGCCCGTGCTCGACAAGGTGATTTCCAACATGGCCGAGGTCCGCGCGCGCGGGGCGAAGGTCATCGCGGTCGCCACCCACGGCAACGAGGACGTCCGTGAGCACTCCGACTACCGGCTGCGCGTGCCCGACGTCGACTGGATGCTGCAGCCGCTGCTGGCGGTCATCCCGCTGCAGGTGCTGGCCTACGCGATCGCCCGCAAGCGCGGGTTGAACGTGGACCAGCCCCGCAACCTGGCCAAGACCGTCACCGTCGAGTGATCGGCGTCGGCCTCGATCTCCTCGAGATCGAGCGCCTGGAGCGTGCGCTGGAGCGTCGGCCGCGGCTGGCCGAGCGGTTGTTCACCGAGGCCGAGCGCGCGTACGCCGTGTCCCGGGCGCGGCCGGGTCAGCACCTCGCCGCTCGGTTCTGCGCCAAGGAGGCGGTCGCCAAGGCACTGCGGCTGAGCGCGTGGTCACCGCGTGACGTCGAGGTCGTGCTCGACGAGCGCGGCGCGCCGGAGATCGTCCTGCACGGCCCGTTGGCCGGGCGTGGGCCCGTGGCGGTCTCGCTGACCCACGAGCGCGGGATGGCCGGGGCGGTGGCCCTGTGTCCGTGACGACGCCGCCGCCGTGGCTGGAGGGGCTGCCCGACGCGGCGATGATGCGGGCGGGGGACGCGTGGGCGATTGAGGAGCAGGGCATCCCGTCGCTCGAGCTGATGGAGCGCGCGGGAGTCGGATTGGCGCGCGTCGTGGCTCGGGTCGCGCCTGCCGGCCCGGTGGCCGTCGTCTGCGGGAAAGGCAACAACGGCGGGGACGGGCTGGTGGCCGCTCTGCTGCTGCGGGCCGCCTTTCGCGAGGTGCGCGTGCTGCTGCTCTCCGACGACCTCGAGGGCGACCCAGCCGTCAACCTCGAGCAGCTGGAGGGCCGCCACGAGCGGTTCTCCCCCGAGGCGCTGGAGGGGGCGGCGGTCATCGTCGACGCTGTGCTCGGCACGGGGTTCGAGGGGGCGCCGCGCGAGCCCACGCTCAGCGCGATCAAGGCGATGAACGCGGTGGGCGCGCCCATCGTCGCGGCGGACGTCCCCTCGGGCGTGGACGCCTCGACGGGCGAGGTCGCCGGGGTGGCTGTGCGCGCGGCGGCCACAGCGACGTTCGCCGCGGCCAAACCCGGCCTGTGGATCGAGCCGGGCAAGACGCACGCCGGCGCCGTCGAGGTCATCGACATCGGGATCCCCGACGGAGCGCCGTACACGCCCGAGGTCTGGCTCATTCGCGAAGACGTGCTCGCCGCCATCCCGCCGCGAGCGCGCAACTCCACGAAGTTCGACTCGGGCCACGTCCTGATCTGCGGCGGCTCGCCCGGGCTGACCGGCGCGCCCTGCCTGGCGGCCGAGGCAGCCATGCGCGCGGGCGCCGGCTACGTGACCGCGTGCGTGCCCGAGGCGGTGTCGGCGGTCGTCGAGACGCGCCTGCTCGAGGTGATGACGGCGGCGCTGGACGCCGACGAGGTGATCGAGCGGTCTGAGCGCGGCGGGGCGATGGTCGTCGGTCCCGGCATGGGTCGGCTGGCCGACGCGGAAGCGCTCGCTCGCGAGCTCGCGCGTCGCGCCGAGGCGCCGCTGGTGCTCGACGCTGACGGGCTCAACGCTCACGCCGGGCGCCTGGAGGAGCTTGCGGGCCGCCGCGCTTGCACCGTCCTGACCCCGCACGAGGGCGAGCTTGGGCGCCTGCTGGAGATCGATAGCGCTGCGATCAAGGCGCGGCGGCTGCACCACGCCCGCGAGGCGGCGCGCCAGGCCGGCGCGATCGTCGTCCTCAAGGGCGACGACACGCTCGTCGCCGAACCGGGCGGGCGGGTGGCGGTCAACCCAGGCGCGACGCCGGCGCTGGCCACGGCGGGCACCGGCGACGTCCTGTCGGGCGTCCTGGGCGCGCTGCTGGCCAAGGGCATGGATCCGTTCGCCGCCGCCTGCGCCGCCGTGTTCCTGCACGCCCGCGCGGGACGGCTGGCGGCCGAGCGGGTCGGCGCCGAGGGCGTTATCGCCTCCGACGTGATCGCCGCGCTGCCCGCCGCCCGCTGAGCCGTGCGTCGCCGAACGTCCATATGTGAGGTCTAGAGCCCTCACAGATGGACGTTCGCCGGGTCTCAGGCCCCTTCGGTACGGTCTGGGGTATGGACAAGCCCGAGGTCACGATCCCCGCCGACACCCCGCCGAGCTATCAGCTCGAGATCGAGGACATCGAGGTGGGCAGCGGCGACGAGGCTGTAGCCGGCAAGGTGGTCGAGGTCCATTACGTCGGCGTCTCCTACAAGAGCGGTGAGCAGTTCGACGCCTCGTGGGATCGCGGCGACACTTTCAAGTTCGGGCTCGGGAAGGGCCAGGTGATCCAAGGTTGGGACCAGGGCGTGGCCGGGATGAAGGTCGGCGGCCGCCGCCGCCTCACGATCCCGCCGGACCTCGCCTACGGCCAGCGCGGCGCGGGCGGCGCCATCGGTCCGGGGGAGACGCTCGTCTTCGTCGTCGATCTCATCGGCGTCCGCTAGTCATGAAGACCGTCGCCGACATCATGGATCGCGAGCCCGTCACGGTCTCGCCCGAGGCGACGATCGAGGAGGTCGTGCGAACGCTCAAGCAGAACGAGCTTCCCGGCGTGCCCGTCGTCAACGAGGGTGGGCGCTGCGTCGGGATCGTCACTGAAGCCGACCTGGTGCTGGGCGACGAGGAAGGCGACCTCCACATCCCGCACTATGTCGAGCTGATGGGCGGCGTGGTGTTTCTCGAGCCACTGCGGCGCTTCGAGGAACGGCTGCGCAAGGCGGTCGCATCGAGCGCCAGCGAGATGATGACCGAGGATCCGGTGACGGTCGACGCCGCCGCCTCGGTACGCGAGGCGGCCCGGGTCATCTCCTCGGAGGGCCACAACCGGCTGCCGGTGGTCGAGCACGGCCGGCTCGTCGGCGTCGTCACGCGCGTCGACGTTCTGCAGGCGCTCGCCGCTGAGGAGTAGCGGTGAGCGAGCGGGCGCTGGCCAGGATCGACCTGGCGGCGATCACGCGCAACTGCCGCCGGCTCGCGGACGAGCTGACCGGCGGCGCCCGCCTGGGTGTCGTCGTCAAGGCCGACGGATACGGACACGGGGCCCGTGAGGCGGCTTCCGCTGCCCTGGAGGCGGGCGCGCAGCGGCTGTTTGTCGCCACCGCTGTCGAGGCGCGGGAACTGGGCGAGCAGCCTGTCGGGGTGGTGGTCATGGGCGCGCTCTCTCCCGAGGAGCTGGCGATCGCGACCGAGGCGGGCGCCGAGGTCACCGCCTGGAGCCACGAGTTCGTCGCCGCGCTCCAGGCCGGCTCGCGGGTCCACGTCAAGCTCGACACCGGCATGGGCCGGCTCGGCACCCGCGACCCGGACGAAGCGACGGCCGTGGCCGAAGCCACCGAGCGCGCCGGCGCCGTCGTGGCCGGTCTGATGAGCCACTTCGCCACGGCCGACGAGCCCGGCGACGCCTTCTTCGGCGAGCAACTCGAGGCGTTCAGCGCCTGGGCCGAGCCGCTGCGGGCCCGCTTCCCCGACGCGCTGCTGCACCTTTCCAACAGCGCCGGCACGCTGCGGGACCCCGCCTGCCACTTCGACCTCGTCCGCTGTGGCGTGGCGATCTACGGCCTCGATCCGTTCCAGGAGCATCCCGCCACCCAAAGGCTCGAGCCGGCGCTGTCGCTGCACTCTTACGTCGGCGCGGTCAAGCCGCTTGCCGTCGGCGAGAGCGTGGGCTACGGCCGGCGGTTCGTCGCCGAGCGCCCCACGACCATCGCGACGGTCCCGATCGGCTACGGCGACGGGTGGCGGCGCGGGCTCACCGGCAACGCCGAGGTGGTGATCGGCGGCGTCCGGTATCCCCTGGTCGGCACGGTCAGCATGGACAACATCACGATCGACGTGGGTCCCGACAGCGGCGTGGCCGTCGGCGACGAGGTGACGCTGATCGGCGGCGGTATCAGCGCCGAGGAGGTCGCCCGGCGCCTGGAGACCATCAACTACGAGGTGACCTGTGGGCTGACCGCCCGGGTGCGCCGGACGCATGCCTGACCCCGTCTCCATCGTCCGCGAAGCGCTGGCCGGCGAGGCCGCCTGGCTTGTCGGAGGGGCGCCGCGCGACCGGCTGCTCGGCCGGCCGCTGACCGATCTCGACCTGGTCGTCGACGGCGACGTCCGCGCCGCCGCCAAGCGCCTCTCCCGGGCCGCGGGCGGACCGTTGTTCGAGCTCTCCGAGGAGTTCGGGGCCTGGCGCGTCCTGGCCGGCGACCGGACGTGGCAGGCCGACCTATCGCCGCTGCGCGGAGGGTCCCTGGAGGCCGACCTCGCCCTGCGCGACTTCACCGCCAACGCCATCGCCGAGCCGCTGGCGGGAGGCGAGCCAACCGACCCCCACGAGGGCGCCCGCGACATCGCCGAGCGCCGCCTGCGGATGGTCGCGCCCTCGGCGTTCGACGATGACCCGCTCCGTGTGGTCCGGGCGGCGCGTCTGGCGTGCGAGCTGGGTTTCGCGATCGAGCCCGAGACGATCGCGGCAGCGCGGGATCGCGCGCCGAGGGCCGCTGAGATCGCCCAGGAGCGCGTCTTCGCCGAGCTGCGCCGGCTCGTCGGCGCCGACGATGCCGTCCGCGGCATCGGGCTGCTCGAGGACGTCGGCGCCGCCGCTGCGGTTCTACCCGAGCTCGGCGCGCTGCGCGACATCGAGCAGACCCGCTACCACCACCTCGATGCCCACGGCCACACGCTCGAGGTCCTGGAGCGGGCGCTCGAGCTCGAGCGCGATCCTGCCGCGCTGTTCGGCGACGAGATCGGCGAGCGGGTCGGCGCGCTCCTGGCCGAGCCGCTGGCCGACGAGCTGACCCGGGGGGGCGCGCTTCGCTGGGGAGCGCTCCTGCACGACGCCGCCAAGCCCCACACCCAGACCGCGCTGCCGCTGGGCGGCTACGGGTTCCCGGGCCACGACAGCGTGGGCGCCGACCTCACCCGCGAGGTCCTTGGTCGCCTGCGGGCCAGCGAGCGCCTGCGCGCGCACGTCGCCGGGCTCACCCGCCATCACCTGCGGCTCGGTTTCCTCGTCCACGCACAGCCGCTCGAGCCGCGCGACGTCTACGCCTACCTGACCGCGACCGGACCGGTGGCGGTCGACGTGACCCTGCTCACCGTGGCCGATCGCCTGGCGACCCGCGGGCGCAAGGCCGACGAAGCGATCGCCAAGCACCTCGAGCTGGCCTGCGAGATCCTCCCGCAGGCGCTCGACTGGCACGCCAGCGGTGGCCCGCAGCCGCTCGTGCGTGGCGACGAGCTGGCCCGGGAGCTGGGCATCGAACCGGGACCGGGGTTGGGCCGCCTCCTGGAGCAGCTGCGCGAGGCGCAGTTCGCCGGCGAGGTGACCACCCGCGACGACGCCCTGGCCCTGGCGCGGCGGCTGTAGCCTCCGCGCCCATGGCTGACGACTGCATCTTCTGCAAGATCGTCGCGGGCGAGCTGCCGGCGACCAAGGTCTTCGAGGACGAACGGACCATCGCGGTCATGGACATCGCTCCCTGGACCCGCGGGCACGCCCTGGTCATCCCGAAGGCGCACTCGACCGACCTGGGCGACATCGCGGCCGACGACCTGGCCGCGGTGGCGATCACGTCCCAGACCATCGCTGAACGCCAGAAGGACCGCCTCGGCGCTGAGGGCGTCAACCTCCTCAACTGCTACGGCGCCGTCGCTTGGCAGACGGTCTTCCACACTCATGTCCACGTCATCCCGCGCTACGCAGGCGACGGGATGCAGGTCCCCGCGCGGCCCGGCGCCGGCGGGGACGCTGACGAGATCAAGGCCGCCGGAGAGGAGCTTTCCCGATGAACTTCGGACCGTGGACCCTCGAGGAGGACGGGCCGCTCGCCGTCCTGACCATCTCCAAGCCGCCGCTGAACCTCTTCGATACCGAGGTTGACGAGGGCCTGCACGCTGCAGTCGACCACCTCAGCGCGGACCCGCCGCGCGGGCTGCTGCTGCGCGCCGAGGGCAAGGTGTGGACGGGCGGCGTCGACGTCAACCTCTTCGCGGGCCTGAGCCCGGAGCAGGGCGCCGAGCTGTGGGAGCGCGGCTTCGAGCTCGTCCACAAGCTCGAGGACATGCCGTGTCCCGTCGTCTTCGCCGCGCACGCGCTGTGCCTGACCTGGGGTCTGGAGATCGCCCTGGGCTGCGACCTGCTGCTGGCGGCCGAGTCTGCGCAGTTCGGCCTGGTCGAGACGCGCGTCGGCCTGACGCCCTCGATGGGCGGCCCGCAGCGGATGGCCGAGCGCGCTGGCCCGGCCCGTGCCCGGCACTTCGTGATGACCGGCGGGCTCTTCGACGCCGCCACGATGGAGCAGTGGGGCGTGGTGACCCGGGTCTACCCCGACGCCGAGTTCGAGGAGAAGTCCCGCGCGTTCGCCCTCAAGCTCGCCAACGGACCCACCAAGGCGCACGCGGCGACCAAGGCGATCATCCGCGCCCAGAAGGAGGGCGGCGCCCGCGACGCCGACGCGATCGTTCCCGCCGAGGCCGGCGCGCTGTTCGCCACCGAGGACCTCCAGAACGCGGTGCAGTCGTTCCTGACCGACGGTCCGGGGAAGGCCACCTACCAGGGCCGCTAGGGCTGCCTCATTCGTTGACCCCGACGCGGGTCAGCCCGCGCAGGGCGATCGCGCCGAGGACGACGATCATGCCGGCCAGCGACAGCAGCGCCGGCCAGGTGTCGGCCCAGGTGACGGAGTCGACGAAGCCCTGCCGGACGCCGGCCAGGATGTTGGTGACGGGGTTGATGTCGGCGATGACCTGCAGCCAGCCGGCCAGCAGCTCATAGGGGGCGTAGGACGTCGTGAACAGCGTCGCGATGAAGTTGCCCGTCTGCATCAGCGGAGCGGCCTGCTGGGTGCGGAAGCGCAGCGCGACGGCGACGGCGAAGCACGCCATGGCAGCGGCCATCCCCATCAGCAGCACGTAGGCGAGGAGCAGACCGTCGAGGCCGGGCCACTGGACCCCTAGCGAGAAGGAGACGATGAGCAGGAACGTCGCCGGCAGCAGGGCGCGCAGCGAAGCCGAGAGGACGATGCCGGTCAACAGCGTCGGCCGCGACACCGGCGCGACCATCAGTCGGTCGAACCACCCCTGCTCGATGTCGCGCGCCAGGTTTACGCCGGTCGCCGCGCCGGTGAACCCCGCGCCCTGAAGCAGGCCCACCGGCACGATGAACGAGCGGAAGTCGTCGGTGCCGAAGCCCGGAAGGTCGGCGGCCTTGCCGAACACCGCGGTCAGGCCGAGCATGAAGATGGTGGGGGCGAGCACGCCCGGCAGCGCCCCGGTCGGAACGCGTAGGATCTCGTTGAGCGCGCGGCGCGTCAGCGCCCCGATGGTGCGCAGCCGGCCGCTCACGCGTCACGCAGCTTCCCGCGCAGGGCCAGGACCGCGAGAACCATGGCGACCAGCGCCAGCCCCCCGCCGGCGGCGAGGCCCTCGAGCACGGGGCCCGCTTGCACCGAGTCGATGATCGGGCCCCGCATCCCGTCCGCGATGTAGCTCAGCGGGTTGTAGGCGGCGATGGTGTCGATCGGCGACTCGAGCAGCTCCTGCGGGAAGAACGCCGAGGAGAGGAAGAGGATCACGAAGATCAGCGGGAAGATGCCCTGGAGCGTCGCGGCGCTCCCGGCGCGCAGCGCCAGCGCGACTCCAAGCGCGGCGAAGGCGACGCCGGCGACGGCGCCGATGGCCACCGTCACCACAACTCCCCAGGCCCCGCCGGCAATCTCCGCCCCGAAGACCAGACCGAGGATCAGGAAGAAGGCGACCTGCGCGACCGAGACGGCCGCGGCGGCGATCAGGCGGCCGATCACGATGGCCACCCGGGGGATCGGCGCGGCGGCGAGCCGGTCGAAGAACCCGCCCTCGATCTCCAGCGCGGCGGCGATCCCCTGCGAGATGCCGCCGAGCAGCAGCGACTGCGTCAGCGCGGCAGCCAGCTGGAAGTCCAGGAAGCCGTTGACCTCGGGGAACCCGCCGAGTTCGGTCGTCCGGTGAAGCCCGCCCACGTTGACCGCCAGTAACAGCGACGGGAAGATCACCAGCGGCGCGAGGAACTGAGGGCGTCGCAGCAGGTTGCGCAACGCGCGACGCGCCAGCGCCCAGCTGACGCGGGCCAGCTGGCTCACGAGGCGATCTCCGGCTCCCCTGGGGCAGCGCCGTCTTCAGCCCCTTCGAGATGACGCCCGGTCTTGGCGATGAAGACGTCGTCGAGGCTCGGCGCGCTGAGCTCGAGCGATTCGACCAGGAAGCCGGCCTCATCGAGGGAGCGCACGACCTGGGCGATGTCGGCGGCCCCGTGTTCGACGGTTACCGACAGGTCACAGCCCTCGCTGGGCGGCCGGTCGCCACCGAAACGGGCGAGGACTGACCGTGCCCGTTCGAGATCCTCGTGGCCGCCGGCGAGGGTGATGTCGAGGTGGGGGAGGCCAACCTCCGCTTTGAGGACCGCAGGGGTGCCCTCGGCCACGATCTTGCCGGCGCTGATTATCCCCACCCGGTCGGCGAGCTGGTCGGCCTCCTCGAGGTACTGGGTGGTCAGGAACACCGTGGTGCCCTCGCCCTTGAGGCGGCGGACCTCGTCCCACAGCGTCACCCGCGACACGGGGTCCAGGCCGGTGGTGGGCTCGTCGAGGAACAGCACCTCCGGCTCGTGGATCAGCGCCATGGCCAGGTCCAGGCGCCGCCGCATGCCACCGGAGTACGTGCCCACGCGGCGGTCCTGCGCCTGGATCAGGCCGACGCGCTCGATCAGCTCTTGCGCCCGGCCGCGCACCCTGCCGGGAGCGATCCCGTGCAGGGTCGCCTGAAGCTCCATCAGCTCCTTGCCGGTCATCAGCATGTCCAGCGCCGCCTCCTGCAGCGCGACGCCGATGCGCTTGCGCACCTCCGAGGCCTGGTCGGCGACGTCGAAGCCGGCCACGCTGGCGTGACCCCCGGTGGGGCGCAGCAGGGTGACGAGCATGCGCACCGTCGTGGTCTTGCCGGCGCCGTTGGGCCCGAGGAACCCGTAGACCTCGCCGGGCTCGACCGCCAGGTCGATGCCGTCAACGGCCTTGACCGCGCCGCCCCGCGAGCCGAACGCCCGCTCCAGTCCCACAACCTCGATCGCCGCCATGGGAACCGACCTTACTTGCGCAAGCAACCTTTCGCTTCGCAACCATGGCGCCGGAGTCGTGTTAGATGGTCCGTGATGAAACGCTTCTGCGCGGTAACGACCGCATTCACAGTCCTCGCCCTGATCCCCGCCGCGGCGAGCGCCAAGGTCATCGAGATCGGCGCCACGCCCACCCAAGCGGTCCCGGCCTGCCCGGGGTCGCCCTGCCTCGCGGTGAGCCGCACCACGGGCTACCAGGCGAAGGTCGGCACCAACCGCGGGCTCATGACGGTCCCGGCCAACGGCCGGATCGTGGCCTGGACCATCGGGCTCTCCAAGCCCAACGCCGCCCAGGTCAAGTTCTTCACCAGCCAGCTCGGCGGTCCGGCCCAGGCGGGCATCACCGTCCTGAAGGTCGGCAGGTACCTGCGCGACACCGTCAAGGCGCAGGGCCCGTTGGTGTCCCTCGCGCCCTACTTCGGCAGCTTCGCCCAGTTCCCGCTGGCCACGGCGATCCCGGTCCGCAAGGGCGACCTGATCGCGCTGACGGTGCCCACGTGGGCGCCGGCCCTCCAGGTCGGCCTCGGCGGCGATACGAGTTGGCGCGCCTCACGGCCGCGCGACAAGTGCAAGGACAACAAGACGCAGACCGCGCAGATGGACGTCGGCGACAAGGCGCAGTACTACTGCCTCTACCGCACCGCGCGCCTCGTCTACACCGCGACGCTGATCACCTACCCGAAGAAGACGACCGCGAGCAAGAGCGCACGCGATAGCGGGTAGCGCGGCGGCCGGAGGCTGATTCGCGCCGGGCATCGTCGGCCCCGCCCGCCCGGAATGCCCCGCCGGACTCCCGCTAGCCGCTAGCAGGCGCCGGGGTTCTCTGCGCAGAACTGGTTGAAGTCCGCGCCGCCCGAGTCAGCTGGCGGCGTGGTCGCCGTCGGGGCGGGAGCTGCCGGCGCCGGGGTGACCGTGCCGCCCGTGTCCGATGGCGGCGTGGCGGGCGGCGTCGGAGTGGGCGTGACCGCTGTGCCGCCCGTCGAGGACGATCCGGGCGTGGTTGCGGTGGTTGACGTGGTCGTCGTCGCGGTCGTGCTCGTCGACGTGCCGGCGGCCGGCGTGGTTGTCCCGCCCGACGGCGGAGCGGTCAGGGCCGGGACGGTCTCGGGAACGTTGTAGGCGACGCTGTCCCCGCCGCACCCGGCGGCGATCAGGGCCAGCGCGGTCAGTGAGAGCAGTACGGCATGGCGCGAACGCATGCCGACAAGGGTAGAGGTGGCTCCGGCTAGCTCGCCAGCGGCGCCATGCGCCGCCCGCACGTGGGGCAGTCGTTGAGGTCCTTCTGGGCGAGCTGATCGCACCAGGAGCAGAACCGCAGGTTCTCGACGGCCCAGGGCAGCTTGGAGGGCGAGGGCTCCAGCGGGACCGTCATGCCGACGATCTGGAGCTCTTCGCCCGTCTCGCGGTCGCGGTAGATACGGTCCTGCTCGGCCTCGACGATGATCTCTCGTCCCGTCGAGGGGGTTCTCATGCGGTAACGCTGGAGGGCCATGCGACGCCGAACTCTATCCACCACTCGAGACCATGCGCTTCCTGATCTTCCACGGTTACCTGCTCCGCGGCACGGGCTCGAACGTCTACAACGCACGGCTGGCAGTCGCGCTGGCGCGCCTGGGGCACGAGGTGCACGTCGTCTGCCAGGACCGCGATCCCGTGGCCGCGGGCGTGGACGTGCCCGGGGTCACGTTGCACAACCCCGACATCGGTCCGATCCTGCCGGTCTACGTCCACGACCATTACGACGGCTTCGAGGCCAAGCGGTTCCTCGATTGCGCCGACGAGGAGATCGCCTTCTACCTCGAGGCCAACGTGGCCGCGGTCCGGGCGGTGGTCGAGGAGCATCGCCCTGAGGCGGCTCTGGCCAACCATGCGGTGATGGGACCGGCGATCCTGGCGCGGGCGCTGGAGGGGCGCATTCCGTATGCGGTCAAGATCCACGGCAGCGCGCTGGAGTACGTCGTCAAGGCCGATCCGGCCCGCTTCGGGCCGTTCGCGCGGGAGGGCCTGCAAGCGGCCAGCGGGGTGTTGGTCGGCTCGCTGCACACCGCCGAGTCGCTGTGGGCGGAATTGGACGACATGGATCTGCGCCCCCGGACCCGCCTGGGACCCCCGGGGGTCGACATCGAGCAGTTCGCGCCGAGAGGCCTCGACGAGGCGGTGGCGAGGCTGGATGCGCTCGCCGAGCGGCTGCAGGCGGCCCCGCACAGCGAGGAATCCGGTTCGTTCGCGCGCGACGAGGCGGCCGCCGGGCGCGCGCTGGCCGCCCTGGATCCGCGGGCCGAGCGTCTCGTGGCCTTCGTGGGCAAGCTGATGCTGGCCAAGGGCGTGGATCTGCTGGCCGCTGCGTGGCCGCTGGTACTGGCCCGGGTGCCGCAGGCGCGACTCGTCGTGGTGGGCTTCGGGGCGTTCCGGGAGGGCTTGGAGAGCCTGCTCGCGGCGCTGGCCCGAGCAGACCTCGCCGCCGCCCGGGCGCTGGCGGCTCAGGGGCGGGCGGCAGAGGGCGGGCCGCAGGGCCGGCTCGAGATGCTGGCAGCGTTCTTGGACTCCGTCGAGGGCGACGAGGCTTACTGGGAGGCGGCGGCGCTCCTGACTGACCGGGTGACGATCGTCGGGCGCCTCGACCATGCCGAGCTGGCCGACCTGCTGCCGCTCTGCGAGGCGCAGGTCGTCTCGAGCACGTTTCCCGAGGCCTTCGGCATGGTCGCGGCCGAGGCGGCGGCCTGCGGGGTGCTGCCGGTGAGCGCGGCGCACTCGGGCCTGGCCGAGGTGAGCCGGGCGCTGGCCGGCGCCGTGCCGCCCGGCGCGCGAGAGCTGTTGGCCTTCGACCTGGGCCCAGGCGCGGTTCGTGAGCTGGCCGGGCGCCTGATCGGCTGGCTGGAAGCCGACGAGACCCTTCGGACGGCCACGCGTGAGGCGCTGGTCGCCACCGCCCGTGAGCGCTGGTCCTGGGAGGGCGTGGCTGAGGGCGTGCTGGCCACGGCTCAAGGCGATCTCGGTGCGCTCGCGCCGCCTACGTGATCGATAATGTTCCGCGCCGCATGACCTCCGCCGCCCGTCTTCTGCTGCTCGCCGCCGGTGTTGCGGCCCTGGTCGCCCTTGCGGGCTGCTCTGCCAACGAGTCGACAGGCGACGCCGACCTAGTCGCGGGCAAGAAGCTCTTCGTCCAGAAGTGCGGCTCCTGCCACGTCCTCGGCCGCGCCGGCACCAAGGGCGTGGTCGGTCCGAACCTCGACAACGCCTTCGCCAATCCGGTGGCCGAGGGGTTCGGCGAGAGCGCGATCCGCGGCATGATCGGCAACATGATCGACATCGGCTCGGCCGATCGGGAGATGCTGCCCGACCTGGTCACCGACGATGACGCTCGTGACGTGTCCGCCTACGTGGCCCAGTCGGTCGCCAAGCCGGGTGAGGACGAGGGCCTGCTGGCCACCGCGGTCCAGGCCGAGGGCTCCGACAAGCCCGCGGCGGCCGAGAACGGGACGCTGACCATCCCCGCAGACCCCAACGGGCAGCTGCTGTTCGTCAACTCCGCTGCGACTGCTCCACCGGGCCAGCTGACGATCGTCATGCCCAACGAGTCGGGCGTTCCGCACAACATCGCCATCGACGGCAAGGGCGAGAGCCCGATCGTCGATCAGGGCGAATCGGAGTTCTCCGCCTCCTACCAGCCTGGCGTCTACGAGTACGTCTGCCTGGTGGAGGGGCACGAGGCCGCCGGCATGGTCGGCCAGCTCACGGTCAAGTAACACTCTCCCCGCCGGCGCCACTGCCGCGACGCGCTCAGGTGACCGCGCGGACCAGCAGCACGACGCCCACGACGACGGCAGCGAGCACGAGCACCCCGAGCAGCACGCGGAACATCGCGGCCTCCGAGCGCAGCGGGTCCAGCGGCCGCACCGGCTGCCGCGCCTAGAGGATGTAGATCGACACGTAGACGACGATCCACATCACGTCGACGAAGTGCCAGTAGATGCCCGGTATCTCCACGCCGCGGTGCTCTTCCGCGGAGAAGTGGCCGCGGAACGACCGGACCACGACCATCCCCAGCAGCACGAGGCCGATGAAGACGTGCGCGCCGTGCAGGCCCGTGAGGCCGTAGAAAACCGAGCCCTGGGCGTGGTCGGCGGGGGAGAAGCCGACGTGGATGTACTCGTTGATCTGGATGAAGAGGAACGTGCAGCCGAGCAGGAACGTGGCGAGCATGCCGGTCCGCAGGCCGCGGCGGTTGCCGTTCTTGATGGAGTGCTCGGCCCAGTGCAGCGTGAATGACGAGCTGACCAGGATGGCCGTGTTGACGCCGGCGATGGCCACCGGCAGCTCGATTCCGTTCACGGGGAACCAACCGTCGCCCGTCACGATCCGAATGAAGAAGTAGGCCGTGAAGAAGGCCCCGAAGACCATGATCTCGGAGATGATGAACAGCAGC
>Ga0136633_1001788_pt1 | contig 15418 bp, 13 predicted proteins | sample AntDrymeUQ832206_2_FD_105494 | JGI IMG/M metagenome (GOLD analysis project Ga0136633, IMG submission 105494) | Polar desert sand microbial communities from Dry Valleys, Antarctica - metaG UQ83 (22.06) | ecosystem: Environmental > Terrestrial > Soil > Desert | place: Antarctica: Dry Valley...
ATGACCGGCCCGGGAGGCCGGTCCGGCCAGCACTCGGCGGGACGCTCTCCCGGAGGGAGTGCGGACCGATGACGGCCGTCCCGGTCGAGGTCAAAGAGCCGGAGATCGAAGACGTCGTCGTCCCCGACCGGCCCTGGATCGTGATCGTGTGGAACGACCCGATAAACCTGATGAGCTACGTCACGTTCGTCTTCCAGAAGCTGTTCGGCTACAGCCTCGAGAAGGCCACCAAGCTCATGCTCGACGTCCACGAGAAGGGGAGGGCGGTGGTGTCGAGCGGGCCCCGGGAGAAGGCCGAGCTCGACGTTTTCCGACTGCACGAGCACGGCCTGTGGGCCACGATGGAACATGACTCGTGATTCGTAGGCGGGTGAAGCGGGCGCGGGGCGGCGGGTACGACCTGCGCATGCCGGCCGACGAGCGCGATCTGCTCCGCTCCGTCGGCCCGCAGCTGCGTGATCTCCTGGTCCGGGAGGCGTCGTCCGCCCAGCAGGGCGAGGACACTGCCGTGAGCCGGCTCTTCCCCGTCGCCTATCCCACCGACGAGGACCGCCAGACCGAATACCGGCTGCTGGTCCACGACGAGTTGCTGTCGTCCCACCTCGGCGCGCTGGCCGTGCTGGAGGAGACTGCGGGCTCCGATCACCTCGACGAGGACCAGCTCCATACCTGGATGCGGGCCATCAATCACGTCCGCCTGGTCCTCGGCACCAGGCTCGACGTCACCGAGGAGGGTGACGAGCGCCCCCGGAGCGCCCGTGATCCCCGCGCCCCGGCGTTTGCCGTCTACGACTACCTCACCTACCTCCAGGGCGACATCATCGAGGCCCTTTCGGACTGAGCCCGGTAGTTGGGCGAGCGTTGAGATTGCATTGGGCCGTTCTTGTCACGGGCCCTGGATAGTTGCCTTTATCACGCAGCCGGCGGCCGCCCGAAAGGTCTGGGGACCAACCCATGCAAGCAGTCCAGTCGCGCCCTTCGCTCAGCCTGGCCCCTCAGCCCGAGGGCCCGGCCATAGCCAGCAGGACCCTTCCCACGGTCACGGTGGTCATCCCGACGCTCAACGAGGCGGAGAACCTCCCCTACGTGTTGGAGCGGCTGCCGCTGTGGATCCACGAGGTGGTGATCGTCGACGGCCACTCCACCGACGAGACAGTGGCTGTGGCCCTTCGGTACTACCCGGGCGCGACGATCGTCATGCAGGACGGCAAGGGCAAGGGCAATGCGCTGGCATGTGGGTTCAAGGCGGCGACCGGTGATATCACCGTCATGCTCGATGCCGACGGTTCGACCGACCCGGCCGAGATCCCGAGGTTCGTCGCCGCCCTCACAAACGGTTACGACTTCGCCAAGGGCACCCGCTTCGTGACCGGCGGCGGCAGCGACGACATCACGCCGCTGCGCCGGTTCGGCAACTGGGGGATCACCACCCTGGTGAACGCGCTGTGGGGCGTCCACTACAGCGACCTCTGCTACGGCTACAACGCGTTCTGGACCCGGTCCGCGCCGCAGGTCAACGACTGCCCGGGGTTCGAGATCGAGACGCTCATGGGCATCCGGATCGCCATGTCGAAGGCCAAGGTCGTGGAGGTGCCCAGCTACGAGGCCAACCGCCGCAGCGGGGCGTCGAACCTGAAAGCGGGACGGGACGGTGCCCGGGTGTTCCGGACGATCATCGCCGAGTGGGTTCGCCCCCGCTGATGGAAGCGAGTGTGATCGTCTGCGCGTACGACCTGGGACGTTGGGACCGGACCGTCGAGGCGGTCCGGTCGGTGCTGGCTCAGGACACCGCCGCCGCGGAGGTCCTCGTCGTGATCGACCACAACCCGGAACTGCTGGAGCGGGCGATGGAGACGTGGCCGGACCTCCCCGTCCGCGTGGCGCCCAACTCCGGGGCGCGTGGGCTCTCGGGGGCCCGCAACACCGGTGTGGGGATGGCGTCGTCTGAGATCGTCGCCTTCCTCGACGACGACGCGGTGGCGGAGCCCACATGGTTGGGGCACCTCATGGCCGCCTACTCCGACGAGTCGGTCGTCGCCTGTGGGGGTCGGGTGCAGCCGGTCTTCGGCACAGCACGGCCGGGCTGGTGGCCGGCGGAGTTCGACTGGGTGGTCGGATGCTCCTACGTCGGCCTGCCGACCGTGCGGGCCGACGTGCGCAACGTGATCGGCGCCAACATGTCGGCCCGGCGGGCCGCGGTCGTCGAGGCGGGCGGGTTCCAGGAGGGCATCGGTCGGGTGGGCACCCGCCCGGTGGGTTGCGAGGAGACCGACCTGCTGATCCGCCTCGGCCAGCGCTGCAGCGTCGCCGGAAAGGCAGGCGCCAGGGTGGTCTACGAGCCAGCGGCCGTGGTGCACCACTGGGTCCCGCCGGCCCGCATGTCGTGGCACTACTTCCGGGCCCGCTGTCTGGCCGAAGGATTCTCGAAGGCGCAGGTCGCCGCCAGCGTGGGCTCCGACCGGGCGCTGGCATCGGAGCGGTCTTACACGCTCAGGGTCCTGCCCAGGGGCATGGCGAGGGCCGTCTCACACGGCGCCCCGCTCCGGGCGCTTGCCATTGTGTCGGGGCTGGCGCTCACGACCGCGGGCTACGTGGGCGCCCGGATGCGGGGCTGACCCCGTGCGGATCCCGATTCTCTCGTACCACACGATTACGGATGACCCCCGGCCGGGCATTGCGCCGCTGGCGGTCAGACCCGACCAGTTCGAGCGACACCTCGACATGGTGGTGGCCGGCGACTTCGACGCGCTGACCGTCTGCGATCTCATGGCCCGCCTCGACGCAGGTGAGCCGCTGGCGCCTCGCACGTTGGTGCTCACTTTCGACGACGGGTACGAGGACAACCTCACGGTGGCGGCCCCGCTGCTGGAGGCGCGCGGGCTGGCGGCCACGGTGTACGTCACGACCGGTCAGCTCCCCGGGTGCCCGCAGCCGGGAGCCGGCCCGGTGCCCGGTCGCATGCTCCCCTGGGACCGGCTGGCGGAGCTGGAAGCCGCCGGGATCGAGGTCGGGGCCCACTCCCACACCCATCCTCAGCTTGACCTGCTCCCGCGAGCGGAGGCCATGAGCGAAATCCGACGCTGCAAGGGCCTGCTCGAGGACAGTCTCGGCCACGCAGTGGACAGTTTCGCTTACCCCCACGGCTACGCCACCTCCTGGGTCCGGGAGGAAGTGCGCCGTTGCGGCTTCCGTTCCGCGTGTGGTGTCCGCAACGCGTTCAGCCACGAGCAGGACTCCCGCTGGATGACGGCCCGCCTCACGGTCAGGGCCACGACGAGGACGGCGCAGATTCAGACCTGGCTCGACGGGTCGGGTGCGCCGATGGCCGATCGCCGCGAGCACCTCCGGACGAAGGCGTGGCGGGCGACTCGTCGGGTGCGCCAGCTCCCGCTCTCGCCCATCCGGTACCGGCCGTGAACGGCTCGGAACCCGGAGCGGTCCGGCTCGTCGACGTCGAGATCTCCCGGCCGATCAGGAGCCTGCGGCCGGTCGGCGACTACGAACAGGTCCGGATCCTGGTCCGGCTGCACGGTCGCCCGCTGGGCACGGTGAGCCTCGAGCTGTTGGACGGCGCAATGGACGGCGGCCTGCTGGCCGTGGCCGTCTGGGATCACCTGGGCGACACGATTCGGCGCCACTGCGCCCAGGACGACCTGGCCATACCGGAGAAGCTGACCGCAGAAGGCCTCGGCGGCCCCGGGGAGATGCCGTGCTCCTGGCGCCGGTCTGTGGACCTCGTGGTCGCTCCCCTGGCCACCGTGGTCGTCACCACGTGCGGTGGTCCGGAGCGCCGTCTGCTGGCCACCGTGCGGGACCTCCTGGCCCAGTCCTATCCCCGCTTCGAGGTCGTCGTGGTCGACAACCGTCCCGCCACCTCGGGCGTGAGCGAGCTTCTGGCCTCAATCCACCCTGCGGACTCCCGGTTGCGGTATGCCAGGGAGCCGCAGCCCGGCCTGTCCCACGCTCGCAACCGGGGAGCGGCCGTGGCCCGGGGCGACCTGATCGCCTTCACCGACGACGACGTCGAGATCGACCCGGACTGGCTCGCCTGCCTGGTGGCCGGCTTCGCCGACAGCCGCGTCGCCTGTGTCACCGGGCTGATCCTGCCTCTCGAGCTGGAGACGCCCGCCCAGCGCCTGCTCGAGGAGTTCGGCGGCTACGCCAAGGGCTTCGAGCGCCGGATCTGGGATCTCGGGGAGCACCGCCTCGACCACCCTCTGTACCCCTACACGGTGGGCGCTTTCGGCTCCGGAGCCAATGCCGCGTTCCGGCGGGAGGCACTGGCCGCCATCGGCGGCTTCGACGGCGCTCTCGGGGCGGGCACCCTCGCCCGAGGCGGCGAGGACCTCGACATCTACGTGACCTGCGTCCAGCGTGGCTACCGGATCGCCTATGAGCCCGGAGCCATCGTCCGCCACGCCCATCTGCGGGAGATGGACCAGATCCACCAGAAGATGCGTGACTACGGCGTCGGCCTCGGAGCCATGCTGACCAAGCACCTGTTCCGTGACCGGGCCACGTTCGCGGCCATGGTGGCGCGGGTCCCGTCGGGCGCCCGGCACCTCCTCAGCGGCGGGTCGACCAAGAACGCCTCCCGGTCCTCGAGGTACCCGGCGTCGCTGGTCCGGGCCGAGCTGGCCGGGCTGGTCTACGGCCCCGTCGCCTACCTGCGCAGCCGGCGGTCGTCGTCAGCCCGATCCTCATGACGAGCGTGGCCACTCCGCTCGCCGGCTCGCCCGGTACCGTGGTCGAGCCGGCGACGCCCGCCGGACGGAGGCGTCCGCCTCGCGACCACCTGGCCACGACCGCCTGGGCGCTGATGGCCAACACCGGGGTCACCTCGGTGCTCGGGCTGGCATTCTGGGCGGGGGCCGCCACGCTCTACACGCCTGCGGAGCTCGGCGCGAGTGCCGCCCTCATCTCGGCGATGATGCTGCTCTCGGTCATCTCCCAGCTCGACCTGGCCATGGGCATCACGCGCCTGCTCCCACAGGTCAGCAGCCGCCGATGGCGGCCGGTGACGGGTGCCTACGCCGTGACGGCCGTCGCCGGAGTTGCCGTTACCGTCGCCTTCCTGGTCCTCGCCCCCAGGCTGTCGGAGGGCTTCGCCTTCCTCGGCCACCACCGGCGCATCGCCATCCTGCTGGTCGTCGCAGTGGTCCTCTGGAACATCTTCGCCCTCCAGGACGCAGTGCTGACCACCACCCGGTGGGCCGCCGTGATCCCGCTGGAGAACGGCGCATTCGGGCTGGTCAAGATCGGGCTGATGGTGGCGCTGGCGCACCTCCTCGGAGATCAGGGCATCTTCATCGCCTGGGTGGTCGCCATGGCCCTGCTGCTGCTGCCGGTGAACTGGCTGATCTTCACCCGGGTGCTGCCATCGAGGAGCCGTGGGGTCGACGCGCCGCAGCCCAGCCTCCTGCCCATCGGCGACCGGCGCCGCGTCACCCGCTACCTGGCCGTTGACTACGTTGCCGGACTCCTGAACCAGGGGTACACCGCCCTGGTACCGCTGCTGGTCCTGGTGGTGCTCGGCAGCGATGCCAACGCCTACTTCTACATCGCGTTCATGGTCTCCGGTGCGCTCCGGGCCGTCGCCCAGAGCATGAGCACGTCGCTCGTGGTCGAAGGGTCGCACTCCGAGTCAGAGCTGAGCTCCATGGCCAGGACCAGCCTCATGCGGTACGTCAAGTACGCGCTCCCCGGGACCATCGTCCTCGCCCTCGGTGCGAACCTGCTCCTGCGACCGTTCGGCGCCGAGTACGCAGCGAACGGCGCCACGCTGCTGCGGCTGCTCCTCGTGGCCACCGTGCCCCACGCCGTGATCGCCCTCTACCTCGGCGTCGAGCGGGTCCGGGCCGGGGTGTCCAGGGTCCTGGCGGTCGAGGCCACGATCGTCGTCCTCGTCACGGCAGGGGCGGTCCTCGGCATGCAGTGGCGGGGTCTCACCGGTTTCGGCCTAGCCTGGTTGTCGGCGCACACCATCGTGGCCGCGCTCGTGGTGCCCGGCTTCTGGAGAGCATGCCGACGGCCGGTGCCGAACTAGGTCCGGAGCCTTGACTGAGAGTCGACCAAGCGCAGCGGGACCGGAACGAACCGGCACAGTCGGGGGCGCCCACCGTCCGCGCCATGGATCGTGCCGCCGTCGTGATCACGGTCGCCCTCCTCGGACTGGTGGCGCTCGGCGTCACCGGGCCGCCGAGGCTCGCGCTCGCCCTGGCGTTCGTGACCTTCGTGCCGGGTTGGGCGCTCCTCGGACACTCCGGCTTGGGCCATGGCGTGGCAAGGATCGCACTGGCGGTTGCGGCCAGCCTGACGATCTGCACGGCAGCGGCGCTCGCCATGGCCTGGCTGGACAGTTGGCAGCCGTTCGCAGTGCTCTACGGGCTCGGTTTCGCCGGCCTCGCCGTCCTGCGGTGGCGGTCGGCACGGGGTCCCCGCCGGCTCCCGACGGTGGTCCGCCCGGAAGAGATCCCTCTGGTTTCACCGGCTCCCGATGCGCAGCCGGCACCAGACGTTCCGCCTGCAGCCGAGGTCCTACCGGCACCGGAGATCGAACCCCGTCCGGTCGAACAGAGGAGATTCACCGTGAGTCCCAACAGTCTGAGGCTCACCCACGTGGCGGTCCGGGTCGTGTCCCTTCCCCGCCCGCCCTTCGGCCCGAGCGAGCTCACGGACTTCTTCGCTGCGGTCCACGACCGGCACCCCTTCGCCGACTTCCATCGTGAATCCGACGACGGCGCCACCATGGAAACGCGGGGCGCCCAGCGGCTCCAGATCCGTCGCGACGGTGTGGAGTACGCCGAAGCGAGCCCTATCGACTTCGAGCATGCCAGGCACAATGCGGTCGAACTGCTGCGCGAGGTCCAGAGCCGCCTCGGCGTGCACATGCTGGCCAACCCGTCGTGCCAGCTACGGGCCACCCTGGGCTCGAACGCGGACGGAGGGTTCCCCTCGTCGGTCCTCGCGCGCGCTGCGGGCATCGACCTGGGCCACACGTCGCTCCTGAGCGACACCGGTCCCGTTCAGATGGGCGTGCGGTTCACCGGCCAGTCGGACGACCCGCGCCACACCTGGCACGCAGTGCTGGAGCCCGAGGGCCGGGCCGGCCAGGTGTCCATCGAGGTCACGACGGACTTCTGGCTGGCCGCAGAAGGCCCGGACGCCGTCGGGGCGTACATGCGGCGCTCCCACCGGTTCCTGACCGACCACGTGATCCGGTTCGTCGAGGCCCTGGTCGAGTCGACCACCGACGAGCCGTGAGTTCTGATGGGCCCCATCTGGATCGGTGACGTCGAGATCGGCCGGTCGTTCGTCCCGTCGGGGGTTTCCCGCCCCCAGCGCCCCGACGACGAGAGCGCCCGCATCCTGGTCCGCCTGCACCACGAGGTGCTCGGGGTGGTCGACATCCCCCTTCGGGGTGAGCCGATCGACGGCGGCGACTTCGCCGCGGCGGTCCTGGTGCAACTGGCCGGCCCCCTCCTCCGCCACCTGGAGTCGGACGGACTCCCGGTCCCTGAAGCCGCATCGCCCTCCGGCTTCGGCGATGGCGACAGGTGCACCCGGTCGGCGCCTGGCCGGAGCGGGGTGGCTATCAGCGTGGTGGTGTGCACGAGGGACCGCCCGGAGGCTCTCGTTACCTGCCTCAAGCTGCTCCAGCAGCTCGTCTACGAGCCGTTCGAAGTCATCGTCGTCGACAATGCCCCCTCGACGGAGGCGGCCCGGGAGTGCTTCAGCAGCGTCGTGGGCGACGACGCGAGGTTCCGGTACGTGCGCGAAGCGGTACCGGGGCTGTCGCGGGCGCGTAACCGCGGCGTGAGCGAGGCCTCGGGCCCACTGGTCGCCTTCACCGACGACGACGTGCAGGTGGATCCATGGTGGCTGGACGGCATCGCCGGCGGCTTCGGGGCGGATTCCCGTGTGGGTTGCGTGACAGGCCTGGTGTTCCCGATCGCCCTCGACAACCCGTCGCAGCAGTACTTCGAGCGGCGCTTCCGGTGGGGCTCGAGGGTCGAACACCGTGCATACTCCCTCCTCGACGGCGGGCACCGGTCGACGCCGCAGCCGTACAGCGCCGGGGTCTACGGGACGGGCGCCAACTTCGCCGTCGACAGGACCCTGCTCGAAGAGCTTGGCGGGTTCGACGAGGCCCTCGGGGCCGGATCGCCGGCGGGCGGCGGTGAGGAGCTCGACGTCTTCGTGCGAGTGCTGCGGGCCGGTCGGACACTGGTCTACGCGCCGTCGGCCGTGGTCTGGCACTCCCACCGGGCGGACCGGGCTGCGTTGCGCCGCCAGCTGTTCTCCTACGGGGCCGGGCTCACCGCCTTCCTCAGCAAGTACGTGGCTGGCCGTAGCACCACCGCGGACATCCTGGCCCGGGTTCCCCAGGGCACTCGACAGATTCTGCGTGCGTGGCGGCCGCTGCTCTCCGGTGGGCGGAAACCTGTCGAGCTGGTGTTCACCGAGGTGCTCGGCATGGCCGTCGGGCCGGTGGCCTATGTGCGTGGGCGGCGTCGGGTGCGCGGCCGTCCGCAGGCCTGGCCTCCGCGCGACCGGAGAAGGTGATGGTCGCCGCCCCACCCCGCGGCGCGGTGTCGACGAGCCCGCAGGCACCCGAGCCGAGCCCACGACCCCGCCGGCCCGTTCGGCCATCGGACGTCCTCCTTCCGGCGGCTCTCGCCCTGTGGCTCCTCGCCTTACGCGGCACCAACCCCGACGCCATGGACGACTGGGGCCTCCTTTCCGCCCTTCCCGTCGCCTTCTTCGTGGCGCTTGGGCTGCTGGTGTTCTCGATCGGGTTCGTGCTCACCGACGTCCGTCCGTCCTCGACCCGCGTCGCCCTCCACGTGGTCGCCTTGGTGCTGGTGCTTCACGGCACGGTCCCGCTGCTCTTCCCGGCGACGAACTATCCCTGGGCTTACAAGCACATGGGGGTGGTCGGCTACATCAACCTCCGTGGCGGTCTCGACTCCACCGTCGACATCTACCAGAACTGGCCCGGGTTCTTCGCTGTCGCCGCCTTCTTCGACCAGATCGCAGGGGTGGAAAGCCCTCTGGCCTACGCCAAGTGGGCGCCGGTCTACTTCAACCTGCTCCTCTGCCTGGAGCTGGTCTTCGCCTTGCGCTGGGTGCCTCTGGCCCGTCGCGAGGGGTGGCTTGCAGTCTTCCTGTTCGTCGCCGGGAACTGGGTCGGCCAGGACTACTTCGCCCCACAGGCACTCACGATGGTCCTGAGCCTCGCGTTGTTCGGGATGGTTCTGGGCTGGTTGCAGGTCGACCGCCGGTCCCGGCCTGTCCGGGCTGCAGGGCGGCTGGTTTCGAGGCTCGCTCGGGCCAGGACGCCCCGGCCCGACGACGACGCCGGCCCGGCGTTGTCTCCGACGCCGTCTGGCCGGCAACGGGCGCTGGCAATGGGCCTGATCTTCTCCGTGTTCGCCGTGGTGGTGGTCAGTCACCAACTGTCGCCCTATCTGGTCGTGAGCGGCATCGCCCTGCTGACCGTCGCCGGCCTGGTCCGGCCCGGCTGGGTCGTGATCGGCTTGACGGCGGTGATGATGGCCTACCTCGTTCCCCACCTCCCGTACCTCCGCTCGACTCGCAACCTGTCCGGCTCCCCCCTCAACCCCGCCGACATTTTCGACGCGCTGAGCAACCCTTTCGAGAACGTCCAGACCAGCGGCTTCGACGGGGGCGTGCCCCGACCGGGCCGGGTGATCACCGCGCTCGGCGCTCCTGCGCTCATCGGTGGCATGTGGCTGCTCGGCCTCATCGGCGCAATGCGGCGTCTCCGCGCCGGGCGCCCGGTGCTCCTGCTCCTGCTCCTCGCTGTGGCGCCGACGTTCCTGGCGTTCGGCCAGAACTACGGCGGCGAAGCCGTCTTCCGGATCTACCTGTTCTCGCTGCCGTGGATCGGCGCGCTCGCCGCCTCGGTGCCACGTCGCGGCCCGTGGGGCCGCATGACGGGTGCGTCGATCGTGGTCGTGCTCCTGGGAGTGGTGACGCTGTTCATGTCGGCGTTCTACGGCTCCGTCGAGCTGTACCGGGTCCGCCCGGGGGCGGTGGCGGCCAGCCAGTACTTCTACGACCATGCCGCGCCGGGCAGCGTGCTGGGCCTTGGCGCGCCCAATGTCCCGGCGCGACTGGGGGCGAACTACGACGAGTTCCGTGCCGGATCGACACCGCCGCCGCTCACCACGCTGGAGGAGTTCAAGGGCCGCCGCCTGCTCGGAGTTGCCGATGTGCCGGCCCTGTCGCGGCTTTACAGCAGCCACGTTGCGACCACGCCCGGACAGGTGTACCTGTCCCTGGGCGCCGATCAGGATGTCTACGCCGAGGTGCTCGGCTTCATGGCGAAGGGTTCGCTGGCCAGCCTCGACCAGGCCCTGACCCGGTCATCCGAGTGGCGGCTCTTCTACCGCAACCCGGACGCAGTGATCTACCAGTTCGTCGGAGGCGCGTCACCGGCGCAACATCCGCCGCAAAAGTGCAGCGGCGGGAGCTGCGGAGCGGACGGCAGCGGCGATGGCGGGCAGGGGATCGTCGACGGCCAGCCAGGCGAGCTCGGTCCGGCCCCGGGCGACGGCCAAGGCGTCCCCTCTCCGTGAGCGGCGGTAGGCAAGGGCGGCGGGGAGCTCGAGGTTCTCCACCCGGAAGCCACGGCCGTCGACCTGGTGGCCGGCAGGGATGGGGCGACCGGTCAGGTCCAGGTGGTGCGCCCGCACGACGTCGATGCCAGCGTCGGTCTCGAACAACCGGAACTGGGCGCCGACCCGGGGGTTGAAGTCGAGAAGCTTGTACTCCTCGTCGCGGGGGTCGAACCGCCAGTCGAGGTCGGCCACACCGCGGTAGCCGATCGAGGTGCAAAGGGCGGCGGTCATCGAGGTGAGGGTGGGGTTCGACGCCGTGAAGGCTCGCGTGGTCACGCCTGCGTGGGGAGGCCAGGAGCGGACCTTCCTGCCGGTGAAAGCGACGAGGCAGGTCGACGCGCCGCCGCAGTACGCGCCGACCATCCAGTCCTGGGCACCGTCGGCGGGCAGGTACTCCTGCACGAGGACACCGGGCATCGCCGGCCACGCCCCGGCGATCGATCGCATCTCGCCCTCGTCGTGCACGATGGTCGTGCCCGTCACCGCGGGATGCGCCAAGCGCTCCCACGGGGCGGCGTTCTTCAGCACCACCGGGTAGGTGATCGCCGAGGCGTGAGCCAGCAACTCCTCGACCGACCCCGGTCGCTCCGACCTCGGCGCCGGAATGCCTGCGGTCCGGCACAGCTCGTGCAGTCCGGCCTTGTCGGCCAGCCTCCGGGGCAGCGCCGGCGGGACCTTCGGGAGGATGAACCGCTCTGCGAGCACGCCAGCGTGCTCGGCTACCAGCACTGCGGCCTCGTCGTCGGTGGGCAACAGGATCGCCGGGCGGCCCAGCCGGCGTCCCCTGTCCAGAAGGCCCTCGACCAGATCGTCCGGGTTCTCCCTCCCGGTCGTGGGCCAGACGAAGGAGCTTCGGAGGTATCGGGACACTGCCGCCGGTGTCAAGCGGTCCTCGGTGATGGCATGGACAGGCACGCCGAGACGCCCGAGTGACCGGATCGCCCCCACTGCACCGTGGTTCAGGGGGTAGCGACCGATCTTGGCGACCAGGACGGGCACGGACCGGTCAAGGTCCGGGGTCGACGTCTGCCTCCGTCCCTGCACTCCCGCAGATATTAGGCGGGCCTGCCCTGGGTGAAGTGGGTGGCGATCGCCCTTCCTGCCAGCGCCTTGTTGTAGACGGCCACCTCGTCGATCCGTCCGGAGAGGAACTCCGACGCAGTGTCCCAGGAGCCCAGCACGAGCCGGTTGGCGTTGGTGCCGAGCGGCCCCGAGAACGTGCCCGACGCCACCTGCACACCGTTGACGAACAGCCGCTGGACGGTGCCGTCGTATGTGCCGACCAGGTGGTAGGCCTGACCAGCGACCACGGCGCCGGCCGGCGCCTGCACCCGTCGACGGGCGCCGTTCTGCATGGTGGTGAACTCGAGCTGCGAGCCGTTGAACTGAAGGGCGTAGGACTCGGCCTTGGTGGCGATGGAGGCGAAGCTCCCCGATGCCGGCAGCGCCGAGGGCCGCACCCACGCCTCCACCGTGACCGCCGCCGACGGGCTCAGCGCGGCCGAGCTGTTCACCGAGACTGACTCGTTGACTCCGTCGAAGGAGGCGGCCAGGTCGGCGGTGTCGGAGGTCAGGCTCGCCGCTCCCAGCGAGACGCCGTTGCGGTAGAGGCCCGGGTTGGCGCCGGCCGCGTCGGTCGCCGTGGTGCCCGAGGCGTCACCGAGGCGCCAGTAGCCCACGGGGGTGTCGGCCAGGATCGCGGCCCGGTACCCGGGCCCAGCAGCAGGGCTGAACGTCGCAGTGACGCTGGTGTTGGCGGTCAGCGTGGTGACGCAGGTGCCGGTCCCGGCGCAGGCTCCGCTCCATCCGGCGAAGGTCGAGCCGGACGCAGGTGCTGCGGTCAAGGTGACGGTCGTGCTGTCGGCGAAGCCTGCGGCGCAGGTCGCTCCGCAGGTGATGCCCGCCGGGCTGGAGGTGACGGTGCCCGATCCGGTGCCCGCCTTGGCCACCGTCAGGGTGCGTTGCGGGGGCGGAGGCGGCGGCGTCGTCGCCGAGCCCTGATTGAAGTGGTTGACCACCTGGGACGTGGTGAGGGCCTTGGCGTAGACGGCCACGTCGTCGATCCGTCCGGAGAGGAACTCCGACGCCGTGTCCCAGGAGCCCAGCACGACCCGGTTGGCGTTGACACCGAGCGGCCCCGAGAAAGCTCCCGACGCCACCTGCGTGCCGTTGACGAACAGCCGCTGGGTGGTGCCGTCGTAGGTGCCCACCACGTGGGAGGTCTGCCCGGCCGCCACCGCGCCGGCGGGCGCCTGCACCCGTCGACGGGCGCCGTTCAGCATGGTCGTGAACTCGAGCTGCGAGCCGTTGAACTGAAGAGCGTAGGACTCGGCCTTGGTGGCGACGGAGGCGAAGTTCCCGGCGCCCGGCAGGGCCGTGGGCCGCACCCAGGCCTCGACGGTCACCGGTCCGGTCGGGCTCAGGCCGGCCGAGCTCTGCACGGCCACGGAGTCGTTGACGCCGTCGAAGGTGGCGGACGGGTTGGCGGAGTCGGCGCTCAGGAGGCTGGCGGCGGCGAGGGAAACGCCGTTCTGGTAGCTGCCGGGGTTGGTGCCGACCGAGTCGGTTGCCGTGGTGCCCGACGCCTCACCGAGCCGCCAGTGCGACACCGGGCCGTCGCCGGCCACGGCGGCGGCGTACGGAGACGACGGAGGCGGCGGCGGCGGGGGGGTGGCGGTTCCGAACTTGTCCCAGACCCGCACGTAGTCGACGAGGAAGTCGCTCGGGAAGACGGTGGACGCGTCGGGCGACCCGGGCCAGTTCCCGCCGACGGCCAGGTTCAGCAGGAGGTACTGCGGCTCGGCGGTGATGGCCGCTGCGTTGGTGAAGCGCTTGCGCTCCACGCCGTCGACATACCAGACCATGGCGTTCGGCTGCCAGTCGACGCCGAAGGTGTGCCATCCGGCCGAGAAGTCCGGCCCGGCCCAGGAGCTGCCCGGGCTCTGGTGGGCGCCGGCGCTGTCGAGGTAGTGATAGGTCATGTGCACGACGTTGGGCTCGTGGCCGAGGATCTCCATGGCGTCGATCTCGGGCGGCCAGGCGTAGTTCGACGGCAGCGTCCAGAATGCGGGCCACAGGCCCTTGCCGGCAGGAATCTTGACCCGGGACTCGGCGTAGCCGTACTTGTAGGTGAAGCCGGGGGCGATCTCCCCGCTGCGCCCGCCGGTGCTGACCATGCCCGAGGTGTAGTTGTAGGTCCGCCCGTTCCATGCGACTGCGTTCTCCCGGCGGGCCTGCAGCTTCAGCTGACCGTTGGCCACCGAGACGTTGTTCGGTGTATAGAGCTCCAACTCGTTGTTGGTCTCGATGGAGCAGGTCGTCGTGGCCCACCACGAGCAGGTGTGCCACCTCGCCTGGTTGAGCGTCGTCCCGTCGAACTCGTCGCTGAACATCATGGTGGCCCCGCCGCCGGAACCGACGGGGAGGGGAGCGGCCGACGCCGGGCTCGCCTGCAGGAGTGGAAGGGCAAGCCCACCCGCCAGGATCGAAACCAGAGTCCATCGCTTCACTCGTTGCCGCGCCTCGGAGGGGGTCATGGAAAGTTGTGTCGGCCGGGAGGTCGACCACCTTGAGTGATGTTGCCCCCACTAAGTGCAGTCGGCCACCGGACGACGACGGCGCGCCGGAGGTCCCGATGCGCCCCTCAAGGATTGGCATGAAGCGGCCGACAGTACCCCAGAGACGTCCCCCGAGAACGGGTCACCGCCCGTGGCGGTGCCGGCGTCCGTGACTCTTACGAGGGGGGTGAGCTCGGAATGCCGAACCGGTCCCAGACCCGCACGTAGTCCACGAGGAAGTCGCTCGGGAAGACCGTGGACCCGTCGGGCGCGCTGTTCCGCCGGCCGCCGACGGCGAGGTTCAGCAGGAGGTACTGGGGCTGGGCGGTGATGGCCGCAGCGTTGGTGAAGCGCTTGCGCTCCACGCCGTCGATGTACCAGACCATGGCGTTCGGCTGCCAGTCGACGCCGAAGGTGTGCCAGCCGGCGGAGAAGTCGGGCCCGGTCCAAGAGCTGTCCGGGCTCCGGTGGGCACCGCTGTCGTCGAGGTAGTGGTAGTTCATGTGGACGACGTTGGGCTCGTGGCCGAGGATCTCCATGGCGTCGATCTCCGGCGGCCAGGAATAGTTGGCCGGGAGGGTCCAGAACGCCGGCCACAGGCCCGTGCCGGCGGGAATCCTGACCCGGGCCTCGGCGTAGCCGTACCGGTAGGTGAAGCCCGGGGCGATCTCGCCGCTGCGCCCGCCGGTGCTGACCATGCCCGAGGTGTAGTCGTAGTGCCTGCCGTTCCATGCGACCGCGTGTTCCCGGCGGGCCTGCAGCTTCAGGACACCGTCGGCCACCGACACGTTGTTCGGCGTATAGAGCTCCAACTCGGCGTTCGTCTCGATGGAGCAGGTCACCGTGGCCCACCAGGAGCAGGTGTGCCAGCGCCGGGAGTCCAGCCGCTTGCCGTCGAACTCGTCCTGGAAGACGAGCTTCGCTCCCCTCTTCGAGCCCTCGGGCAGCATTGCCGGAGCCGTCGAGTCCAGGCGCGGAGAGATCGCCAGCCCCGAGACCACCAACAGGGCGGCGATCCACCTGCGCACAAATGCCACCAACGGGTTACGTGGGGGGTCTGCCCAGGCTGTGGTGGTTCGTGACCTGGGCCGGCGTGAGCACCTTGGCGTACACGGCGACGTCGTCGATCCTGCCGGCCAGGAACTCACTCACGGTGTCCCAGGAGCCCAGCAGCACCGGTGCGGCGTTGGCGTTCAGCGCACCCGTGAATGCGCC
>Ga0136633_1001789_pt1 | contig 15411 bp, 12 predicted proteins | sample AntDrymeUQ832206_2_FD_105494 | JGI IMG/M metagenome (GOLD analysis project Ga0136633, IMG submission 105494) | Polar desert sand microbial communities from Dry Valleys, Antarctica - metaG UQ83 (22.06) | ecosystem: Environmental > Terrestrial > Soil > Desert | place: Antarctica: Dry Valley...
GGGGCACGGGCGTTCCTGCTTTCTCGTGGTCGGTTCCGCCACTCTCGGTTCCGTCCGGGTCCCTCCGATACGGGGACAACCCTGGAGTGTGAGAACCAGGGGAAACCCTGCATGCCGGCGACGGCCGGTCGTGCCACGATTGTGCGGTGAACCCACCCGCGGACCGCGCGGGGCACTTCCGCTGCTGCTGGTCAGCATCGTCGTGGTGCTGGTGACGTTCGGCTTCTCACGGGGCTTCTGGATCTCCAACCTGCACAACGGCCTCCTGGCGCTGGCCTTCGCTGCGGTCGGCTCCTACGTGCTCGTCCAGCGGCCCGGCCACCGCGAAGGTGTGCTGTTCATGGCCACAGGTCTCCTCGAGGCGGTCACGTTCCTCGGGCGGCAGGTTGGGCACTCGTCCTCGGGAGAATCCGACCGGTGGTGGGCGTGGCTGGGCGTGTGGCCAGTGGTAGTCGCGCTCGCATTGACCACGCTCGCGGTGATCTGCTTCCCCGACGGACGCCTTCCGTCTCCCCGCTGGCGGTGGGTCGTTGCAGGGGTGATCACGATCGCCTCCGTCTGCGCTGCCCTGTCGGCGCTCTGGCCGGTGGAGTACTCCTCAGCCGGCGTGACCAGCCCCCACCCCTTCAACCCGCAAGCGCCGTCGACGGCCACCGACCTGTGGTCGGCGCTGGCGCACCCGGCGTACGTGACCTTCCAGATGCTGTGGGTCGTGCTTCTCGCTGAGCTGGCGGTCTGGGGCACCCCCAGGCCGGGAATCCTCGCCGCGACCCTGATCCCCTTCGCCGCCGGCTGGGCCATCGTCCACGGCCAGCACTCCGCCGCCTACTCCGCCATGACCTGGCTGTCGCGCAGCGACCCACACTCAGCAGACATGCCCGGCGACTTCGCCAAGGCCGTCGCACAAGCACTGAACGCCCGATCGGCGATCCTGTGGATGGGTCCACCTGCGGACCTGCAAGCGGTCGGGGTCTGGCCGGAGACCGAAGACACGGTCGAGCCGGGAGAACCACCCAGGCGGGGTGAAGTACCCGGTCGGGACGTTCGCACCGTGTCCCGCGCAGGCGAGCTCGTGGGGGCGATCAGCGTCGACCGCACCGAGCGCGACCCCCTGTCCCTCGCCGAGATTCGACTGCTCGACGACCTCAGCGCTCAGGCGGGCCTCGTCATCGAGCACCAAGGACTCGCTGACGTCATCGAGCACCAACGACACGCCGGGCATCTCGACGGTTTGAGCCCGCGTGAGCAGGACGTACTTGTGCTGCTGGCCCGCGGGATGTCCAACGCTGCCATCTGTCAGGAACTCCACCTGAGCATCAAGACGGTCGAGCCTCTTGTCAGCGCGATCTTCGCCAAGTTGGGGTTACACAACGATGCAGGTAGCAACCGGCGCGTACTGGCTGCTCTTGCCTACCTGCGCGCCTGACCACGCAGGGTTCAGTCCGCGCTTGGGGCTACGTTCGTGGGCGCGGTCAGCGCTATATCCACACACCTCGTGATGAGCGTTGGACTCACTGTCCGAGCCAGGCGAGCACTGCGAGCACTCGGCGGTGCGCATCTGGCTGGGGCAGCAGGTCGAGCTTGGTGAAGATGCTGGAGATGTGGCTCTCGACGGTCTTGTCGTTGACTCGGAGGTCTCGCGCCATCGCCGCGTTCGACGCACCTTGGGCCATCAGTGCCAGGACGCCCTGTTCGCGGGGACTCAGCGACTGGACCCGTTCGCGGGCGGATCGTCGCCCCATCAGGTGCGCGACCACGTCAGGATCGAGGACCGTACCTCCTCTGGCTACCTGGGTCAGGGCTTCGACGAGCCGGTCGATGTCGACGACTCGGTCCTTCAGCAGGTAGCCGAAGCCTTCGGGGTGCTCCCGGGCGAGTTCGGCCGCGTAGCGACTTTCCAGTGACTGTGAGAGCAGCAGTATGCCGAGGTCGGGCCAGCGAGCCCGGAGCCGGACAGCGGTCTGGGCACCCTCGTTCGTGAAGGACGGGGGCATCCTGATATCGATGATGGCCACGTCGGGACGATGGATCTCGACCAGGTGGTCGAGTGCATCCCCGTCGCCCGCGACCGCACACGTCTCGACCCCGGCCTCGGCGAGCAGCAGTCGTAGGCCCTCCCGCAGGAGGACCGAGTCGTCGGCGATTACGACGCGCACGGAAGCTCGGCCTCAACCTCGGTGCCGCGGTGGCTGCTGCGCACCACCAACGTGCCTCCCGACGCCGCTGCACGATCGGCGAGCCCCCGCAGCCCGTTGCCGTCGGGGTCAGCGATTCCTCGTCCGTCATCGCAGACCCGGATCAGCACGCGCTCCCCGAACTGGTCGATGCTGATCCGCACGCGCGCTCCACGGGCATGCTTCACGGCGTTGGTCACCGCCTCACAGACGATGAACCAGGCAGTTGTCTCGACCGCCTCCGAGAACCGCTTGTCCGACACGGCCAGCTCGAGGACACCCGGCATTCTGGTGGCGAGATCATCGACGGCCGCGGCCAGCCCACCGCTGGCGAGCGCGACGGGGTGCAGCCCGTTGGCCAGCTCGCGCAGCTCCCGCACTGTTGCCTGGGCTTCGTCGACCCCGCTGCGGGCCGCCTCCCGCAGTCGGACGGGGTCTCCGTTGACCACCGCCGCCTGCAGCCGCATCGCCAAGGCCAGGAGCCGCTGTTGAGCGCCGTCATGGAGGTCGCGCTCGATGCGCTGGCGTTCCTGCTGCTGGGCCTGCGCGATCCGCGCCCGCGATGCCTGGACCTCGACGAGCTCGAGCGCCAGCGCAGCACGTAGCCCGGTGTTCTCCAGGGAGGCCAGGGCTTCGTCGCCCACCGACTCCACGAGTTCGGTCTCGCAGAGCGTCGGATCGAAGGAGATGCGGGCGACCGGGTGACCGTGACGTGTCGCCAGCACCGCGGCTCTGCCGTCCAGCTCCGGGTCGTGAACGCCTGGGTCGCGCCCCTGGGCGGTGACCCACAGCTCCCTGACGCCGATCCAGTACGCGATCCTCAGCGATTCGTCCCCCAAGGCCCGCCTCAGCACAGATTCGTCGGTGGCAGCCGGATCGGCCTGCCGGGCATGGGCGCGCACGACCACCAGAGCGGCGTACCGTCGCCGACTGAAGTTCCTGTCCACCACGTCCTGCAGCCGGTGGCGCACGGGCGCCGCTATGGCGACGGCGACGGCGGCCACCATCGCCGACACCGTTGCCCGGTCGCTGGCCGTCCACCCTTGCAAGAGCGCGTTGATGACGAGCACACCAGCTACGTATGCGACCAGGACGCCGGCGGTGAGCAGCGTGTACGTCGCCGCGCGACCGAGGAGCCGGTCCACGTCGTACAACTGGTAGCGGCCGATCGCGAAGCCAGCGGCGATCGGGATCAACGCCACGAACCCGCTGGTCGACACGATGACCAGGAGCGGTCGACCCGTGTTGGCGCCGACGAACGAGAGGACCACAAAGACGGGCAGCGGGATCACCGCCAGGGCCAGCCACCGCAGCTGCCGGCGCTCGGTGTCGCGGGCTCGGCGGAACCTGACCAGCAGCGAACAGCCGGCGACCAGCAATCCCACGCCGGTCAGGAGTCCCGCAGCGCCCCGCACGCTCTCGATGGCCCCGGACCACTGGCCCACCGACATCGGGTTGCTCACCTCGGCGAACGGCGGGTCCAGTGCCGTTGCGGATATGAACTTGGCGACCCACCACACTGACCCGGCGAACACGGTGGCGCGCGCGGCCGCCCCCCATCGTGGGGTCAGCCATCGACCGGTGGGTGTGAGGTGCAGCGCGAGGGCGACCAGGACCAGCCAGGGGATGAAGCTCGCATCACCCAGGACCGCGGCGACGTCGGCGTACGGCAGGCTCCCTGGGTCGGCGACCGCGCCCACCAGCGCGTAGCCGTCCAGCCCGCCCGACAGGGTCATGCTCGCGCCGAGTCCTGCGAAGCACCATCCCGCGGGGTTGGACGGATGCCGAGCGACCAAGATGGACCCGACCACGGTCGCACTCACGATCGCCACCAGGTAGATGAGGCCTGCGGGATCGCGCAGGTCCTCGCGCCCGAGAGCGACGAGGCGCCGGTCGGTCACCACCAACACTGCCACCGCTGCGAGCAGCACACCGAGAGCGAGCGCCACAGCGAGGCGAGATCGTCGGGCGGTCACGTCCTGCCCACGTTCCATGTCCCGATGATGACATCGAGACGCCGCCGCTGTATCCGGGTCAGCCCTGACTTGCGTGCGAGTGCCTGCCCCGACGCGCGCTCCGGCGACTCCGACCACTGTGGAACCACCTCCGCACCGGCGGTCGACCTAGGAGAGGACGTCCCCATGCCGATCAGTGACGCCCCTGACGACAGCACTGCCCTCGCGCTCAGACGGCGACTGCGCGCAGCCTCGGGGCCGCTCGCCGCAGTGGCACTGTTCGCTGGCTCGACGGTCGGGCCCCGGCTGGCCGACACCGTCACCTCCGACCCAGTCGAAGGCGCCCGGGTAGCCGCCGCGGTCGCCGCCGAGCGCGACGCCTCCCTGTGGGCGGGGATGTTCCTGATGATCGGGCTCGCGCTCCTCGTACCGTTCTTCGCCGGCGTGACCGGCGCTATCCGTCGACGCGGCGCCCTGCTTGCCACGATCGGCGGGACGCTCGCGACCGTCGGCGCCGTCTGCGGCGCGCTCTCGCAATGGTTCTTCTTCAGCGACTTCCAGCTCACCGCTCCCGGCGTCCCACGCGAGGCGTCCATCACCGGCCTCACCACCCTGCCCGCTTGGCCGGGCATCCTCCTGTTCCTTGGGTTCATCGGCGGCCTGACCGTGGGCTGGGCACTGCTGTGCATCGCTGCCTGGCGCAGCGCTGTCTTCGCACGCTGGCACGTCGCCGCGTTCGCTGCCGCGTGGCTCTCCCTGGCCCTCTCTCATTCCTTCTGGAGTGCCCTGGTCCTGCTCGTCCCGGCGATCGCGATGGCGCCGACCATCGCGTCTCGTCCCTCAGACCGCGGGCGGAAGCCCATCGTTTCGGCCTCCGCCTAGGCACGATCTTTCATCAGGCTGGCGGGAGCTTTCCCTGCGCTCGTTGGGCGGGCGGGACAGCAAGACCCGGGCATCGGGCGCACGGCGGCCTTGCGCTTGACAGTGATACGCGGCGGAAAGACCCCACCGGGAGCAGGCCGCTGCTGAAGGGCGGCCTCGGCCCGAGACCGCGACGACCCCGCGACTTCCCAGTGCCGACACAAGGACGATCAGTTCGCGTTCGTTCGTGCTTGTTGACGCTCAGGCGCCATCCTCAGGGTCCGAACTGATCGTCGTTCTGGCGCAGACCCGCCCAATCCTGGCGAAGTGACACACCAGTTGGCTGGTGCACGAGCAATGAGTGGATCGATCAGTCCACAGCCCGGGCAGCACGACCATCTTCAGTGTCAGTGGGCAGTGCTTGGGTTGAGACATGACGACATCGCAGCTCGAGACGCTCGGGGTTCACCCGGTGTTCGAGCATGCGGGCACGGAGCGGCTGGCGCGGCTGCGGGAGGAGCTGGCGGCGATCACGGGTGATCCCGAGCGGAGCGATCCGATGTCCGACGTCCACCGGATCGACCAGCTCCGGCTTCTCGAGGAGATCAAGGCGGCCGCCGCCTCAGCGCAGGCCGCGATCACCGTGGCGTTCGAGCGGTCCCAGCTCGCCAGGCAGGATGCCGCCGGCGTACGCCGCGACCAGCGCGGGATCGGTGACCAGGTCGCGCTGGCGCGAGGGTGCCCGGCGTCGCAGGGTGCTCGTCACCTCGGGTTCGCGAAGGCGATGGCCGAGATGCCCCACACCTTCGCCCTGCTCAGCGACGGTCACGTCGACGAGTGGACGGCGACCTTGCTGGTCCGCGAGACCGCGACCCTCACGCTGGAGGACCGGCAGTGCGTCGACGAGCGACTGTGCGCGATGACCGTCGACACTGCCACCGGCGCGGTGAGCGACCCACTGGTGCTCGGCTGGACACCCCGACGGGTCGCGCGCGCCGCCCGCGCACTGGCAGCCGAGCTCGACCCGGAGGCCGCCGTACGCCGCAGCGCGAAGGCCGAAGGCGACCGGCGAGTCAGCATCCGACCGGCGCCCGACACGATGGCCTACGTGACCGGGCTGCTCCCCGTCGCCCAAGGCGTAGCAGTGTGGGCCAGCCTCAAGGCCGCAGCCAGAGCGGGCAAGGCAGCCGGCGACGAGCGCAGCGAGTCCCAGCTGATGGCCGATCTCTTCGTCCAGCGGCTCACCGGCCAGGCCACAGCGAGCGCAGTGCCGGTCGAGATCCAGCTCGTGATGACCCCCGTCTCGCTCCTCGGGACCTCCGACCGGCCGGCCCGCATCGGTGACTGCGTCGTCCCGGCACAGACCGCCCGCGACCTCGCCCGCCGCACCGACGCACCCCGCTGGCTGCGGCGCCTGTTCATCGACCCGGTCTCCGGCGTCGCCACGGCCTCAGACCCATCTCGCCGCCGGTTCAACAGCGAGGACGCCCGCTTCCTCGACCTCCGCGACCAGACGTGTCGCCATCCGCGCTGCGACGGCGACATCGCCGACCACGACCACGTCGTCCGCGTCACCGACGACGGCGAGACCACCCGCGCCAACGGCCAGGGGCTCTGCGAAGCGCACAACATGGTCAAGGAGATGCCCGGCTGGAGCAGCCGAGTGCTCGATCCCCGACCCGAGCGACACGCCGTCGAGATCCGTACCCCTACCGGGCACACCTACCGGTCCAACGCGCCGCCCGCACTGCCGCCGATGGTGTGATGCGTCAGGGAGAGCCGAGGAACGACACGTCGATCCCCTTCTCCGGAAGCGCAATGACCGGTTCGACGATGTTCTCGAATCCGTTGGTCCCGCCCGCCAAGGCCGTGAGGTTCGCCGGCTCGTAGCCACCACCCTGGAAGTGGTTGACCGCGCTGCTGGCCACCCGCACGGACAGGGCGCGGTCGTTCGTGAGTCGGCGCAGCCCGCCGCTGAACGCCGTGGCCTGCTTCTTCGTACGGACCTTCTGCTTCGCCCCGAGCATCCAGTTGTCGACCTTGAACATCCCGTTGAGCGGGTTGTGCCGGATGGGGTCAGACCCGCTGTTGACGTAGTGGGCCAACAGCGGCACGTCGAAGACCAGGCCGGCGTCGTGGGCTTCACGTGCCATCCACAGCAGCGACGTGTCCGACAGTCCGGTCTCGCGGTAGCCGCCTCCCACGTCGGAGTGCGCACCTTCGAACCACACCTGCTTGACCCGGTCGTCTTCAACAGGAGCGCCCGGAGATTCCTCGGGGGCCTCCCAGAACGTGGGTGCGAACTTCAGACGGGTCTCGTCCACCGCCAGCGCGTGCCGAGCGCGCACGACCTGATCGCTGAGCTGGACATCGTGGAATCGAGGCGCATGCCTCATGAAGCCGGGTACGCCGAGCGCGCCCACCGTGTCGAACACACCGAGAAAGTCCACCGGAGCTGCATGGCAGTGGTCGTGCTTGAACTCCTCAAGACTCGCCCCGAAGGCCCCGCCAGGCAGGTCCTTCCGCTGATACATGTGGACCGCCGCAGGCAGTCGCTCCTCGACGAGGGACACCTTGGACAGCAGCCCCACGCGCCCGACCATGCCGGCCACCGAGCGCGCGGTGTAAGCGCCGCGGCTGAAGCCGATGATGAAGATCTCGTCGCCCGGTGCATAGTTCTGGGCGAGGAATCGGTAGCAGGCGATCACGTGGTGGAACAGCCCGAATCCGAAGGCACCACCCAAGAGCCTGTCGGCCGCGTAGCTGCCAGCGCCGACGCCACTGACGTAGTAGACGAGCTGGTAGGCGCCGCCGGTCGCACCGGGGTTGCTCTGCACCGTGCGCGCAATCTTCTCGACGTTGGTGATGATCTGGTTGTCCGGCTTGTTCCACGTCCCGTCGCAGCAGACCACCAGGCGCTTCATGCACTCCATAGTGGCAAATTTGATGCTGTCATGCAGGACCACTGGACCATCGGCCGCGACGGGAGTACCGTCCTAACAATGTTAGGCACTCCGAAGCGTGATAGGCAGACCGAACGTCGCGAGGCGACGCGGCAGGAGATCCTGACAGCGGCCTGGGCCACCGCGCGCGTGCAGGGGCTTGCGCAGATCACCCTGCGCGAGGTCGCGGACCGCGTCGGCATGCGGGCGCCGTCGCTGTACTCGCACTTCGCATCGAAGAACGCAATCTACGACGCCATGTTCGGTCAGGCGTGGGGCGAGTTCCTCGAGTCGGCGTTGGCCGCTGACACCCCTGCCCCACGGACGGCCCGGTCCGCCCTGCGGCGTTACGCCCGGTTGTTCTTCGACTTCGCCGTGGCCGACCTCGCCCGTCACCAGCTGATGAACCAGCGGACCATCCCGGGGTTCGTCCCATCGGAGGAGTCCTATGCCCCCGCCGTGGCGGTGATCGGTTTGCTGCGCGAACGGATGGCGTCCTACGGCATCAGCCGGGACCAGGACGCCGACCTCTTCACGGCGATCGTCGGCGGTCTCGTCAACCAACAGTTGGCCAACGACCCGGGGGGAGATCGCTACGCACGCCTGCTCGACCGAGCCATCGACATGTACGCCGACAACCTGGGCCTCTGACCCACCGGAAAGGACCGATCGTGGACACACAGCAGCACACCGGCACCGCCCCACGCACCAGCGAACTGGACCATGGCGTGGCGATGCGCCTCGCTGGCACGGAGTACGACCGCGTCGTCGCGCTCCTCGCGACTCTCACGCCAGAGCAGTGGTCGGCGCCGACCGACTGCCCGGCCTGGGACGTACGCGCCATGGCCGGCCACATGCTCGGTATGGCGCAGATGGCGGCCACGCTGCGGGAGATGATTCGCCAGCAGGCCGGCTCGCTGCGGCGGGCCAAACGGGACACCACCGACGCGCTCACCGCGCTCACCGCGCTCCAGGTCGACAAGAACGCCGCCCTGACACCCGGCGAGCTTGTTGACGAGATGCGTCGGGTCGGCCCGAAGGCCGCCAAGGCACGCCGGCGCTCCCCGGGCTTCATCCGCGCCCGCGCCATGCCCGGCCTGCAGGACGTGGGCGACCACCAGGAAGCGTGGACGTTCGGCTACGTCCTGGACGTGATCCTCACCCGCGACCCGTTCCTGCACCGCATCGACATCACCCGCGCCACCGGCGCACCGATGCGCGCCGAACCCGCTCACGAGGGTGTCATCGTCGACGACGTCGTCCGCGAGTGGGCCGGCCGACACGGCGCGCCGTACCAACTGGTGCTCACGGGCCGCGCAGGCGGTCGCTGGAGCCGCGGCGACGCAGAATGTGTGGAGCTGGATGCGTTCGAATTCTGCCGGATGCTGTCTGGTCGGGCCTCCGGCTCCGGCCTCATGACCGAGCAGGTTCCGTTCTAGACAGCAGCGCCTGAGCGGCCGATGGTGTGACGCGCATGCGTGTGCGCGTCCTCGCGGAGCCGGGCGTCCAATGACGCGAACAGCTCCTCCGCCTCGATGCCCGGCCACGTCGCCGGGAGGTGCTCGAGCGGCAGCCCCGGATCGAGATAGGGCAACCGTCGCCACGACGTGAGCATCGGGACGTACGACGCGAACGCGCTCGCCGGCGATCCCGCAGACCGGCGACGGGCGACCGGCCGCCACTCGTCACAGAAGTCGGCGTACAGACCGGTCAGCTGGTCGAGGTCCCACCACTCCCGCATCCGGGCAGCCACATCACCGGCGCCGAGGTAGTCGCCCCGGAAGAACTCCGTGTACGCCGTCAGCCCGGCCTCATCCAGCGCCCGCAGCGTCTCGTCGTACAACGTCGCGGGAGCCACCCAGACCCCCGGGGCCGCCGTCCCGAAACCGAGGCTCGAGAGCTGCGACCGCAACGCGTGCCGTCGTTCTCGCATCGACTCCGGCACCGAGAAGACCACCACCAGCCAGCCGTCGGCCGCGGTGGCCCGCGGGTGCGACCAGATCCGTCGATCGCCCTCGCGCAACACCGCCAGCGACCCGGCCGACAACGCATAGCCGGCCTGGCCGTCCCGGGACGCCGGCTCGAGCACACCGCGCCGCTTCAGCCGCGACACCGACGACCGCACCGCCGGCGAGTCGACGCCCAGGTCGGACATCAGCGCGATCAGCGAGGCCACCGAGAGCCAGTTCCCCTCGTCGCGGGCGTAGAGGCCGTAGAGCGACAGGATCAGCTGCCGCGGCGCCTGGTCCACGCGGTCAAGCCTCCTGCCGCAACCGGAACCGTTGCAGCTTCCCGGTCGCAGTCCGCGGCAGCGCGTCGACGAACTCGACTGCCCGCGGGTACTTGTAGGGCGCGATCTCGGCCTTGACGAAGTCCTGCAGCTCGCGCGCCTTCTCCGAATCGTCCGCGGCCGGTGCCGACAGCACGACGTACGCCTTGACCAGCGAACCGCGCGCCTCGTCGGGGACCCCCACCACCGCGCACTCGGTGACCTCCGGGTGCCTGAGCAGCGCCTCCTCGACCTCCGGGGCGGCGATGTTGTAACCCGAGGAGATGATCATGTCGTCGCTGCGGGCGTGGTACCAGAAGTAGCCGTCCTCGTCGCGGCTGAACGTGTCGCCGGTGACGTTCCAGCCGCCCTGCACATAGGTCGCCTGTCGAGGATCAGACAGGTAGCGGCACCCGGTCGGGCCCCGCACCGCGAGCCGCCCGGGCTCCCCCGGCACCGCCTCGGCGCCGTCGACGTCGAGCACGGTGGCGGAGTAGCCCGGCACGGCCCGGCCGGTCGACCCCGGCCGAATGTCGTCGCCGGACGCCGAGATGAAGATGTGCAGCATCTCGGTGGCGCCGATCCCGTCGATGATCTGCACCCCCGTCGCCTCGTGGAACGCCTCCCAGACGGCGGCGGGCAGGTGCTCACCCGCAGAGACCGCGGCGCGCAGCGACGGCAGCGTCGCGCCGGCGGCGAGCATCGCCTTGTAGGCGGTGGGTGCGGTGAAGCACGTCGTCACGGCGTAGTCGTCGATGATCGCGGCCAGCTCGACCGGGGTCGCCTTCTCGACCACCACCGTCGACGCCCCGGCGTGGAGCGGGAAGAGCAGCACGCCCCCCAGCCCGAACGTGAAGGCGTACGGCGGAGTCCCGGTGAACACGTCGTCGGGGGTCGGGCGCAGCACGTGACTGGAGAACGTGTCGCAGATCGCGAGCACGTCACGGTGGAAGTGCATGGTGGCCTTGGGCCGGCCGGTCGTGCCGGACGTGAAGGCCAGCAGCGCCACGTCGTCGGCCGAGGTCGCGACGTCGTCGTACGTCGCCGGCTTGCCGGCCAGCAAGGCATCCAGCTCGGCATCTCCGCCGAACGCGACCACCCTGACGCCCAGCTCCCCCGACAGCCCCTCGGTGCCCTCGACGAAGCGGGCATCGACCAGCGCCAGGTCGAGCACGGCGATCTCGTGGACCGTGGCGAGCTCACCCGCACGCAGCAACGGCATCGTGGTCACCGCGACGGCACCCGTCTTGAGCACGCCGAACCAGCACGCGGTCAGCCACGGGTTGTTGGGGCCGCGCAGCAGCACCCGGTTGCCCGGGACGATGCCCAGGTCGTCCACGAGCGCATGGGCGACGCGGTTCGCGGCAGCCAGCAGGTCGGCGTAGGACCACGTCTCCGCCCCCGGCGCGTGCAGGCACGGCCGGTCCGCACCGTGCTCGGCGATCACGTCGTCGAGCAGCCGGGTCGCGCAGTTGAGCCGGTCGGGATAGGCGAGCTCCGGCAGGTCGAAGCTGAGCTCTGGCCACTGCTCGGCCGGCGGCAGGTGATCGCGGCAGAAGGTGTCGACGTGCGCGGAGGGCAGCAGGTCCATCCCGGCAACGTATGGCCCCTCCGCAACGACCGTCAAGAGTACAACATATGAAGCGGGGACGCTAATCTTCTCCGCGTGAGTGACCCTGACTTCCACTACTCAGACCTGCTCCCCCTCGGCGCCGACGACACGCCCTACCGCCTCGTCACGGCCGAGGGCGTCTCGACGTTCGAGGCCGACGGCCGCACCTTCCTCAAGGTCGACCCCCAGGCGATCCGGCGGCTCACCGCCGAGGCGATGCACGACATCGCCCACTACCTGCGCCCCGCTCACCTGGCACAGCTTCGGCGGATCATCGACGACCCCGAGGCATCGGGCAACGACCGCTTCGTCGCGCTCGACCTGCTCAAGAACGTCAACATCTCTGCGGGCGGCGTGCTGCCGATGTGTCAGGACACCGGCACCGCGATCGTGATGGGCAAGAAGACCGAGGGCGTGCTGACCGGCGCCGATGACGCTGCAGCCGTCTCCCACGGGGTGTACGACGCCTACACGAAGCTGAACCTGCGCTACTCCCAGCTCGCGCCGCTGACGACGTACGAGGAGAAGAACACCGGCACCAACCTGCCGGCCCAGATCGAGCTCTACTCGGTCCCCGGCGACCAGCCGGAATACAAGTTCCTCTTCATGGCCAAGGGCGGCGGCTCGGCGAACAAGTCGTTCCTCTACCAGGAGACGAAGGCGATCCTGAACCCCCAGCGGATGCTGGAGTTCCTCGACGAGAAGCTCCGCTCGCTCGGCACGGCCGCCTGCCCGCCGTACCACCTCGCGGTCGTCATCGGCGGCACGTCGGCGGAGTACGCGCTCAAGACCGCCAAGCTCGCTTCGGCCCACTACCTCGACCACCTGCCGACGCAGGGATCCCCCGCTGCTCACGGGTTCCGTGACCTCGAGCTCGAGGGCGAGGTCTTCACGCTGACCCAGGAGTTCGGGATCGGCGCGCAGTTCGGCGGCAAGTACTTCTGCCACGACGTGCGAGTCGTCCGACTGCCCCGCCACGGCGCCTCGTGCCCGGTCGCGATCGCGGTGTCGTGTTCGGCCGACCGCCAGGCGCTCGGCAAGATCACCGCCGAGGGCGTCTTCCTCGAGCAGCTCGAGGAGGACCCGGCCCACTACATGCCCGACGCCGGCATCGTCGACGACATCTCGGGTGGCGAGGTCGTCTCGATCGACCTCAACCAGCCGATGGCCGAGATCCTCGCCGAGCTGTCGAAGTACCCGGTCAAGACCCGGCTCTCGCTCACCGGTCCACTGGTCGTAGCGCGCGACATCGCCCACGCCAAGATCAAGGAACGGCTCGACGCCGGCGAGGAGATGCCGCACTACCTGCGCGACCACCCCGTCTACTACGCCGGCCCCGCCAAGACCCCCGACGGCATGGCGTCCGGCTCGTTCGGGCCGACCACCGCCGGGCGGATGGACTCCTACGTCGAGCAGTTCCAGGCGGCCGGCGGTTCGATGGTGATGCTCGCCAAGGGCAACCGCTCGAAGGTCGTCACCGAGGCCTGCGACACCCACGGCGGCTTCTACCTCGGCTCTATCGGCGGCCCCGCCGCGCGGCTGGCCCAGGACTGCATCCGCTCGGTCGACGTCCTCGAGTACGAGGAGCTCGGCATGGAGGCGGTGTGGAAGATCGAGGTCGAGGACTTCCCCGCCTTCATCGTCGTCGACGACAAGGGCAACGACTTCTTCACCGATCCCTCCGGCGCCGTCACGATCCCGTTGACCGGCATCCGCGTCCGCTCGGCCCAGTGACCGCGATGGAGTACGTCGAGGTGGCGCGTGCCGAGTCCGAGCGTGGTGAGCTGGTGCTGCGCCGGCGCCGCGACCCCGACGGCCCGGCCGTCCTCGAGCTGCGGGCCAACGGCGTCTTCGTGATGGACAACGCCGAGTTCACCAGCGAACTGGCGCTCGCGACCGCCGCGCTCGACCTGGTCGACGAGCCGCGCGACGTGCTCGTCGGCGGGATGGGGCTCGGCTTCACGATGCACCAGGTGCTGGCCGACCAGCGGGTCGAGCGGTGCACGGTGGTGGAGATCGAGGAGGCCCTGGTCGGCTGGATGCGCGACGGCACCATCCCCCACGGCCAGACCATGCTGGCCGACGCCCGCGCCAACCCGGTCGTCGCCGACGTCACCGTCGCACTGGCCGAGGCCGGCGACGCGACGTACGACCTGATCCTGCTCGACGTCGACAACGGCCCGAACTTCCTGGTCCACGAGACCAACGCGCGCATCTACGAGCCCGAGTTCCTCGGCCAGGCGCGGCGGATCCTGCGCCCCGGCGGCAGCCTGGCGATCTGGTCGATGGACCACGCGCCCGGTCTCCAGCAGTCGATGGCCGCCGTCTTCGACGACGTCGCCGCGCAGCGGCAGCCGGTGCGGCTGCAGGACCGCGACGAGGAGTACTGGCTGGTGATCGGACGCGTCGCACGGGCTACGGTCGAGGCGTGAACCAGGACTATCGGACCGAGCACGACTCGATGGGTGAGGTGCGCGTCCCCGCCGACGCACTGTGGCGGGCGCAGACGCAGCGCGCGGTCGAGAACTTCCCGATCAGCGGTACGCCGATCGAACCCCGGTTGGTGCGGGCGCTGGCGCTGGTCAAGCAGGCGGCAGCCCGGGCCAACCGCGAACTCGAGGTGCTCGACGCCGACGTCGCCACGGCGGTGGAGGAGGCGGCAGCCAGCGTGGCGGCCGGCGAGCACGGCGACCACTTCCCGGTCGACGTCTTCCAGACCGGCTCCGGAACCAGTTCCAACATGAACATGAACGAGGTGCTCGCCTCGCTCGCCGGCCGCGCCGGCACCGAGGTGCACCCCAACGACCACGTCAACGCCAGCCAGTCGAGCAACGACACCTTCCCCACCGCGATCCACGTCGCCGCGACGCTGGCCGTGGTCGAGGACCTCCAGCCCGCGCTCGGCGTGCTCCACGACAGCTTGGCCGCGAAGGCCGAGGAGTTCGGCGACCTGGTGAAGTCCGGGCGCACGCACCTGATGGACGCGACGCCGGTGATGCTCGGCCAGGAATTCAGCGGGTACGCCGCGACGCTGGATCTCGCCGGCGAACGGCTCGACAGCGTGCTGCCACGGGTGCGCGAGCTGCCGCTGGGCGGGACGGCCGTCGGCACCGGCATCAACACCCCCCAGGGTTTCGCGGCCCGCGCCATCGAGGTGCTGGAGGAACTGACCGGCCAGCCGTTCCGGGAGACGCGCAACCACTTCGAGGCGCAGGGCACCCGCGACTCGCTCGTCGAGCTCAGCGGCGTGCTCCGCACGATCGCGGTCGGCCTCACCAAGATCTGCAACGACTTGCGGTGGATGGCCAGCGGGCCGACGACCGGGCTGGCCGAGATCCGGCTTCCCGACCTGCAACCGGGCTCGAGCATCATGCCCGGCAAGGTCAACCCGGTGCTGCCCGAGGCGACGCTGATGGTGTGCGCGCAGGTGATCGGCAACGACGTGACCGTGACGACCGCCGGCGCGGCCGGCAACTTCGAGCTCAACGTGATGTTGCCGGTGATCGCCCGCAACGTGCTGGAGTCGGCGCGGCTGCTCTCGACCTCCACCCGCGCCCTCGCCGAGCGCTGCGTCGACGGCATCACCGCCGACGCCGAC
>Ga0136633_1001790_pt1 | contig 15406 bp, 22 predicted proteins | sample AntDrymeUQ832206_2_FD_105494 | JGI IMG/M metagenome (GOLD analysis project Ga0136633, IMG submission 105494) | Polar desert sand microbial communities from Dry Valleys, Antarctica - metaG UQ83 (22.06) | ecosystem: Environmental > Terrestrial > Soil > Desert | place: Antarctica: Dry Valley...
GCCGTTACCGCTTCCAGCTCAGCGATGCGCTCGGCCATGGCCACGCCGATGGTCTACCTAATGGCGCGCTCCAAGTGGTGGATATCGCGCGCTCCGCGCGCCCAAGGCACCTGACTGGTTACCGTGCCGGTTGGGTGCACTCCGGAGCGGACCTGCTGGGAACAGCGCTGGCCGCCGGGAGCGCACCGACCATTTCGTCGCACTGGACGGTCGGCATCGCGAAGGGCCGCCTGCGATGTTAGTCGGCGTGCCCCAGTGCATTGAACCGGATCAGGCGTGGTTCGAAGTTCTTCCAAGTGGGCTCCCGCTGCTCGTTATGCACCTGGACGCCGACTCGCTGAACCAGCTTCCCCTGCCGACGACGGATTGGTCCGCGCCGGAGAAGGAGCAGACTCTTGCCGGCTGGCAGGTCCTGTGCCGGGCGACGGAGACCGTCATTGACGGGCCGGGGACTCTTGGCTTCCTCGTCGGTTTGGAGCAGGACGACGTGAAAGCCCTCTCCCGCATGGGCGGACGCGGCCAGCCGTCACGGAGGGGCCATCGTCCTGTTCATGCGGAGCCGCGGGGCGGGGGACGGTCCGGAGGCGCGGGTACGCGGCGGATTCATCGCTTCGGATTGTGCAGCTCCTACGTGCCGGTAGGCACGCCACCCCAGGCGTCCCCGACCGGGGGAGCCAGGCGGTGGGCTGCCCGGACCGATCCACCCGTTCGGAGATCGTAACCTTCGGCGATGACCTGGCGTCGAGTGCTTGCCATCGGGATTGTGGCACTCGGGATGACCTTTGTGGTCCTGCCGTTCCGGATCTCATTTCCCTTCCGACAAGAGGGCGGCGTGGCACTCGCCGGAACTGTCAGATGCCACGGCCCCATCCGAAGCGCCTTCGAGCATGGCCGCAGTGAGGGGGCCTGGTTCGGGTACGCCCCCAACACCACCAACACCAGCGTCATCTTTAATCCGGCCACCGGCCTGCGCCCGTGTGTTACCCGAGGACGCCTTCGGCTTGCCATCGGCAGCGCGGGCCTCGTCGCTGGAGCGCTTCTCCTGGCTTTCGATCGGCGGCGTCTTCAGGTGACGGGAGCCACGTAGCCCTCCCTGCCCGCTTCGGCCGTCCCGATGTGCCGATCGATCGCGCGCAGCCCGGGCTGACCCGGCGCTCGGACAGGCGCCGTGGACGTCTGCGCACCGATTGTTCCATCGCGCTGGCCTGACGGCGCCGCGAGCCCGCAGTCTGTGCGCGTGCGAGCTGTCGTGAAGGGCGCGCCATGGACGGCGCCCACCGCCCACTCGATCGTCCGGTAGGGAGCGGCACGAACTCAGCGATCGCCGTGAACGATGAGGCGGTCGGAGGCAAGCTCGACAAAGTTCGCCTCCTCCATCGCGGCCACGATCGCGTCGAGGTGCTGGTCGAAGAGTGCGACGAGATCGTCGTTGCTGATGTTGCCGGTCGCTACGACGAGCAGGCGGCGAGGGGTCGCCTCCAGGAGGTGACTGTCGCGGAAGTCGCGGTCCTTGGTGACCACGACGCGGTCCTCCGCGTCGGCCCTTTGAGCGATCTTGGCGTCGGTCGTCCGGTTCGCGTCCGGCAGCTCCGAGGTGTGGATCGCATCGTGACCGGCCTCGGCGAGCCGCCGAGCAAGTCGAGCGGGAAGCTGGGCGTCGACGAGAAAGTTCACGCAGCGCCGAGTGGCACCACGCGCCGCATCCCGGTCGTAAGCGCAGCGAACTCAAGTGCGGCGAGAAGGTCATCGCGCCCGAGGTCGGGATGGTCTTCGACGATCTCTTCGATCGTCATCCCTGACGCAAGCAGCTCGAGGAGGATTTCGACGGGGTAGCGGAGCCCGCGGATGGTCGGCTGACCATGGCAGATAGACGGATCTGAAGTGATCCGATCGAGTCGCGACATCACGGTCAGCGTAGCCAGCGACGACACGCACTGACCTGGGGAACGTCGAGGCAAGGCGTCAGCGAATCGGAACGTGCGCCTACGGACGCGCTCCTACGTGCCTGATTGCTCGGGACGCTTGGTGCGGAGCAAGTTCCCGGCGTCCCTGGAACGGTTCTGCCGCTCCGAGATCCCGTTACGGGACCACATGTCTCAGCCCGGAACGCCGAAGCGGGCATCGAAAGCCGCCCACGGCTCGACCGCGAGCATCGCCGCGCCTCGGTGGAACGTCACGGTGAACTGGTCGAGAAAGCCCAGCTGGCGTAGCCGTACAGCCAGGGGAACGAGTCCGGCACGGCCGGGCGGCGATCAGTTGCCGCCGACGAACAGCGGTTCGTTCTCCTCGGGCGCACGCATGGTGGCGACGTTCCGCAGCCCTCGGACCTGGATCTCGGCGTGCAGCTCCTGCGGCGTGTCGGCTGCGAGCACGACCTCGTCGGTGCGCATGTCGATCGCGACGTGCTTGCCGGCGCAGCGCTCCAGGTGCCAGTTGCGGGGCATGGCTCCATGATGCAAGGGCCCCGGTAGCCTGTAGGCGTGTCAGTCGCCGAGAGCCCACACGAGTCGAGCCACCTCACGGTGGTCACTCCCAGGGAGGCGCTCGAACGCGCTCAGCCGCTTCCGAGCGACGCCGAAATGGCGGTCGAGGGCCTCACCGGCGAGGAGTGGGACGCCTTCGAGAACGCACTCGCTGATCGGTGACGCCTCCGGCGTCCGTGGTGGTCGACACGATGGTGGTGTCCGCCATGGTCAACGCCGGTCGAGACCCTGGCGCTGCGGAGCGTTGCCGGTCCGCAATCGACGGGCGGTCTGTGGTCGTGTCGTTCGTGACGGTCACGGCGATGCGGTTCGGGGCGATCAAGGCGGGCTGGGGTGAGATCCGGCGGCGAGGCCTGGAGCGTGTGCTCTCCCGCCTCGTGGTGGTCCAGCCGGATGATGACCTGATGCGGACGTGTGCCGAACTCCGGGCCACCTGCCGGCCGCAAGGGCACGCCCTCGGTCAGAAGGTCCACGAGGCCGACCGCTGGGTCGCATCGACGGCCATCGCCCTTGGTGTCGTGCTGATCTCCGGCGACGGCGTCTTCGACAACGTGGCCGGTCTCGTGGTGCAGCCGCCGTCCGCCTGATCGACGGGAGCGCGCGAGGAGTCAGCCGATCCCTTCGAAGAGCGGCTCGTCCTCGGTGGGTGCCCGCATCGTCGCCACGTGCCGGAGCCCCGGGCCTCGATCTCAGCGTTCAGTTCCTGTGGCGTGTCCGCCACCAGGACGACCTCGTCGGTCCTCATGTCGATGGCGACGTGCTTGCCCGGGTACCGCTCGAGGTGCCAGTAGCGCGGCATGACTCCATGATGTCAGCGCAGCGGCGGCAACGGCTCGTGAGCAGGCGGCGTGACCTTATCGTGACCTAACGGGTGGTCACGGGCGGGTTCTGGCCGGTACTGGCGGACAACGTTCACCCCCTCTGAGCTGGGCTTTTGTGAATTACACGCCTGTAGGGAACCCCCTCCGGTCAGCTTCCCAAGCTGAGAACGCGAGTTCGATTCTCGTCGCCCGCTCTCCGTATACAGGCAGGTCAGGGCGCCGAAACCCCTCCGGCTCGTCTCGAAGTGGCCCGCCACATTCAACATTCATTCAACATCGGCCCCTCAGAGCGGTCTCTGGGACCGGCTGAGGGCGCCGGGTGGGCGACATGGATGTCGTTCGGCCGCAGCCAGGCGGGCTCAATCAGATGCTCGGCCTCGCCGCCCGAAGGCGGGGGCCATGACCAGCAACGAGCTCGCGCCGGGCTGCGCCCGATCCGTTCACCCCGTCTCGCCCAGGCAACGGATCTCCCCGTCGCGCAGGCCGTAGTAGACGAGGGTGAGAAGCTTGCGGGCGCCCGCCACCCGCTCGATGTTGCGTCCACGGCGCTCGGCCACCCGTGGTGGTGGACCCGGGCCGCCGTGGCGCCTCGCTGGCGGGCCACCGCCTCCACGGCCGCCCAGCGAACCAGGCGCGACCCCTGCTTGGAGATGTGGCCCCGGTGCCCTGTGGTGTCGGACTCGCGGTGCGTCGGGGTCAGCCCGGCCCACGAGCACAGGTGGCGGGCGGAGGCGAAGCGGGAGATGTCGCCGATCTCGGCCACGAACACGGCCCCAGCACCGGGCTCAAGGCCCAGGTCCACTCCGTGCTGGCCAAGGAGGGCGTGGCAGTGAACGTGTCGGACCTGTTCGGGGTGGCCGGCACGCAGCTGCCAGACACCGTGGAGCTGGCCGAGGCCTACATGTCGATCTCACCCGGGCGAACCAGATTCTGGTCAAGCACTCGGATCACGTCCTCGCGGAAGAAGTTGTACTGCCGCGTCCCCGGAAGACGGCTCGCCTTGAGCCGCCCGTCGGCGGCCATGGCCAGCACCGTGCGCGCACCGATACGGCGAGGTCGTCATCGCCACCGCCCACCTGCGTGCCGGCCTCGCCCTGTGGGACTACGCAGCCCGCTCGGTCGCCTGGGCCACCCGGGCCGCCACCGCCGATCCGGTGGCCGAGCAGATCCACACCGCCCTCACCGCCAGTCCCGCCGGGCTCACCCGCACCGAGCTGCGCGACCTGTTCGCCCGCAACCTGCCCGGCGCCCGCATCGACACCGCCCTCGCCACGCTCGGGCGAACCGGGCGGGCCCAGCGTCGGCGGCTCACCACCGCCGGTCGCCCCGCCGAGGTCTGGGCGGCCGTCGGTCCCGACCAGCCCCGCTCCTACTGAGCCGGGGTCCAGGCCGGCCCGTCAGGGCCGTCCCGCAGGGACCGCAGCGAAGCGGAGGGCCTTGACGCCGGCGGGCATGACGAAAGCAACACTGGGACTCGCCCGCCAGCCTGCTGGCGGGCTTACCCGCGCCCTCGCCCTTCTGGCACAACGGCTTTGGTCGTTCGGTCGTCAGGCCCCCACACGCTCACCGGGAACGTCGCTCGCGTGCTCGTCGAGCCTGTCCGGCAACACCCGTGGCCGATGGCAAGTGCACACAGTGACCCGGTTGCCCGTCTCCGGGCGAGCGGCACGAATGGGGGCATGCCCGTTGACAGTGGCCACGGTTCTGGCCATGGGAGCGAGCCTGCGTTCTCGATGTAGGCACGGATGTCAGCGCCGCAGATTCACGGGTCGTCCTGGCGGTTGACGCGGAGGCGGACAAGCTCGAGAAGCGGTTGGTCCGGGTGGCATTCCGGTAGCAGAAGGCGCGGGCCCATCCCACTTGCGGAGCGCAGCATCGAGAAGCTGCCGCGGGGCTCAGGCGGCGACGGGGCCGAGCGGTCGGCCGTCAACCGCGGGCTCGCGCCACAGGTACCAGCCGAGCAACATGACGCCGATGACGGCGGCGATGAATGACGGCACTGTCAGGAGGAGCAGCAGGGGCCGGAAGACGACGCAGCCGAGGAGTATGGACGCCCCGATGCCGGCCGGCGATCGAGGCTGCCTGGCCTGCCGTGGCGTGGAGTGTGATGGCCGCATCTCCGGGGGTCACCGTAAGCTGGGATGGCTGCCCGACGGTCATCGAGGTCGCGACCGTCGTCCGGCCGATCTACGCGGTGGTCGTCGACGGTAGCGAGTACGAGTGGGAACCATGGGGGGTATCCTCCGTCGCCCTCCATCGCCACACCTCGATGCGGCAGTGGGCGGCCGCTGCCCTTTCGCTTCATTACCTGATCGACGGCGGCAACGACTTGCCAGCCGTCTGGGCCCACGCCGCCGCGCTGAACAACAGCCTCGACGGTGTCTCGGATGACATCGTTGAAGATGCAGACCTTCTCGTCGCCCTGTCATCCCAGCCAACCGGGCCTATACATCTCGAAAAGACTCTTGCTCGTATCGGTGGCCCCGAAAAGCTTCGCAAGCTGCGTCTCAGCCTCTTCCGGGACCACATCGCGGAACGCTCTTGAAAGCGACCACGGCAGAGCTCAAGTCATCGGCCACCGATGCACGAGTGCCGCTGGCGCCCACGCCGGCCATCGGGGTCGGCCAACGATGTCGCCGGCGACAAAGGTGGCCACCGTCGTCGGGCCGGGACCGGAGTTGTCGAACACCTCGGCGCTGTCTGCGAGTTCGACCATCGTCACGACGTTGTCCCAAAGCCGCCGGTACCGGGCCCGGATCTTGTCCTCGGGGACGTCGTGGCCGCCCGAGGCCACCCGCAGCTCGACACGGGCGACGGAGAACTCCTCGGGGACGGCGATGACGATCACATGGACGTGGTAGCCGACCCGTCGGGCCCGGCGCACCAGGTCGACCTTCGAGTCGTGCGAGGCGACCGTCTCGGCGATGAACGGCTCGCCTCGGGCCACGAGCTCGTCGCGGATCTGGGCCGCTGCGGCGGCCGCCTCGTGCCCGTGGCCCACCGGATCGTCCGGCCACCGCTCGGCGGCGATGACATCGGCGTTGACGAACGTGACCCCGGGCCGCTGCTCAGCCAGGACGAGCTCGACGAAGGTGGACTTCCCTGCACCGTTCGGACCGACGACAAGGTCCAGGCGGCTCACAGAACCGTGATCGACCCGTCCGGGTGGCGGCGGACCATGCGACCCTTGTCATCCATGACGACTGTGGTTACCCCACGGGCGGCCAGCCGGTCAGCGAACGACGCACCGTTTGCTGCCGTAGAGATGGACGCATCGACGAGGGCGTTCGCCGCCATCGCCTCGTCGACGCCGAGGTCGCCGAGCGGGATCTCGCCCGCGACGGCCCGCTGGATGCGGCGGCGTGTGGCGCTGGTCTGACGATCGAAGTACATCCCGAAGCGGGCCCAGTGCTCGACCTGCTTGGACGTGGAACGGTGCTCCTCGAGACCCTCGGCCTCGGCGGCGTCGAGCAGGTCGACCGGCAAACGTGTGGTCTTGGTGTCCATCACTTCCTCCTCGGTGTGTCATTTTGCCACACAGCGACGCAGGATGCTACCGATCGTGTCGGCAAACACGTGCGGCGCAGGTAGACGAAGGGGCCGCCCCGCCCGAAGCCGGACCATGTCGGGAGTTCCCCACGCATGTGGGGGTGGTACGAAAGTTGCCGACACCGAAGGCCTTCCCCGCGCAGGCGGGGGTGTTACCAATGGTGTCGACTGAGAGTTGTCGCACTAGAAAACCTCCCCGCGCAGGCGGGGGTGTTCTGCAAGATCCGGGCGCACTGCGCGCCCGGATCTTTGTTGTTCGGTGCTTGAGCGCCCGCAGGACGCCCGGCTCTCCGAGTTTCGGAGACGGAAGCCGCTTGCGTTCACCTCGCTGCACCAGCCGGCCTGACCACCGTCAACGTCGGCGCTGCAACCATCGGCGGCGACAGCCGCGCCTCGGAGCACCCGAGCCAGTCAATCGCAGCCACGGCGGCAGCCGCACGGCGTCGCTGCCCGCCCTGCGGCCAAGCCAGCGGACACTGTTGGTCATCGCCTGGCTCCGCCTGCGGTACTCCTCGATGGCGTTGCGAGTCGCATCATCCATGGCCGCAACATCGCGATCGGGTGAGACACAGGGCGCCGCATACGAAGGTGTCACACCCGTTCTGTACGGTCATCAGCGTGGGTGCCGGCGGTCACGGAGGGCGTTCCAGGGAGGCGGCGATGACGGCGAGATAGTGATCGACGACCTTTCCGACGAGGAAGGCGAGGCCTTCCTTACTGCGCTGGAGGCGTGACGGCCCAAGCCGGCCGAGGCCCGATCGTCATCGACACGGACATCTACGGCGCCAGCATCGTGCCCGGCTCCAAGCTGGCGGTGCTCTACGAGCCGATCATCGTCGGACGACCAGCGTTCATCTCGTTCCAGACGGCCGCTGAGCTTCGGTACTGGGGCGCTGCGACGCGGGTGGGGCCAGGTCCGGATGCGGGCGGCTCGAGGCAAGGATCAACCAGGCGGAGACCGTCCACTCCGGGCCTGAACTCGTACTGGTCTACGCGCAGCTCCGCGCCGACTGCGAGCGGATCGGGCACGCCCTCGGCCAGCGCAACCACGACGCCGACCGCTGGATCGCCGCTACTGCGCTGCGGCTCGGACTCCCGCTGGTGTCGAACGACGGGGATCTTCACGGACGCGCCGGGGCTGACGGTTGAGGCCGTACCTCCAGCCTGACCGTAGGAGACCAAGGAACGGGCCGCCGGTCGTTCGACCTCCGCTGGGGACCGCTTCGAGGATGGCATGCGACCGTGCTGGAAATTCTGTGCGACTCCGCACGCGCACGCTGGTCACCTGCAGAACCGATCGGAGCGCCTGTTCAGGTGGCCAATTCAGCATCTCTGTCAGCGCAACGACCATGCATTCGTCGCGCCTCGCTCTGGCAAGTTGTTTGGTTGGTTCGGCCACCCCCGTCGTTCGACCTCTTCCTGAAGCCGACGTCCTCCTTCAACTGTCAAATCCCACCAAACCACCTCAGGACGGCCCTGCTCGTATTCGGGAACGCCTGTTCCCGGCTCAGGACCACCGTCGTGATGCTCGACCCGCTGAGACGCACAACCCTGCAGTTCGAGTGAGGACAATGCCTGCCGAATCTCTTCCTCTTCGACACGCTCGCTGCTGACTCCGTCCTCGACACGGTCGTTCACCATCTCCAGCAACAGAAGCGTCGTCTCGGAGCCGTCACCAAGACTGAAGACAAGGTTCAGCTCGAGCTCCGTCAGCCCGTCGCCGCTTTTCCCGGTTTTCACCACCTCAGCTTTACACGTCGCTGTGGCGACCTTCGAGCGATCCCTCTGATGTGAGGCTTAACGGGTCGGGTCGGGTCACCCCCGCTCGTGACGAATGAGTTCGGAGACTTCCCTCGGCGATCCGCAGGTCACGGCGGGCGCTGGCGTGCTGGTCGCGGAGCGCCGCCTGCGGCGACGAGTGGCCGATGCGTACATGATCTCCTTCACGCCGGCGCCGGTCGCTGTGCCAGGGTTGCCTCGGCATGGCGCAGGTCGTGGAAATGGAGGTGCGGCACACCGACTTCGGCGCGGGCACGGGCACGGCTCGTGCTGCCACACGGCGTCGCGAACCGGATCGAGGGGCGGCTCGATCGTAGGCTGTCTCGTAAGGCGTAAAGCCGAAGTTACGCCCGAAATATGAACAACGGTACCCTGACCTGAGAGGATGACGTGGTCGGAGCAACGATGAAAGCAGCGGACTCGACGCCACAAGCCCTTCGGATCCTGGTGGTCGATGACGCTGTCGAAATTCGCCTGCTGGCCAGGGCCGCTCTTGAGCGCCGGGGCTTCCACGTGGACGAGGCCGAGGACGGCGAGGCGGCGCTAGCCCTGGTGTGGGCCGGCAACGTGGACCTGATGGTGCTGGACGTGAATCTGCCGCGCATGAGCGGGCTGGCAGTCCTCAGCCGGCTACGCCAGGAGAGCCAAGAGACCGTGGTGCCCGTGATCCTGCTGACGAGCCTCCAGGAAGAGGCAGACCGCGTGCTCGGCTTGGAAATGGGAGCCGACGACTACGTCGTGAAGCCTTTCTCCCCCGTCGAGTTGGCCGCACGGGTGGTCTCCGTACTGCGCCGTAGTAGCCACGGGACGGCATCAGCGGCCTTCGGACAGGAACGATCGCAGTCGGCCCTACCCGACGGCACCGTTGCGGTGCACCTGTCTGAGCACCGAGTGCTGGTGGCGGGGGCTGTGGTGGATCTCACACCAAAGGAGTTCGATCTGCTCGTCTGTCTTGCATCTGCGCCCCTCCGTGCGTTCTCCAGGGCCGAGCTGCTCGAGCACGTATGGGGATCAGCGCTCGAGTGGCAAGATCCGTCGACCGTCACCGAGCATGTGCACCGTTTGCGGCGCAAGATCGAGAGCGACCCGGACAAGCCGCGCTGGATCCAGACCGTACGTGGGGTGGGTTACCGCTTCGACCCAGGACAGGCGAACGTCTTCGATGGCGAACTCCCGCCTGCCCCGCCCGCGTCACGCCCGGACCCTTCGTGACGACGTAGCGGGTAACCGGGCGGTCGACCTGCCACGAATCGAGCCAGCGACCAGCTCCGCGAGAGCCATCCGCAGCTCCGCCACGAGCAAGGGCTTCGTGAGGTAGACGTCCATCCCCTTGGCGAGGGCAGCGGGGCCGTCTCCGTCCATGGTGCGAGCACTGAGCCCAATGATGGGGATTCGCATCTGGCCGCTCTCTTGTTGGCGGCGCCGGATCTCCTGCGTCGCCTGGAACCCGTCCATCCTCGGCATCTGACAGTCCATCACGACCGCGTCGAAGTCTCCAGCCGCCTCAGCTTCCACAGCCTCACGACCGTCGCCGACGCCGACCACGACATAGCCGAGCCTCTCGAGAATGCTCTGCGTCGCGATCCGACTCAACCGGTGGTCCTCCGCGACAAGAACTCGATGTGCCACGTCATTCTCCATTCAGGCAACCGCTTGCGCGGGTTCGGGAAACTCGATCGGGGGTGATCCGTGACAAGGCGACCAGCTGCGCTTCGGGTACGAGCCTCGGGGTGCTCTGGTGGTACGAATCTGCCTTCGGCAAGTTCGGGGGAGTCGTTGCCTGCAGCGCTTTGTCAACGACGGTGGTCACCAAGCCGTGCACCAGCTGCAGATGGACGGGTTGTCCTCGATGTAGAGCACGGTCGACGCGTCTGATCGGGGTTCTGTCCCGCCCTCTTGGGTCGGTGACGGGTCGGGCGGTGCCTTCTGGCCGTCCGCCATCGGCATGTCGACCCAGAACGTGCTCCCGTGGCCGGGGACACTGCTGCACCCGATGTCGGCGCCCATCGCATCTGCTAGGCGCTTGGAGACGGCGAGGCCGAGGCCGGTGCCCTCGACCGCCGTCGCCGCCGCGGCCAATCGCTCGAAGGGCGCGAAGAGCTTGTACGCGTCCCCGTCGGCGATTCCACGACCGGTATCGGTGACCGCTACACGTATTCGGCCGTCGTCGCGCTTCTCGCAGGTCAGCGACACGGTGCCCTTCTCGACGTTGTACTTCACTGCGTTCGACAGGAGGTTCACGACGATCTGGCGAAGCCGCTGGTGGTCGGCCAGGACGGAGACGTCGGCGTGTGCCGGAGGGCGAGCGGGGAGCGACACGGCGGCCATCGCCGCCTGCGGGCGCAGCAGGTCGAGTGCCTCGTCGAGCACGCTCATCAGAGCCACCGGCTCGATCAACATGGCCAGGTGACCGGACTCGATGGCGGCCAGGTCGAGCACCTCATTGATGAGCGCCAGCAGATGGCGCCCGCCACACATGATGTGTTCCACGCTCTTCGCCTGGTCCGAATTGAGTTCGTCCATGCCCAGGAGCTGGGCGAAGCCCAACATGGCATTGAGAGGCGTGCGCAGCTCGTGGCTCATGCGCGACAAGAACTCACTCTTGGCGCCGTTGGCCTGCTCCGCCTCGGCCGTCCGCTCCTGCACCCGCCGTTCAAGGTCGGCGTTGAGGCAGGCGAGGTCGTCCTCAGCCTGCTTTCGTCCGGTGATGTCATGCATGGCCGCCACCGCTCCCGCGATGCTCCCCGCACCGTCGAGGATGGCCTGGGCGCTGACCTGCACCAACCGGCGGCGGCCGTGATCGGGCACGATCACCATCTCCGCGCCGCGCACGTCCTCGCCGCGCAGGGCCCGCAGCAGGGGGACGTCGCCGGGTTCCATCAGGGTGGTCCCGTCGGCATGGTAGAGGCCGTAGCGGCTGGCCCAGTCATCGGGGACGATGGCCGTGACGGGCAGGCCGTGGAACTCCTGGGTGGCCCGGTTGAACAGGGTAAGGATGCCGTCGGCGTCGCACGCCACGACCCCGTCGCTCAGGTTGTGAAGGACAGCGGCGAGGAGCTCCCGCTCCCGCACGACGGCGTCGGCCAGAGCCTTCTTCTGCGTGATGTCCTGGACCTGGCTGAAGAAGTAGCTGGGGGCGCCTGTGCAGTCGGGCACCACCGACGTGTTGAGCTGGGCCCATACCACCTCGCCGTCGGAGCGAACGTAGCGCTTCTCGACCTGCCAGGACCCGGAATCCCCGCTGCGCATGGCGTCCAGCATCGCCATCGCCTCCTCCAGGTCGTCAGGATGGGTCAGATCCTGAAACGTCATGGCCAACAAGGTGGCCTCGTCGCGGCCGACCATCTCACACAAGGCGGGGTTGACCTTGAGGTAGCGACCGTCCATGGAACCCAGGGCGATGCCGACGGGCGAGTGCTCGAAGCCACTGGTGAACCGAAGCTCCGAAGCCTCCAGTTCCTCCCTTGCCCGTTCCCGTTCGGTGGTGTCAATAGCGGTTCCCGCCATCTTGCGAACGGCGCCGTCGGCCGCAACCTCCACCTCGGCCCGGGCCTCGATCCAGCGTACCTCGCCGTTCGTCGCCAGGATGCGGGCGGTGAAGTGCAGCGGCTCGTGGGTCTGCAGGCACCGGCCCACTGCGTCTTCGACCGTCGGGCGGTCGTCCGGGTGAAGGCGAGCGACGAAGCCGACGTAGGAGGGCTCCCATGCACGCGGTTCGAGCCCGAAGATGAGGTAGAGCTCGTCCGACCAGCTGAACGTGTCGGTGGGGACGTGCCACTCCCAGCTACCGACGTGGGCCACGCGTTGGGCCTCGGCTAGCCGCACCGAGCTGCCGACCGCCTCGTCGCGCGCGGCGGCCAGCCGCGCGGTGTTGACGCCGAGGACGGTGAACCGGGCGCAGGCGGCGTCGGACGCCCGTACCACCAGGACGACGATGACCATCCCTCCGATGGCCAGCAGGGCGACCAGCAACCAGGGGAGGACGACCCGGCTTCCGCTGATGGGGTCGTAGAGGTCGGCTGTGCGAATGGCGGCGACGATTCGCCACGATGTCCCTGCCACCGCCGCGCTGGTGAAGTGCATGTTCCCCACCTGGGTGACGACGCGGCCAGTTCCTCGCTGTGCGAGGGCGTCTGCCAAGGCGGGGTCCTGTAACCTCAGCGTCCGGCCGGGGGTGACGGAACCCTCGCTGGCAGCCACCACGGCCGACTCGGCGTCGATCAGGTAGACCTTGTCAGGCTTAGCGTCGGCAATCTCTCTCAGGAAGGTGCCGAGTGGGCTGTGGGAAGCATCGAAGCCGCCGCTGAATACCCGTCGCCCGGTCGGGGTGTCGAAGGGGACGGCGAAGGCGACGATCGGAAGGCCGGTGACGGCCGAAGGTACGAGGCCGGACATGGCCTTGTGCCCCGCGACCGCGCGCCGCAGATGCTCATAGTCCTGGGTGAGGTCCCGGCCGATCATTGCCGGGTGCGCGGGGGCGACGTTGAGCACCCGTCCTCGGTCGTCAAGCAGGACTGAGAATGGGTAGCCAAGGGCCAAGGTGACGACCTCGAAGTCGGCCTCCGTCGGAGCCTCGCCTGACAGGAGCCCAACGGCTTGGTCGTACTGCGCCCGGAAAACCTCCTTGACGTAGAACGCTGCCGCCCGTGCGCTCTCCGTTGCACCGAGGTCGAAACGGGTCTCGAGAGTCTGGCGCGCCGATCCCTGCACATGCAGTACCGCGCCCATTGCGCTCGCCAACAGCGCCAGCCACAGCCCCACGGCGATGAGGCGCACGCGTCGTCTGCGCGGGTCCTCTCGTTTCGACCACACCACGTTACGTGCCACCTGTTCCTATCGACCGAAATACACGAAACCCGTAGGACTTCGTCTCAACCGACCTACCGATGGTGAGCGATCGGCCGTGCCGTCGAGACGGCACGGGCTCGATTGTGCTTGATCGCGGGACGACGCCGGGGGCGAACGGCGGCCTGGGGGATGCTTTGGTGTCCACGAAGTCCTGGGTGATGAAGAGCGCACCGTTGTTGTCATGGACGATCGAGATTCCGACAGCATCAAAACGGGCGTCGAGGATATTGGATCGGTGGCCCCGACTGGCCATCAGCCGGCGGTGGGCGTCTTCCACGGAGCCGTTCATGGCCACGTTCTCGCCCAATGCCGCTGCCCCGAGAGCCGAGCGGGTCGAAGACGTGAGGTAGGCCTCGTTGTGCCAAATGTCACCGACCCGCCATGGCCCGGCTCTGTCCGGAGGCAAAGGAGACGATGGCGACGCGGGATTCCAGTGAACCGAGTCGGGCGACGGCCCGCTCGCGGTTCACCAACTCGAGCAGGAGCGCCGCCGCTCCCGGTGCCTCGGCGATGCCGTTACCGACGAGCGACCGAGGCGGCCCCGACTGGGTGGGGGCAACGGTCGGCGGTACCGGGGCGGGCGCTCCCGGTGCCGTAGCGGGCGGGACCACCGCTCCGGGCGGGGTCACGGGCGGAGCGGGGGGACACGGCGAGAGCAGGCCCGCCAAGCCGCACGATGCAGACGCTGGTGCGAGCGCTCCCACTGCGAAGGAGGCGGTCACGATGGACACAGTTACCAGGCGCTTGATCATTCCCGACATGTCGTGCGATTGCCGCGCTGGGTTGATCAATGCAAGCCCAACAGATGGACAACAACACGACGGAGCACCGGCGCTCGTGATCAGGCTCCACCGAACCCAGGGCGCTCAATAGCGGCTTCGCTGATGCCACGGCACCCGGTTTCCCGGGCGCGTGATCGCTACAATGCCGGTCGGCCCGGCAGGGACCTCTGGGACGCGCCGTTCATCTGGGTAGCTCGGGAAACGCAGACATCAGGGCTGGTCGCACGCGGCCGACCTCGGCTTCCAGTCGCCGAAGAATCTCGGCTGCGCCAGCCAGTTCCTGGCTTACCGCCGCCACCTCGAGCTCGTCGCACAACACGGCCAGTTTCGATGCCCCCAGCGTTGCGCTGGTGCCCTTCAGAGTGTGACACGTCCGGGCCACCAGGCTGCTGTCGGCTCCTTCGATGGCGCCGTGCAACTGTTCGATGAGGGCGACGGTGCGACCGCTGAAGGTCTCCACCAAATGCGCCATCCGCTCACCACCGAGAACCCGAAGCCCCGCGATCCTGTGGGGATCAAGCGCCTCGGAACCCTCCGTGTCAGCCGGATCGCTGCCGGTCCGGAGTTCACGCTCTCCAACGGCTGCGGTGTCCCCGGCTTCCGTCCACCGGGCGAGAACCGCTATGAGTTCGGCCTGCCAGACCGGCTTGGCCAGATAGTCGTCCATCCCGGCGGCTATGCATCGCTCACGGTCACTGACCATGGCGCCTGCGGTCATGGCGATGATCGGCGTGTGGCGGTCGGGTCCCTCCAGCGCCCGGATGGCCTGCGCAGCCTCGTAGCCGTCCATGATCGGCATCTGGCAGTCCATGAGGACCGCGGCGTACTGCTCGCGCGCCACGGCCTCGATCGCTTCGCGGCCGTCGACCGCCACATCGACGCGGTGGCCTTGGCGCTCAAGCATCCGAACGGCGACCTCCTGGTTGACGGCGTTGTCCTCCACCACCAGGAGATGGACCCCGGCGCCCACCCTGGGCTCGGCCGGAACCGGCCGGATGGTCCCCGGCGAAGGGGTTCCCGACTGCGCCGCATGCTCGAACGCCAAGGTGAACCAGAACGTGCTGCCAATGCCGACCGTGGAGTCCACGCCGATCTCGCCACCCATGAGCTCGACGAGCTGTCTCGAGATCGACAGTCCCAGCCC
>Ga0136633_1001791_pt1 | contig 15404 bp, 16 predicted proteins | sample AntDrymeUQ832206_2_FD_105494 | JGI IMG/M metagenome (GOLD analysis project Ga0136633, IMG submission 105494) | Polar desert sand microbial communities from Dry Valleys, Antarctica - metaG UQ83 (22.06) | ecosystem: Environmental > Terrestrial > Soil > Desert | place: Antarctica: Dry Valley...
ACTCAAAGCCCCGGCGCCGCGGGTCTCACGCTTGCGCCCGAGACCCGTACGATCACGTTCGGGTCCACCGCAAGGCTCGCCGGCCGCTATCTGGGTCAGCCGCCGAGCGGGATCGGCATCGCGTTGCAGCAGAGTCCGTTCCCGTTCACCGACCCCTTCGCACAGATCGTCACCGCGACCACTGGATCCGACGGTAGTTTCGCGTTCCGCGTGACCGCGCGACGCACGACCCGCTATCGGGCCGTCACGTCCACCGACCCGATCGCGTTGAGCGCGACGGCCCTCGTCGCGGTTCGCCCGCGGCTGACCCTGCGCGTGACCAACCCCACGCGCGCAGCCGGAGTTCGCGCTCGCCTCGTGGGCACGCTCGCGCCCGCCCACACGGGGAAGCGGGTGGTGCTCGAGCGCCGCACCGGCGACGGACGCTACCGCGAGGTGGCGCGACCCCGCCTCCGCCGGGCCGGCGCGAAATCGACGTTCGAAGCGCGGATCCGGGTCGCCCGCCGGACGAACTTCCGCGCGCGTTTCGTCGCGGACGGCGACCACGTCAGGGCCACAAGCCCGACGGTGCGAGTCCGAGCGCGATAAGCACTCCGTCTGGACGTGGGGCCCTTTGCGCGCACCGCCGCAAGGGAGGCGCTATTGCGCTGCGCGGCTCGAGCTGGGCCTGGCGGCGAGGGCGAGGTTGACGAGGCCGACAGCGGCGATCGCCAGGGCGAAGGTGCGAGCGTCGTAGAGCAGGTCCGGGGCTCGCGGTGAGATGGCGAAGATGAGGCCTGCCGCGGCCGTGGTGGCGCCGAGGCCGAGGGGGCTGACGTCGAAGTTCCGCCGGGCGAGGAGGGTCCCGGCGACCACACCCAGGCCCGCTCCGAAGAGGTAGGCGCCGGCCGTGTCGATGTCGGCCGGCTCGGTTGCGCCGACGTAGACGACAGCCAGTCCCCAGCCCACGAGCACGCAGGAAGTTGCCCAGTAGCTGCCGCGAGGACCACCCGCAGCGGCCGCGGCCAGGTAGGTGAGCCCGAGGATCAGCGGCGTCCAGTAGAACCGCAAGGTCCCTTGGGCGACCAGCAGCTCGAGCGCGAGCGCGCCGGCCAGAAGCAGCAGCGCCTGTCGGATGCGGACGCCCTTCGCGGTATCGGTGATCATCAGCGCGGCCTTCTTTCGGTCTGGAGGTTGTCGCCCTTGTCAAAGTCTTGGAGCAGCGCGCGAGCGGCCGCTCGGCCCGGCGAGCCGGCGACGCCTCCGACCGGAGCGGTGCCGGCTCCGCTGATGTACAGGTTCGAGACCCCGGGCACCCGGTGCCCCGCCAGCGCGGCGGTGGGTCGCAGTATCGCGAGCTGGTCGAGCGTCACGTCGAGATGGAGCGGGTGGGCCCCCGGCCAGCGCAGCTGGCGTTCCATGTGCTCCGGAGTCTGGACCGACACGCCGACGATGGAGTCGCGGAAGCCGGGCGCGCGCGCCTCGACCTGATCGAGCAGGTCCTCGACGAACGCCGCTGAGGCTGCATCCCATCCACCGTCGATGCGGAACGGGGCAGCTGGACACGCCAGATAGACGGTGTGGTGCCCGGCGGGCGCGAGCGAGTCGTCGATCGCCGAGGTCGTGAACGCGTAGGCGGCGGCCGGCGAGGCCAGGCGACCGGCGTCCGCCAGGGCGAAGGACCTGCGCAGAGCGTCGAGGGAGTCCACGAAACTCTGAAGGCCGTTCCAGTCGCCCTCACGCGCGTTCTCGTACGGCGGCAGGCGCGTCGTGGCCACGTGCACGAGCGACTGGACGCTGTTTGCCGAGTGGGCCGAGCGCAGGTCCGCGCCGGCTCGCCCGGCCAGCGGAGGGTCGAGCAGGTCAAGCAGCGCGACCCGGGGGTCGAGGGCGGTGACGACCGCATCGGCCTCCAGACGCTCGCCGCCTTCGAGCTCGACGGTGCGAACCCGTCCCGCCGCGGCGTCCAGGCGAGCGACCGGCGCATCGCAGCGCACCTGCCCACCGAACGACTCCAGCCGCGTGACCAGCGCGTCGATGAGCCCCTGCGCGCCGCCGACGGCGTGCCACTGCCCGTAGAGGTGGTAGGCCGCCTGCCACAACCCGAAGAACGCCCCGCCGCTCTGCAGCGGGTTGGCGCCGGCGTGCGAGGCGAACGCCGCAACGGGACCGCGCGTGAGATCCGACCCGAGGTTGGCCATCAGCAACCGCTCGTAGGAGCCGAGCAGCTCACCGACCAGACCGAGGCCCCGGCGCCGCAGCACACGCGTGATGCCGGGCGCGCTGCGGACGAGCCGCCCGACCGCGCGACGATCGATGCCGCCGCCCTGCAGGCCGACGACGGCCGCCGAGACGATCGGCAGAGCGTCAGCCATGAACGCCCCGTAGCGCTCGGCCTCCTGCGGATCGGTCTCGGCGATCGAGGCCACCGTCCGCTCGACGGACCGGTGGAAGCGCACACGGCGTCCGTCCTCGAAGACCGCAACCGCGAACGGGTCCATCTCGCGGTACTCGAGCCCCGCCGCGGCAAGCTCCAGCTCGCGAGGAATCGAGGTCATGTTGATGATGTTGTGAGCCGCCGAGTGCGTATCGAAGCGAAAGCCCGGGATCGTCTCGTCGGTTCGCGAACCGCCGCCCGCCTTGCCGGACTGCTCGAGCACCAGCACCTCGTGGCCGGCACGCGCCAGGTAGCACGCGCAGACCAGCCCGTTGTGCCCCGCTCCGACGACGATCGTCCTCATGCTCGGAACCATCTCAAGCCGAGCGGTCCAGATGCGTGTGAAGGTCGACCGGGTTGCGAACGCAGTAGACGCCGGGGCATTGCGTGTCGGCGAGCTGCTTGAGCTCGTCGAGCTTGTCCTGCGGCGCGTCGGCGTCGACGTCGAGGTACCAGTCGATGCGCTGCACCGGCGGGTTGTCGGTCACGCCGAGTGCGCGGGACTGGTCGACCTCGGCTTCCGCGCGTGCGCGCAGTCCGCGGAGCGGGATGCCCTGCTTGGCGGCCTCCTGTGCGTAGGTCATCGCGTAGCACGCCATGCCGCCCCAGAAGCAGTAGGCGAGCGGGTTGGGTGCCGAACCCGTGCCACCCATCGGCAGCGGGAAGTCGGCCTGGAAGATGACCGGGTCGCCGCCGGGAACCGGGATGCTGGCGGTGAACTGCGGCCCGCCGCTGGTCTGCCACTCACCGTCGAAGGTCACGGTCTGCTTGACGGCGGCCGGGTCATCGGAGGCCTTGGCGATCGTCTGGTTGAGCGCGTCGACGTTGACGTTGTGCATGGTGGGTCCTTCGGGTTGGGGTCAGGCGGAGCCGGGTGGGCCGCCGAGGAACGCGGCGCTGATGAGCAGGTAGCCGGCGACGGCCACGACGAGGCCGGCGAAGGCCCGTCCGAGCACCTGTTGCGAAACGCGCGGGCTCAAGCGGGCGCCGGCGACCGCACCGATCACGCAGGCGCCGCCCATCACGAGGGTGAGGTCGAGGTCGATGTCGCGTCCAGCACCAAGATGCACGAGCACCCCGAGCAGCGACGTCGACGTGATGATGGCCAGCGACGTGCCGATGGCGCTGCGCATCGAGAACGAGAGCGCGACCGCCAGCGTGGGGACGATGACGAATCCGCCACCGACGCCGAAGAAGCCGGTGAGCAGTCCGACGGCGAACCCGGCGGTCAGGTCGCGGCCGAGTCGCAGGGCAGGGCAGGTGTGTCCCGGCGAGTCGTCTCCCGGCACTTCGGGGGCCGAGGCCTTGCGCCAGGTGGCGGCAGCGGCGGCGAGCATGATCAGCGCAAAGCCGGCGACGAGCGCGCGTCCGGAGACGATGTTGCCCAGCGCGGTTCCTGCGACGATGCCCGGTAGGGCGGCGATGGTGAAGGCTCCGGCGTGGCGCCAACAGATGCGACGGTCGAGCGCGTGCTGATATCCGCCGGCAACGGCGGCCGCCGTGACGACAACCAGGGAGATGGTTGTCGCCGTTTCGATGTCCTCGCCGAGGATGTACACGAGGATCGGGACCGCGAGCACGGAGCCGCCGCCGCCGAGGGTGCCGACGGCGAGTCCGATGGCGAGTCCGAACGGGATGGCCAGCAGCAGCACTCGGTCAGTCCTGGGACTGATCGATCGGCCAGCCCTCGCGCTTCCACAGCGGCACGCCGCCCTCGACGACGTGGATGACGTGCTCGGCGCCGTGGCGCTGCAGCAGGCTGGCAGCGACAGCGGAGCGTTGCCCGGACCCGCAGATGGCGGCCACCGGCTTGCTCGGGTCGATGCCGTCGGGAATGCCGGCGATGTCGTGGTAGGGCTCAAAGACCGAGCCAGGGATGCGCCCGGAATCCCATTCGCCGCGTTCGCGGACGTCGAGGATCTGCAGCTCGTCGCCGTCGCGCTCCCAGCGCTCGTGGAGCTCCGGCACGGTCATGCGCTCAACGCGATCAACGTCGAGCTTCTCTTCCCGCCAGGACGTCATGCCCCCCGCGAGGTAGCCGGCGATGTTGCGCAGGCCGACGGCGCCGGCGAGGTGCGCCGCCTCGATGGCGTCCTCGTCGTCGCGACCGACGAGCACGATCGGCTGCTCGGGCGTAGCCAGCCACGCGAGCTTCGAGCCGAAGCCGGCGCGGCGCGCGGTGATGCTGACGGCGCCCGGGATGTGCGCCTCGTCGAACTGCAGCTCGGTGCGCACGTCGACCACCAGCGCGCCGTCGTCGAGCGCCTGCTGGACCTGACGGGGGCTGAGCGGATGCGCCTCGACGGTCTCCTTGACCAGCGGTCCCCGGTTGAGCGCCACGATGTTCTTGAAGTTCGGCGGCTGCGGACCCAGCGTCGAGGTCGTCTTCTCGACGAATTCGTCCACATCGGTGATCTGCAGCAGCTCTTGGTTGGCCCGCTCGAATCCGATGGTGGAGGAGACCTTGAGGTCCATCCCCGGGCCGCCGCACAGCGAGCCGCCCAGATGCCCCGGCCACACCTCGACCGTGTCGGGCAGGGACATCAGCTTGCCGTGAAGCGAGTGGAAGATGCCGCGCGCGCCTTCGTCGGAGTCGACGGCGAGATCCGGCCGAGCGATGTCCCCGACGAACAGCGTGTCGCCGGTGAGGACGGCCCACGGTTCCTCGGAGCGGGCGGTATCGGTCAGCGCGAACGCGGTGTGCTCGGGCCGGTGGCCCGGCGTGTGCAGCGCCCGCACCTTCACCGATCCGAGCTCGAGCTCCCAACCGTCGGCGAACGGCTCGTGGTCGTAGCCGGGCTCGGCATCGCGGTGGATGTGGATCGTCGCGCCGGTGGCGGCGGCGAGCCGGCCGTGGCCGGAGACGTGGTCGGCGTGGTTGTGCGTTTCGAGGACGTGCTCGATGCGGACGCCGAGATAGCGCGCCAGGCGCAGGTACTCGTCGATGTCGAGCTTGGGGTCGACGACAGCCGCGACGCCGGCGTCCTCATCGCCGATGAGGTAGCTGGCGCACCCGAGGTCATCGTGGGTCAACTGTCGGAAGATCATGCGTCGCTCCTGTCGATCAAGAGACCGGTGTTCATGAAACTCACGCGTGGCCGAAGCGGACGTCGGGCAGGATTCGGTCCAGCGGCTTGGGTAGCCACCACGCCCACTTGCCGAGCAGGCGCAGCAGCACCGGCACGAGCAGGAGACGAACGAGGGCGGCGTCGAGCAGGACCGCGATGCCGAGGATCACGCCCATCTCCTTGGGCGGCAGCGGGCCGCTGAGCGCGAAGGTGAAGAAGACGGCCACCATCACCGCCGCGGCGGCGAACACCACGCGCCCGGAGTGCGAGACCCCGCCGATCATGGCTTCCTTGGGGTCCTGGGTGCGGTCCCAATGCTCCTTCGCGGAGGACAGCAGGAACACCGTGTAGTCCATCGAGATCGCGAAGACCATCGCGAAGAAGAACACGGGTGCCCAGGCATCGAGGAAGCCCTGGGACTCGAAGCCGAGCAGGCCTGAGAGGTTGCCGTCCTGAAAGATCAGCTTGGCGACGCCGAAGGCGGCGCCGGTCGCCAACAGGTTGGTCAGCACGGCCGCGGCGGCGAGCAGCGGGGCCTGGAGCGCGACGAGCAGCAGCAGGAAGCCGAGCGCGAGCACCACCCCGATGACCAACGGGGTCTTGGCCGACAGCGCCGCTTCGAGGTCGTGGTTCTCGGCGACCGCACCGCCGACCAGTGCGCCGGAGGGGAGGTCGTCACGGAGGCGATCGACCGTCGCGCCGATGGGCTTGCCGGACGGATCGCCCTTGGGGATCGCCTGCACCATGCTCCAGTCGCCCGCGCCGGGCCGGGGCGGCAGGACTTGCGCGATCCCAGCGTCAGCCTTGACGACCTCAGACACACGCTGCGCGTCGGCGCTTGGCGCGACGATCTGCAGCGCGCCGGGAGCGCCGGTCCCGAACGCCGCCTGCACCTGGTCGTAGCCGGTGCGCGACGGGTCGCCCTCGGGCACGACCTTGATGGACGGCATGCCGGTCTGCAGGCCGAGCACGGGGATCGAGAGCGCTACGAGCGCGACGACGGCCACGGCGCCGTAGGCGACCGGCCGCTTCCACAGACGCTCCGCCCACGCGGCAAACCGCGGCGACTTCTGCTCGCCGGAGTGCGCCCACGGCAGGCTGCCCTTGTCCACTCGCGGGCCGAGCTTGGCCAGCACGGCAGGCAGCAGCGTCAGCGTCGCGGCCAGGATGAAGCTGACCGCGAGCATGATCCCCAGCGCCATCGACCGGAACGCGGGGCTTGGCACGAGCATCACCGCGGTCAGCGAGATGAGCACGGTCAGACCACTGAACAGCACGGCCTTGCCGGCGGTGTCCATCGTCTCGGCGACCGCATCTTCGGCCGACAGGTCGGATCCGAAGAAGGCTCCGCGGAAGCGCATCACGATGAACAGCGCGTAGTCGATCCCGAGCGCCAGAGCGAACATCAGCGCGAAGTTCATCGCCCAGATCGAGATGTCCAGCACCTGCGTGCCGATGTACAGCGACCCAGCGGAGGCCACCAGGCCCAGGATGGTCAGCAGCAGCGGCAGCCCGGCGGCGACCAGCGACCCGAACGCCAGCACCAGGATGATCATCGTCACCGGCCAGGAGATGACCTCGCTCTTGAGCATCGCCGCGCGGTTGGCCTCATTGAAGTCCGACCACATCCCCGACGCGCCCGTCAGCGAGACCTGCACTCCGTCCGCGCCCTTCAGCTCAGTCTTGAGGTCGTCGGCCGCGCGGACCATCTCGTTCGGCGTGCCGGCTGCGCCGGCCTGGATGACGGCGGTATGCCCGTCGCGCGAGATCGACTCACCGGGGCGAGGCGCGACCACGCTTGCGACTCGCGAGTCAGCTTCGAGCGTGCGCTGTGCGGCGGCGATCGTCTGTGCGAAGGCGGGATCGGAGACCGTCATGTCGCGGGAGTGCACGACCACCTGAAGCGCGCTCGAGGACAGGCCCTGGAAGTTCCGGTCGGCGAGCTCACGCGCCTCGACCGACTCCGACCCGCTGGCCTCCCAACCGGCGCCCGAGAGCGCGTGCTCGACCTTCGGCGCGAAGGCGCCGAGCGCGACCGCCACGACGGCCCACACGATCGCGACGACGCGAAAATGGGTGGCGGTGTAGCGGCCGAGACGGCCGACCGGACCGACCCCGCTCACGCTGCCGTCTCGCTCAAGATTGCGTCAAGTTCGGCAAGCTGATTGCGCAGGCCACCGCAGACCTGCTCGCACAACGCGAACACGGTCTCATCCGCGATCGCGTACCGAACGCTCGTGCCGTCTTTGGTCCGACTGACGACCCCGGCGTTGTGCAGGACGCCTAGATGCTTGGACACGTTCTGCTGCGAAGCGCCGAGCGCCTCTACGAGCTCGCCGACCGTAGCCGCGCCGTCACGCAGTTGGTCCAGGAGCTTGATGCGCATCGGCTCGCCGATGACGCGGAAGCGCTGCGCGATCAGCTCGACCAGAAGCTCGGGAAGGGGACGTGGAATAGCCATTGATGCAACTATACACCAGAGCAGTTGTGCTCAAGCTAGCCGTGGCGCAAGGAACTGCCCCGCGTGGCGTGGCTCCCACGTCGTCTCGTACTCGCCACGCGGTAGCGCCGCCTCGCCGGACCACGCTCTCAGAGCTTGCTATTCGGGGGTCGTATGCCATATCAGCAAAGAGTGATACTCTAGTTCAGGAATGGCTGATACCGCCCCACTTGCCGCCCCTTTTGCGTTGCCGCATCCGTTGACGGAGCCGGACCTGCTGGCGAAGTATTTTCAGGTGCTCTCCGACGCGACTCGCCTTCGGGTCCTGGAGCTTCTCCGGGACCGGGGCGAGCTTTCGGTGGGCGACATCGTGGCCTCGCTCGGGCACTCGCAGTCGAAGGTTTCCAATCATCTCGCCTGCCTGCGCTGGTGTGGGTTCGTGCACACGCGTCGCGAGCACCCGAGCGTGCTGTATCGCATCGCCGACAAGCGAGTGCTCGACGTGCTGGCGCTCGGGCGTGCCCTGCTGGCCGACAACGTCGAGCATGTCTCGGCCTGCGGCGTGGTCGGCGGAAAGGGCTGCTGATGAAGTCGAGCGGGAAGCGGGGCGATGAGCCGCGGACGGGGCTCGCCGCCGGAGTGTTCTCCGAGGAGGAGTTCGAGTACGACCTCGCGATCGTCGGGTCGGGCGGCGGCGCCTTTGCGGCCGCAATCGCCGCGCGGCGTCGCGAGCTGCGCGTGATCATGGTCGAACGCGACGTCGTCGGCGGCACGTGCGTGAACGTCGGCTGCATCCCCTCCAAAGCGCTGCTGGCCGCGGCCGAGTTGCGCCACCGCGCTGCCCACGGGCGCTTTCCCGGCATCTCCACCGACGCTGGGCCGGTGGACATGGCCGCGTTGATCGCCGCAAAGGACGAGATCGTCGGCGACCTGCGCCAGCACAAGTACATCGACCTGGCCGACACGTACGGCTTCGAGCTCATCGAGGGCGAAGCGCGCTTCGTCGACGGCCCCGCCCTCGTCGTCGACGGGCGCCGAATCGGAGCTCGCCACTACCTCGTCGCGACCGGCGCCGAACCGCACATCCCGGACGTCGCGGGCCTGGCCGAAACCGGCTACCTGACCTCGACGACGGTCATGGAGCTCTCAGAGCTGCCCGAATCGATGCTCGTCATCGGCGGCGGCTACGTGGCCATGGAACAGGCCCAGCTGTTCGCCCACCTCGGCACCCAAGTGACGATGCTCGTGCGCTCCAAGCTGGCCCGCGGCGAGGAGCCCGAGGTGTCCGCATCAATCCGCGAGGCCTTCGAGGCCGAAGGCATCTCCATCCACGAAGAAGTAGTGCCCGACCGTGTCCGCCGCGAGGCGGGACAGGTGATCGTCGGCGTCGGCCGCCGGGAGTTCCGCGCCGATCACATTCTCGTGGCGACCGGCCGCCGACCCCGAACCGCCGGACTGGGACTGGAAGAAATCGGCGTGACGCTCGGCAACGCCGGGGAGGTGCTCGTCGACGCTGCCCTGGCCACGAGCCATCCCCGCGTCTGGGCGGCCGGTGACGTCACCGGCCATCCACAGTTCGTCTACGTCGCCGCCAAGCACGGCGGAATCGTCGTGGAGAACGCCTTCGAAGGTGCCGGGCGACAGGTCGACTATTCCGCGCTTCCGCGGATCACGTTCACCAATCCGACCATCGCCTCCGCCGGCCTGACCCAAGCCCAGGCGCAGGAGCAGGGCCTGGACTGCGAATGCCGCACGCTCGGGCTGGAGCACGTGCCACGAGCCATCGTCAGCCGCAACGTCCGCGGCCTGGTCAAGCTCGTCGCCGAGCGCGACAGCGGCCGGATCGTCGGCGTGCACATCGTCGGCGACGGAGCCGGAGACGTGATCCTCGCCGGCAGCCTGGCCATCCAGACCGGCATGACCGTCAAACAGCTGGCTTCAGGCTGGAACCCCTACCTGACGCTCGCCGAAGGCCTCTACCTCGCCGCCCAATCCTTCCACCTCGACCCCAGCACGCTCTCGTGCTGCGCCGCGTGATGCGCCGGCTCAGCCCGGGAACTTGAGGCCCACCACCGCGAAGACCTGTGGCCGGCGGGACCGACGATTCGAAGTCCAATGGCGTCCTGCCTGGACTTCACAAGGCGCCATACGCGCGGGGTCGGCTTGCCTACGCGTTTTGGCATCTCCGAAGCGCACGAACCGGCCACCACAGCGGCCGGCTCGCACGACTCGCCGTTTCACCTCATGTTGCGGCCGCGACCTTGGTGCCGCGCGCGGCCAGCCAGCGCATCGCGGGGTAGGCCGACAGTGTGCCGAGAACGAGTCCGATCTGCATGAGAAACGTGAAGCGCACGTCGCCGGCAGCCGACATGTTCTCGGTGTAATAGAGCAACAGCATCCACCCGAGCATCCCGAGGTCGAAGGCGACGACGGTGGCCGTCGCGACCACGAGCGCGGGCCGCACGCCGGCGAGGCCGGGAACCCGTCGATCCTTCGAGGTGAAGAAGACGTATTCGAAGAGGAAGATGCCGGCGGTGGCGAGCACGGTGATGATCGCCGCGCGGGCTAGCGCTCACGAGCAGAGAGAAGCCAGCGCGATGCGCTCGAAGCGGTGCGGCGAGGCGCTCGGTGTCCTGAGCGTGATGGTGCTCGACGTGACGATGCCGGGCATGAGCGGACGGACGGTGGCGGCGAAGCTGCGGGCCCGCGGTCACGATCTCCCCATCTGCATCCTGTCGGCGCGCGATGAAGTCGAGGACCGGGTCGGCGGGCTGCAGGCCGGCGCCGACGACTACCTGATCAAGCCGTTCGCGATGCCGGAGCTGATCGCGCGTCTTCACGCGCTGATGCGTCGCCCGGTGTCCAGAGCATCCGGCGCGATCGCCGTTGGCGACCTAAGTGTGGACCCCGAGCGGCGCGAGGTCACGCGCGCCGGCGAGCCGGTCGAACTGACGCGGCGCGAGTTCGAGCTGCTCGAGTGTCTCGCCCGCCACGCGGGCGCGGTGCTCAGCCGCAGGCAACTGCTCGAGTTGGTCTGGGGCTATGACTGGGAAGCCGACGGCAACGTCGTGGACGTCTTCGTCGGCTACTTGCGCCGCAAGACCGAGGCGAGCGGCAGGCCGCAGATCATCCACACCGTCCGGGGCGTCGGCTTCGCCTTGCGCGTGTGAGGGGTCAGCTGCGCACCGCTCGGCGGTGGTCCAGCCGTTCAGCCGGGCGCCAGATCCGACACGTAATGACAGGGTCGACGTTCGGGTCCGGCCGTCAGGGCCGGCCCCGAGCGCTACTCTGGTGCGTTACTCCGCGTGGCCTGACGGGGCCTGAGCAACCACCCTTCAAACGAGAAAACCCCGCCGCAGCGGGGAATCTCGGGGACGGGAGCGACGGGACTCGAACCCGCGACCTCCGGCGTGACAGGCCGGCGCTCTAACCAACTGAGCTACGCCCCCCGGGGGGCCCGGGGAGAATAGCGGCCTACAGTGGCGCGCTCCATGAGCGAGCTGCAGGCCCTGATCCTGGGCATCGTGCAGGGGCTGACCGAGCCGCTACCGGTCTCCTCGTCGGGCCATCTGATCCTCGTGCCGTGGATCGGCGACTTCACGTACCTGCGCGACAACGAGTCGTTCAACAAGACGTTCGACGTCGCCCTGCACATCGGGACGCTCGCGGGCGTGATGGTCTACTTCCGCAAGGAGGTGGCGATGATGATCCGTGGCGTCTTCCGTCTTGCGATTCGCCGCCGCGCCGAGAACGCCGACGATCGGCTGGCGCTGCTGATGATCATCGGCACGCTGCCGGCAGTCGTCGTCGGGGGGCTGGGAGAGAACTTCATCGACTCGAAGCTCGGGGAGCCGTGGCAGATCGCCATCCTGCTCGCGGTGTTCGGCCTGCTGCTGGCGTGGGCGGACCGGCGGCCCGAGAGCCGGGACCTCACCTCGGTCGGCAGGGGCGACGCGATCAAGATCGGCCTCGCGCAGGCGCTCGCGCTCATGCCGGGCGTCTCGCGATCGGGAATCACCATCACGGCGGGGCGCCTGCTCGGGCTCGATCGCGACGCGGCCGCCCGCTTCGCGTTCTTCCTGCTCGTTCCATCGACGGCTGGGGCGATCGTGTTCAAGGGGACGAAGGCCGCGTTCGAGGGGCTGCCGCCCGGGGTCGTCGGGCCGATGCTGGTGGGCATCACGGCGTCGGCGATCTCCGGCTACGTCGCCATTGCGGGCCTGCTGCGCTTCGTCCGCACCCGGACCTACGACGTGTTCGTCGTCTACCGGCTGCTCGTCGCTGCGATCGTCCTGCTGCTGATCGCGACAGGCGTCAAGGAAGCCGAGTTCTAAAGCGGCCTCGATGGGTACAACGCTTCCATGTACATCGGACTAGGCACCCTCCTCCTGATCATCATTCTCATCGTCCTTCTCACCTGAGAAGGAAGACGATCGCTCCGCCCGCCCGTCGGCGGTCTAGCCTCATAGGCCTCGTGCGACGGCGTCCGGCGGCACTCATCCTCTCTCTCCTCGTGCTGCTCGGCGCCTGGGGCGGACCTGCGGTCGCGCAGCGTCTCCTCACCGGCAAGGACATCAAGGACCGGTCGCTGACCGGGGCCGAGTTCAAGAAGAACACGCTGACGGGCCGCGTAGTCGCCAACCTCTCCGGTCGCGACATCCGCCGCGACTCGCTCGACGGGACCGACATCGACGAGTCGACGCTTGGTGAGATCCCGCGCGCACGCGAAGCCGACATCGCCGAGCGCGCCGGTACGGCCACACGCGCGGACACGGCCGGCGCGGTCGACGGCCTGTCCGTGCAGCGGATCTTCTTCGCCACGCCGGCCGGCAACGAAGAACTCGCCCTCGACACCGCGCCGCTGCGCCTGCGCGCGCGCTGCAGCGCCACGGGTGCGCTCACGGTAACCGCGATCAACACGGGCGACGGAGGCTTCCTGCGGACCTCCGCCACCATCGGACCGTCGGGGCAAGCAGACCCCACTCCCTATTACTTCGAAGACGACGACTTCCGCCCGGGCGAGGAAGTGGTGGTGCTACCCGAGGGGATTGACAACGCCTCGGGCCAGATCGTCGCCACCACCCTGACCGGCTCCACCGTCACCGTGACGTTCCTCGCCGAGCAGGGAATCGCCGCCACGCGCGGCATCGCCTGCCTCTTCTCAGGCACGGCGGTCCGGGTCATTCCCTGATGGCGCGGATCGGCGTCCTCACGGGCGGGGGCGACTGCCCCGGCCTGAACGCCGTCATCCGCGCGATCGTCCGCAGGGGCATCAACGAGCACGGCCACGAGTTCGTCGGCTTCCGCGACGGCTGGGCCGGCGTGCTCAACGGCCGGACGCTTCCCCTCGACCATTCGACGACGAGCGGCATCCTGCACCGCGGCGGGACGATTCTCGGCACCTCGCGAACGAATCCGTTCAAGGACGGTGGACCGGGCGTCGAGGGCGTGCGTGCGACGCTGGACGCCGCCGGCGTGGACGTCCTGATCCCGATCGGCGGCGAGGACACGCTCGGCGTCGCACTGAAGCTGTGGGAGGCGGGCGTCCCCGTGGTCGGCGTCCCGAAGACGATCGACAATGACCTCGCTGGCACCGACTTCACGTTCGGCTTCCAGACCGCGGTGCAGATCGCCAGCGACGCGATCGACCGACTCCACACCACCGCCGAGTCCCACAATCGCGTCATCGTCGTCGAGGTCATGGGGCGCCACGCCGGCTGGATCGCCTGCTACGCCGGAATGGCCGGCGGCGCCGACGCCATCCTCGTCCCCGAGCGGCCGTTCGACATCGAGGAGGTCTGCAACCACATCCGCCGCCGCCACGCCGCGGGGCGCACCTTCTCGATCATCGTCGTTTCCGAGGGGGCGACTCCGAAGGACGGCAGCGTCGTCGGCGTCGGTTCGGGCACAGACGCCTTCGGCCATGTGCGCCTCGGCGGCATCGCGGTGGAGCTCGAGCGGGAGATCGAAGCCCGCACAGGCTTCGAGTCGCGCATGACGATCCTCGGCCACGTCCAGCGCGGCGGCACCCCGAACGCCTTCGACCGCGTGCTCGGCACCCGCTTCGGCGTCGGCGCGGTCGACGCCGCCACGCGCGGCGAATTCGGCCGGATGGTGGCGCTGCGCGGGACGGCGATCGAAGTCGTCCCGCTCCAGGAGGCGCTCGCCGAGCCCAAGCTGCTCGACCCCGACCTCTGGGAGACCGCCGAGGTCTTCTTCGGCTGATCAGCCTGGCGCTATGCCCATCTGGCGGAGCATGGTGAGGTCGTCGCGTACGGCCCAGTGCTCGGCGATGCGGCCTTCGCCGTCGAAGCGCAGGACGTGCGCCTGGCGCGACTCGATCGCCTTCCGAGTGGCCGGTATCCCCATGAACTCGCCCGTGTGGGTCGCGCGCCACGTGCAGTGGACCGCGACGCAGTCCCCGTCGCCGATGAGGTGGTGGATCTCGTAGGTCTGGTCGGCGAAGGCGGCGGCGAGCATCGAGATCTGGTTGCGGATGCCCTCGTGCCCCGGCGGCGTGCCGGGCGGTGCCGCGTGGTTGACGAAGTCCTCGCTGACCAGCTCCTGGCCGGCGTCCGCGTCGCCGCCGGGCATGACCTCTTCGTAGAGGCGGCGGGCCGCCGCCGTGTGCGCGTCGCTCATGCCGCGAGACTACCGGCGGGGCGCCCCCGGGTAGCCACTGCATCCGTGCGCTCCTTCGAGGTCTTCACTCCTGCAACGCCCGAGGCGACGTGGCCGCTGCTCGCGCGGCCGGCCCGCTGGCATGAATGGGCGCCGCACCTCGGAGGCGCCTGGGGACTCGGCGAGCCGGAGGTGGAGGCCGGGCGCCTCGGCGCCGCGCGGCTGTTCGGCGCGGTGCCCGTTCCCGCGCGCATCACGGGCAAGACCGACGGGCGCGACTGGACCTGGCAGGTGGGGCCCGTCCGCATGTGCCACCGGGTCACGAGCCGACCGGATGGCGCGGCGATCGGGATCGACGTCGCTGCGCCCGGCCCGCTGGAAGCCGTCGTCGCCGCCGCGTACGGGCCCGTCATCTGCTGGGCGCTGCGCCGCCTGGCCGCGCGCGCAGCCGACGGTCAGCCCTCGGTGTAGCTGCGTTCGAAGGTCGCCTGGCTCGCCTCGTCCGGGCAGGCCGCCGACCGGAAGAGCCGGAACCTCACAAGGCCCCCCGGCCCGCTGAGGTAGATCTCGGCCTCGACGCCCTCGTTCTCCTTGAAAGCGACCTTGTAGCCCGCGGGCTGTGCCCGCTTGCCGATGTCCTCGAGCGCCGCCACCAGCCCGAGCGGCAGCAGGACCGTGGCGCGTGCTGCCGATCCGCTGCGGCGACCGCGGGCGACGTAGGCGCCGGGCGGGACGAGCGCCGTGGGGACGATGTCCATCGGCGTGCCGGGGACGGGCCGCACCAGCCCGCAGCGTTCGGCCAGCGCGTCCGCGACGGCCCGGGCGTCGCCGCCCGCCGCGGCGCTCGCGGTGGGCGTGG
>Ga0136633_1001792_pt1 | contig 15394 bp, 13 predicted proteins | sample AntDrymeUQ832206_2_FD_105494 | JGI IMG/M metagenome (GOLD analysis project Ga0136633, IMG submission 105494) | Polar desert sand microbial communities from Dry Valleys, Antarctica - metaG UQ83 (22.06) | ecosystem: Environmental > Terrestrial > Soil > Desert | place: Antarctica: Dry Valley...
CCCATGCGTCCGGCCGCGCCGAAGACCCCGACCCGCGTCATGAGATCAGGCCGGGGGCGGCGGCGGGGGCACCGGGTCCCCCGGAGCGGGCGGCGCGGGCGGCACCGGGCTGGGCATCGGTGGAGCCGGCGGAGCCGGCGGATCGGGCATAGGTGGCATCGGCGGCGCAGGCGGGGCCGGCGGATCGGGCATGGGCGGCATCGGTGGCGCAGGCGGAGCCGGCGGATCGGGCATGGGCGGCATCGGCGGCGCAGGCGGGGCCGGCGGCTCGGGCATGGGCGGCATCGGCGGGGCCAGGGGCTCGGGAGCCGGCGGCGGGATCGGGGTGGCGGTGGTCGCCAGCGGCGCAGGAGGCGGCGGAGCGGAGGCCATCGGCGGCGGCGGCGCGACCGGCTCGTCCTCCGCCTTGCCGCCGAGCTCGCCGTGCTCGGCCTCGTGGGCAGCCAGCTCGCCGAGGACCCGGGCGATGTTGGCGTCGGCGTCGTCGAAGCCGCCCTTGTGCTTGGCGTAGGTCCAGGCGCCGAGCTCCCGAAGGAGCCCGTCGGACTTTCGCTTGGCGGTCTGCTCCGCGATGCCCTCCTGGGCTGCCTTGGTGGCCTCGCCGACCTTCGCGGCGGCCTTGTCGAGGAACCCCATGTGCACGCTCTCCTTCACTCCGCCCGACGGACGAGAGGAGCGTAGACGGTGCTGGAGGGCGAGCTCGTCAACGTGGCCGGAGGCGAGCCGGCTTCGCCGGTCGCCGGGAGGCACCTGCCGCCGAAGGCGAGCCGGCTTCGCCGGTCGCCGGGAGGCACCTGCGGAGGGCGGTCGGAGCACAGCGACGCCCGGAGCGGGCACAAGCACAGGGCGGTCGGAGCGCAGCGACGCCCGGAGCGGGCATCAGCGCAGCTCGTCGGCATCGAAGGGGCCGACCGCGGCCAGCACCCGGGGCCCATCGAAAACGCCGCGCAGGACCCGGGCGGCGTCGTCGGTGGTGACGGCGCGGATCCGCGCTACATGCTCGTCGATCGTGGTGATGTGATCGCCGTGCATCAGGCTGCGGCCGAGCCGGCCCATCCGACCGCCGCTGTCCTCCAGGCCGAGGAGCATCGATCCCTCGAGGTAGCCCGCGGCCACGGCGAGCTCGGTGTCGGTGATGCCGTCGGCGAGGACCGACGCCACGACGTCCTCGATCACGCGCAGCGACTCGCGAGCCCGCTTCGGGGCGGTGCCGCAATAGATGGTGAGGTAACCCGAGTCCTCGAAGGCCGTCGGGTGGGAGTACACGGAGTAGGCGAGCCCCCGCTCCTCGCGCACCTCCTGGAACAGGCGGCTGGCCATCCCGCCCCCCAGCACCTGGTTGGCCACGGACATGGCCCAGCGATCGTCGTCGCCGTTGGAGAGGCTCCGCCAGCCGAGACAGAGGTGGGCCTGTTCCGTGTCGTCCCGCTCGACCACCACCGCGGCTACGGCCGGGGGCGGGGTGATCCGTGCGGGCACCTCACCACCGGAGCCTGCCCCCAGGCCGGCCGCCACCGCCTCCACCACCTGCTGGTGCTTGAGTCGCCCGGCCGCCGTGATCACCATCGTGGCGGGCCGGTACCAGCGGGAGAAGAACTCCGCGATGTCGTCGCGCGTGATCGCCTCGACGGTGCTGATGTCGCCCAGCACCTCCCGCCCGAGCGGGTGGTCACCGAAGACGGCCTTCGACAGAGCGGTGTGCACGCGATCCTCGGGGGCGTCGAGGTTCATGAGGATCTCCTCGACGATGACCTGGCGCTCCGCCTCCACCTCGGCCGGGCGCAGGGCCGGCGCGGTGAGCACATCGCCGAGTATCTCGAGACCCATCTCGAGTCGGGCGTGGGGTAGGCGGGCGTAGTAAGCGGTGTGCTCGCGCGCCGTGAAGGCGTTCATCTCCCCGCCGACCGAGTCGACCGCCTCGGCGATCTGGCGGGCCGAGCGCTGTGCGGTGCCCTTGAAGAGGAGGTGTTCTAGGAAGTGCGAGGACCCCGACAGCTCGGGGGCCTCGTCACGCCCACCGACGCGGACCCAGGCGCCGAGGGACACCGAGCGGGCCTCCGGCATCGTCTCCGTGACGATGCGGAGGCCGTTGGGCAGCTCGGTCTGCTCGACGCCTGGGTCCAGCAGGTCGGTCATTGTTGTGGGCTAGCGACGACCGCCACCGCGACGGCCACGATCGCCGCCCCGGCGCTCTCCGCCTCGGCCGCCACCCTCGGGGGTGGCGGTGGGTCCGAGATCGCCGAACTCCTGGCGAACCTCGGCGTCGAAGCTGTCCTCGAAGGACACGACCTCGCTGGCGCCACCCTCGGCGGGCGCGGCGGAGGCGTCGCTGCGCGGCGCCCGCTCCCGCGGGGCCCGTTCGCCGCGATCGCCACCACCGCTGGAGACGGCGCTGTCGGGGATCGCCACGGCCGAGGCCAGGCTCAGGGACACCTTGCCCTGCGGGTCGACATCGTCCACCTTCACCTCCACCTCGTCGCCGAGGTTGAAGACGTCCTCCACCCGATCGATGCGCTTGCCGCCACCGATCTTGGAGATGTGGAGCAGGCCGTCGCGGCCCGGGAGGATGTTCACGAACGCACCGAACTTGGTGATGTTCACGACCCGGCCGGGGTAGACCGCACCGACATCAGCGGTGGGCGGGTTGAGGATGAGCTTGATCTGGCGCTCGGCCTCGTCCAGCCGGCTCTTCTCCGGCGAGCCGATGGTGACGGTGCCGACCATGCCGTCGTCGTCGACGGAGATGTCGGCGCCGGTCTCGGCCTGGATAGCGTTGATGACCTTGCCCTTCGGGCCGATCACCTCACCGATCTTGTCGATCGGGATCTCGAAGCTTACGACCTTCGGAGCCGTCTCACCCACCTCGGCACGGGGCTCGGCGATGGCCTTCAGCATGACGTCGAGGATCGCCAGGCGGGCTTCCTTGGCCTGCTGCAGCGCCTGGGCCAGAACGTCAGCCGGGAGGCCGTCGATCTTGGTGTCGAGCTGCAGGGCGGTGACGAACTCGCTCGTGCCGGCGACCTTGAAGTCCATGTCGCCGAAGGCGTCCTCGGTGCCGAGGATGTCGGTGAGGGTCGTGTACTTGCCACCGTCGTAGATGAGGCCCATGGCGATGCCGGCGACGGGCGCCTTGATCGGCACACCGCCGTCCATCAGCGCCAGGGTGGAGCCGCAGACCGATCCCATCGAGGTGGAGCCGTTGGAGCTGAGCACCTCTGACACGACCCGAAGGGCGTAGGCCCACTCCTCGATGGAGGGGATGACGGGCAGCAGGGCCCGCTCGGCCAGCAGGCCGTGGCCGATCTCCCGGCGCTTCGGGCTGCCCACGCGCCCGGTCTCGCCGTTGGCATGGGGCGGCATGTTGTAGTGGTGCATGTAGCGCTTCTTGGGCTTGTCGCCGAGGTTGTCGAGGAGCTGGTCCATCTTCGGCATGCCGAGGGTGAGGGCGGACAGCACCTGCGTCTCGCCCCGCTGGAACAGGCCAGTGCCGTGGGCGGTGGCCAGCACGCCCACCTCGGAGGTGACGGCGCGCAGGTCGGCCGGGCCGCGACCGTCGATGCGGATGCCCTCGTTGACGGTGCGGGCACGGATGCGGCCCTTCTGGATGCTGCGGGCCGCCTCCTTGATCTCCTTCGTGCGGCCGGCGAACTCCTCGCCCATCTCGGCGATGGCGATGGCGATGGCGGCGTCGGTGGCGGCGTTGCGCTCGGCCTTGGCGGCGATGGTGCCCGCCTCGCCGAGGGCGTCGCCCACGATGGCCTCGACTCGGGTCTTGACGTCCTCGCCGTAGTCGAGGACGGGGGTGAAGGACAGCGGCGTGATGCCGCGCCCGGCGGTGACCTGGGCGATGAGCTCCTTCTGCAGCTCGATCGACTCCTTGATCCACACCTTGCAGGCCTCGAGCCCGTCCGCGATGACCTCCTCGGTCACCTTGGGGGCGCCGGCTTCATAGTGGCTCCATGCCTTCTCGGTGCCGCCGGCCTCGACCATCATGATGGCGACGTCGTCACCGACACCACGGCCGGCCACGATCAGCTCGAAGGTGCTTTCCTCCACCTCTTCAAAGGTGGGGTGCGGCACCCAGGTGCCGTCCTGGCTGTAGGCGATGCGCACGGCGCCGATCGGGCCTTGGAAGGGGATGCCCGAGATCGACAGGGCGGCTGAGGCGCCGTTGATGGCGAGCACGTCGTAGGGGTTCTGCTTGTCCGAACCCATGACCGTGACAACGACCTGGGTCTCGTTGCGGAAGCCGTCCGCGAACGACGGGCGCAGCGGCCGGTCGATCAGTCGGCAGGCCAAGATGGCGGCGTCGGTAGGACGGCCCTCCCGTCGAAAGAAGCTGCCGGGAATGCGCCCAGCCGCGTACATGCGCTCTTCGACGTCAACCGTGAGCGGGAAGAAGTCGATGCCCTCACGGATGCCCTTGGCGGCATTGGCCGTGACCAGTGCCTCGGTACCGGCGATCTTGGCGACCACGGCTCCTTGGCTCTGGAAGGCGAGCTTGCCCGTCTCGAACGAGAGGGTCTTGTCGGTGCCACTGATGGGCCCCGAGACGATGATGGCTTCCGCCATGTTTGTTCCTCCTTGCCGCCCAGGGACTCCCCTGGCCGGATTGAGGCGGCGGGGCCAGTTCCCAGTTGGCGACCACCGAGCGCTCACGCCCGGGAGTCGGCAACTGGCAGCTGACCCACCCTGCCGCCTGTGCTGTTGTGGTTTGGCTTCTCAGAGGGCGAGCCGATAGGCGAGCCCCAAGACGGCACAGCGCCGTGGTTTCAACTTGTAGTCGTACAACGGTTACCTATTCGCGCAGCTTCCTAGCGCCGCAAGCCCATCTTGGAGATGATCGTGCGGTAGCGCTCCACGTCGTTCTTCCTGACGTAGTCGAGCAACCGCCTGCGCTGACCGACCAGCATCAGCAGGCCGCGCCGGCTGTGGTGGTCCTTCTTATGCTTCTGCAGGTGCTCGTTGAGGTGGTTGATCCGCTTGGTGAGGATCGCGATCTGCACCTCAGGTGACCCGGTGTCGGTGTCGTGGAGGCGATGCTCCGCGATGATCCCGGCCTTGGCCTTGTCGATCTGCTCAGACATGGATGTAGAGGTTCTCCGTGGGGAGGTGGGACTGGGGCCCGGCTCGCTCGATCGCTAGGTCTAGGACCATTGGCGGATCGGTGAGCGGAACTCCTCGACGGGCCACAAGAGGCTCTCCGAGGACCTGATCACGATAGCAGGAGGTCCCTGGGTGCCCTCAATCGCTCTTGGACCGGGCGGCCAGGATCTTCCACGTGTAGCGAGGCGGCCGGTGCAGGTCTTCGGTGTCATGCACCCGTTGGCGGGGGGTGAGCTCCAGCACCAGGGCAGCGGGAGCGTAGAGGGCCGCCTCCACCTCGTCGTCGGTGGCGTCGACGGGGTCGACGCCCCGTTTCAGCTGCGCCTTGAGCACCGCCGTGCCGAGGCGTCCTCGCATGAGGGCGTGCATGATGGCCGGCATCGTCTCCGGGTCCTTCAGGAGCCACGAGTGGCTGCCGCCCTTGACGACCACCAGGTCACCCTGGGTTCGCCGGGCGGCGTCCTTGGAGGTGGCCAACGGTACGGCGAGATCCCGGTCGCCGTGGATGGCGAACACCGGAATCCGCTCCTCGCGCAACTTGTCGAGCATCGGCCTGGAGCTCCGACTGCGCAGGATGGAGGCGGCCGGCCCGAGGAGCCGCCACGGGCGACGCACGTGCCCCCGGATGGTGGGCGCCACCAGGCTACCGAGCTTGAGGGCCTGGCGAGGATCGCGGAACCACGGCACCGTGGTGATGGTGTCGAGCACGAGGGTTACGCCGGTGCCGACGAGCAGCGGTGGGAACAGCCGGAAGACGTTCACCATCCGGTCCCAGGTGTCGCCCACGATGGCGTCGAGCAGGATCACCGCGATGGCGCGGTTGGGTTGGCTGGCGGCCAGCTCGGTCACGAGGCGACCACCCATCGAATGACCAACCAGCACGGCGGGACCCACGCCCAGGTGATCGAGGACTCGGCCGAGCAGCTCGGCGTAGGTCTTCATGCTGTTGGCGCCGGTGGGCAGGCCGAGGGTGCCTCCGTGGCCGGCGGTGTCGACGGCGATCACCTTGAAGCCGAGGTCGACCAGGCGCGAGAGGGTCTGGGCGTAGAGGATCCCCTCGGCCGAGAACCCGTGCACGACCACGAGGGGCACGCCTCGACCGCAGATGGCCACCCCCACCGTATGACCGTCGTCGAGGGTGATCTCGTGGCGGGCCAGCCGCGGCAGGGTGACGTCGACCTCTTCGTCGCGTTCGGGGCCCGGGCCGATGATCGGCTCCTGGGCCACCGCCAGGTGCCGCACCTTCTTCGACCTCGGTCCGGCGGGGTGGACGTCGTCGTCGTCCATCCGCACCTTGATCGGGTCCCACCCGTCATCGATCACCGCACAAGTGTGGCCCAACCGCCCGAGCCCGCTGGACATGATGGGCCAGCGGTCGCCCTCAGACCAGGATCGTTCGGGCGTCATCGCAGTCGCGACCCATCTGCTCGACCAGAGCATCGACCCCGTCGAACTTCACCTCGCCGCGGAGACGGGCGACGAAGCGCACCTTGGCCGGCTCGTCGTAGAGGTCACCGTTGAAGTCGAGCAGGTGGGCCTCGAGCAGGCTGGCGTGGGCCTCCTCGTAGAAGGTCGGGCGTCGACCAAGGGAGATGGCGGCGGGGTGGACGGCACCGTCGGGCCGTTCGTACCAGCCGGCGTAGATCCCGTCGGCTGGAAGCAGGATGTCGCCGGGCACGGACACGTTGGCGGTCGGGAACCCGAGCTGGTGGCCCCGGGCATCGCCGTGGGCGACCACGCCCCGCACCTCATGGGACCGACCGAGCAGAGCCACGGCCCGTTCGAGGTCTCCTGCCACCAAGGCGTGGCGGATGGCGGTGGACGAGGCCTTCTCCCCGTCGCCCGCCGCCGCACCGCTGGCATCGACCAGCGCAAGCCCGGCCACCTCGAAACCCAGCTCGGCGCCCATGGTGCGCAGAAGCTCCACGTTGCCGCGGCGCTGGTGACCGAAGTGGAAGTCCTCGCCCACGATGACGACGCGGGCACCGAGGCAATCAACGAGCACCTCCTGCACGAACTCCTCAGCCGGCTCCTTCGAGCGCGCCTCGTCGAAGGAGACCACGAGGCACCGATCGAGCCCGGTGCCCGCCAGGAGCTCCAGCTTCTGCTCGAGGTCGGTGAGCAGCCGAGGCGCGGACTGGGGCCGCACCACCGAGGCCGGGTGGCGGTCGAAGGTGACCACCGCGCTCTCCATGCCACCTTCGGCGGCACGGGTCCGCACGGCCTCGATCACGGCCCGGTGACCGAGGTGCACGCCGTCATAGGCGCCGATGGTGACGACGCTCCCGGCGTCGGGCCGGGGGCAGGCCCCGACGTCGTGCAGCACCTGCATCTCGGGGAGGTTACGTCTGGCTCGGCGCGACCAGCACAACCGAGGGCTTGGCGGTGGCCTCCCGATGCGGCTCGTAGACGGCGAGCAGGCGGCCATCGGCGCCGGCCACCGGCCACGGCCCTTCGCCCTCCACGCCAAGCCGGTCGAGGTCGAGCACCTTGCCGTGGGCCACATCGGCCGCCACGTCCTCGGGCACCGTGACCGACGGCAGGTCGCGCAGGGCCTCAGCGGGGGTGAGCAGCCGGGTGGGGTCGAGCGCCTCCACGGCGACACCCTCGGCGCTGCTGAACGATCCGATGGCCGTGCGCCGGAGGTCTCGCAGGTGGGCGCCGCCGCCCAGCGCGGTCCCGACGTCAGCGGCCAGCGAGCGGATGTAGGTGCCGGAGGAGCAGGTGACCTCGATCGGGAACCAGCCCGGCGCCACCGACTCCTCCACGGTGAAGCGGTGGACGGTGACCGGTCGAGCATCGCGCTCCACCTCGATGCCCTGGCGCGCCAGCTCATGGAGGCGGCGGCCGTCGATCTGGATGGCCGACACCATCGGCGGCACCTGGAGGATGTCGCCGGTGAGGGCAGCCGCGGCCGCTCGCAGGTCGTCGAGTCCCAGCGCTTCCATGGCCCACGTGCCGGTGACCTCGCCTGACGCGTCGAGGGTGGAGGTGGCCGTTCCCAGCACGATCACCCCGGTGTAGGTCTTGGCCGGGAGGCCGAGGTAGCGCAGTAGGCGGGTGACCTTGCCCACGCCGAGCAGCAGCACCCCCGTGGCGTCAGGGTCGAGGGTGCCCGAGTGCCCCACCTTGCGGGTGCCGAGCACGCCGCGGGCCTTGGCCACCACGTCGTGGCTCGTCCAGCCGGCCGCCTTGTCCACCACCGCCAGACCATCGGGGCCGGCCGGTCCGCGCGCCATCTCAGCGGCCGGAGGCGGCCGGCTTTGCCGCGCCGCCGAGAGGCACGTGCGGAGGCAGGAGCGCAGCGACGCCCGGAGCACGCATCAGCTCAGGTCCTCGTCGTGGATGTTTCGCAGCACCTCTTCGAGGCGTGCCGCACCGCGGCCCACGGCGTCGGGCTTGAAGATGAGCTCGGGCGTGCGCTTCACCCGGGCCTGGCGCCCGATCGCCCCTTGGAGGCGGTGGCGCAGCTCCCCCAGGACCTCGAGCACACGCTCGTCGTCATCTTCGCCTCCGAGGGTGTCGAAGTACACGACGGCGCGATGGAGGTCGCCGTCGACGTCGACGGACATGATTGTGACCAGCTCGAGCCGCTCGTCGTCGATGCGCTCGAGCTCCTCGGCCAGGATCTCCTGGAAGAGGGTGTTGAGCCGAGCCGTACGCGGATAGTCGCGGGCGGAGTTGTGGCTACGGGTGCGCCTGGCCATGTGGTGCCACCTCCGATCAGGCGCGCGGGATCTCGCGCTCCTCGAACGTCTCGATGAGGTCGCCCGGCTTGAGGTCCTGGAAGTCGGTCAGGCCGATGCCGCACTCGAACCCGGTCTGCACCTCGCGCACGTCGTCCTTGAAGCGTCGCAGCGAGCTGACGGCGCCCTTCCAGATGATGGTGCCCTCGCGCAGGAAGCGGACCTTGGAGCCACGGGTGATGGTGCCGTTGCGCACCATGCAACCGGCGATCTTGCCAACGCGGGGTACGGAGAAGATCTCCCGCACCTCGGCCTCACCGGTGACCACCTCTTCGTACTCGGGAGCGAGCATGCCCACCATGGCGTTCTCGATGTCCTCGAGGACCTGGTAGATGATCTCGTAGTTGCGGATCTCTACCTCTTCGACCTGCGCCAGCTCCCGAGCCTTGCGGTCGGGGCGCACGTTGAACCCGATGATGGTGGCGCCCGAGGTGGCGGCCAGCTGCACATCCTGCTGCGTGATGCCACCGACGGCCCGGTGCACGAAGGCCAGCTTGACCTCATCGCGCTCGAGCTTGCGGAGGCTTTCGGTGAGAGCCTCGAGGGAGCCGGTGGTATCGGCCTTGAGTAGGATGTTGAGCGTGGCGACATCGCCCCGCTGGATCTGCTCGAAGATGTCCTCGAGGCGGGCGCCACCGGACATGCCAGCGGCCTCCCGACCGAGGTTGGCCACGCGGTGCCAGTGCTCGCGCTTCTCCGCGACCGAGCGGGCCATCTTCTCGTCGAGGGCCACCACGAAGCCGTCGCCGGCCTCGGCCACGTCGTTGAGGCCGAGGACCTGCACGGGCATGGAGGGCCCGGCCTCCTTGACCTGCTCGCCGAGGTGGTTGATGAGGGCGCGCACGCGTCCCCACGCCGGGCCAGCCACGAGGGGCTCGCCCACCCTGAGGGTGCCGCGCTGCACAAGCAGGTTGGCGACGGGACCGCGACCGATGTCCAGGTGCGACTCCAGGACCACACCGGCGGCTCGGCCGTCGGGATTGGCCTTGAGATCTTCCACGTCGGCCACGAGGAGCAGCGTCTCGAGGAGGGTGTCCACGCCGTCGCCGTTGAGGGCCGACACCGGGATCATCTCCACGTCGCCGCCCCAGTCCTGCGGGATGAGGCCGAGCTCGGACAGCTGCTGCTTCACGCGGTCGGGCTGCGCTTGCTCACGGTCCATCTTGTTGATGGCCACCACGATCGGGACATCCGCGGCCTTGGCGTGGTTGAGGGCCTCGACCGTCTGGGGCATCACACCGTCGTCGGCCGCCACGACCAGCACGACGATGTCGGTGGCCTCGGCTCCACGGGCGCGCATGGCGGTGAACGCCTCATGCCCCGGGGTGTCGATGAAGGTGATGAGGCGGTCGTTCTTGACGGCCTGGTAGGCGCCGATCGCCTGCGTGATGCCGCCGGCCTCGCCGGCCACGACGTTGGCGTCGCGGATCTTGTCGAGCAGCTTCGTCTTGCCGTGGTCGACGTGGCCCATGATCGTGATGATCGGAGGCCGGGCGATGGCGTCGGCGTCGTCGTCCTGCAGCAGGTCAGAGGTGCCGAGGAGCTCCTGGAGAGCGACTTCCTGCTCCTCGCCGGGGTTGACGAGGCGGATGGTGGCGCTGATCGACTCGGCGAAAAGCTCGATCTGCTCGTCGCTCAACGATTGCGTGGCCGTGACCATCTCCCCCATCTGCATGAGGAAGCGCACCACGTCGGCGGCGGTGCGGTTGAGCCTGGCGCCGAGCTCCTGCGGGGTGGAGGAGCGCTCCAGCACCACGTCGCCCTCCGGAACGGGAGCGTCCGTGGGCGTGTAGGTGGGGAGGTCCATCGGCTGGAGCTCTTCACGGCTACGACGACGCCGGCCACCCCTGCGACGGGGCGGGCGCTGCTGCGGGCCGCGGCCACCACCGGGACGACCACCGGGGCCACCACCAGGGCCGCCGGGACCGCCAGGACCACCGGGGCCGCCACCTGGACGGTTGCCGAAGCCACCGGGGCCGGGGCCGCGGCCGCCTACGGGCGTGCCCGTGGGCGGGCCTCCGACGCGACGGCCGGGAGGCGAGGCGGCGCGACCGGACGGGCCACGCGGCGCCACCGCACCTCGGCCGCCCATGCCGGGGGGCGGTGGGATCGGCTTGCCGGTGACGCCGCGCAGAGGCGGAGCCGGGGCTTCGGGGGTGGCTTCGGCGTCCGGAGCAGTGGTCGGGGCCGGAGCCTCAGCGGGTGCCGCTGACGCAGCCAGCGCCTCGGGTCCAGGGGTCGGCTCGATTGGTGTGGGAGTCGGCGCCTCGACGGGCGCGGCCACCATGGCAGGTGCCTCGGGGGACTCGACCCGAGGCGGCTCCTGGTGCGTCGGGGCGGGAGTCGGTGCTGGACTCGGTGCTGGCGCGACAACAGCCGGGGGGGCCGGGGCGGGGCTGGGGGCAAGAGCCGCGGCTGCGGGGCGGGGCGGTTCTTCCTCGATGCGACGGGGCGGCATCGGCCGTTCGCTGCCGCTCGAGGTGACGAGCCGAGCGGGCGGCCTCGCCGGAGCCGGACGAGGCGCAGGCGCCTCGGCGACAGGAGCACGAGCGGGTGACGGTGCAGGCGCCGGGGCCGGCTGGGCAGCCTCGGCGGGTGCCGGAGCCTCGTCAGGAGGGGCGGCCTTCTTGGTGGCCTTGACCGGCTTGCCCGGCTCTTCGGGCTGAACGTCACGGACCAAACCCTCACGCTCGGCCTTGCGGCGGACGCGGTCGGCCTGGGCATCCTCGATGCTGGAGGAGTGGGTCTTGACGCCGATCCCCAGCGTTCCGCAGAGGTCGAGCGTCTCCTTGTTCGTCATCCCGAGCTCCTTGGCGAGCTCGTGCACGCGCTTCTTCGCTGCCAAGTTCCTGGTTCAGTCCTTCAAGGTCGGTCTACGAGGGCGCGATGCGGCGAGTGTGGCCGCACCACGGTCGTCCATCTTCGCACGAACCCGAGGGCCGGCACGATTCGAACGGGTGGCTGTCCTGGCGGTCAACCGGGGCCAACCTGACCGAGGGTCAGGACCGCCTCAGGTGACACAGGCGCTCGCAACGCCCGGGAGAGGGCATTGCGCTGTGCTGCTCGCTGCACGCAGTCGAGGGACCCGGCACAGAGCCAAGCTCCTCGGCCGGGAAGTGTACGGCCCACCTGGAGCGAACCATCCGGCGAGCGGACAACCCGCACAAGCTCGCGTTGGTCAGCCTGGCGCCGGCACCCCACACAGGTGCGCCGGGGCGACGTCGCGACTACGACTCCTCGGTGGGGGCCTCGACCTCGGCTGCATTGGCAGGCTCGGCCTCCTCGGCGGCGGGCTCGTCTCCACCATGGGCCCACTGCTGGGCGGACAGGGCCGGACCCCCTTCGGCCGGGACCCACACCTGCTCGCCGCTCTCGGGGTCGACCACCCACTCGCCCTGGGCCCACTCCTCGCCGGCGTAGGCCTCCTCATCCGCCATCTGCGTCTCGCTCTTTATGTCGACGCGCCAGCCGGTGAGGCGCGCGGCCAGCCGGGCGTTCTGGCCCTCCTTACCGATGGCGAGGGAGAGCTGGAAGTCGGGGACGATGACGGTGGCGGTGCCGGTCTCGACGTCGATCCGGACCTCCTTCACCTTGGCCGGCGAGAGCGCCTTCATGACGAAGTCGTAGGGATCGTCGGAGAACGGCACGATGTCGATCTTCTCGCCGTTCAGCTCATTGACGACCTGGCGAACACGAGCGCCGCGAGCGCCCACGCAGGCACCGACCGGGTCGACGTTGGAGTCGTTCGACCAGACGGCGATCTTGGTGCGGTGGCCGGGCTCGCGAGCGCAGGCCCGCATCTCGACGACGCCGTCGGCGATCTCCGGCACCTCGAGCTTGAACAGCTCCAGGATGAGCCCCGGGTGGGTGCGGGACACGACGATCTGCGGTCCCTTGGCGGTGCGCCGCACCTCGACGATGTAGGCCTTGAGGCGGGTGTTGGGGGCCGGGCGCTCGTAGGGCACCTGTTCGGCCTGGGGCAGCAGGGCCTCCACCCGACCCAGGTCGAGGAGTGTGTAGCGACTGTCGGTCTGCTGGATGATGCCAGTGACGATGTCGCCCTCGCGGCCGGCGTACTCCTCGTACTTGAGCTCGCGCTCGGCCTCGCGGATGCGCTGGGTCATCACCTGACGGGCCGTCGTGGCGGCGATGCGACCGAAGTCGTCCGGGGTGACGTCGAGCTCGGGGCCGTAGGGCTCACCGTCCTCGTCGATCTCCTGGGCGAAGACGCGGATGTCGAAGCTGTCGGGGTCGATGGTGACCCAGGCGTACTCGTTGGCGCCGGGCATGCGCTTGTAGGCCGACTCGAGGGCGTCGGCCAGGGCACCGAGGAGGGTCTCGACCGAGATGCCCTTGTCCACTGCGAGCGCCTGCAGGGCCTCCCCGAAGTCGATGTTGGTCATGCCTGCTGCTTCCTCTCCTGCTTGGCGGCGCCGCCCCACGCAAAGGTGGTGCGGGCTCGCTCGATGTCGTCGTAGCGCAGTGTGCGCTCGGTGCCGTCCGTGCCCTGAACGGTGACCGACCCGTCGTCAGCGGCGGTGATGGCGCCCTCGATGCGCCGCTCCCCCTCCACGCCGGGCTTGGTCTTGACCTTCACCGTCATGTGGGCCCGGGCGGCGACGATGAAGTGCTCCGGGGTGCGTAGCGGGCGCTCGAGGCCGGGGGTGCCCACCTCGAGGGTGTAGGCGGCGTCGATCGGATCGTGCTCGTCGAGGGCGCGTGAGATGGCACGAGCCAGCCGGCTGATGGCACCGATGTCGACTCCGCCGGGAGCGTCCACCGAGATCTGGAGGACCCCACCAGCCAACTCGAGGTCGTAGAGCTCCAGCTCCGCGGCAGCCACGAGGGGCGCGACGATCTCCCGCACACGGTCGGCGGCTGTCATCGCAGTCCCTCACCTCCTCCTGACATAGCAACGGCGCGGGCCGAAGCCCACGCCGTTCCAACAACGAACGATCCAAAATGCCGGGGAAGACTACCAGCCCGCCGGGTTCTAGTACGAGCGGGCGACGTAGGCGATGAGGTCGGGATCGTCTTCGCGGTTGGGGAGGCCGCCGTCGGCGGTCTGGAGGCAGCGGACGGACATGGCGTCACGCCCGAGGATCGCCTCACCGCCGTTCTTGAGGCGGTCCCAGGCGATCTTGGCGAAACCCACCTTGCCGGCCTCCACGGCGGCCTCGACAGAGTCGACGTCCGCCGTGCGCTCGTCGCGCCGCTGCGTGGCGCCCGCCAGCAGCTCCGCCTGCATGCGGGTGAGCAGGGCCGGCACCTGGGCGGCCACCTCGGCCACCGGCACCTGCAGCTTGTCAGCGGTGTCACGCCGCACGATCGTGACGTGGCCCTCAGCCAGGTCCCGGGGGCCAACCTCCACCCGCACGGGCACCCCCTTGAGCTCCCAGTCGGTGGCGCGACGACCGAAGCTGGTGGCCACCTGGGCGTCGAGGCGAACCCTGACGCCGGCTGCTTTCAGCTCCGCCACGAGGGCGTCGGCCGCTTCGCCGGCGCCGTCTTCATCTCGCACCAACAGCACCACGGCCTGGATCGGCGCCAGGACGGGTGGGACCACGAGGCCGGCGTCGTCGCCGTGGGCCATGATCAGCCCGCCCACCATCCGGGTGGACACGCCCCACGATGTCGTCCAGCACAGCTGCGTCTCGCCGTTGGCATCGAGATGGGTGATGTCGAAGACCTTGGCGAAGTTCTGGCCGAGGTCGTGGCTGGTGCCCATCTGCAGCGCCTTGCCGTCGCTCATCATCGCCTCGCAGGTGAGGGTGTTGATCGCCCCCGGGAAGCGCTCAGCGGCCGTCTTGCGACCGGGCAGCACCGGCATGGCGAGGACGTTCACCATGAAGTCGGTGTACACGTCGTGCAGGATGCGGGCCGTATAGACGGCGCTGTCGGCGGCGGTGGCGTGAGCGGTGTGGCCCTCCTGCCAGAGGAACTCAGTGGTGCGCAGGAAGAGCCGGGGCCGCAGCTCCCAGCGCACGACGTTGTTCCAGAGGTTCAGCAGCAGCGGCAGGTCCCGGTAGCTCTGAATCCACTTGCCCATGTACTCGCCGATGACCGTCTCGCTGGTGGGGCGAACCACGAGCGGCTCCTCGAGCTCCTTGCCTCCGGCATGGGTGACGACGGCCAGCTCGGGCGCGAACCCCTCCACGTGATCGGCTTCGCGCGTGAGGTAGCTCTGGGGGATCAGCAGCGGGAAGGCGCAGTTCTCGGCCCCCGCCTCCTTGATGCGACGGTCGACCTCCTCCTGCATGCGCTCCCAGATGGCGTAGCCGTAGGGGCGGATCACCATCGTCCCCCGTGCCGGGCCGTTGTCGGCCAGCTCCGCCTTGGCGACGACATCCTGGTACCAGCGCGGGAAGTCGTCCGACTGAGGGGTGAGGATCGGGGCCTTGGCCATCGGGCGATGGTACGCGCCGACCTCGCTAGGACTCGACCCGCTTGTGGATCAGCTCGACCCGCTGTTCGCTGGCGTTGGCGTCGTCGCCTTTCTCGGCCAGCAGGGCGGCGCGATCCTTCTCGGCCTCCCGCTCGGC
>Ga0136633_1001793_pt1 | contig 15393 bp, 8 predicted proteins | sample AntDrymeUQ832206_2_FD_105494 | JGI IMG/M metagenome (GOLD analysis project Ga0136633, IMG submission 105494) | Polar desert sand microbial communities from Dry Valleys, Antarctica - metaG UQ83 (22.06) | ecosystem: Environmental > Terrestrial > Soil > Desert | place: Antarctica: Dry Valley...
ACGGTCGGCCTCGCGCTGCACCTCGGCAACGGCGCCGTGCTCGGCGCCCTCTACACGACGCTTGCGCCGAGCATGCCGGTCCCGTCATGGTCGCGCGGCCCGATCGTCGCGCTCGTCGAGCACCTCGCGACGTGGCCGCTGACGGTCCTCACCGATCGCGTCCACCCCGCCCGCGACGACCTCCCCAAGCTCGCCGGCAGCCTCCCCGCCTTCGCGCAGGCGACCTGGCGCCACCTGCTGTTCGGCGTCGTCCTCGGTGAGCTCGAACGCCGCCTGAACCCTCCGCAGGACCCCGAGCTGCCGCCGTACGAGCACGTCTTGTCCAGCAACGGACACGGCAAGCTCGAGCACGTCAGCACGTGACCGTCACATGTTCGTGCGGTGAATCCGTATGAGCGTGTCATCGAAAGCGCTGACGGTCCCGACTCCAGAGCCCGCCTTCGGACTCGAACCGAAAACCTCTTCATTACAAGTGAAGTGCTCTACCAATTGAGCTAGGCGGGCACGGCGGCGCGAAGTGGCCAGGACGGCAGGCTAGCGCGGGGCGCCCGGATGCGGCCGCGCAGAATGACCGGTCCTGGCAGCTTTGGGGCGCATGAGGCACCAAAGGTGCCACGACCGTCCGCCGGGGCGTCGCGGCCCTTGCGACGCGGGCTTCTGGCACCCTTGGTGGCACCACGACGAAAAGGACGGGACGGTTGGGGGGCCACACGGAGGATCGCTCGGCCAGCGCAGCGGGGATCGGGAACCTACTCGGGGGAGATGGCTTTCGCGGCATCGGGATGTCGCTCGTCTTCGTCGCGCACGTCTTCGCGAACGCCGACCCGGCGCCGAACCTCGCAAGCTACGGCTGGGCCAAGCAGCCGATCGCGCGCATCGACCTCGCCCTGGCGACGTTCTTCGTGCTGTCGGGCTATCTCATCGCGCGGCCGTTTCTGCGCTCGTTCGTGCTCGGCACCAAGCGCCCTTCGGTGCGGCGTTTCGTGCGCAATCGCGTGCTGCGGATCGTGCCGATCTTCTACCTCATCGCGGCGCTCGTGCTGCTGCGCTTCGGCCTCGACGGGGCGATCGGCCCGACGCCGGACAACCCCTCCGGCACCGCGCCGGCGTCGACGTGGTGGCAGGTGCTGTCGATCTTCACCTTCACGCAGAGCTATACCGGCGGCTCGGCGACGCTGCCGATCGGTCAGGCGTGGTCGCTCGACGTCGAGGCGGCGTTCTACGTCTCGATCCCGATCGCGGCAGCGATCGCCTACCGGCTCGGCAAGCCGCTGAAGACCGAACGCTCGCGCGGTATCGCCGCGCTCGGCTTCATCGCCTTTCTCGCGCTGTTCTGCATCTATCTACGTCAGGGAGCGGGCAACAACTTCGGGCTGCTCACGAGCCCGCCGCTGATCGTCTTCGTGTTCCTGCCGGGCGTCGCGCTGGCGGTCATCGAGCCCTTCGCGGTGCCATATTTCCGCGGTCACCCGCGCCGGGCGCGGCTGTTCGCGTGGGGAGCGGTCGCCGTCGCGGTGGTCGCCTGCCTGCTGTACATGAAGTGGGACTACGAGGCCGGCACGACGCAGATCCACCACGCCCTCGGCCGCCGCTCGGTGCTGCTGGCGCTGTTCGGCATGGCGCTGATCGCCGCGATGATGGCGGTGCAGCTCGGCACCGACCGGGCGCCGCGGTGGCTGAACAACCGCGTGACGAACTGGATCGGCGAGCGCTCCTACGCCTTCTACATCGTTCACGTGTGGGTCCTGTTCGAGATCATCCACGTCGTCGGCGCCGGCACGGAGCCGGTCCTGCTCGGGGCGATCCTGTTCGTCGTCGGCTACCCGCTCTCGGTGGCGATCGCGGGGCTGTCGTGGAGGTACGTCGAGAAGCCGTGCCTCGAGCGCCGGCTGCCGTGGGCGCCCGGCCTGCGTCCCGAGAAGAACAGGCCCCACGAGGTCGCAGCCAAGCCGCCTGAGCCCCAGCGCGAGCAGCCGGCGACGACAAAGGCGTGAGCCCGCGCCCGGTCAGACCGGTCGTGCGTTCGTGTCAGAATCGACCGGGCGTCGTGCACGGCATCCAACACAGCAGCCGGTCGCGTCCGCAGATGCCCACGCGACCGGGCGACGCATCAGCCGCCCCCACTCGACTGCGCGTCGCGGACGCCGGCGGCATGTTCGACGCGCTGCTGCCGCCGGCCGTCGCGACGGTCGCGACAGAGGCCGATCTGAAGACCGAGCTGTTCGCCGCGGAGCTGCGAGCGCTGGGCCACGCTGTGGACGTGCGCTGCCGCGAGTTCACGACCGGACGCGCGTGCGCGCGCCGCGCCCTCGCGCGCCTCGGCCTGCCCGCCCTGCCGATCGCCGCCGGCGCGCGCGGCGAGCCGCTGTGGCCCGCGGGGATCGTCGGCAGCATCACCCACTGCGCCGGGCTGCGCGCCTGCGCCGTCGCGCGGGCACGCGACTTCCGCGCCGTCGGGATCGACGCGGAGCCGCACGCGGCGCTGCCCGCCGGCGTGCTGGCGGTGATCGCGTCGCCGGCCGAACGGCGGGCGCTGGCCGAGCACGAGCCCGCGATCCACTTCGACCGCGTGCTCTTCAGCGTCAAGGAGGCGCTGTTCAAGGCGTGTTATCCGCTGACCGGCCGCCTTCTAGGCTTCGAGGACGTCGACGTGCGAATCAGCTCGCGCGACGGGACCTTTCGCGCCGAACTGCCCGGTGACGGCGCGGGGCCGGCAGACCTCAGCGGGCGCTGGATCGTGCGGCGCGGGCTCGTGGCGACGGCCGTCGTGGTGACGACGTGACGCGCGCCGAGCCGATCGCGATCGTCGGGCTGTCGTGTCGCCTGCCGCAGGCACCCGACCGCGCGGCGCTGTGGCGCCTGCTGCGCGACGAGGTCGACGCGATCACCGCCTTCCCCGCCGGCCGGCTCGCGGGCTGGGACGGAGATCCGGCGGCGCTCGCACCGGGCGGCTTCATCGACCGCCCGGACATGTTCGACGCCGAGCTCTTCGGCGTGTCGCCGCGCGAGGCAGCCGCGATGGATCCGCAGCAGCGCCTCGCGCTCGAGCTCGCGTGGGAGGGCTTCGAGGACGCCTGCCTGGACCCGGGGCGCTGGCGCGACCGGCCGGCCGGCGTCTTCATCGGGATGATGTACGGCGACTACGCCGACGTCCTCACTGCCGCGGGCGAGGAGGGCGGGCGTCACACGCTGACCGGCCTCGTCCGCGGCGTCGCGGCGAACCGCATCTCGCACTTCTTCGGCCTGCAGGGTCCGAGCCTGGTCGTCGACAGCGGGCAGTCGTCGTCGCTCGTGGCGACGCACCTGGCCTGCGAGAGCCTGCGCAGCGGCGAGTCCGAGCTCGCGCTCGCCGGCGGCGTGAACCTCATCCTGTCGCCGTTGTCCAGCCTGCGCGCGCGGGCGATCGGGGCGCTGTCGCCCGACGGTCGGGCATACGTCTTCGACGCGCGCGCGAACGGGTTCGTGCGCGGCGAGGGCGGCGCGATAGCCGTCCTGCGGCGGCTGTCGGACGCGGTCGCCGACGGCGACCGGATCCACGCCGTCATCGCGGGCAGCGCCGTCAACAGCGGCACCGGCGCCGCGGGCATCACGGCGCCCAGCGCCGCCGCGCAGCAGCAGGTCATGCGGGCCGCGCTCGCGCGCGCCGGCCTGGAGCCGGCCACGGTCGGCTACGTCGAGCTGCACGGCACGGGGACACAGGCCGGCGACCCGGTCGAGGCCGCCGCGCTCGGCGCCGTCTACGGCGCCGGCCGGGCGGCCGGGGAGCGGCTGGCCGTGGGCTCGGTCAAGACGAACATCGGCCACCTCGAGGGCGCGGCCGGCAGCGCCGGATTGCTGAAGGCGGCGCTGTGCGTGCAGCGCCGTGAGCTCGTGGCGAGCCTGAACTTCGAGCGGCCCAACCCCCAGATCGCGCTCGACGAGCTCGGCCTGCGGGTCGTGCAGCGTCGTGAGCCGTGGCCGGACGGCGCGGGTGGCTCAGCCGGTGTCTCCTCGTTCGGCGTCGGCGGGACGAACTGCCACCTGCTGCTGTCCGCGGCGCCCGTCCCCGCGCGCGCGCCGGGGCGCGGGAGGCGCGGCGCCGGCGCGGCGGCCCCACCCCAACGAGCCGGCGACGCGGCGGCTCCGGATCGCGCCGGCGCCACGCCCCCACCCGCCGGCGTCGTGCCTTGGGTGCTGTCCGCGCACGGCGAAGCGGCGCTGCGGGCGCAGGCTCAGCGCCTGCACGAGCACGTCATGGCGCATCCCGCGCTTGAGCCTGCCGACGTCGGCTGGACGCTGGCGACGGGCCGCGCCCACCTCGCGCGGCGCGCGGTCGTGGTCGGCGCCGATCGTGCGACGCTGCTCGCGCGGACCGCCGCCGTCGCGGCGGGCGAGCCCGCCGACGGGGTCGCGCTGGGCGCGCCGCGAGTGCCGGGCGAGATCGCGTTCGTGTTCCCCGGGCAGGGCTCGCAGTGGCCTCTCATGGCGATTGAGCTGTGGGAACGAGCACCGGCCTTCGCGCGCTCGATCGAGGCGTGCGCGGAGGCGCTCGCGCCGTTCGTCGACTGGTCGCTCGAGGACGTGCTGCGCGACGTGCCCGGCGCGCCGCCGCTGGAGCAGGTCGACGTCGTGCAGCCGGTGATGTTCGCGATGGCGGTGTCGCTCGCGGCGCTGTGGCGCTCCTACGGCGTGCAGCCGGCGTTCGTCGTCGGCCATTCGCAGGGCGAGGTCGCGGCGGCCCACGTCGCCGGCGCGCTGTCGCTGCAGGATGCGGCGCGCGTGGCCGCGCTGCGCGGGCGCACGGCGATGGCGCTCGCCGGCCGCGGCGGGATGCTGTCGGTGCTGCTGCACGCCGACGCGGTCCGCGAGCGGATCGCACGCTTCGGGGAGCGCCTGACGATCGGGGTCTTCAACGGCCCCGGATCGGTTGCGGTGTCCGGCGAACTCGAGCCTCTGGGCGAGCTGCTGGCCGAGCTCGAGGCCGACGGCGTCAGAGCGCGGCGAATCGTGGGCGCCTACGCGTCGCACTCCCCGCAGGCCGAGCTGATCCGCGAGCGGCTGCTCGAGGAGCTCGCGCCGATCGTGGCGCGCACGGGCGAGATCGCGTTCTGCTCGGCGGTCACGGGTGACGTGATCGACGGCACCGGGCTGGGCGCCGACTACTGGTTCTCCAACCTGCGCCAGCCGGTCAGCTTCGAGCAGGCCACGCGCGCGCTCGTCGCGCGCGGGACGACGGCGTTTCTCGAGATGAGCCCGCATCCCGTGCTGACGGTCGCGGTCGAGAGCACGATCTCGTCGATCCCGGACGCGCCCGGCGAGATCGCGGTCGTCAGCTCGCTGCGCCGCGACGAGGGCGGCCTGCAGCGCTTCGCCACCTCCGTCGGCGAGGCTCACGCGCGCGGCGTGGCGGTCGACTGGGCCGCGAGCTTCGACGGCGACGCGCGCCGGCGGGTGGACCTGCCGACCTACGCCTTCCAGCGTCGGCGCCACTGGGTCGGCGAGGAGCCCACCGAGGCCGCGCCCGCGCTCGCCGCCGGCGGCCCGTCCGACGACATGGACGCCGCCGCGCTGCTTGAACTCGTGCTGGCGCAGGCGGCCTCCGTGCTCGGCCACGGCGCGCCGGACGCGATCTCGCCGCGGCGCGCGTTTCGCGAGCTCGGCTTCGACTCGCTCGCCGGTGTCGAGCTGCGAAACCGCCTCGCGCAGGTCACCGGGTTGCGGCTGCCGGCGACGCTCGTCTTCGACCACCCGACGCCGACCGCCGTCGCGCAGCTGCTCGGCACGCTGCTGGAAGGCGGCGAGCAGGGCTCGCGCGCGATCGTGCGCGCGCGCGTGAACGATGACGAGCCGATCGCGATCGTCGGGATCGGCTGCCGCTACCCCGGCGGGGTGCGCTCGGCGCAGGACCTGTGGGAGCTCGTCGCGGCGGGCACGGACGCGATCGGCCCCTTTCCACAGGACCGCGGCTGGGATCTCGACGCGATCTACGATCCGGATCCCGACCACGTCGGCACGAGCTACACGCGCGCGGGCGGCTTTCTGCAGTCGGCCGGCGACTTCGATGCCGCGTTCTTTCAGATCAGCCCGGCCGAGGCGCTGGCGATGGATCCGCAGCAGCGCATCCTGCTCGAGACCGCCTGGGAGACGCTCGAGGACGCCGGCATCGACCCCAGCTCGCTGCACGGGTCGCCGACGGGCGTCTTCGCCGGCGTCAGCTCGCAGGACTACGGCACGATCGCGCCGGGTGACGCGGGCGAGCTCGAGGGCCTGCGCCTGACGGGCACGCTGACGAGCGTCGTGTCGGGCCGGTTGGCGTACGCGCTCGGGCTGCAGGGGCCCGCCCTGACGGTCGACACCGCCTGCTCGTCCTCGCTGGTGGCGCTGCACCTCGCCTGCCAGTCGCTGCGCGACGGCGAATGCTCGCTCGCGCTCGCGGGCGGCGTGACGGTGCTGGGGACGCCCGGAGTGTTCGTCGAGTTCAGCCGCCAGCGCGGCCTCGCGGCGGACGGGCGCTGCAAGGCGTTCGCGGCCGGCGCGGACGGGACCGGCTGGGGCGAGGGCGCCGGCCTGCTGCTCGTCGAGCGCCTGTCCGACGCGCGGCGCCACGGGCGTCGCGTGCTCGGGCTCGTACGCGGCACGGCGATCAACCAGGACGGGGCGAGCAACGGCCTCAGCGCCCCCAACGCGGCGTCGCAGGAGCAGGTCATCCGCCAAGCGCTGGCCAACGCCGGCGTCGCGCCGGGCGAGGTCGACGCCGTCGAGGCGCACGGCACCGGGACGATGCTCGGCGACCCGATCGAGGCCGGTGCGCTGATCGCGACGTACGGACGCGAGCGCGAGGGCACGCCACCGCTGCGACTGGGTTCCGTGAAGTCGAATCTCGGCCACACGCAGGCGGCCGCCGGCGTCGCCGGCGTCATCAAGATGATCATGGCGATGCGCGCCGGCGTCCTGCCGGCGACGTTGCACGTCGACGCGCCGTCGCCGCACGTCGACTGGTCCGCCGGCACGGTCGAGCTCGCGACGAGTGCCGTCGAGTGGCCGCGCGGGCAGCGCCCGCGGCGCGCCGGGGTCTCGTCGTTCGGCATCAGCGGCACGAACGCGCACGTCGTGCTCGAGGAGGGTCCCGCCGAGGCGCCGCGCTACGCCGACCCGGCGCAGGACCCGCGGGCGGTCCCCTGGATCCTGTCGGCGAAGAGCGACGCGGCGCTGCGCGCCCAGGCGCAGCGGCTGCGCGCGCACATGGCCGAGCACCCGCAGATCGCGCCGATCGACTGCGCGTGGTCGCTTGTCAACGACCGCGCGCGGCTCGAGCATCGCGCGGTGCTCGCCGGCGAGCACCGCGACGAGCTGCTCGCCGGCCTTGACGCCGTCGCCCGCGGCGCGCCGGCCGATCGCGTCGTCGTCGGCAGGGCGCGCGCACCCGGACGGGTCGCGTTCGTCTTCCCGGGCCAGGGCTCGCAGTGGGCCGGCATGGCGCTTGACCTGTGGGCGTCCGCACCGGCGTTCGCGCAGCGCATGGAGGACTGCGCTGCCGCACTCGAGCCGTTCGTCGGCTGGTGCCTCCAGGACGTCCTGCGCGGCGCGCCGGGCGCTCCCGCGCTCGAGCGGATGGACGTCGTGCAGCCCGCGCTGTTCGCAGTGATGGTGTCGCTCGCCGGGCTGTGGCGCTCTTACGGCGTCGAGCCGTCCGTCGTCGTCGGCCACTCGCAGGGCGAGATCGCCGCCGCCCACGTCGCGGGCGCGCTGTCGCTGCACGACGCCGCGCGTGTCACGGCGCTGCGCAGCCGGGCGCTCGTCGAGATCGCCGGCGCCGGCGGGATGATGTCGGTGGCGCTCGGGGCCGAAGACGTCTGCGAGCGGATCGCCGCATGGGACGGCCGCCTATCGCTCGCGTCCTACAACGGGCCGCGCTCGAGCGTCGTGTCCGGCGATCCCGGGGCTCTGGACGAACTGCTCGCCGCGTGCGAGGCCGACGGCGTGCGCGCCTCGCGGATCGCCGTCGACTACGCCTCGCACTCCTCACACGTGGACGCGATCCGCGAGCGCCTGCTCGACGATCTCGCCCCGATCCGGCCGGTCGCGGGCACGATCGCGATCCTCTCGACGACGACCGGGACGCTGATCGACGGTGCCGAGATGGGCGCCGAGCACTGGTATCGCAACCTGCGCGAGCCCGTGCGCTTCGCGCAGGCGACCCGCGCGCTGCTGCACGACGGCGTGACGGCGTTCGTCGAGACCAGCCCGCATCCCGTGCTCTCATGGGCGCTGCGCGAGACGATCGACGACGGCGCCGCCGATCCCGACGCGATCGCGATCGTCGGCTCCCTGCGCCGCCAGGAGGGAACGCTCTCGCGCTTTTTGACGTCGCTCGGCGAGGCGTACGTGCACGGCGTCGCCGTCGACTGGCAGGTGGCGTTCGCGGGCCGGCTCGCGCGGCGCGTCGCGCTGCCGACGTATGCGTTTCAGCGCAAGCGCTTCTGGCTCGAGCGACGGGCGCCCGGCACGGGCGACGTCTCCGCGGCGGGTCTTCAGTCCGCGCGCCATCCGCTGCTGGGCGGCGCCCTCGCGCTCGCCGGCGAGGACGCCTGGCTGCTCACCGGGCGGCTCTCGCGCACGACGCATCCGTGGCTCGCCGATCACGTCGTGCGCGGCGAGACGCTGCTGGCGGGTCCCGCGTTCACCGAGCTCGCGCTGCGCGCCGGTGCCGAGGCCGGCTGCGACACGATCGAGGACCTGACGCTCACAGCGCCGCTGATCCTGGGCAACGTCGCGCTGCAGGTCAAGGTCGGCCCGCCGGACGAGCGCGGACGGCGCCCCATCGACGTGCACGCTCGCCCGGATGACGGCGACTGGGTGCGCCACGCCAGCGGGACGCTCAGCCCCGCCGCGCCCGCACCGCACGTGCGGCTGGAGGATTGGCCGCCGACCGGCGCCGAGGCGCTCGACGTCGACGATCTCTACGACGCCCTCGCCGGCCAGGGCTTCACGCCCGGTCCGGCGTTCGCGATCGTACGGGCCGCGTGGCGGCGTGGCGGCGAGCTGTTCGCCGAGGTCGCGCTCGGCGAGCCAGAGGCGGCCGACGCCGCGCGCTTCGCGGTGCACCCGGCCCTGCTGGAGGCGGCGCTGCAGACCGTCGTCGCGCGACAGGCGGGGGCGCAGCCGCGGCTCGCGTTCGAATGGACGGGCGTGCACGTGCAGCGACCGGGCGCGAGCGCCCTGCGCGTGCGGATCGCACCCACGGGCGGCGACGCCCTGCGCATCACCGCGACCGACGAGCGCGGCCGGCCGGCCGTCTCGGTGGATGGGCTCGTGACGCGGCCGATCGCGGCCGCAGTAGCGCGAGACGAGCTCTACGTCGTCCGCTGGATCGCTGCGCCCGTCGGAGTCTCCGAGGCGCCGGCGCCGCGTGTGATCACCCTCGGCGACGTCAAGCTGCCGGGCGCCAGTCGCTTCGACGACCTCGCGGCGCTGCGTGGCGCGCTCGCCGCGGGTGCCCCCGCGGACGACACGGTGGTCGTGGCGGCGCCGTCCGACGTGCGGGCCGCGCTCGCGCTGCTGCAGGGGTGGCTGAGCGACGAACGGCTGCGCGACGTGCGCCTCGTCGTCCTCACGCACGGCGCGCTGTCGGTGGCGGGCGAAGCACCCGAGCCCGGCCTCGCGGCGATCGTCGGACTCGTGCGCAGCGCACGCTCCGAGCAGCCGGGCCGCTTCGTCAGCATCGACGTGGCCACCGGCGGCGGCGGGGATCTTGCGGCGGCCCTCGCCACCGGCGAGCCGGAAGTCGCGCTGCGCGATGGCGCGATCCTCGTGCCGCGGCTGACGGGCATCGATACCGTCGCGCCGACGACCGCGCGGCGCGAGCTTGATCGCGGCGGGACCGTTCTCGTCACCGGGGGCACGGGCGGGCTCGGGGCCGTCGTCGCAGAGCATCTCGCGCGCGAGCACGGCGTGCGCCACCTGCTGCTCGTCAGCCGCCGCGGACCCGCGGCCCCCGGCGCCGGCGAGCTGCGGGCACGCCTGGAGGTGCTCGGCTGCTCGACGACGCTGGCAGCCTGCGACGTGAGCGACCGATCAGCGCTGGCCGACCTGCTGGCGGCGATCGACCCGCAGCGTCCGCTCACCGCCGTCGTGCACATGGCCGGAACGTTCGCCAACGGCTTGGTCGAGTCGCTCGACGAGGAGGCGCTCGAGGTCGTCATGCGGCCCAAGTCCGACGCAGCCCGCTGGCTGGACGAGCTGACCGCGGGCCTCGATCTCGCGGCGTTCGTCCTCTTCTCGTCCGTGGCCGCGACGTTCGGCCACCCGGGCCAGGGCAACTACGCTGCCGCCAACGCCCAGCTCGACGCGCTGGCGCAGCGCCGCCAGGCGCTCGGGCTGCCGGCGACATCGATCGCGTGGGGCATCTGGGAGCAGGCCGGGGGGATGGTCGGCAGGCTGAGCCGGCTGGACGTCGAGCAGGCCGAGGAGGGCACGGGCCAGCGCGCGCTCGCGACCGCGCAGGCGCTCGAGCTGCTCGACGCAGCCCTCGAGCGGGTCGAGCCGTCGCTCGTCGCGGCGTCGCTGGACCTCGGCGCGCTGCGCGCGCAGGCGCGGGCCGGCCTGCTGCCCGCGCTGCTGTCGGAGCTCGTGCCGGCGGCCCCGCGCCGCGCCGCCCGACCGGGCGGGTCCCGCGGGTCGCTCACCGTCGCGCTCGCGGCAGCAGCGCCCGGTGACCGCGACGAGCTCGTCCTGGAGCTCGTGCGCGCGCAGGCCGCGGCCGCGCTCGGCCATGTGTCCGTCGACGAGGTCGGTCCCGAGCGGCCCTTCAAGGAGCTCGGCTTCGACTCCCTTGGAGCGGTGATGCTGCGCAATCGCCTGGCTCAGGTCACCGGCCTGCGGCTGCCGTCGACGCTCGTCTTCGACCAACCGACGCCGCGCGCGATGGCGACCTTCCTGCGCCTGCGCGCCGAGGATGCCGAGCAGGAGGAGCAGACCGAAGCGTCGGCGCCGAGCACCAACGGCCGCGCGGCGCAGCCATCGTCGGCGCCGCGGTCTCCGGCTCCCCCGCGGCAGACCGCCGCCGCTGGTCGGCGCTACGGTGGCCCCGTGCTCAGCTCACTCGCCGGCGCCGTTCGCACCGCGCGCTTCGGCGCCTGGGTCCTGCACACGCGCGCGCGCCTCGCGCGCCTGGGCTGCCGGCTCGTCGTCGAAACCGACGGCACCCCGCGCTTCGACGACCTCCCGCACGTGGCGATCGACTCGATCGGCGACGGCCGAGGATCGCTCACGCTGCGCATCGGGCGTGACTGCCGCTTCGGCCGCGAGCTGACGCTCGACCTCTGGACGCACACCGACGGGGTCGTGGAGATCGGCGATCGCTGCCATCTGCAGAACCGCATCCGCCTGCAGCCATGGGGCGGCGCTATCCGCCTCGGCGAGCGGGTCCAGGTGCGCGACGGCGCGGAGGTCAAGTCCAAGGGAGAGCTCGTCGTCGGCCGCGAGTCGATTATCGGCCGCAACGTGACGATCCACTGCCACGAGCGCATCGAGCTCGCCGACCGCGTCGGGCTCGCCGAGGGCGTGACGATCATGGACTCCGACCGCACGCACGACGGCAGCGACACGCACGTAGCGCGTCAACCCGTCGTATCGAGCCCCGTGCGAGTCGAGAGCAACGTCTTCGTGGGCACGAACGCGCTGATCCTGCGTGGGTCGCACGTCGGTGCCAACGCGATGATCGCCACCGGCGCGGTCCTCACCGGCGGTGACTACCCGGAGCGACATCTGCTGGCGGGCGTACCGGCGCAACCGCTGCGCCCGCTGGCGCCCGACGAGCCCACACCCGCCTGACGGGCGTCAGCAGCGGCGCCGGCCCGCCGGGCAGGCCGAGTCCGCCGAGCGTCCCGCGCACCTCGCGTGGGTCCTCGCAGCGAGCGAGGCACAGCGCTGCGCCGGCGACCGCGTCGGCGAGCAGCGCCAGCGCCAGCGCCGCCCTGCGCGGCCGATCCCGATGACGCGCCGCGTAGCGGCGCAGCGACGACACCACTCGTCGACGCGCGTCGACGCGGCGCCCGACGGCCGTGAACGCCCACAGGACCCCGCCCAGACCCTCGTCGCGGCGGGCATGGAGCTGCGGCGTCCCGTTGGGGTCGTGCAGCAGCGCGGCGGCCAGCCCGACGTCGGGACGCGCGATGAGATGGTCGCGCAGCGCTGCCGCGCAGGCGGGATCCATGACGCAGTCGGGGTTCAGGATCAGCACGTGCTCGGCGGTCGAGGCGCCGAAGGCGGCGTTCGTGGCGGCGGCGAAGCCGCGGTCGCGTCCCATCTCACCATCGCGTCCCCGTGCCCGCACCTGCGCGGCCGTAGCGTCTCGCGACGCGTTGTCGGCGACGACGACGACGGGGGCTGCGCAGGGCTCGGCGCGACGGCGGCGCGGGCGGCCGGCGGGGCGCGCGGGCGATCTGACCATCTACGCTGTGGCCATGCAAACCCTTGAGATCTCCGACGACCTGGCCTGCAAGCCCGAGGTGCCCCAGCCGAGCGGCGCGCCTCCCACCGAGCTCGTCACCGACGACGTCGTGGTGGGCGAGGGCGCCGCGGCAAAGCCGGGCGATCACGTCCACGTCCACTACGTCGGCGTGTCGTTCTCCAACGGCAAGCAGTTCGACTCCTCGTGGGACCGCGGCAACGCCTTCGACTTCTCGCTCGGCGCCGGCAGCGTCATCCAGGGCTGGGACTTCGGCGTCACCGGCATGCGCGAGGGCGGCCGCCGCACGCTCGTCATCCCACCGTCGATGGGCTATGGCGCGCGCGGCGTCGGCCCGATCGCCCCGAACGAGACGCTCGTCTTCGTCGTCGACCTCGTCAAGGTCGGCTGAGGCGATGAGGACGCGCAACGCCGCCGCGGCGCTGCTCGCATTCGCCGCGCTCGGGCTCGGCGCCTGCGGCGGCGACGCCGAGGACCCGATCGAGCAGTCCGTCCGCGAGCAGGCCAAGCTCGCCGAGCAGAGCGCGACGACACCGGCGGCCACCACGGCCACGACGCCCGCCAAGGCCGGGCCGGCGATCGAGAAGCTCGCGATCTCCGAGGACCTGTCGAAGAAGCCGGACATCGCCAAGCCGTCCGGCGAGGCTCCGGCCGAGCTGTACTCGCGCGACATCGTCGAGGGCAAGGGCACGGCCGCCAAGACGGGCGACAACGTCTCCGTGCAGTACGTCGGAGTGCTGTTCTCCGACGGCGAGCAGTTCGACGCCTCGTGGGATCGCGACGAGCCGTTCGAGTTTCAGCTCGGCAAGATGGCCGTGATCGCCGGCTGGGACGAGGGCGTCGTCGGGATGAAGAAGGGCGGGCGCCGGCTGCTCGTGATCCCGGCGGACAAGGCGTACGGCGCTCAGGGCCAGGGTTCGATCGGTCCAAACGAGACGCTGATGTTCGTGATCGACCTCGAGGAAGTCAGCTGACCTGACGGTGTCTGGGCGGGCGCTGCTGCGACGGCGCCCGCTCTTCAGCCCGGGGAAGGCTTAGACGGGGACCCACACGCCCTGGCGGCGACCGAGCGTCAGCGTCTGCTCGCCGCCCGCGGTCTCGACGCGAAAGACGGCCTGATCGGCGTCGGTTCCGGGCTTGTCGATGACCTGCACGAGCTGCAGCGAGCGCACGTCCGTCGCGCCGTAGCGCTGCTGCGCGGCGTCGCGCGCCGCGGCCTCGACGATCGCCGGGTCCCACCCCTTGTCTGCGGCGTGCGCCTTGGCGAGCTCGCGCTCGGCCTGGCGCAGCTGCTCGAGCAGCGCGCCCTCGCGCGACTGAGTGCGGCGCGACATGGCGATGTAGCCGCCGATCCCGAGCACGAGCACGAGGACCACGAGCACGATCAGGATGATCGTCAGGGCGTTCACGGCGGCCGACTCTATCTCTTGGGCGTCATGGGCTAGTTCAGGACGGCCCGCGCGTTGAGGTGCGTGCCGACTTTGCGCTTGACGCGCTGCAGGGCGTTGTCGACGGTCTTCGCGTCGCAGCCCAGGCGCGTCGCGACCTCTTCGTACGGGCGCCCGTCGAGATACAGCGCCAACACGCGCGACTCGAGCTCCGACAGCGCGGTCGAGAGGCAGCCGACGAGCGACTGCAGCTCCTCCGTGGAGATGACCTGGTTGACCGGGTCATGCACCGTCGAGCCCGGAATCACGTCCTCGAGCGTCGGCTCACCGTCGCCACCGGCGCCGGCGGGCGTTGCGGAGAACGAGATGTACTGGTTCAGCGGCGAGTGCTTGTTGCGCGTCGCCGTCTTGACGGCGGTGATGATCTGGCGCGTGATGCACAGCTCGGCGAAGTTGCGAAACGACGACTCGCGGTCAGAGCGATAGTCGCGGACGGCCTTGTAGAGGCCGACGAGACCCTCCTGGATCAGGTCGTCGGCGTCGCCGCCGGCGAGAAAGTACGACGACGCTTTGAGCCGCACGAAACCGTGGTACCGGCGCACGATGCGGTCATACGCGTTGCGGTCTCCCTGCTTTGCCAGGGCGATGAGGAAGTAGTCATCAACCTGAGCTTGAGGATGAGACTTTAGAGAGAGTCGGGCCACGAGCAGTCCTTTCCCCGGTCCGCAAGGCGGCCGTAGGTTTGCTCAGTGGCGGTCCCCTCCCAGGGCGCCAGCTGCGTGCATCATTTTCCCATGCTGTACCTCAGGTTCACCCTGATGTGCGCGCACCGTACTCGCTGTTATGAAGCCCTGTCAAGCATCTCGCCGCCGCTGCACGATTCCGTACACCAGCACCGCCGCGGCGGCGCTGACGTTCAACGACTCGATCCGGCCGTGCTGCGGGAGGGCGATCAGCCCATCGCATGATTGCGCGACGCGCGGACGGATTCCGCGCTCCTCGCTGCCGAGCACGAGCACGACGCCGCCTTCGTAGTCGGGCTCGTCGTAGAGCGTCGAGCTCGACCCGTCGGCCCCGTAGCACCAGCATCCGGCGGACTTCGCATCGGCGAGGAAGTCGGCGAGGTTGCGGACGCGCGCGATCCGCAGGTGCTCGACCGCACCCGCCGACGCCTTGCCGACCGCCGGCGTGACCGCTGCCGCGCGCCGCTCGCAGAGCACGACGCCGGTCGCGCCCGCGACCTCGGCCGTGCGGCAGATCGCGCCGAGGTTCTGCGGGTCCTGCAGCTCGTCGAGCGCGACGACGAATGGCTTGTCGCCCGCCAGCAGCTCGCCGGCGCCGACGTACGGATAGCCGCCGGCCTCGGCGCAGATGCCCTGATGCTCGGGCGATTCGCAGCGCCGCTGCACCTCGGCCGGCGAGACGACCTGAACGTCGCGCACGCCGCGCAGCCATGGCTCGCGAGCGGCGCCGTCTGTCGCCCACACCGGCCCGACCTGGCGCCGCTTGGCCCGCAGCGCCTCGTGGACCGCGTTGCGGCCGTAGAGGATCACGCGC
>Ga0136633_1001794_pt1 | contig 15392 bp, 14 predicted proteins | sample AntDrymeUQ832206_2_FD_105494 | JGI IMG/M metagenome (GOLD analysis project Ga0136633, IMG submission 105494) | Polar desert sand microbial communities from Dry Valleys, Antarctica - metaG UQ83 (22.06) | ecosystem: Environmental > Terrestrial > Soil > Desert | place: Antarctica: Dry Valley...
GACCCGCACGGCGCGCGCGCGGCCGCGGACCCTCGAGCGCGGTCGTCGGGTCGGGACCGACCTGGCGTTCCTGCTCACCCGCTTCGGCGGCTTCGGCGACCGCGACGTCAGCCCCGCGCTGGTGGCCTTCGTCGAGCAGATGGCCGCGAACACCCCCGTCGACGTGATCGCGGAGTTCTACGACACCTTCACCACGCACGACAAGCTCGCCGCGCTCGAGGTGCTGCGCGACGTCGAGGCGCTAGTGCTGGTCGGCGACAAGGACCTGCTCACCCCCGTCGACCACAGCCGGGCGATGGCCGACGTGCTGCCGGGCTCCCGGCTCGTCGTGGTCGAGGGCGCCGGCCACATGGTCCTGCTGGAGCGCCACGAGCTGGTCAGCGAGGAGCTGCGGGCGCTGGTCGACCGGGTCCGCCAGGCGTGAGCTGGTCGCGGGTCGTCGCCGGCCCCGAGCAGGCCCGCGCAGCCCTCGCCGCGCCCGGTGACGCGCTCGACCTGCGCACCGCAGGCGCCCTCGACGATGCCTGGGCGGCGCTCGGCGCGGTCGAGGTCGTGCCGGGGGAACTGGCGGTGCCGGTGCCGCAGGAGCTCGCGGACCTGGCGGCGACCCGGGCCCTGGGCGCCCGGCTGGCCGAGCACCTGCGCGCCGGTGACCTCGTCGTGCTGTCCGGGCCGCTCGGCGCCGGCAAGACCTCGCTGACGCAGGGGATCGGGGCGGCCCTCGGCGTGCGGGGCGCGGTCACCAGCCCGACCTTCGTGCTGGCCCGGACGCACCGGGGGCCGGTACCGCTCGTCCACGTCGACGCGTACCGGCTGCGCGAGGCGGGCGCGCGCCTGGACCTCGACGACCTCGACCTCGACGCCGCGCTCGAGGACGCCGTGACCGTCGTGGAGTGGGGGGAGGGCCTTGCCGCCTCGCTCACCGACTCCTGGGTGGAGGTCCACCTGGCGCGTCCGGCGCCTGCGCCCGGCCCCGGCTTGGACGTCGGCACAGCCGACGCGCGGACCGCGCGGGTCGTTTGTCACGGTTCGCGCTGGGCGGTTGTGCACAGGCCCTGATCCGTCGTTGCCGGACTGTGCCCTGGGGAGTTCGCCTTTGCGACCACCTTGCGCTTGTATGCGTGAGCCACGTCATAGGTGGACACGAAGCACAGCGCGAGCACGGCGACGACGGGAGCACCATGGTTCAGGGCGAGCCGGACGGGACGTCGGCAGCGACGTCGACACGCACAGGTGGGACGGCCGTCGACGGCACCGGTCGCGGCCCCGGACGCTTCGACGTGGACGGCGTCACGGTCCGCTTCGGCGGCCTGACGGCGCTGGACGACGTCTCGCTGTTCGTCGACCCGGGTGAGGTGCTGGGGGTCATCGGCCCCAACGGCGCGGGCAAGACGACGCTGTTCAACGTCGTCTGCGGCTTCATCGACCCTGACGAGGGGGTCCTGCGCTGGCGTGGAGAGCGACTCGAGGGGCTCAAGCCGCACAAGCTGGCCGGTCTCGGCATCTCCCGCACCCTGCAGGGCGTCGGGCTGTTCGCCGGCATGACCGTCCTCGAGAACGTCATGGCCGGCGCCACCAGCCGGGCCAAGGCCGGCTTCTTGTCCGCGGCGCTCGGCCTGCCCGGCAGCGACAAGGACGAGCGCGCCCTGCGCGACCGGGCCATGGCGATCCTCACCGACCTGGGCGCCGCCCAGGTCGCCGGCCGCTACCCCGGCGCGCTGCCCTACCCGGTGCAGAAGCGCGTCGCGCTCGCCCGGGCCCTGGTCAACGACCCCGACCTGCTCATGCTCGACGAGCCCGCGGCCGGCCTCGGCTCCGACGAGATGGACGAGCTCGGCGACACGATCCGGCACTTGTCGGGCCGGATGGCCGTGATGCTCGTGGAGCACCACATGGACCTCGTCATGCGGGTCTGCGACCGGATCACGGTGCTCGACTTCGGCCGCGTCATCGCCAACGGCACTCCTGCCGAGGTCCGCACCGACCCGGCCGTCCTCGCCGCCTACCTCGGTGACGAGGGCGGCGACGTCGACATCGACGCCGCCGCCGACGTGCAGAGCCACGCCGCCGACGAGCAGCACAAGGAGGCGTGACGTGCTCGAGATCAAAGACCTCGTCGTCGCCTACGGCCCCGTCAAGGCGCTCGACGGTGTGAACATCAGCGTGCCGAAGGGCAAGATCACGGCTGTGCTCGGCGCGAACGGCGCCGGCAAGACCTCCCTGCTGCGCAGCGTGTCCGGCCTGGTCAAGAGCCGGTCCGGCCAGATCTTGCTCGAGGGCACCGACATCACCCGCAAGCCGGTCGAGAACATGGTCCGGCTCGGCATGGCCCACGTGCCCGAGGGTCGCGGCGTCATCGCCGAGCTCACGGTCGAGGAGAACCTGCGGCTTGGCGGCCTGTTCCGCCGGGGGGGCGACGCCGATGAGCAGATCGAGGGCGTCTACAAGCAGTTCCCGCCGCTGGACAGCCGCCGCAAGCGCAGCGCCCACACGCTGTCCGGTGGTGAGCGCCAGATGCTCGTCGTCGGTCGCGCGCTGCTGGCCAAGCCCAAGGTGCTGCTGCTCGACGAGCCCTCACTGGGCCTGGCCCCGCTGATCGTGAACCAGATCTTCACCCTGGTGCGCGACCTGGTGGACAGCACCGGCCTGGCCGTCCTGCTCGTCGAGCAGAACGCCAAGTCGGCGCTCGGCATCGCCGACACTGGCGTCGTGCTCAACCTCGGCAAGGTCGTCGCGACCGACGACGCGTCCGTGCTCGTCGCCGACGAGCAGCTGCGCCACGCCTACCTGGGCTTCTGACGTGCCCTCCCTGACCACCCACGACGACGGAGTCGCACCGTGCAGCAGTTCGTGACCCTGACGGTCAACGGCATCATCCTGGGCTCGGTCTTCGCGGCCTTCGCCCTGACCCTGGTCCTGATCTACCGGGCCACCCGGATCATCAACTTCGGGCAGGGGGCCATGGCGATGTTCAGCGCCTACCTCGCCCTGGAGACCATCAAGCGCACCGACTCGTACTGGCTCGGGTTCGTCGTCGCGCTCGTCTCCGGCTTCATCATCGGCGGGGTGGTCGAGCGGGTGATCGTGCGCCGGGTCGAGACCGGACCTGAGCTGAACGCCGTGATCGTGACCCTCGGCGTGTTCGTCGGCTTCGTCGCGCTGGCCTCGATCTTGTTCGGCAACACCATCGAGGGCTTCCCGGCGCCGTTCTCGGTGCGCGGGTTCGAGGCGGTCGCGATCACGCCCACCGACATCTTCAAGCTCATCGCGGTGCTGATCGCCATGGGCCTGCTGCTCGTGCTGTTCCAGTTCACGAGCCTCGGGCTGCAGATGCGCGCCGCCGCCTTCGGCCAGGAGGTGGCCCGGCTCCTCGGGGTCCGGGTCGGGCAGATGCTCACCCTCGGCTGGGCGCTGGCCGGGATGTTCGGCGCGCTCGCCGGCGTCCTCATCGCGAGCGGCGCCCCGGTCTCGCCGACCTACATGGACGCCGTCGTGGTCTTCGGCTTCGTGGCGGCGGTGCTCGGCGGGCTCGACAGCTTCGTCGGGGCCGTGGTGGGCGGGCTCGTGCTCGGCCTCACCAACACCTACGTCGCCGGCTACGTCGAGCGGGGGAGCGCCCTCGTGACGCTCGCCGCGCTGGCCATCCTCATCACGGTGCTGCTCCTGCGGCCCAGCGGCCTGTTCTCCAGCTCCGTCGCACGGAAGGTGTGATCGTCGTGACCACGTCCCAGGGCCCGACGGCCAACCCCACCGACGACACCCCCGGCAAGGTCCAGGGGTCGCGCGGCGTCGCGGGGAGCGGTGCCGGCGTGGGGGTGACCGGTGACCCGGCTGGGCGCTCGCGGCTCCAGCGCCTGACCCCGGGCTCGACGCTGCTCCGCCACGCACTGCTCATGCTGCTGGCATTCGTCGGCGCCGTGATCCTCATCGAGACCCTCGGCGGCTTCCGCGTCGCCCAGCTCGGCGCGATGGCCTACTACATCCCGGCCGTGGCGGGGTTGACCCTGCTCACGGGGATCAACGGCCAGATCTCGCTGGGCCACGGCGCGCTCATGGCCGTCGGCGCGTACACGACCGCTGTGGTGCTGGAGCGCAGCGAGAGCGTGCCCTTCCTGCTGGTCCTGCTGCTGGCCGCGATCGTCACGGGCCTGGTGGGGATCGTTGTCGGTGCCGCGGCGTCCCGGCTCCACGGGCCCTACCTCGCCGGTGCGACGCTCGCCCTGGCCGTCGGCCTTCCCGGGCTCGCGATCTGGTCGGAGGAGTTCCTGGGCGGTGAGCAGGGCCTGCGGGTCCAGCCGCCGCAGGCGCCGGCGTGGGTCGAGGACGCGATCTTCTTCGTGACCGGCAACGATCTCACGACCGGCAAGTACGTCGCGTACATCGGCTGGGCCGCGGCCGTGTTCGTCCTGCTGGTGCTGTCGAACCTGCTCAAGAGCCGCTACGGCCGGGTCTGGCGGGCCGTCCGGGACGACGAGATCGCCGCCCAGCTCGCCGGCATCAACCTCGGCCGGGCGCGGGTGCTCGCCTTCGTGGTCAGCGCGTGCTGCGCCGGTGTGGCGGGCTCGCTGCTCGCGATCGTCACCCGGCTGACCTCACCCACCAGCTTCACGATCGTGCTCTCGATCTACCTGCTGGTCGCGATCGTGGTGGGAGGGCTCGGCAGCCTGCTCGGCGCCGTGCTGGGGGCGGCGCTGCTGGTCTTCCTGGTCCCGTTCGTCACCGAGCGCGGGCTGGACGCCGGCCTGAGCGCCGCCCAGGCCGCCAACACCGCGCCGCTGGTGTTCGGCATCGTGCTGATCGTCATCATGCTGGCCGCCCCTCAGGGCCTGGTCGGCACGATCCGCATGCGCTACCTGACGCGCAAGGCCACCAAGGCCAGTGCGAGGGCCTGAGAAGCAGGTCACAGTCCGCTCACGATGGCGGGCCAGACACGACACCGGGGCGCCCGGCAGTCAGGATGCAACCGAATCGGGTTCTAGTGCCCGGTCGAAGAGGAGGAGTACTTAGTGAGGATTCACACGAGCCGTCCACTGGCCCGGGCGGTCGTCGCTCTGGCCGGGGCGTCGCTGCTCGTCACCGCGTGCGGTGCCGGTGGCAGCAACGACAGCGCTGGCGAGAGCGGTGGCGACAGCGCGACCGAGGTCGAGGGTGACAGCACCGGCGTCACCGACAGCACCATCAAGATCGGCACGCACAAGCCCCTGACCGGCCCGGCCGCTCCGGGCTACTCCGAGATCCCCACCGGTGTCCAGGCCTACTTCGACCACATCAACGACAACGGCGGGATCTGCGGCCGTCAGTTCGAGTACGTCGTCCGCGACGACGGCTACAACCCGACGAACACCGCGCAGGTGACCAACCAGCTCGTCCTGCAGGACGAGATCTTCGCGATGATGGGCGGGCTCGGCACGCCGACCCACAGCGCCGTCATCGACTTCCTCAACGAGCAGGAGGTGCCCGACCTGTTCGTCGCGTCCGGCGCCCTGGCGTGGGACGACCCGGAGGGCTACCCCTACACCTTCGGCTGGCAGCCCGACTACACCGTCGAGGGCAAGGTGATGGGCCAGTACATCGCCGAGAACTTCCCCGACGCCAAGGTCGGCCTGTTCGGCCAGGGCGACGACTTCGGTCGCGACGGCTTCGCCGGCGCCCGTCAGTTCCTCGAGGACCAGATCGTCGCCGAGGAGACCTACACCTCCGGCAACACCGACGTCGGTCCGCAGATCGCCGCGCTGCAGCGCGCGGGCGCCGACCTGGTCATCGGCTTCACGGTGCCCGCCTACACCGCGCTGAGCCAGCTCACCGCCCTGCGCCTGAACTACCAGCCGCAGTGGGCCTACTCCAACGTCGGTTCTGACGTCACGCTGGTCAGCGCGCTGCTGGCCAACTTCTCCGAGGGTGCGGTGAGCGACGGCGGCAGCCTGCTCGAGGGCGCCATCACCAACAAGTACATCCCGACGGTGGAGGAGCCGGACAACCCCTGGACCCAGCTGTTCCAGCAGGTCTGGGACGAGCAGGGCGGCGACGGCGAGCTGACCAACTTCCGGGTCTACGGCATGGCGCAGGGCTACACGCTGGCCAACGCGCTCGTGCGCATCTGCGACAACCTCAACCGCGAGGCGCTGGTCGCCGTGCTCGAGGAGCAGGGCGCGGAGTTCGAGGGTCCCTGGCTTGCCCCGCTGGACTACAGCGAGGAGTCGCACCGCGGTGTGAGCGGCGTCCAGGTCGTCCAGATCGAGGGTGGCATCCCCGTGGTCAAGACCCCGATCTTCACCACCGATGACGGCGACGACGAGCCGGTCGAGTACACCGAGGAGCCGCAGGAGCCGTCCGAGAACGGCATCCCGACGGCCTGACGGCTGACGCACTGACCGGTGGCGGTCGCTCCCTTGGGGCGGCCGCCACCGGTGCGTCCTGGTCCGGCGCGTGCTCGCGGCGGCTCTGGGGGAGACTCACCTCACACCGCCCGACGAAGCACCGTCCACGACGAACTGGAGCCCGCGCACATGTCCCTGACGATCGCCAGCATCCTGGCGGAGTCCGCCGTCCGCCACGCCGACCGCACCGCGGTGGTGCTGGGCGACCTGCGGCTCACCTACGCCCAGCTGTGGGCGCACACCAAGCAGTACGCCGCGGTGCTGCGCGAGAAGGGCGTCGGCCCCGGTGACAAGGTCGCGATCCTGCTGCCGAACACCCCGCACTTCCCGCTCACCTACTTCGGCGCGCTGGCGCTCGGCGCCGTGGCCGTGCCGGTCCACGCGCTGCTGAAGTCCGAGGAGATCCAGTACGTCCTGGAGGACTCCGGCGCCAAGGTGCTCGTCTGCGCCGCGCCGCTGCTGGGCGAGGGCGCCAAGGGCGCCGAGCTGGCCGGCGTGCCGGTGCTCGCGGTCATGGACGGCGGCGACGCCACGATCGAGCGGATCGACAACCGGGCCTTCGAGGTGCAGCCGATCGAGGCGATCGAGCAGCGCGAGCCCGAGGACACCGCGGTGATCCTCTACACCTCCGGCACCACCGGCACCCCGAAGGGCGCCGAGATCACCCACCTCAACGTGACGATGAACGTGCTGGCGTCGGCGACGTACAGCTTCGACATCGGGCCGGACGACGTCGTCCTGGGCTGCCTGCCGCTGTTCCACACCTTCGGCCAGACCTGCTGCATGAACACCGCCTTCTTCGTCGGCGCCAGCATCGTGCTGCTGCCCCGCTTTGACGGCACGCAGGCGCTCGAGCTGCTCGAGAAGGAGAAGTGCACGATCTTCATGGGCGTCCCGACGATGTACGTCGGGCTGCTCGAGGCGGCCAAGAGCTCCGACATCCGGCCGAAGCTGAAGTCCGCGCTGTCCGGCGGCGCGGCGCTGCCCGTGCCGGTGCTCGAGCAGTTCACCGAGGTGTTCGGCACCCAGGTGCTGGAGGGCTACGGCCTGACTGAGACCTCCCCGGTCGCGACCTTCAACCAGGTCGGCTTCGAGCCCCGCCCCGGCACCGTCGGCAAGCAGATCTGGGGCGTCGAGGTCGAGGTCGCCAAGGCCGAGGTCGACGAGCGCATCGAGCTGCTCCCGACCGGCGAGCTCGGCGAGATCGTGGTGCGCGGCCACAACGTCTTCAAGGGCTACCTCAACAAGCCCGAGGCGACGGCGGCCGCGATCGTCGACGGCTGGTTCCGCACCGGCGACCTCGGCACCAAGGACGCCGACGGCTACGTCTCCATCGTCGACCGCAAGAAGGACATGGTCATCCGCGGTGGCTACAACATCTACCCGCGCGAAGTCGAGGAGGCGCTGCTGCGCCACCCGGCGGTCGCGCAGGTCGCGGTCTTCGCGCTGCCCGACCCGCAGTACGGCGAGGAGGTCAGCGCCGCGGTCGTGCTCGACCCGGCCGGCGGCGAGATCACCGCGAAGGAGCTCTCGGAGTGGGCCAAGAGCAAGCTGGCGGCCTACAAGTACCCGCGCCGGATCTTCTTCACCGACGCGTTCCCGCTCGGCCCGTCCGGCAAGGTGCTCAAGCGCGAGCTGCAGCAGCAGTACAAGGGCGAGTAGCGGTCCCCCGGAGGCGGTCTACGCGACCGCCTCCGGGAACGGCTCGTCCAGCGCCCGCGGGGCACGCACGGCCAGGCGCAGCAGCCAGCGCAGCAGCGCGACGCCCGCGAGGACCGCGCAGACCGCAGCGGTCCCGTTCCAGCCGGCAGCGGCGTACGCCGAGGCGGCCAGGACCGAGCCGGTCGCACCGCCGAGGAAGACCGCGGTCATGTAGACCGTCGTCGCCCGGCTGCGGGCGTGCGGCGCCAGCCGGTAGACGACGCCCAGGCTGGTGACGTGGCCGCTGTTGAGCGCCACGTCGCACAGCACGATGCCGAGCAGGAGCAGCGGCAGGCTGTCGGCGCCCAGGGCCAGCGCGCCGGTCCCGACCAGCAGCAGGGCGTACGCCCCGCCGGTCACCAGGACGCTGCGGCCGCGGTCGGCCAGGGCGCCGGCGCGGGGCGCGACGAGGATCCCGGCCAGGCCGAGCAGCGCGACCGCGGCGACGGCCCGAGCGCCGAGCCCGAAGGCGTCGCGCAGGTGGAACGCCAGCGTCGTCCAGATGGCGCTGAAGACGGCGAAGCCGCAGAACCCGTACACCGCGCGCACTCTCAGGCCGGGCTCGTCGCGGGCCAGCCGGGCGACGCCCGTGAGCACCTCGCGGTAGGGGACGTCGGCGCGGCCGTTGCGCCGGTGCCGCTCGGTCTCGGCGGGCAGCCGGCGGAGCAGCACCACGAGCAGCGCGGCGGTCAGCCCGGTGGCACCGGCGTAGACGGCGCGCCAGCCCAGCGCGCCGCCGCCGAGGCCGGCCACGACGCGGGCGGCCAGGATGCCGCCGAGCACGCCGCTCATCATCGTCCCGGCGACCCGGCCGCGGGACGCGTCGTCGGCCAGGCTGACGGCGTACGGCACGAGGACCTGCGCGACGACGCTGGTCAGGCCGACGGCGAAGGCCGCGACGGCCAGCACGCCGACCGACGGGGCCAGCGTCATCGCGGCCAGGGCGACGGTGGTGAGGCCGAGGATGCCGGTGACGAGCGGCCGGCGGTCGACGAGGTCGCCGAGCGGGACGACGAGCAGCAGGCCGAGCGCGTAGCCCAGCAGGGCGAGGGCCGAGACCAGGCCGAGCGTGCCGACCCCGACGCCGAGGTCGACGCCGATGAGCGCGAGCAGCGGCTGCAGGTAGTAGTTGTCGGCCACGGCGACGCCCGCGCCCACGGTGAGCAGGGGCACGAGCGAGGTCGGACCGGGAGTGGCCGGCGGGGTCTCCGCTGCCGACGCCCGACCCTCGGCGAGGGTCTGCACGGATTCAGCATCGCGCCGGGCACGGCTGCCGCACCCGGCGAGCGGGTGTGAGATCCCGCACGCGCCTACCCTCGACGGCGTGCTGGTCCTCGCCCTCGACACCTCCTCGGCCGCCGTCTCGGCCGGTCTGTCCCGCGTCACGCCGACGGACGTCGAGCTGGTGGCCCAGTCGGTGGCGGTCGACGGGCGGCGGCACGGCGAGCTGCTCGCGGTCGGCGTGCGGGAGGTGCTGGCTGAGGCCGGGGTCGACCGGCGCGAGCTCGCCGCGGTCGTCGTCGGGACCGGCCCGGGTCCGTTCACCGGGCTGCGCGTCGGCCTGGTCACCGCGGCCACGACGGCCGACGCGCTCGGCATCCCGGCGTACGGCGTCTGCTCGCTCGACGCCGTTGGGCTGGCCGACGGCTGGGTGCTCGCGGACGCGCGCCGCAAGGAGGTCTACTGGGCGCGCTACGCCGCAGGGGAGCGGGTCGACGGGCCGGGCGTCTGCGCGCCGGCCGACCTGCCGCTGACGCGCGGGGCGGTGCTCGCCGGCGCGGGGGCCCTGCTGCACCGGGCGTCGCTGTCGGGCTTCGTCCGGGACGAGCCGCGCTACCCGTCGGCGCACCTGCTCGTCGTACGCGCCGCCGACCGGGTCCGGGCCGGCGCGCCGAGCGAGCCGCTGACGCCGCTCTACCTGCGCCGCCCCGACGCCGTGGAGCCGGGGGCGAGCAAGCGGGTGACCGCGTGAGTGAGGTGGTCGCGTGAGTGACACCCCGTTGTGGCTGGACGCCTTCCCGCACGACTTCGAGGTCGCCCACGAGCGGACCCTGCGCGGGATGTCCAAGGTCAAGGAGCGCGTCTACTACCCGGGCGCCCGGCGCGACGGCGGCCACGACGGGGCCTGGCTGCGCATCACCGCCTCGACCGGGCGGGTATGGACCGGGGTCTTCGCCAGCGACCTGGTCGCCGGCCGGCTGTCGCTGGTGGCGTCCTGGCCGGAGCCCTCCACGCTGCTCGTCTCCGTCGGCGGCGGGCCCTACCTCGTCGACACCCGCGACCCGGACGCCTGGTCGCGGATCGACCGACCCACCGTGCGGCGGTACGCCCCGCAGGCCGACCTCGGCCTCGCGCTGCTGCTCGACGACGACCGGCTGTCGGCCTACGACGCCGCGGGCCTGGCGTGGGAGAGCGACCACCTCGGCCCGGCCGCCGAGTGGCTCGGTCGGCTCGACGACGAGGTGCACCTGCGCGCCGGCGACGCGCTGCACCGGGTGTCGCTGCGGCACGGCGGCACCGTGGTCGAGCCCGCCTCGTGGTGATCACCCTCGAGCGGATGCGCTGGTGGCACATCGCCGAGCTGATGCCGATCGAGCAGGCGGTCTTCCAGCCCGACCCGTGGAGCGAGCGGCTGTTCTGGTCCGAGCTGGGCCAGCTCGACACCCGGCACTACGTCGCGGCGCTGGCCGACGGCTCCGTCGTCGGCTACGCCGGGCTGTGCGACTACCCGGACGAGGCGTTCGTGCAGACCATCGCGGTCGCCCCGGGCGCTCAGGGCCAGGGGCTCGGTGCCCGGCTGCTCGCCGACCTGCTGGAGGAGGCGGCGCGCCGGCGGCAGCGCACCGTCAGCCTCGAGGTCCGCGCCGACAACGCGGCCGCCCAGCGCCTCTACGCCGCGCACGGCTTCACCCGCACCGGTGTGCGCCGCGGCTACTACCCCGGCGGCGTCGACGCCCTCGTCCTCACCCGCCGCGCCTGATCCCCCGTCCCGGACCCCGCCCGGTCTCGCCTGGCCCGGTCTCGCCTGGCCGGGCCCGGTCTCGCCAGGCCCGGTCTCGCCTGGCCCGGGCTCGGTGGGTCGTTGCTCGCCTGGCCCGGTCTCTATGGGTCGTGCTCGCCACTGCACCCACCTGGCTGGGTGGCCGGCGCGGCCGTCCCGCCGCCAGGGGTGCCGGCCACCGGCCGAGCCCGAACTGGGTGCAGCCGCGTGCCGGAGTGCCGCGAGCGGGGCCGGCGGCGGTCGCTCCGTAGGCTGGCGCGCGTGCGCGACGAGCCGCTGGTCCTCGGGATCGAGACGTCCTGCGACGAGACCGGCATCGGGATCGTGCGCGGGACGACGCTGCTCGCGGACGCCGTCGCCAGCAGCGTCGACGAGCACGCCCGCTTCGGCGGCGTGGTGCCCGAGGTCGCCAGCCGGGCGCACCTCGAGGCGATGGTCCCGACGGTCACCCGCGCTCTCGAGACGGCCGGGGTGCGGCTGGCCGACCTCGACGCGATCGCCGTCACCGCCGGGCCGGGCCTAGCGGGCGCCCTGCTCGTCGGCGTCGCCGCTGCCAAGTCCTACAGCCTGGCCCTCGACGTCCCGCTCTACGGCGTGAACCACCTCGCCGCCCACGTCGCCGTGGACGTGCTCGAGCACGGGCCGCTGCCCGAGCCGGCGATCGCGCTGCTCGTCTCCGGCGGGCACTCCAGCCTGCTGCTCGTCGACGACGTGACGCAGACGCTCAGCCCCCTCGGCGCCACCGTCGACGACGCGGCGGGGGAGGCCTTCGACAAGGTCGCGCGGCTGCTCGGGCTGGGCTTCCCCGGCGGTCCGGTCGTCGACCGCACCGCCCGCGACGGCGACCGCGACGCCATTGCCTTCCCGCGCTCGATGCTGCGGGACAGCTCGTACGACGTGTCCTTCAGCGGGCTGAAGACCGCGGTGGCGCGGTGGGTCGAGGCCAAGCAGGCCGCGGGGGAGCAGGTCCCGGTCGCCGACGTGTGCGCGAGCTTCCAGGAAGCGGTGGTGGACGTGCTGACCGCCAAGGCGGTGCGTGCCTGCACCGAGCAGGGCGTCGGCGCGCTGCTCATCGGCGGCGGGGTCGCGGCGAACTCCCGGCTGCGGGCCATGGCGCAGGAGCGCTGCGACGCGGCCGGGATCGAGCTGCGGGTGCCGCGCCCCGGCCTGTGCACCGACAACGGCGCGATGGTCGCCGCGCTCGGCAGCCGGCTGGTCGCGGCCGGCGTCGCGGCGAGCCCGCTCGACCTGCCGGCCGACAGCGCCATGGACGTCCGCGAGGTCGTCTGCCGGTAGGCGGCCCCCCCGACGTGATCACCAGCATGATCGCGTCCGACCCGCCCGGCGAGGCTGACGTGGTCATGCCGGTCGGCTGAGCTGGAGCGGGGGGAACGCGACGACCCCGCCCGGCAGAGCCGGGCGGGGTCGTCGGACGGACGTGCGCCTAGTCGGTGGTCTCGTCGGCCGGGGCCTCGGTGTCGGCCGGCCCGTCGGCCTCCTCTTCGGCCGGGGCCCCGGAACCCTCGTCGGCCGACTCCTCCGCGACCGGGGCGGGCTTGCCCTTGCCGGCGGCCTTGGCGGCCTTCTTCTCCGCGACCGGGGCCGGCTTGCCCTTGCCCGCGCTCTTGCCGGCGGCCTTGGCCTCCTTCTTCGCGGCGTTCTTCGCGTGCGCTGCCTCCGCGACGTCCTGCCCAGTGCCGCCGTTGGCCTTGATCTCCTGCACCTCGGCGCCGAAGGTGCCGGCCTTGGCGCCGCCCTCCTCGGACTCCTCGGACTCCTCCTGTGCCGGAGCCTGCTCTGCCGGAGCCTCCTCCTCGAGGACGTCCTCGACCTCCTCCTGGGCCGGGCCCTCGAGCTCACCCTGGACGGGCACCTCGGCCTCGTCCTCGAGGGGCTCGGAGATCGAGTCGACGACGTCGGCCTCGCCTTCCGCGGAGACGAGCGCGAAGGTGGCGGTCGTGCCGGCCGTGCCGATGGCGGCCACGGCCACGGCGACGCCGAGGGCGCCCTTCGCGGCTGCGCCGCCGGCGCCGAGCTTGGCCAGGACGGTGCTCAGGACGGTGAGGGACATGTGGGGTACTCCTCCAGTTCGGCTGCTCCGATGCCTGCGTGAGGCCGGTGGCTCTGCTGACCGTCGTCGCCGACGGGTCGCCCTTGTCGCGTGGCGCGGCGGGTGCCGCTCACGGGGGACGTCGCCCGGCCGGGCCGCTCCGTTACACCGGGGCGTCGAGTTCACCCGTACGGCGCAGTGGCGGCCCCGCTTGTCGTGCTGGCACTCGGAGGGCTAGAGTGCCAACCGCAGCCAGGCCCTGACCCCCGCGACGGCAGGACGCCAGCTCCACCACCGTCAGCGCTCAACCAGGAGGCATCGTGTCCACTGCGACCAAGGTCGCCATCAAGCCCCTCGAGGACCGCATCGTGGTCCAGGCGAATGACGCGGAGAGCACCACCGCGTCCGGGCTCGTCATCCCCGACACGGCGAAGGAGAAGCCCCAGGAGGGCACCGTCCTGGCCGTCGGCCCGGGCCGCTTCGAGGACGGCAACCGCGTTCCGCTCGACGTCAAGGTCGGTGACAAGGTGCTGTACAGCAAGTACGGCGGCACCGAGGTCAAGTACGCCGGCGAGGAGTACCTCGTGCTCTCCGCCCGCGACGTCCTGGCCGTGATCGAGGGCTAGAGCCCGCACCCGGGGCCCAGCCCCACCTGTCTGACGCGACCGCCCCGGTACCCGCTACGGGGCCGGGGCGTTCGCATCTCTGGAAGGAACCGCATGGCCAAGACCCTCAGCTTCTCCGAGGACGCCCGCCGCTCTCTCGAGCGCGGCGTGGACGCCCTCGCCAACGCCGTCAAGGTGACGCTCGGCCCGAAGGGCCGCAACGTCGTGCTCGCCAAGGCCTACGGCGGCCCGACCATCACCAACGACGGCGTGACGATCGCTCGCGAGGTCGAGCTCGAGGACCCGTACGAGAACATGGGTGCTCAGCTCGCCAAGGAGATCGCCACCAAGACCAACGACGTCGCGGGTGACGGCACCACCACCGCGACCGTCCTCGGCCAGGCGATGGTCCACGAGGGCCTGCGCGCCGTCGCGGCCGGCGCCAACCCGATGAGCCTCAAGGTCGGCATCGACGCCGCCGTCGAGGCCGTTCACGAGGCGCTGCTCGCCGCCGCCACCGAGGTCCAGACCCACGACGAGGTCGCCGCGGTCGCCGCCATCTCGGCCCAGGACGCCCTGGTCGGCCAGCTCGTCGCCGAGGCGATCGACAAGGTCGGCAAGGACGGCGTCATCACGGTCGAGGAGAGCCAGACCACCGGTCTGGAGCTCGAGCTCACCGAGGGCATGCAGTTCGACAAGGGCTACATCAGCCCGTACTTCGTCACCGACGCCGAGCGCATGGAGACCGTCCTCGAGGACGCCCTCGTGCTCATCGTCAACGGCAAGGTCAGCGCGCTGGCCGAGCTGCTGCCGCTGCTCGAGAAGATCGTCCAGGCTCAGAAGCCGCTGCTCATCGTGGCCGAGGACGTCGAGGGCGAGGCCCTGTCGACGCTGGTCGTCAACGCGATCCGCAAGACGCTCAAGGTCGCAGCCGTCAAGGCCCCCGGCTTCGGCGACCGCCGCAAGGCGATGCTGCAGGACATCGCCGTGCTCACCGGCGGCCAGGTCATCAGCGCCGAGGTCGGCCTCAAGCTCGACACGGTCGGCCTCGAGGTGCTCGGCAAGGCCCGCAGCGTCACGGTCACCAAGGAGCTGACGACGATCGTCGACGGCGCCGGTACGGCCGAGGAGATCGCCGGTCGCGTCGCCCAGATCAAGCAGGAGATCGAGAACAGCGACTCCGACTGGGACAAGGAGAAGCTCTCCGAGCGCCTCGCGAAGCTGTCCGGCGGCGTCGGCGTCATCAAGGTCGGCGCCCACACCGAGACCGAGCTCAAGGAGCGCAAGCACCGCCTCGAGGACGCCATCTCGGCGACCAAGGCCGCGGTCGAGGAGGGCATCGTCCCCGGTGGTGGCGCCGCGCTCGTGCACGCCGCCGCGGTGCTCGAGGGCGACCTCGGGCTCGAGGGTGACGAGCGCACCGGTGTCCGCATCGTGCGCAAGGCGCTGGACGAGCCGGCCTACTGGATCGCCAAGAACGCCGGCCTCGAGGGCCGCGTCGCGGTGAACCGGGCCCGTGAGCTCGGCGCCGGTCAGGGCCTCAACGCCGCGACCGGTGAGTACGGCGACCTGGTCAAGCAGGGCATCGTCGACCCGGTCAAGGTCTCCCGCAGCGCCGTCCGCAACGCCGCCTCGATCGCCAGCATGCTGCTGACGAC
>Ga0136633_1001795_pt1 | contig 15391 bp, 11 predicted proteins | sample AntDrymeUQ832206_2_FD_105494 | JGI IMG/M metagenome (GOLD analysis project Ga0136633, IMG submission 105494) | Polar desert sand microbial communities from Dry Valleys, Antarctica - metaG UQ83 (22.06) | ecosystem: Environmental > Terrestrial > Soil > Desert | place: Antarctica: Dry Valley...
CCCGTCGGGCTGGCCTGAAGCTACGGCGGCGTACTCTCGCCCGCGTGCCCGCCTCGCCACACAGGGCGGGTGGTGAGAATCCCGGGCTCGAGAGTTTCTCTGGCCCGACCCGAGAGTGGTTCGGAGCGACGTTCGACGCCCCCACCCGGGTGCAGGCCGAGGGTTGGGCCGCCATCGCCCGGGGCGAGCACGCGCTCCTGCTGGCCCCTACAGGCTCCGGAAAGACCCTGGCCGCCTTCCTGTGGGCTCTGGACCGTCTGCTCACCGAACCGCTGCCGGATGAAGAGTCCGCTCGGTGTCGGGTCCTGTACGTCTCGCCGCTGAAGGCGCTCACCTATGACGTGGAGCGCAACCTCCGCGCCCCGCTGGCTGGAATCGCGCTGGCGGCCGAGCGCTCAGGCGGCGAGATCAACGCGTTGAGGGTGGGCACCCGGACCGGCGACACCCCCGAGAAGGAACGCCGGGACATGGCGCGCCACCCGCCGGACATCCTCATCACCACCCCTGAGTCGCTGTACCTCATCCTCACGTCCAACGCCCGAGTGATGCTCACCTCCGTCGACCACGTCATTGTCGACGAGGTCCACGCGATGGCCGCGACGAAGCGAGGCACGCACCTGGCGCTGTCCTTGGAGCGGCTCGAGCGTCTGCGCCACCAGGCCGGTAAAGCGTCTCCGCAACGCATCGGGCTCTCGGCCACGCAGCGTCCGCTCGACGAGATCGCCCGCTTCCTCGGCGGGCGTGCGCCCGCCGAGCCGTCTCTGGCTCTTCGCGCAAGCGCTCATCGCGGTGCCGGCGGGGACCCCAGCCCCGCCGGCCGGTCCGCACGTCCGGTGACGATTGTCGACGCCGGGGTCAAGAAGGTCTTGGAGCTCGAGGTCACCGTGCCGGTGGAGGACATGGGCTCGTTGGGCCGCCGGCAGATGCCCACTGACGACGGGTCGCTCGATCCCGAGGCCCGCACTTCGATTTGGCCGGCCATTCATCCGGTGCTTCTCGATCTCATCCGGTCTCATCGTTCGACGCTGATCTTCGTGAACTCGCGAAGGTTGTCCGAGCGTCTCGCCAATCAGCTCAATGAGTTGGCGGGGGAAGACCTCGTTCGAGCGCACCATGGGTCGGTCGCCCGAGAGCAGCGCCTCGAGATAGAGGAGTCGCTGAAGGCCGGACGTCTTCCCGCGCTGGTGGCCACCAGCTCATTGGAACTCGGTATCGACATGGGCGCGATCGACCTCGTGGTGCAGGTCGAGTCCCCGACTTCGGTGTCGAGCGGCCTGCAGCGAATCGGCCGCGCCGGGCACAACGTCGGCGAGCCTTCGAAGGGAAAGATCTTCCCGAAGTTCCGCGGCGATCTGCTGGTGGCGACGGTCGTGGCCTACCGCATGCAGAACGGGCTGATCGAAGAGACGCGCGTCCCGCGCAACCCGCTCGATGTCCTGGCCCAGCAGATCGTCGCGATGGCGGCTGTGGAGGACATCACCGTCGATGAGGTTGCGGACCTCGTCGCTGGCGCGTATCCGTTCGCCGAACTGGAGCCGGAAGTCCTAGAAGGCGTCCTGGACATGCTCTCGGGCCGCTATCCGTCGGATGAGTTCGCCGAGCTGAAACCCCGGCTCACCTGGGACCGGTCCGAAGGAAAGCTCTCGGCGCGCCCGGGAGCACGAATGCTGGCCGTGACTAGCGGAGGCACCATTCCCGACCGCGGGCTGTTCGGGGTGTTCACCCCGGAGGGCGGAAGGGTCGGCGAGCTCGACGAAGAGATGGTCTACGAGTCCCGGGTGGGTGAGACGTTCGTGCTCGGGGCATCGACTTGGCGGATCGACGACATAACTCGCGACCGCGTCGTGGTCAGCCCCGCGCCAGGTCAGCCGGGAAAGATGCCCTTCTGGAAGGGCGACGCGATCGGGAGGCCTTACGAGCTCGGTCAGGCCCTGGGCAAGTTCCTGCGAGAGGTCGATGACAGGTCCAACGACTGGTTGAAGTCCGAGTGCGGCCTGGACGAACTGGCGGTGCGGAATCTGCGGGCCTATCTCCTGGAGCAGCGCGAGGCGAGCAGCGGCCTGCTGCCGACGGACACCGAGATCGTTGCCGAGCGCTTCCGCGACGAGCTGGGCGATTGGCGCTTGTGCATCCTCTCCCCGTTCGGAGCCCGGGTCCACGCCCCGTGGGCGCTGGCCATCGAGGCGCTGATCCGCCGTCGCACGGGGGCAGAGACGCAAGCCATCTGGTCGGACGACGGCATCGTCGTGCGCCTGCCAGAAGCTGACGAGGCGCCGCCGGTCGAGTCGATGCTGTTGGACCCCGACGAGGTCGATGAGCTCGTCACCACCGAGGTCGGTAACTCCGCCATCTTCGCGGCACGATTCCGGGAGAACGCGGCGCGCGCCCTGCTGCTGCCGCGGCGACGCCCGGGCTCGCGAACACCGCTGTGGCAACAGCGCCAGCGAGCCGCCGATCTCCTCGCCGTCGCCGCCCGCTACGGCGCCTTCCCGATCATCCTCGAGACGTACCGGGAGTGCCTCCGCGACGTGTTCGACCTCCCCGCGTTGAAGTCGCTCATGTCCGACATCCGCTCAAGGGCGGTGCGGGTCACCCAGCTGGACGTTCCCTCGCCGTCGCCGTTCGCTTCGTCGCTTGCCTACTCCTACGTCGCCAGCTTCATGTACGAAGGCGACGCGCCGCTCGCGGAGCGCCGGGCGCAGGCCCTGACCTTGGACCGTCGGATGCTGGCCCAACTCGTTGGCGCGGACGAGCTCCGCGAGCTGATCGACGAGGCCGCCCTTACCGCGCTGGAAGCCGAGCTGCAGGCTCTCGAGGAACGGCGATGGGCGCACGACATCGACAGCGCACACGACCTCTTGCGCCGCCTGGGAGATCTCACCGAGTCCGAGTTGACGGCGCGCTCCAAGGGCGGGCCCTTCGCCGAGGAGCTCATCACGGCCCGCCGGGCGGTCAAGGTGAGAGTGGCCGGCGAGGATCGGCTGATCGCGGCGGAGGACGCGGGCCGCTATCGAGACGGCCTCGGGGTTGCTTTGCCACCCGGGATCCCCGAGTCCTTCCTCGAACCCGTCCCGGGAGCAGACCTGCAGCTGGTGCGCCGCTGGGCGCGCACTCACGGGCCGTTTCTCACCCCGGAGCCCGCGGGCCGGTTCGCCCTTCCGGTTGACCGCGTCGCCCGGCTGCTCGAGCAGTTGGAGGCCGACGGCACTATTAGTCGCGGTGCGTTCCGACCCGAGGGCACGGAGCGCGAGTGGTGCGACGCCGGCGTTCTGCGTCAGCTGCGTCAACGATCGCTTGCCGCGCTGCGCAACGAAGTGGCTCCCACCGAGCAGGACGCCCTGGTGCGGTTCCTCCCGGGTTGGCATGGCGTGGGGAGCAAGGCACGCGGCGCGGACCGGGTCTACGAGGTCATCACCCAGCTCCAAGGCGTGCCGATTCCGGCCAGCGTGTGGGAGCGCGACGTGCTCGCCTCGCGGGTCGATCAGTACGACCCGAGACTCTTGGACGAACTGCTCGCCGCCGGCGAGGTCATGTGGGTAGGAGCCGGGTCGATCGGGGCCAACGACGGCCGGGTGATGCTCTTTCGACGAGAGGATGCCGACGCGCTGCTCGGAGTGAGCCGGCTGGCTGCGATCGGTGAGAACGACAAACCATCCGAACCCGAGCATGAGCGGCTGCGCGATGTGTTCGCCGTCTCCGGCGCCTGCTTCTTCCGTGAGCTGTCCCCCGACAACGACAACGCGCCGCTCGAAGCGCTCTGGGACCTGGTGTGGGCCGGCGAGGTCACCAACGACTCGTTCGCCGCCGTGCGCGCCTTGACGCTGCCGAGGTCGAAGCGTGGTCGAGGAGGCGGACGCGGTTCGCGCTCGATGATCAACTACCGGAGTGTGGCGCCGCGGCGCGCCCTCGCTCCGGCCCGCGCCCAGGGCCGGTGGTCCCTGGTACGAGAGCCGGACATCGAACCAGGCGGGACAACCCAGGGGGCCACGTTGCTGGCCCGGGTCCTGCTCGAGCGCCATGGCGTGCTCAGCCGCCAGGCGGTATTGGGGGAGAGCGTGCCGGGGGGCTACGCGGGCATCTACCCGGTGTTGCGGGCCATGGAGGAAGCCGGCCGCATCCGGCGGGGCTATTTCGTTACGGGCCTCGGTGGTGCGCAGTTCGCGTTGCCCGGCGCGGTCGACCGACTGCGCGCCGCCCGCGAGGAGGCGGTCGACGAGCACGGCCACGAAGGCGGCGTGTTGCTCGCCGCGACCGACCCGGCCAACCCCTACGGGGTGGCCCTGTCCTGGCCCGTCAAAGGCCCCGCCCGCGTGCCCGGCGCGTACGTGGTTCTGGTCGGGGGCCAGGCGGCGCTCTACCTCCACAAGGGCGGCCGCGGGCTGATCGCGCTGCGCGAGTCGGACGGGACCTGGGAGGCGCCCGCTGTCGAGGCGCTGGCGCCTCTATGGGCAGACGGCCGTATCCGCCGCCTGGAGCAGGGCCGCTACCCGCCGGAGCTAGAGGAGCACCTCAAGGAGAAGTCTTTCTTCGTGACTCCCGGTGGCGTCTACCCGCCGGCGCGGGTGTGACTGTGACGTCGTGTTACCTGTGACGTCGTTCACTCCAGCGGGCTAGACCCTCCCGACTACTCCGCGACCACCCCCCGAACGGGGTCATGAATGCCGGTTTCGCCCGTTCTTGTAAGCATGACGCACACCGGATTCCCGCCCCCCCTGTCCCAGGCTCGCCGCGAGCGCGAGGCGGCCCGAGTGATCGACCTCCGCCACCACCTCGACACGGCACTCGCAGAGCTGGACGAAGCTCTGGCCACGGAGATCGCGGCCTCGCGCCAGCGTCACCCGTCGGCCTACAAGCTGGGGGGCAAGTAGCAGGTCACCGTTTAGCGCTCACATAGTCTCCGGTGGGTGAGACTTGTGGGCGCTGGCGGTGCGATGAGCGCTTGAGCGAAGAGCCAATAGCGCGGTGAGGCGCTTTCTCGCCGACACCCGCCCACTGCGGATTCCCGACTTCCGCCGCATCTATGTCGGGCAGGGAATCTCTCTGCTGGGAAGCCAGCTCACCGTCGTAGCGGTGCCGTACCAGGTCTATGTCCTGACCAAGTCGTCAGCCGCGGTTGGCCTGGTGTCGCTGGTGCAGCTAGTACCGCTGCTGGCCGGTTCTCTCATCGGAGGCGCGGTCGCCGACGCCTTGGACCGACGCAGAGTCATCCTCATCTCGCAGGTGGCGCTGGCGGCGACGAGCATCGGGCTCGCGCTCAACGCAGCTCTACCGGAACCGCGGCTGTGGTCCATCGTGCTGTGGAGCGCCCTGGCCGCGGGATTGTCGGGATTCGAACGGCCGGCGCGAAGCGCGTCGATCCCGGTGATCGTGGGACTCGATCTGTTTCCGGCTGCGCACGCGCTGTGGCAGATCATGTTCCAGATAGGTGCGCTGATCGGCCCCGCCGTCGCCGGGTTACTCCTGGCCGGGGCGGGACTTCAGGTGATCTACTGGGTGGACGCTGCGACCTTCGCCTTCGCCTTCGCCTTTGCGTTGAGGCTTCCCAGCCTGAAGGCGACCGGCAGCATCGACAAGCCGAGTTTGGGGGCGATCGGTGACGGCTTGAAATTCGCGGTGAGCAAGCCCGAGTTGCGAGGGGTCTTTCTGTCCGACCTCGCCGCGATGGTGTTCGGCATGCCGCGTGCGCTGTTCCCTGCGTTGGGCACGACGGTCTTCGGTGGGCCCGCGGCAGTCGGCTTGCTTTTCGCCGCTCCGGGGGCTGGAGCTTTGGTCGGGGCGATCTTCACCGGCGCAGTCGGCCGGGTCACCCATCCGGGGCGAGCGACGTTGTGGTGCATCGCGGTTTGGGGGGCGGCCATGGCGGCCTTCGGTCTGGCTTCGTGGTTGCCGTTGGCCTTGGGGTTGCTCGCCATCGCCGGAGCGGCTGACGTGTTCTCCGCGGTGTTCCGCAACACCATCCTCCAGCTGTCGATCCCCGACTCGATGCGCGGTCGCATGTCCTCGGTCCAGCTGGCCGTGGTGACTGGAGGACCACGGCTGGGTGACTTCGAGTCGGGCGCCGCCGCCGCCCTCGGGGGACTGCGTTTCTCGGTCGTTTCCGGCGGCCTGGCCTGTGTCGCCGCGGTCGGGGTGCTTGCCCTTTGGATCCCCGCGTTCCGGCGTTGGGAACGACCCACTCCACATAAGATCGAAGCAAATGCCTGAGCAGCCAAGCAGCAAGAAGGACACCCCGAAGGTGCGCGTGGTCGCTGACGTGATGAGCTCGCCGGCTCTCACTGCGACGGCCGACGAAACGATCGCTGCAGCATCCGGCCGGATGAACGACCGGAAGGTCGGCTCCATCGTCGTGGTCGACGGCGAGAGAGCCGTCGGCATACTCACCGAGCGCGACCTCGTGCGGTTCGCGGCTTCGGGCGCCGACGCGTCAGTCGCCAAGGTCTCGGAGTGCATGACTCCCGAGCCGGGCACGATCTCCTCTGCGCAGGAGGTCGCCGAAGCGTGGCAGAGCTTGGCGGAGCATGGTTACCGCCACATCCCGGTCGTCGATGACGACAGGCTCGTCGGCATTGTCTCGATGCGCGACCTGATGCGCATCGCCCAGATTCGGCCGGTTGAGGGGTCGTTCGGCGACGTACCGCGCGGACTGAAGGGCGTGGTGGTCGCCGAGACCGAAATTGGCGACGTGCGCGGTCTCGAAGGCTTTTACCACTACCGCCAGTACTCGGCCATCGACCTTTGCGAGTTGCGCCCGCTAGAAGACGTCTGGCATCTGCTGTTCGAAGGCGAGCTGCCCCGTACCATCGCCGAGCGCGAGTCGTTCATCGACGAGGTGCGCCCCCTGCGGGCCATCCCCGACAGCGTGCGGGCGCTGCTCCCCGACATCGCCCGCGCCGGCCAGAAGTTCTCTCCGCTGAACGGGATGCGGACCGCGGTCTCCCTGATCGCTTCGGCCTCGGACTTCCGGCCGGTCCTGGACATAGATGCCGCCACCCGCCGGTCGGACGCGATGCGCATCAGCGCCGTGATCCCCACCGTTCTCGCCGCACTCTGGCGGCTGCGTCAAGGCGAGGAGCCCATCGAGCCGCACCCCGACCTCGGGTACGCCGCCAACTACCTGTACATGCTCAAGGGCACCGAGCCGGACCCACAGGCCGCCGACGCGATCGAGAAGTACCTCATCTCGACCATCGACCACGGTTTCAATGCGTCCACCTTCACCGGACGGGTGGTCGCGTCCACGGGCGCCGACATGGGCGCTGCGGTGGTTGCCGCGGTGGGCTCGTTGTCCGGGCCGCTCCATGGCGGAGCGCCCAGCCGAGCGTTGGACACTCTCGATGCGATCGGCAGCCCCGACAAGGCCGACGCCTGGATCCGCGCCGCCGTCGAGCGCGGCGAGCGCATCATGGGATTCGGTCACGCGGTCTACAAGACCGACGACCCCAGGTCGGTGATGTTGCGAGGTGTCGCGGAGAAGATCGGCGGTCCGTTGGTCGACTTCGCCAAGCAGGTGGAGCACACCGTCGTGGACGTGCTGGCCGAGCTCAAGCCCGGTCGCCAGCTGTACGCCAACGTGGAGTTCTACGCCGGGGTGGTCATGGAGCTGGTGGGTATGCCGCGGGAGATGTTCACCCCGACCTTCGCGTCGAGCCGCGTGATCGGGTGGTGCGCCAACATCCTTGAGCAGGCCGCGGACAACCGGATCATCCGACCTTCGGCCCGCTACATCGGCCCGCCGCCGCCTCAGCCCGTCCCCGAAATCACGGGGTAGTCGATTGGCTCGTGGCTAGTCGGTGGTCCAGGTGGAAGAGGCCACGTCGGTCACCCCCGACCTGGTCGAGGCGCTTGCCAAACTCGTACCCCAGCTGTCCTCCAGCGCGCCGCCTCTGACGGCTGACCAGGTTCGCGAGCTCGTTTCCTCACCGGCGACCGTGCTGTTCGTGGCGCGGCGCGACGAAGACCGAGAAGTTGTCGGCACGCTCACCCTCGCCCTGTTTCGAATTCCCACCGGGCTGCGCGCCTGGATCGAGGATGTGATCGTCGACGAGCCGGCCCGCGGCGGCGACCACCCCCGCGTGGGGGAACAGCTGACCACTGCGGCGATCAACCGAGCCCGTCAGGCCGGCGCCCGCACCGTCGACCTCACCTCCGCCCCGCGACGGATCGCGGCCAACAAGGTGTACGAGCGAATGGGCTTCCAACGCCGCGAAACCAACGTGTGGAGATTCGAACTCGAGGCGTAGGCCACCGAGCGCTCCGTCTCGGGCGGTTGTGGAGCGCTCCGCGTCGATAGGGGTATCTCGGGTCCGCGTCTGAGCGACAACCGTCGGTTGTCACTGGCCTAAGCGACCATTTGGCATGGACCGGAAAACGCAATTGCCGATCATTCGGGGACTCGACCTTCGCTCGCTACTCGTCCTGACTCTCGTCACGAAACGTCGGCCGATGACCACGGCCGAGCTGGTCGGCGCGGTCGCGACTCAGGTTTAGCCCTGGCGGGTCGTGGAGGCAAGGCCGTTTCTGATGCCCTCCGCTGGGAGGCCGGGCGGGGGCGTGTCCGGCAGGTTGGGCGAGGCACGTACGGCGGGGGCGATGTGGCGAAGACCACCCGTTACCGGATGCAGGCCCGTGTCGGTCGGACGCGGTCCCGAGGCGGTACCCCTGCTTACCGCGATGCGGTCGAAGCCGGCGCCCGCGCCCGGCGGGCCGGCGCCCGTCGTCGACCTGACGTCGGCTCCGCGACGATCGAGGCGTAGGTCGCGCTAGGGAGGTATCTGATAATCTGATTACGTGCCTGACGTCAGCGCTACCGAGGCTGCCCGGAACTTCGCGGATCTTCTGAACGCGGTGGAGCACCGCGGTGAGAGGTTCACGGTCGTGCGCCGCGGCAAGGCCATCGCGACTCTTGAACCGGCCAAGCCCGTGCTCGGTGCCGAAGCCAAAGCCGTTCTGCTTCGGCACGATCCGGATCCGAGCTGGTCGAAGGACCTATCCGCGATCCGACGACTTGTGGAGATCGAGGAACGGACCTGAGACGTCTGCTTATCGACACGACGTTCCTTGTCGACGCCGACCGGTCTAGCGGTGCTATCGACCGAGCGATAGTCGACGACGACGACGTGGCCATCGCCGCCATCACTGTCGCCGAGCTACGGGTCGGCGCGCTCCTCGCCGTGGGGAAGGTCGCCGAGGCACGGGCCGCGTTTATCGAGGATGTCCTCAACACGATCCCGGTAGTTCCATACGACGCGTTGGTCGCCGAGGCGCATGCACGTCTCCTCGTGCACGTCCGTCGGCAGGGTTCGCGGCGCGGGGCGCACGATTTACTGATCGCAGCAACGGCGTGCGCAACGGGGCGCGCGGTTGTCTCCGCGGACGCAAGAGCTTTCGTGGACCTGCCCGGCCTTGAGGTTCACAGTCACCGGTGAGCGAAGTGGCGCCCCCCCTGTCGCTCGGGGCATGATCACCCCATGACCACATCTCGTAGCTCGGGCGGCCGCGTCGTCCGGGCCGTATTCCTGGCCTTTCTCGCCTCGCTGCTGGCGCTCGGTACCGCATGTGGCGGCGATGACCCTACGGTCGACGCCGATGAGGACAAGGCCGAGGTGACAGCACCCACTACCGCACCCGGCGCTGACGGCGAGCCCCAGACCTTCACCAAGGAGCAGAGCGGCGAGACCGCTCAGTTGAACGTGGGCGAGGAGGTCGTGGTCTCGCTCGAAACCTGCCCGGGCTGTGGCTACCACTGGGAGATCACCACGCCCCCCGACGCTGCGGTGGTCGAGTCGTTCGACCCCACCGAGACCCCCGGCGATAACCAGGCCGAAGACGGCACACCCATCGCGGGTGCGTCGGGCACCATCGAGTTCAAGTTCAAAGGTGCCGGAGCGGGCACCACCACCGTGGAGATCGGCTACTTCCCGCCCGCCGACGACAAGGCTGAGGAGACCTACACCCTGACCTTCGAGGTGCGGTAGCAGCTCAAAGCCGAGTTACACCGGCTCGGCCTAGGGTTTGTCCAGTGGCGATCGCGGCGGCAGGTGTTGAGCTGCCGACAGGGACGGTCACGTTTCTCTTCACTGACGTGGAGGGGTCGACGGTCCTGGCATCGGCCATGGGCGACCAAGACTTCGCCGCCGCGTTGGACGAGCACCGCGCCCGCCTAGTTGACGCCATCGAGGGTCATCGAGGCGTGGTGTTCGGCACCGAGGGCGACGCAGTGTTCAGCGCCTTCGCTCGGGCCACCGACGCGGTCGCGGCTGCGCTCGACGCCCAACGGGCTCTGACCGGGCACCGCCTTCAGGCGCGGATCGGGCTGCACACCGGCGAGGCAATCGTTTCTGGTTCCGACTACGTCGGCCTGGCGCTCCATCAGGTGGCCCGCGTCGCCTCGGCTGGACACGGCGGCCAGGTAGTGGTCTCGGAGACAGCTCAGCATCTCGCCAGCCGCGATCTTCCCGACGGAGCCCTCCTCGTCGATCTTGGCGCTCACCGTCTGAAGGACCTGGCCGAGCCACAGCACCTGTTCCAGCTCGGGCACGCCGACGTGCGTGCCGACTTCCCACCGTTGCGGTCGTTGGCCGGTCGCCCACACAATCTGCCCCTTCAGCTCACCAGCTTCGTTGGGCGCGAGGCCGAAATGGAGGAACTCAAGCGGCTTGTGCGGGCCAACCGCCTCGTAACCTTGACGGGCGTCGGTGGGTGCGGCAAGACGCGCCTCGCGTTGCACACCGCCGCGGAACTGATGGACGACTTCGCCGACGGGGTCTGGCTGATCGACCTGGCACCCGTGGACGACGAGGCCCTGGTGGAGGAATCGGCGGCGGGGATCCTGCAGGTAGCGGGTGGGGCCGGATCGGTGATGGAGCGGATGGTTGCGCACGTCGGCGACCGGGCAGTCCTGCTCGTCGTGGACAACTGCGAGCACGTGTCGGCCGCCGCGGGGGAAATGGTCGAGCAGTTGTTGCGCGGCTGCGCCCGCCTGCAGGTGCTGGCGACGAGTCGCGAGGCGCTGGACGTGTCCGGCGAAGTCACCCGGCAGATCGCGTCGCTCTCCATGCCCGCAGCTTCGGCGCAGCCAGACTCGACCGGCGGGGTCCGTTACGGCGCCGTTCGTCTCTTCATGGAGCGCGCGCTGGCCGTCGATCCCGACTTCGCACTCGGTCCTGGCGACGAGGAGATCGTGATGCGGATCTGCCGCCGCCTCGACGGCATCCCGCTCGCCATCGAGCTGGCCGCGCCAAAGATCCGGGCTTTCGATCTCGCCGAGATCGACCGCCGGCTCGACGACCGCTTCCGGTTCTTATCCGGTGGCACTCGCCGCGGCCTGGGACGGCAGCAGACGTTGCGGGCGGTAGTCGACTGGAGCTTCGAGCTCTTGACGCCGGAGGAACGAATAGTTCTCCGCCGGCTCTCTGTCTTCTCCGGGGGCTGCACCTTGCGGGCTGCCGAGGAGGTCTGTGCTGACGCCGATCTGGACGAGATCGCCGTCACTGACGGGCTCGAAGGGCTAGTCGGCCGGTCGCTTCTCCTGCTCGAACGAACTGGGACCGGGGCGCGGTACCGACAGCTCGAGACCATCCGGCAGTACGGCTTCGAGAAACTGGCGGAAGCCGGGGAGGTGGAGGCATTAAGGGCGCGACATTTGGCGTGGTGCAGCTCGCTGACCAGCCAGGCCTTTCTCAAGCTGGTCGGGCCCGAGCAGGCCGACTGGCTCCGCCGGCTCGACGCCGAGGCGCCCAACGTCCGATCGGCCCTCGACTGGTCCCTCGACCATGATCCCGGCGCTGGCCTGCGGGTGGCCAATGACCTCCAACGCTGGTGGTTGGCGCGCAATGTCCGCGAGGGCCGAGACCGCCTTGCCGGGTTGCTCGGCCGGGCCGAAGCCGACCTCGATCTCGCCGTCAGGGCGAGGGCGGAGGTGAACGCGGGCTGGTTTGCCAACTATGCGGGCGACTTTGCGGAGGCGGCGCCCTTCTTCGAGAGGGCCCTGGCCGCCGGTCGCGAAGCGGGCGACGCCGTCGCCATCGGCTTGGCCCTCAGCGGCCTCAGCGGGTCCGCCATGAGGGAGGGTGATAACGAACGCCGCCTTGCACTGATCGAGGAGGCGGCGGCCAACATCTCCGCGATTGATTCACAATCGCCGTATCTGTGCGCCGTCTATAGCAATCTGTCCGGTGCGAAAGACAGCCTCGGTGACCTCGCTGGCGCCCGGCAGGCCCTGGAGCAGTCTCTTGATCTGGCCCGGCGTCTCGGCCACCTGGCGGGGATCGGTGCGGTCTCCGAGACCCTGGGCCGGCATCTCAAGTCGATAGGGGAAAGCGAGGCCGCCGACAAGTACTTCGATACGGCGACCGAAACCGCCCGCCTGCTCGGCGACCGCCGGGCACTCAGCACGGGCCTTGCCCGGAAGGCGGAGACGGCGATCTTCGGAGGGGACTATGCGATCGTGCGCAACCTCCTGGAGGAGATGGAGCTCCTCGCGCCTGAACTCAGAAGAAGCTGGGTCCTCCAGGTTCGGGTCTGGAGGGCGTGGGTCGAGTTGCTTGATGGTGACCGAGCGACGGGTCTCCGTTTGGCGGACGAAGTTGTCGAGGCGTTCCGGAGCTGCGGTGATTTCCATTTCGCCACCTACGTGGGCGCCGACCACGCCGACGTCTTGGCTGAGCTGGGAGAGTTCGCGCGCGCCCTGGCCTGGGCCGACGAGGTGACGCTTCTGGCTCGCGCGTCACCGCTACCGAAGGCATGGACAAGACCGGCTGTTAGTAGGGCATGGATCGACATCGCCACCGGTGACCTCGCCGGCGCAGGACTCGCCTCGAGGAGATCAACACCGCTCTGGAAGAACTGGACGTGCAGGCCAGCGAGCGCGTATGGGCCCGTTTTCCCCTCGTCGTAACCGAGCTGCAGGATGGCGACATCGAGCGGGCCGCTCGCCACGCCACCGAGATGCGCGCCGCGAGCCAGGACCCTCGCGTGACCCTTCTCGTGCCGCTCCTCGACGGCCACATCTCGCTCGATACCGGAGACCTCGCTGCGGCCCGTCCGCTCCTCGAGGAGGCGCGGGAGCGCTGCATCCGGTCCGAGTACTCCTGGCTGGCGCAGTTTGCGACCGGGCTCCTCGCCGAGCTGGCGGTCGCCGACCATGATCTGGCTCGTGCTCGCCGCGTGTGTCTCGAGTCGCTCGCCTTTGTTCGGAAGTTCCGACACCTCGTGCCTTGTCTCGTTGTCGTCGAGGCCACAGCTCGTCACCTCGTCGATGCGGGCCAGCACAATGACGCGCTCCGGCTGTTCGCGGGCGCTCACGCGCTTCGGGAGGAGTTCGGGGTTCCCATCCCGCCGCGCTCGGTGGCGACCATCGAGGCTGCGATGGCGCGTGCCCGCGAATCCGCCGGTGAGTTGCCGACTGAGGAACCAGCCGGAGAGCTCGATGTGGTCGGCCTGGTCGACGCCGCGCTCGCCGTACTCGCCAGACACTGAGCTCCGCCGGTCAGTCCTCCGCGAACTTCTGGAAAGCGGCCGGCTCTAGCTGAAGGATTGCCCGCAGCCGCAGCTGCGGGTGGCGTTGGGGTTGTTGATCGAGAACCCGGCGCCCTGGAGGCCGTCCTTGAACTCGAGCGTTGCGCCCTGCAGGAGTTGCGCCGACTGCGGGTCCACGACCACCTGCTCCCCTGCACCGCCGTCGTCGCCGACCGGGAAGGTGTGCTTCACGTCGTCGTCGGCGATCTCGGTGTCGAAGAACATCTCGTAACTGAAGCCGGAGCACCCGCCGGGGCGTACGGCTACGCGGAGGGCCAGCGTGTCGGGCGCCTCTTCCTGCGCACGAAGCGCCGCGACCTTAAGGGCGGCCTCCGGCGTGAGCGTGATCGGCGCGTCGGTCGGCGCGCTAACCGGTGCGTCGACCGTCGTCTCGGTTTTGGTTTCGGTCTTCGTCTCGGTTTCCGTGATGCTCATATCGACAGGCTTCCCTTCGTTGGTTGAATCCAGGTCGTGTAACCAGGGTAACGGCCGCGCCTCAGACGTCGGCCAATTCGACTCTGCAGGGGTCACGGTCCTCGAGGGTGGCGAATTCGACGACCGTCGATCCGCCCTTCTCGGCGACGTAGCCCTCGACGATGCCGCGGTGCAGCTGGCACACCAGGTCGGGGAAGGCTTCGGCCATACGGCGGTAGGGGCATTCCGTGAACCGAATGCTCGTGCCGCGGCTGTCCCCGGACGCGGCGGGGGAGAAACCGAGCTCCTGTAGAGCGACATTCAGCCCCTCCCCACAGGTGGCGGTGGGCGCGGCGGCCTTCGCCAGGACGCGCCCGTGGCGGGCGCCGACGGATGCCACCCGGTCGGCGGCCGGCGCCTCGGCCGCGGCCACATTGGCCAGCAGCCCGGCGAGCAGCGGGTACGCCGGCGGCTCGATTCCCAGTGATGGCGCCTCAGAGCTGACCCCGTAGCGGTGCTGCGGTCGCCCGACGGATCCCCGAGAGTCCACCCGCACGGTGAGAAGCCCCGCGTCGCGCATCCGCTCCAGGTGAGGCCGGATGGTGTTGGGATGCAGGCCTAGGGCGGAGGCGACCTCCCCGGTGGAGAGGGGGGTGGCGGCCCGGACCAGCTCCTCGTAAATGGCGAACCGGGTGTTGTCCCCGAGGGCCTTGAAGATCTCCCGGCGACTCCCCGTGGGGAGCGTTTCGGCCATGAGGAGATAATAACGGGATTGACCGGTAAAATAGGCGCGTGACCATCGTCCTCCCGTCCATCGAGGACATCCGCGGGGCGCTACGCGGCGTGATCGACCCGGAGCTGGGCGACAACCTCATCGATCTGGGGATGGTTCGTGACATCCGCATCGGCGGGGAAGGCCACGGCGCCGGCGACGTGACCGTGGTGATCGCCCTTACCATCGCCGGCTGCCCGCTGCGAGGCCAGCTCACCGACGACACGACCCGCCGTGTCGGATCCGTCCCGGGCGTGACGGCGGTGGAGGTCGAGATGGGCGAGATGACCCGCGAGGAGAAGCGGGCTCTCATGGAGCGGGCGCGATGGAAGGCCCGCGAGAACGAGCTGGCCACCGACATTCCGAGCACGGCTCGTATCGCGGCCATCGCCTCGGGCAAAGGTGGGGTCGGCAAGTCCTCGGTGACCGCCAACCTGGCCGCCGCCCTGGCCCGCCGGGGCTTCACCGTCGGCGTGCTCGATGCCGACGTCGCCGGTTACTCGATTCCCCGAATGCTCGGGCTGCGGGGCCGCCACGTCGAAGCGAAGGCCCGTCCGGAGGATCCGACGCGGCCGCACCTCTATCCCATCGAGCGGCAGATCGGCTCGGGGTTGGTGAAGGTCGTGTCCATGGGCTCGATCCCCGGTGCGGTGGAGGACGAGGCCGTCATGTTCCGCGGCTTGATGCTCA
>Ga0136633_1001796_pt1 | contig 15387 bp, 14 predicted proteins | sample AntDrymeUQ832206_2_FD_105494 | JGI IMG/M metagenome (GOLD analysis project Ga0136633, IMG submission 105494) | Polar desert sand microbial communities from Dry Valleys, Antarctica - metaG UQ83 (22.06) | ecosystem: Environmental > Terrestrial > Soil > Desert | place: Antarctica: Dry Valley...
GTCTCCGCAGCGTTCTTGCTGTTTCTCTACCTGACCGGCCGTCTGAATTCGTAGTCGTTTGTCATTCCCAGTGCATCGTTCCTCAGATGGTTCCAGTGGGTCCACAGGAGGTCACGAAGACGGTCGGCAATGGACCAAAGTGCCTTCCATAGGCAACGAGCTGGAAACACGTCTCCGCTGACTTTGGGTCGGGACTGGGTCAGGCGCAACTCATCGAACGCCCCAAGACCTAAACTGTTGAGACTTAACGCTTTTCGCGGAGTCGACCCTTGCCTTCGTAATGATGGGGTCACAGGTTCGAGTCCTGTAAGCGGCACCAGCCCTTCCACAGGCAATCTCGGCGGGGTCCTACGCAGTGTACGCAATCTTTGGTCCTGCGTTTGGGTATGGTTTGGGTGGTTCAATGGACTGGTTTTGGCTCGAACCTGTTGGAGGCATTTACAGTCGGAGCTCGGATCAAGTGCTACAGTCGTTGCCGAGTTGTGGGTTGATACGAGACGGTCTGCTTTTGCAGCGCTAGATTGCGACTCTCGTCATTCGCTCAAAATTCTGAGGGTGTCCGCTTTCGACCCAAAGCGGACACACGTGGGCGACCTTTTGCTCTCTCACTTCCCGGTGCCTTCACCCGGGGTTAACGCAGCGGACGTACCGAGCTTTGGCACCGATCGCTTCTCATTTCCCTGAAACTCCCATAGGCTTTCGACTTTCAGTGCGGGGGCACCGCGTGAACGAACCGACACCAATGACCGGAGAGAGCCCCCGAGCATTACCGCCGGTATTCATTAGCTATGCGACCAGCGACCGCAAGCAGGCGATCGCCATCTGCAGGGCCATTGAGCAGCGCGGCCTTCACTGCTGGATTTCATGCCGAGACGTCGAGCCGGGCGGAAACTATCAAGAGGCTATTGTTCGAGCGATTCGCGAAGCGCCCGCGATGGTTCTCATCTTTTCCAGAGCGGCAAATAGGTCGGACGAGATCAAGAAGGAACTGTCGCTCGGGAGCCGCTACCACATCCCGGTATTGGCGTTGCGCATTGAGGACGTCGAGCCGAGCGACGCCTTCGCCTATGAGCTTTCCACGCGCCAATGGATCGACGCGTTTCGAGGTTGGGACAAGTCAATCGATGTGCTCACCGCCGGGTTGAACCAGTTCACATTGCGCGTCCGAAACGATCAACAAACCGGACAGCTTCCGCCGCCTCGCCGTTTGACGTTCCCCCGATTTTCGCGCGGCAATTGGGCGAGCGCGGCGACCCTCTTTATAGCCATCGCCGCGGCAACCGCGACGTTGTTCCTCCACGGTGTTGGGTCGAACAGACAGGTTTCGCTGGCCGTACTCCCCTTCGCCGACCTCTCCCCGGCGCGCGACAAAGCCTATTTCGCTGAAGGCATGGCGGAGGAGATCCTGAGCTCACTTGCTGTGGAGAAGAACATCAAAGTTCTGGGCCGTACCTCAGCACGGCAGTTAGAGCGGAGCTCCAGCGCGAAGGAGGTCCGGGCCTTGCTGGGAGTGACCCATTTGCTTGAAGGAAGCACGCGCACCGCCGGCAACAACCTGCGCGTCAACGTGCGCCTCATTGATACGTCCGACGGAAACAGGCTCTGGGAGGAGGAATATAACGGTGCGCTGTCCGACGTCTTCTCTGTTCAGGACAGGATCGCAGAGGCCGTTGTAAGTCGCCTCAGAACGACGCTGTTTCATGCGGACGTCGTGCGCGACGGGCCGGTCACCAAAGTTGACGCGTACCAGGCTTATCTGGCGGCGCGCAGTTTGATGCGCGATCGAACCAAGCCTTCGCTAACGAAGGCTCTGCACATCGCCAGGCAGGTGATACAAAGTGATCCAAAGTTTGCTCCGGGCCATGGGCTTTACGCGGAGCTTCTCTGGCACTTGTCCGACGCCCCGCTGTCTTACGGGGACATCCCGGCTGAGAAGGCGCGTCAAATTGCTCGGCCACATGCTCTCAAAGCGATCCAGCTCGCTCCAAATCATGCCGATGGCTACGCAGCGTTGGGACTTATAACGTGGGGCGAAAAGGCACTTGCTCCACTCCAGCGCGCGATCGAGCTTGACCCGGCACGCGCGGAGCTGCGGATTTGGTTGGGCATCTCGCTCTCCCAGGTGGGCCGCTACGATGAGGCTTACGAGCAGACCCAATTAGCTGCCGAAGTCGAACCGCTCTGGGCGGTTTCGATCAATCGCTTGGTAAACATTGAGGCGGCGTCGCGCCGCTTCAACGAAGCGCTTGCCGAAGTCGAGAAGTTTGCACGAAGAGGTGGCGATGAGGCCCATGCTCTCCGCTTCCGCTCAGCGATTGCTAGGAGGCGCGGCGACCACGCCCGCGCCAGCGCTTATGCTGAGGCCGCGTTGGCCCGTAACGCCGCCCTTCCTTACATCCCGATGAGTCTCGCAAGCGATTATCGGCTGCTTGGACTCACGAAGCTGGCGGCGGCGGCGGTCCCGAAGAACAATGAGACACTGCGGCGGTTACTCATCAGCGGCCCGCGGGAGGCGGTCTATGGACAGGCCCGAACCCTGGGGGCGTCGCTGTGGAAACGGCCTGACGCTGACGTGGGCATCTTCGCATTGTCGGCTGCGCGCGACTGGAGTGGACTTGCAGCGCTTTATCGCGCCAAGGGGCTATCGGCCCAGGCCTTCTGTCAGAAGTATCGAAGGAGCGCGATTCCCTTCGTCCTGGCGCTACAACGAACTGGCGGCGGCGACGACGCGCGAGCCTTGGCAGAGTGCCTGCGCGCTCGATCAACCCAAACCTTCTCCCAATCCTATCGGGATGGGGCCTTAGCAGCGGAAGACGATTTCGATCGGGCTCGGTTGCTTTCCCTGGCAGGCGACAGAAGCGGCGCGATCACGTGGCTCGAGCGCGCCGTTCGCTTCGGCTGGCTCGGTTACGACATGGCCGGATTGAGTTCGGACCTTGCGAATTGGCCTGAATTTGACAGCCTGCGCGCAGACGGGCGGCTGCCTACGCTTCAGCAACAAATAAATGCGGCCATCTCCGCTCAGCGGGCACGGGTCCTCAGCCGGCACGCAAAGAAACCCCGCGTCGACCCGCCTGCAATGACTTAAAACCTTTCTGGGCCCTGATGGGAATGCAAGCGGGTACGCATGCCGGGCCGGAAGCCGGTACAACCGGCACGGGTCACCGATTCACCCAGACTAATTGTCAAAGACTTGGGGTCCGCCGGATTAGTCGAGGTTTGAGGGTTCGCTGTAACTTTCTATCCGACCGCGGCACCCGGGATCGGCGCTGATCGGAACGTCGCGAAGCTTAACCCCGCACTCGCTCTTGCTGCCGGTCAGCTCGTGGACGATCACTGGGTCCGCGCGGATTTCCCGCAGCGCGATAGAGGCGTCAACGCATTCCTCGACAATGTACTTCAGCAGTTGAGCGGCGTCTTCCGGCGCGTGACCCCACAGTTCGACGGGCAAGGGATTCGGAGCGATCCCACTGCGCAGTGTCGACGCGATACCGAGCGCCATTTCCTGCACGCCTGCCACAAAATCCCCCTGCCAAAGGCCAACCACAGTAAGTCGACTTTCACGCTGCTGTCCATGTTCCGTAACCACGCCAAGCAACGACGCACATCTGCGGACGCGGAAAAAAGATAACCTTATAAGGGACTTAGAGAAGTCTCACCTTTCAATGAGGTTATCATTCTTCGGGAGATCGAGATGTTCACCATCCGCGACGGAGGGTCGCTTTCGCGCGTCCTCGACACACTCGCCAACGACGATATTCAACAACTGCTTTTGCTCAGACGCGATCAACTCGGGGGCAACATTGCGGACATCGCGCGCTTCATAATCGTCCAATCGAGAGACAGCCTTGAAGCCCTGGAGGCCGAACTAGGCTTCACCATTCGGAGCAATGCGGAACTCAGCTTCGGCTGCGAATGGGTCGAAGATCACGGCACCTTCTATGAGGCCGTCTGGATACTGACCGACGATGGCTACGCGCATGTCGCATTCATTGCCAAGCAGGGCGTCGATCCGGACCTGCTGAAGTTCTGCGAAACGCACATCACCGCCACCGTCTAACCGTCAACATATCTGCCGCATTGAGCGGCCCCAACGCGTCCTCGGAATCCTCCGCCGGGCGCTTTTTTATGTCTGAAGGACACCACCAAGCAGTCATTCGACAACGCAAAAGCGATCGCCCTGGCCCCACGGCTTATGACCGATCCCAAGCTCAAGAACCTGCTGACTGATCGAGTTGCAGACTGGACCGCGCGGGGCTTGCTCGACCTTACCCATGTCGCGATCATCGAAGTCGGCGACACCGACGTCTCGATAATCGACGAACTCGCTTTCTCGCCGCTGATCAATCCGCTGGACGGTCTTCGCTATGGGATGGCGGGGTTCGTCCTGCCCTTCGATCACGTCGAGGATCACGGCGGCCGGTTCGAGCTGATTTTAACGGTCGGCAACGACGGTTTCGCCTTCGTTCTGTTTGTTCGCGACCGCGAAGGCGTCGATCGCGAGCTCTGGCCATGTGCCGCGCTCACGCCCAACACTTGAAAGGAATTATGTGATGGCGGACCTACGCCTCCTGGCACTGACTCATCTGCTGGCGGCCGGTGCGGGGTTCGCTATCGCACCCCGCGAACTGCTCGAGACGGCGGTCGTTCACAACGGCTTTTTCGAGACTGACACCAAACGCGTTCTGGCCGCGGCGGTGGAAAGCCTGCGATCGGAAAACAAACTGCTCGTTTATAGCTACAAGGGCTTCGCCGCGGTGTCGGTGGACCGCGATGGCTTTCTCTTTTTGAATGGCCGGCAGGAGCTGATCGTCCCGGCCGCCGTCAGCTACCACGTCGATCTGTCGGGGCTGACCGCGGACCAAGTCACCTTGGATGAAGCCTCGAAGGTCATGACAATTAGTCTCCCGCCGCTGATGATGGGTGACGTCACTTTCGAACCGGAGGGCGCGCGGACAATCAACGGTGGCCTGCTGACATACAGCCAAGCGACGGTCGATGAGCTTAGCCGGCTGAACTATGCCTCGGCGCGCAAGGCGTTCGTGAAGCAGGCCCAAGGGCGGGCCATCGTCGAGGCGGCGGAAAGGGAAGCGAAGGCGAGCATCCAGAGCCTTCTCGCGCTGCCGCTGCGGATCGTCCGCAGGTCGGACATTGAGGTGGTGGCGCGTTTCAGTCCGAGCGGATGAACGAAGGGTCGCGGTTGAACCCGAAGCGGCCGGCGGCGGGCGGCGCATGACCGGTGTAACCGACCTGTCGTTTGGGCGCTCCTCGGTTGGCGTTCGTTGCACCGCGCTAAGGGGTGGTGGCGGGCCCTGACCCCGGCGGCTGCGGCCGGCCCCGGACGCCAAGTTGAAAGTGAAAAGCGGACGGCAAACTGGAAAACTGGCGAACTGGAAAGCTGAGGGGGCGGGGGCGACGCGCTGAAGTGGGGCGGCAGTCGGCCCTGGTGCCAAGTGAAAGTGGCAAGGGCACGGCGAACTGGAAAACTGGCGAACTGGAAAGCTGTCGGGGCCAAGCCCGCAGCCGGCAACGTGTCCACCTGCTCAACCCCGCGCAGGATGCATCAGCGTCAAGATGAACCAGGTAGGATCATTTCTATTAGTTTCCGCTAGTTATGAGACATAGTATCAAACGCGTGATTCCAGCAGCTTAGCTTCCCGTTGATTTAGCCCTTTTGTTTTTGAAGGACACCAACGGAATGAAACCACCACCACTAAGGGTGCCCAGTGAGGGCGTCCCTCCCACCAATCCGCTCGTTAGATACTCCCTCACCGGCTCGGCCGCGGAATTGGAGAAGCATGCCGTCGAGCAAAAACCCCTGCTCGGAAACGTATGCCCAATCGGCGAGGCGACGGTTTGGTACGCCAAGTATAATACCGGCAAGACTGTGTTGCTTCTCCATCTCCTAATGGAAGCGATCCAAGCCAAACGTATCAGGCCAGAGGATGTCATCGTCGTGAACGCCGACGACAGCAGCTTCGGGCTCGTTGAAAAGGTACGTCTGTTCGAGGATTTGGGCGCTCACATGGTTGCTCCTGGCCATAAGGGCTTCGAAGTCCGCATACTCGTGACCACCATGGAAGAGATGATCGCCGCCGATACGGCGCGGGGCGTGTTCATCGCCATCGACACATTGAAGAGGTTTGTTGATGTAATGGACAAGAAGGCGAGCCGAGCCTTCACTTCAGCCGTGCGGCGGTTCGTGAGCAAAGGCGGCACTTTCCTTGCCCTTGCACACACCAATAAGCGGACGGACAAGGACGGCAGGCCGGTGCCGGAAGGAACGGCCGATGTCCTCAGCGACTTTGACTGTGGTTATCTCCTCGACATCGCCGGTGAGGACAAACGCACGGGCGAAATAGCGGTTGAATTCACCTGCGAGACGAGCCGTGGTCGCGCGGCTTCGAAGGCCTACTACGTTTACGACCCTGATCGGGACCTCACTTACACCGAACGCCTATGCTCTATCCGGGAAGTCGATGCCGCTAATGACGAGTACGGCGAGCGCTTCACCCCGACCAACGATGAAGCCGCCATCATCGAAGCGATCGTGCAGTGCCTGAAGCACGGAACGGTGACCAAGATGGACATCGTAGGCCTCGCGGCGAAAGCCACACGGTCCAGTAGGCGGGCGGTGTTGAAGGTGCTCGAACAATCCACCGGCGATGATCCCAAGCTTCACCGATGGAACTTCACCAGGAGGGAGCACGGTCGGATGGTGTACGCCCCACTGGCGTCGCCCACGAGCTAGGTCCGCACCCGGCGCCGGGGCAGCTTTTCAGGTTTCCAGAATGCCGGCCATTTTCCGTCGTTCTGCCTGCGGGCTCCCCGGTCGCCATTCCGATGAAGCGTAACCGGCACCGGGGCAGCTTCGCAGAATACCAGAATGCCGGATGTTTTCTCGGGCACCCCGGCCGTCATCTCGATGAAGCGTAACGGCTCATCCGTCGCGCTTTACCTTTTGACGTCCTCGGCTCGTGGCCACCCCATCATTCAACCCAACCATAGTTTGTGTCCGATCGCCTAGGCGGCCGGCCGCGATAACCCAATAAGGAAAATTTCATGCCTAAGATCAAGCTTGATGCGTCGACCTGTCTCACCGCGGCGTGCGAACCCGGCAAGCGTCGAACCGACCACTGGGACACGATCATACCTGGCTTCGTTCTTGAGGCCCGCCCTACTGGCAAGACGTTCTATCTCCGTTACTTCGACGCGAACGGGCGGCAGCGGCAGCATAAGATCGGAGGCCATTCCGAGATCACCTTCGACCAAGCGCGCAAGGCCGCACGCCGGCTTCGATCGGAAGTGGTCCTGGGCGGTGATCCGTCGGGGATGAAGGAGGACAAAAAAGCGATCCCAACCTACGCCGCCCTCGCACAGCAGCATCTCGATCACGCCAAGACGTACCAAAAGAGTTATGATTCAACCGAGATGATTATGCGCCGCCACATTATGCCGAGATGGGGCAAGCACCGCCTCGACGAAATCACCCCTCAAGCTATCGGCCAGTGGCTCTCGGCAAAAGCCGACGAGGGTCTCAAGCCGGCGACGGTCGAGAAGATACGCGTCGTGTTCAGCCGTTCATTCTCGTTGGGTTTGCAGTGGAGCATTCCAGGGTGCCTCTCCAATCCAGTCACGGGCGTTCCTCGTCGTCGGTTCAGCAACGCCCGCGAACGCTACCTGACTGCGACCGAGGCCGAGCGGTTGCGTGTTGCGGTCGAGGCGTCGCTCAATCCGCAGCTCAAGCATATAGTCTGGCTGTTGCTGTTGACCGGGGCGCGGGTGTCCGAGCTGTTGCGGGCGGAATGGCGGCACGTCGATCTCGAACGTCGCGCTTGGCTCATCCCAACGTCAAAGACCGGCAAGCCTCGGCACGTCCCGTTGTCGCAGGCCGCGATCGACGTCATCGACCAACTGCCACGGTTCGACGAGTGCCCTTACGTCGTCCCTAATCCCGAAACCAAGCTGCCGTTCGTCACCCTGAAGCGTGCCTGGCAGACGGCGCGTAGGGAAGCCCGGTTGGGCGATCTGCGCATTCACGACCTACGCCATTCGGCGGCGTCGTTCATGATCAACGCCGGTATCGATCTGTACGCGGTCGGCAAGGTCCTGGGTCACGCGGATCACATGTCGACCATGCGCTACTCGCATTTGGCCAATGAAACACTGCTCGCGGCGGTCGAAGCGGGGGCGGCGAACATGCGTCTCTAAACGTCGGCTTCTCGTCGACAAGTTAACCTCTCCCCCCGGGCATCGTAATGGTGCTCGGGGTGGCTTTTCCTCCATTATTTTTTTTGACCACGCGGCGCAACCGCGATCGGGCCGCTCCGCTAAGCGGGAACAATGGGGACGAGCGGCGCACAGCGATGACTGGGCGACCCGAACCCCGATACCCTAGACGGCCAGAGGTGGATGCACCCCGTCCGCCAGAAGTCCGCTAACCACCTTCTCGAATTGGAACTGGCTAAAGGGCTTGTCCAGCACTGGGCGGTCCCCATACCCTTCTTTGACGCCATGTTCCCCATAACCGGTCGCAAATGCAAACGGGATGTGGTGGTCTTTAAGGGCCTCTGCGATCGCATAGCTTCGAGTGCCATTGAGGTTTACGTCGAGTGTCGCCAGATCAAACACGTTCGCCGCGATGAAATCCAGGGCTGTTTTTACGTTTCTGGCGACCGTGATCGATGTGCATCCGAGGTCACCCAACATGTCCTCGATTGCCATCAATACAAGCATTTCATCCTCAATAACGAGGACTCGTTTGCCCGATAGGAGTTGGTTATCCATCAAGCACAGCTTGTGGGGCCGGGACGTGGATTGTGCAAACAATACCTTTGGGCAGGTAATCCAACTTGATCTTGCCCGCCAGCTCGTGTGCCAAGCCCTGTTCGATCACTCGTGACCCGAATCCCTTGCGCTTCGGCAGGGTTACGGGTGGTCCGTCGTTCTCGCGCCAGTGGAGGCATAGCCACCGGCCATCGGGCTTTGACTCGATTGTCCATTCGATCGAAATTGTGCCCGCTTCGTTCGAAAAGGCACCATATTTGACCGCATTGGTCGCCAGTTCGTTGAACGCGATGCCTAGCGCGAGCGTCGCCTTGGGCGACAGCCGGATGTTCTCGCCCTCGATCCTGAACCGTTCGGTGCGACCCTCACTTTCCCTGAATGGCGCAAGAGCTTGGCGGACCAGGTCATGCAAGCCAGTGCCATCCCATTTCTCGCGCCCAAGCAAGTCGTGTGAGCGCGACAGCGCCGCGATGCGCGTTTCGATCGATTCACGGACCGCTTCGGGGTCTTGGGAATTGCGAACCGCTTGGGTGACAATCGACTGGACCGTTGCCAGTGTGTTTTTGACGCGATGGTTGAGTTCATCGATCAACATCGCGGCGTTTTTCTGGGCCGTTTTATGGCGTGTCGTGTCGACCAAAGACAAAAAATGCTGCACCACCACGCCTTGCTCGTCCTTGACCGGATTAACGAACAGGCTCGCCCAGCACTCGCTTCCGTCCTTTCGCCGATAGTGAATTTCGGGACCCTCTTCCGATGGGTCGGCGAATGCCGCCTCGATCTCGGCTATTGCTTCCTTGCTGGCGCCCAAGGCGAGGATGAAGTTAAAGCTCTGCGCGAGCACCTCGTCGCGGTCATAACCGGTCAGTTTGAGGAAGGCGTCGTTTGCAAAGATGATCGGATTGTCGGCTTCGCGAGCGTCGGTGAACACCATCGCCATCCTCGTGGTCTCGGCAGCAATGACGAACGGGCCAAGTTCTTGCGCGAACTCCTCGACCTCGGCTTCGGCAATCTTTTGTTCCTGATCCTTGGCTGCTTTGTCGCTCATGTCGTTTTCCCAGTCCGCTCCGGCCTGAAGTTCACAACGCACTAACCCGTTCAAAGTGACCGGTGTATCGCGTCGATCGCTCAATGTCCGCTTCTGTGATGGGCCATGAAACTCCACTCGCGACCTTGGCGCTCACTTCTGAGGGATCGGAACATTACCAACCGGCTGAACTTTAACTTTCCAGAGTCTCAAATTCCGGGAGCGACCTATGCGGCCTTTCTCCACTACTGCGGCAATCGCCGTATTGCTCGCAAGCTGCGCTCCCGATGATCAGCGAGCACCCGTTCAATCTGAAGAGCGACTGGCCAAGCCGGCTACTGCTGCGCTCGACTCGTCTTCGGCATTTCCAAAGACGGACGGAACAATCCCGACCGAAAGCGGCAATCTTCGCGTCGAGCGCCTAGCCTCGCTTGAAGAGCCATGGGGAATGGCGTTTCTCCCCGATGGACGGCTGTTGATCACCGAGAAGCCCGGCCGGCTACGCATCTTCAGCGACGGCAAGCTGTCGGCTCCGGTCGGAGGCGTGCCAGCGGTCAATTATTTCATGCAGGGTGGGCTGCTCGATGTCGCGGTCGATCCGAATTTCGCCAAGAACCAGATGATCTACCTCTCCTATGCCGAAGCGGCCAAGCCACAGCCTGCCGATGTTCGCGAAACTCGGGAACTGCGCCTTGGCGCGTTCCAGCGCATGGAGGATCAAGTGCTCAAGGGCGGCGCGGTTGCGCGCGGCCGGCTTGAAGGTGGCGCATTGCGCGATGTGCAGGTGATTTGGCGGCAAGTTCCCAAAACCGTCGGGCGCGGCCATTTCAGCGGGCGGTTGACCTTCGCTCCCGACGGCACGTTAATGATCACGTCGGGCGATCGAATGCGGTTCGATCCGGCACAAAATCTTGCAAGCAATCTTGGCAAGATCGTGCGGATCAATACCGACGGCTCGGCCCCGCGCGACAATCCGTTCCTCACCGATCGCGGCGCTCGTCCGGAAATCTGGTCAACCGGCCACCGCAACCCATCGGGGATGGCATTCCAGCCGGGAACCACGCGATTATGGTCGGTCGAGTTCGGCCCCAAAGGCGGCGACGAGCTCAACCTCGTGGAGAAAGGTCGCAACTATGGCTGGCCGCTGGTCAACGAGGGCGTCAATTACGACGACAGTCCAATCCCGCTCCACGCGACCCGCCCGGAATTCGTCCGCTTCATTAAGAGCTGGACGCCGGTCATCTCGCCGGGAAGCCTGATGTTTTACTCCGGGGGGATGTTCCCGCAGTGGCGCGGCAACGCGCTGATCAGCGGGCTCTCCTCGCAAGCGATCATCCGCTTGACCATCGAGGGCAATGCGGTGACCGGCGAGGAGGTCATTCCGATGGGGCGGCGCATCCGCAATGTGGCGCAGGCGCGGGACGGAAGCTTGATGGTGCTTTCAGAGAGCCCCAATGCTGAGTTGCTGAGGCTTTCGCCTGCGCCGTAAGTGATGGCCAACGACGGCTTCTGATTCAACCTTGATTAAATCCCAATTGGGAAGCACTCGGAACTTATGCGCAACGCGCTCTGTTTCAATCGCGACTGGCGGCGAATGAAGGAGATTGCGGATGGATTATGTCAGCCTGGATCCGAGCCGGCGGCAAGCTCTGCGGATGATGTCCGCCAGCCTGATGGGCGCAGGGCTCGTCGGATGTGCCGACCTCATTCCCCAGGGTATCGGCCTGGCGCTACTTCCCAACCCCCTCACCGACCCGGCGGTCTACAACTTCGCACTTAACCTCGAATATCTCGAGGCCGAATATTACCGCCGCGGGGTTTACGGCCAAGGCCTTCCGGGCGAGCTGATCGGCCCCAACCCCGGCGCGGTTCTGGGCGGGCGCCGAGTCCAGTTCCGCACGCCGTGGATCGCGGAAATGTTTGCCGAGATCACTGAGGACGAGACCAACCACGTTAGGTTCATCCGGCAAACCATCTCGTCGTCGCCGCTGATCGAGATCAACCGGCCGGTAATCGACCTCCAAACCAGCTTCCGTGTGCTCGGTTCGCAAGCGGGGCTCGGCCCTAACTTCGACCCGTTCGCGGACGAGGAATCCTTTATCCTCGGCGCATTCATTTTCGAGGATGTCGGGGTGACCGCTTATGCTGGCGGCGCCGACCTCCTCGCCGACGATGACTCGATCGAGGCAGCCGCCGGGATTCTCGCGATCGAAGGCTATCACGCCGGCGCCATCCGCGCGACGATCGCCGAAATGGGTCCGCGGATGATCGCAGCGGCCGACGGCATCGCCCGCGCCCGCGGTGCGGCGGAAAGTCCCGACAACCAGCGACCCAATCGGACAACCGTAAACACCGTGGCCGGACCAAAGGAGCAATTGATCAGCGCGGGCGAAGTGTTCCCTGGCGAGGTGGTCATTTCGCCAACCGATCCCCAGGGTAGGAGCTTCCCGCGGCCGCCGCAGGACGTTCTCAACATCGTCTTCATGAACCCCGACAAGGACGCGCGGCGGGGTGGTTTCTTCCCCGATGGCGTCAAGGGGGTCGTGCGCCATGCACGCAATGCGAACCACGGCAGGACCGCTTAGATGGAACAGATTGACCAGGATCGCCGCTCGCTGTTTGGCTTCACGTCCGGCGAGGGCGCGCTCGTCGCGATGGGGGCAATCGCGGCGTCGACCGTTATTCCGCTCACCGAAGCGGTCGCCCAGCAGGCGGAAAGTTTGACCGACATCGATCTGTTCAATTTTGCCTTGAACCTCGAATATCTCGAGACCGATTTTTATCTGCGCGGCCTCGGCATGACCGTCGATGGGGTGTTCGGAACATCGTTCGGAGCGCCGGTAAAAGGTGGCCGCAAGGTCCAGTTCTCCAGTCCGGCGCGCGAAGGAATGATCAAGAACATTGCCGGCAACGAGGTCGCGCATATCCGATTCGTGCGGGCCATAACCGGTAGCCAGGCGTCCCAGCGGCCACCAATCGATATGGACGCAGGGTTCGCGGCGGTTGCTGCCGCGGCGGGACTTTCGGATTTCGATCCCTTCGCCAGCGAAATGGACTTCTTCCTTGGCGGAATGCTGTTCGAGGATGTCGGGGTCAGCGTGCTCAAGGGATCGGCGCGCAAGCTCAAAAGCTTGGCGCTGCGCGAGTCCGCGGCGGGACTGCTTGGCAGCGAAGGCTATCACATGGGCGCAATCCGGTCGGTAATCTACAAGATGGGCGACACGTGGCGGTCACGCGCCGCCGCCATCTCGGAATTCCGCGATCGGCTCGACGGTCCGCAGGATCTCGATCAGCCGCCGGTAAAAATTGGCAACATGGCCAATATCACCCCAGCCAATGAAAATGGAATTGCGCTCGGACGGACACCCGAGCACGCACTGAACATCATCTATGGCAATCCGGCGCGCGGCATCATGGCCGGCGGATTCTTTCCCGAGGGCTTCAACGGAAGGATACGCTCGACCTGAAGAGCGGTCGGCTACGCGTCGACGAGAAGCCGGCGCTTATGGTGAGGGCATCCGTCGTGGCGGCTTCATGCTTTGCGCTGAAGTTGACAGCGATGAACACGCGGACAGCATTATCGAGGTACTTGAGCAGACTTCGGCCGTCGACATGGATCAACGCCAGCAGGACTGGCAGCGAAGGCTGGCAGCCGGGCTCGTCGTCGGGTGATCAGCTCTGCGCCGGCTGGCCGACTCAATTCGACCTAAGGCGCGGCCTTTAGTTGTGCCCGACTTCCCATGACGTGGGAGAAAGTTTCGCCGGCAGGATTATTCTCCGTTCGGCGGACGCACCCGATCGCGGAGCCCAATCGTTTGGGCATGATCGGGTTTGATTCGTGCGACGAGCGCGCCGTTCCCGTTCTCGGCATCCCGCGATCAGGAGAGACGCTATGGGCGACGGCATCGGTGAAATGGTTGGCAATGCCCTTGGGCTCAACGAGAAGAACCCGTCCGATGTCGAGGCCATTGTCTCCCAGTGGCCCGACCGGCCGCGGCTCGGTGCGCAATCGATGATCGCAAAATATGGGGCGCCACAGGAATCGACGTCCGAAGAACTTACCTGGCTCGGCCAGGGCCCGTACAAGAAGATAATCGTCACCAAGGACGAGCACCATCACGACTTCCCCAAGCCGCATATGGATTTCCTCGAGCACACCGTCGATTACAAGGTGCCCCCCGAGCGCGCCGCGGCGCTGTCCGAATATGACGGCAGCTGCACCTTCGACCGCACGCGCGGCGAACTCAAGGCGCGCTGCGACCTCGAGGGTCATAATATCCTGACGCTCAACCTCGCCCACGATATCGTCACCGGCAAGATGACCGCCGCCGAAGCGCGAACCGCGTTCAGCGAGATCGTCACTGAGGACATCAAGGGCAAATATCCCGACTATACGACCAAGCTCCAGTTCACCCCCGAGGGCGCGAGCAACGTCAAGTTCGCCGACACGCCGACCATCCCCGGATCGCCGGTTCGTCCCGATGGGATTGCAGAGGCGCGCGGCGACGCGAGCGATGGCGAGGTGCTGGGCTTCATCGCCGCCGCCGACGAGCTTGAAGTGGTGTCGGCGATCACCGCCGGATCGAAGAAGATGAGCGCCGACGCGGCGACATTTTCGCAGATGTTGCACGAGGTGCATGGCGCGCACCTCGTCGAAACGCTCGAGCTTGGCGCGCGGATCGGTGTAACCCCGCTGGAAACCGCCAAGATCGACGCATTCCGGAAGAAAAACGCGGGCGCTCTCGCCGATTTAGTGCCACTCGAAGGGGAGGCGTTCGAGCGCGACTATCTGGCCGCCAAGGTCAAAGGACACACCGAGCTGATCGAAATGATCGACACCAAACTGCTTGCGGACGCAGCCAGTGACGAAGTGCGGCAGCACGTCCAAGCGACACGCGATCATCTCGCTGACCACGTCGAACAGGCCAAAGCGCTTCGACCGGCGACGAACTGGTAGCGAGGCGCGTTCACGCGCTGGCGTTATGGCTCTGATTATACGGAAGTGACCTAGGCGCCTCGCCCTGCCTTCCGGAGATCCGAACATATCTGTTTGCCCGTGAGGTGGGCGTCGACGTTGGAATAGCCCTCCTGTTTAAGCCGCGACCTAATTTCGGGCAATTTGAAGGATTGATCAGCAAGCTGGAAAGCTCGCTCGATGGGGCCGACGGTCGGGATAGCACCGCTAGTTTGTGAGCAAAAAGATGTCCGGCGCGGGGCGGATTGCTCGGCGAGGCGGGGGTGGACCTGCCTGGTGCTGACCATTTGATTGATGACGCACGCTCCTGCACACTGGTTGCTCAAGTTTCTTCAATCAGGCGGCGAGTTCAGTAGCGCCCCCTTGAAGCAGGGTCAGTGGGGGTGCTCCTGAGAACCGCCCGGTAGAGGCCATCGTGTAACGATGTGCCAATTCATAATGAACTGCGGCGATTCGGGCGTTGGTCGCTTGATCACCTAGGGCCAAGACTCATAACCACCACATGATGGAGGCGGCGAGGTGGATGTTGCCGAGGAAGTTGGCGGCGAGTTTGTCATAGCGGGTGGCGAGGCGGCGGCAGTCCTTGAGGCGGCAGAAC
>Ga0136633_1001797_pt1 | contig 15378 bp, 15 predicted proteins | sample AntDrymeUQ832206_2_FD_105494 | JGI IMG/M metagenome (GOLD analysis project Ga0136633, IMG submission 105494) | Polar desert sand microbial communities from Dry Valleys, Antarctica - metaG UQ83 (22.06) | ecosystem: Environmental > Terrestrial > Soil > Desert | place: Antarctica: Dry Valley...
CGTCTGGGCTCTGCTCGGGATCGTGCGCAGCAGGCGGCGCGAGGACCCGCTGCCCGCGACCGACGGGCAGTACTGACTCACGGCGCCGGCTGGAGCCGGCGCCCGACGGTTCAGTTGAGGATGACCCGCTGGCCCCATGAGTCCGGGGCAGCGTCGTCGATGCAGCCGGGATGGCTACCGACCGGCGGACGGATCACCTGCTCGACAAGGGGCAGCGTGCAGACCAAGCGCGAACTCGTACCGTGGGTCAGCAGGGGCGTGGCGTACGCGCGCTCGCTTCCTCCGAAGGGCTGAAGCACGACCCTTGTCGCGCGCAGCGACAGCATGGACCCGCCGTCACCGCGTCACCTGCGCCGGGCGGCCGCCGCCAGCGCGAGGTTGGTCCAGCCCGCGTCCGTCGGGTTGAGGTTCTCTCCCGGCGCCACGATCTCGTCGACGCGGTCGAGCACGGCGTCGTCGAGCTGCACGTCGGCGGCGCCGAGCTGGGACTCGAGCTGCTCCATCGTCCGCGGCCCGATGATCGCCGCCGTCACCGCCGGGTGGCGGATGACGAAGGCGAGCGCCATCTCGACCAGCGAGAGGCCGGCCTCGTCGGCGAGTTGCCCCAGGGCGTCCGCGGCCTCGAGCTTGGCCTGATTGGCGGGGATCGAGAGGTCGTAGCGCTGGGGGAGCATGCCTGCGCGGCTCGAGGCCGGCGCGTCTGCGCCCGTGCGCCAGCGCCCGGACAGCCAGCCGCCGCCGAGCGGGCTCCACGGGATGACGCCCATGCCGTGCTCGAGGCAGGTCGGCAGCACGTCGGCCTCCACGCCACGCGCGAGCATCGAGTACGGCGGCTGCTCGCAGACGAAGCGCTGCAGGCCGCGGTCACGCGCGACCCACTGCGCCTTGACGATCTGCGCTGCCGGGTACGTCGAGCAGCCGACGTAGCGGACCTTGCCTTGGGACACGAGGGTGGACAGCGCGCCGAGCGTCTCGTCGTGGTCGGTCCAGGGATCCCAGCGATGCACCTGGTAGAGGTCGATCCAGTCGGTCTGCAGGCGCTTCAGCGACGCCTCGACCTCCTGGAAGATCCAGCGTCGCGAGTTGCCGGCCTGATTGGGGTCGTCGCCCATCGGGCCGTGGAACTTCGTCGCCAGCACCACGTCGTCGCGCCGCCCACCGGCGAGCGCCTTGCCGACGATCGTCTCCGACTCTCCGCGCGAGTACACGTCGGCGGTGTCGATGAAGTTGATCCCCGCGTCGAGCGCCCGGTGGATGACCCGGATCCCCTTCTCGTGGTCGGGCTCCCCCCATGCCCCGAACATCATCGTGCCCAGGCACAGCGGGCTGACGTGCACGCCGGTGCCGCCGAGCGTTCTCGATTCCATGCCGCTGACCGTACCGCCGGCCGGCGCCGCTACGGCGTGAACTTCACCGTGATCACGTCGCCGTCGCGCATGACGTAGTCGCGGCCCTCCAGGCGCAGCGTGCCGACGTCACGGGCGGCGGAATAGCCCCCGGCTTCCAGCAGCTTGTCGTAGGGGATCACCTCGGCGCGCACGAAGCCGCGCTGGATGTCGGAGTGGATCTCGCCCGCGGCGTGCCAGGCGGTCAGGCCGCGGCGCAGGTGCCAGGACTGGGCGCGCTTGCCCGAGCCGACGGTGAAGAACGCGACCTGGTCGAGCAGGGAGAACGCGCCGCGCACCACCCGCTGCAGCCCCGACTCGCCCACGCCGAGCTCGGCGCGCATCTCGGCGGCCTCCTCGTCGTCCATCTCGCGCAGCTCGGCCTCGATGCGCGAGGAGACCGCGACCACCCCGGCGCCGACCGCCGCGGCGTGCGCGGCGATCTCCGGCGGGACCTCGTCGGAGCCCTCCTCGACGTTGGCGACGAAGAGCACCGGCTTGGCGGTGATCAGATGGACGGACTGGCTCTTCTCCAGCTCGTCGGGCATGGGGACGCCGCGTGCGGGGCGCCCGGCCTGCAGCTCTCGGGTGACCGCCGAGAGCCAGCCATGCTCCGCGACGGCGGCACGGTCCCCGCCCCGCGCGGTGCGCACCACGCGCTCCAGGCGCTTCTCGACCTGCTCGAGGTCGGCGTAGACGAGCTCGGTCTCGATCGTCTCGATGTCCCGGGCGGGATCGACGGAGCCCTCGGGATGCAGGATGTTCTCGTCGTGGTGGGCGCGGACGACGTGGATGATCGCGTCGGTCTCGCGGATGTTTCCCAGGAACTGGTTGCCGAGCCCCTCGCCCTCGCTCGCGCCGCGCACGAGCCCCGCGATGTCGTGGAAGGCGATCGTGTCGGCGACGATGTCCGAGGCGCCGATCATCACGGAGACCTCGGTGAGGCGCGCGTCCTCGACGGGCACGATCGCGATGTTCGGCTCGATCGTGGTGAACGGGTAGTTCGCCGCCTCGGCGCCCGCTCGGGTCAGCGCGTTGAACAGCGACGACTTGCCCGCGTTGGGCATGCCGACGATCCCCACCTTCATCGTGCGGCACTTCCCATGATCGTCCCGAACGTCGCGCCCGCGACGATGTCGGTCGGGTAGTGGACGCCGAGGTAGACCCGCGAGAGCGCCATCGCGCCGGCGACCGCGTAGAGCGGCCGTGGGGGCAACAGCGGCGAGTACGCGCGCGCGGCGGCGAAGCTCGAGGTGGCGTGCGCGCTCGGGAAGCTCAGCGCGGTCGGCGTCTTGATCAGCTGCGGAAGCTCCTCGAGCAGCGGGCGCTTGCGGCGAAACACGTTCTTCAGGCCGAAGTTCGCGAGGTAGGCGCCTCCCACGCCGATCACCGCGCGGCGCCAGCGCGGGCGACGCTCGACGTCGAAGGCGGCTCCGGCAAGGCCGAGGGCGAGCCAGAGCGCGGCGTGCTCGCCCGTGCTGGAGAAGCGCGAGACCGCTTGAACCATCCCGGGCGGCCGCGCGGTGCTGCGGATGGCGCGGTAGGTCGCCAGATCGGCGCGCGCCACCGCCTTTGCGAAGCGTCCGCCGCGGAGCAGCAGACGCAGCGATTCCCGCGCGCCGGGGTCCTGCGGCGGCGGGGTGGACGGATCTACGGGCATCGCGCGGCACGATAGGGGGAAGATGCATGGGGTGCGCATCGTCCTGGTGGTCAACGAAGGCTCGGGAGGCGGCACGGACACGTCGGCGCTCGGGGAGGCACTCCGCGCGGCGGGAGCGGAGGTGACTGTGCATTCGTTCGACGCGCTTGACGAGATCGGGCTCGACGGCGTCGACCGCCTGGTGGTCGCCGCGGGCGACGGCGGCGTAGGCCCGGTCGCGGCGCGCGCGAGCCGGGCGGGGATCTCCTTCGGCGTGCTCCCGAGCGGGACGGCCAACGACTTCGCGGGGTACCTCGGCCTCCCCGACGACCACGAGGAGGCGGCGCGGCTCGTCGCCGACCCGAACGCGCGGCTCCGTCCGATCGAGATCGGGCTCTCGGGCGACGTTCCCTTCCTCAACGCCGCGGCCTGCGGACTCTCCGTCGCCGCCGCGGAGAACGCCGGGCCGCTGAAGGGCGCGCTCGGCGCGGTCGCCTACGCGGTCGGTGCCGTCCAGGCAGGCGTAAGCGAGGACGCGTGCTCCTACCGGGTGGTCATCGACGGTCAGGAGGTCTTCGACGGCGCGGCGTGGCAGGTCATCGTCTCCGGGACGGGGGCGTTCGGCGCCGGCTCGAAGGTCGAGCCCGCCGACCCGTCCGACGGGCAGCTCGACGTGACCGTCCTGCAGGGCGGCTCGCGATCGGCGCTCGCGCTGCGCGCGTGGGGCATGAAGCGCGGCGGACTCACCGAGCAGGAGGGCGTGACGCACTTCCGCGGCCGCGAGATCGTGGTTGAGGGGGCGCAGGCCTGGAACGTCGACGGAGAGCGCTGCGAGGCGCCCGACTCCGGGCGCTTCCAGCTCGACGGCTTCGTGCAGGTGGTCGTCCCGTGAGCGCCCCGGCCCGCCGGTCGCGTCGGCGCCGCGTGCCGGCCAATGCGCTCTCCTCGGTGCCAAACGAGCTGACACGTGCCGTTTCACGCCACGGAGAGCACGTGCGAGAGCGGATCGCCGTCGCGCCGCGATCGATCGCCCGCTACGCCTGGCCCACCATGATCGCCGCGTCGCTCGGGGCGCGCTACGCGAGCGAGTCGCTGCGCCACCGCCGCGAGGACGGCGAGGGCTACGAGCTCAACGGCCAGCGGCTCGACGTCGGCGACCGTGGGTTCATGCGCGCCGCCGAGGCGCTGACGGGCGCGCCGATCTCCGACGGCAGCACGGTGGAGCTGCACGTCAACGGCGACGCGATCTTCCCGGCGTTCGTCGAGGCGATCCAGAGCGCGCGCCGAACGATCACCCTGACGACCTACGTCTTCTGGAAGGGCGAGATCGCCGAGCAGATCGCCGGCGTGCTCTCGGCGCGCGCCCGCGACGGGGTGCACGTCAGCATGCTGCTCGACTTCGTCGGCTCGGTGAAGATGGATCACGACGTCGTCGCGGCGATGCGCGAGGCGGGCGTGGAGGTGGCCCTGTTCCGCCCGCCGCGGCCCTACGCCGTGCGCCGGATGAACAACCGCACGCACCGCAAGCTGCTCGTGATCGACGGGGAGCGCGGGATGATCGGCGGCGTCGGCATCGCCGACGAGTGGACGGGCAACGGCGAGGACCCCGACCACTGGCGCGACACGCACGTCACCGTCCGCGGCCCCGCGGTGCGCGGGCTCCAGGGCGCCTTCACGGAGAACTGGCTCGAGGCGACAGGCTGCGCGCTCGTCGGGCCGGAGCACCTCCCGGACCTACAGCCGGTCGCCGACGGCGGGCCGATGCAGGTCGTGCGCTCCAGCGCCGGGGTCGGCGACACGAACGTCGAGGCGCTCTACTTCCTGGCGATCGCCTGCGCGCGCGAGACGCTCGACCTCACCGCAGCGTACTTCGCGCCGCGGCCCGCGTTCATCGAGGCGCTCGAGAACGCGGCGCGGCGCGGCGTCCGCGTCCGCGTCCTCGTGCCGGGGGCGCACATCGACAAGGCTTTCATGCGCGTCGCGGGCCGCGAGGCCTACGAGCGGCTGCTCGGCGCGGGGATCGCCCTGCACGAGTACGCGCCGACGATGCTGCACGCCAAGACGATGGTCGTCGACGGCGCGTGGTCGTCGGTCGGCTCGGTGAACTTCGACAACCGCTCCTTCCAGCTCCAGGAAGAGGCGACGCTGTGCGTGCAGTCCACGGACTTCGCGGCCAAGCTCACGCGGCAGTTCGAGGAGGATCTCGAGCAGGCGGACGCCATCGAGCCGGGTCGCTGGCGCGAGCGCCCGCTGCGCCACCGCCTCCAGGAGCAAGCGCTGGCGCTCGTGCGGCGCGAGATCTGATGCGCCGGGTCGCCAAGGCGGCGAGCCGGGGCGAGCCGCGGGGGCTTGAGCCTCAGGCGGGCTCCAGCAGCCACTACGGCTCAAGCCCCCCGGGGCCGGAGCCGTCGCAGCGCGCCTACGTGTCGGCCAGCGCGCGCGCGACGAGCGCCTGGACGCCCTCCCGCGAGTCCGCGGCGGCGTAGAAGCGTGCGGCGTGGCAGAAGCTCGCGTCGGGGACGCCGCTGGCCGCGGCCAGCGCGGCGCCGCTCAGGCCCGCCCACTCGTCGGGAAGGTCCCTGCGGTTGCCGAAGCCGCCGAGCTCGGCCGGCACGGCCTGCAAACCCCAGCCGTCGGACTTCGGGTAGATCACGAAGAGCGCCTCGGGCGCCTGGGTGACCACGGTCTCCCGCCACGGCATGTTGGACTCGAGCTCGATGACCCGCGGGTCGCTCGCGCGGGTGATCGCGTCACGCACGAGCTGCTGCGCGCGGGCGAAGGCCGCCGCGCCGGCGAGCTCACGCTCGAGGATGCCCGTCGCCAAGCCGACGGCCGTGCCGAAGCGCTCGTCCTGCTCGTCCTGATCGAGCTCCTCGTCCCACGCCGGGTTGAGCGTGGCGACGATCCCGCTGACGGTCATCGGCCGCACGTCGCCGACGAGCGACTGCGCGATCGTCTGGCCCGTGTCGTTGGCGTCGACGCCCTGCACCAGGCGCTCGTCGATCGCCCGCGCGGCCTCCTCGCTCCCGGCTAGCGCGGCGCCGTGCGCGTGCCAGACCAGGCCGAAGCTCGCGTAGCGGATGCCGTTGGCGCGCTCGCCGGCGCCGCCCCTCTGATGGTGGTCGAAGTCCCCCGTGGCCGCGTCGCCGCGCCCGCCGACGTCGACGCGGACGTCGGCTCCGGCAATGAGCGCGTCGTCCCGGGTGCGCACGACATCGAGCTCGCCGAGCGCCAGCCCGAGCGCGGCGACCGCGAAGACGTCGTCGGCGTGGAAGTTCCCGGGGTGCGTGGCGACCAGCATGCGCTGAAGAGTAGGCCAGCGGCTGTGCAAGGCCTTGAGCCCGCCCCATCAAAGTACAGCGGAGCATACTCTCGCCAGATAGACTCTACTCATGTTGCGTCCTGCAAGCTCGATCAGGCCAGCGGGTGGGAGTCCCGTCCGGGTTGCGTCGGAGCGCCCGGTAGCAGGCCCCGGTCGCGCGGGGAGATCCGTCGTGGCTGAGCGGGGTCTCTTTGGAGGGAGCAAGCGCGTGGGCTGGGATCGCAGCCTCGTCAAACGCACGATCGGGGAGCCGAGCCGCTCATGTCACGGCGAAGGCCACGTCTGCCACCTCGTTTCCGAGAGTTGGGGTGGTGGTCCCTGCGGGATACGGAGACTTGCACGCGCGCAAGGTCTGATCGCGGAACGGGAGAGGCCCGTCTGTGCAGCTGGCGCGATCCGCTATCCCGGGACCGCGAGAGCCATGCCAGGAAGATCATCGTTGAGCCGTGTGCGGAAGATCCGCACGCACCCAATTGAAAGGGGGATGGGGAACCAGAGCCGCCACCAGCGGACACTGCGCCCCTGACTACCAATGGAAGGCTTCGTTGGGCGCTCAGGCGAGCTGAACACGCTGCGGGCCGAGCTTGAACACGTGAGATCTACCGGTGCCGGTCGCTTCGTGTGGATGCGCGGCCGCAGGCGCGTGGGAAAGTCGCGCCTGGTGCAGGAGCTCTGCGGAGCAGCCGACACGCCCTACTGCTTCTTCCAGGCTCCGCGGCGCTCGCGCTCCGAGGCGCTCCGGGACTTCTGCGAAGCGGTCGCGGAATCGTCGCTCGAGGCCGCGATGGACTTCGCCGAGGCGACGTTCGCGTCCTGGCCGGCTGCGTTGCGCGCCGCAGCCGCCGGCGCATCGGCGGCCCGTCCGGCGATCGTGGTCATCGACGAGCTGCCCTACCTCACCGAGCGTGATCCCGGCTTCGGTGCCGATCTGCAGAAGGCCTGGGATCGCGACTACGAGCATCGCCCCGTCCTGCTGGTGTGCATCGGCTCCGACGTGCGGATGATGGAGGAGCTGGTCGCGGAGCGCTCCCCGCTGCACGGACGACCGACCCGGGAGCTGCGCGTCGCGCCGCTGGATCCCGCGGCGGTCGCCGCCATCACGAGTGCCGAGAGTGCCAGCGACGCGATCGACCGGTACCTCGTCGTCGGCGGCTTCCCGCTGCTGGCGGCGTCGTGGCCGCGCGGCGCGTCGCGCGAGGACTTCCTCCGCGACGCGTTGATCGACGATCAGACGCCGTTCGTCACCAGCGCCGAGCGGATCATGGCGTCGGAGTTCCAGGCCGACCTGCAGGCGCGCAGGGTGATCGAGGCGATCGGCCACGGCGAGACCGCCCACGGCAGGATCGCGTCGCGCAGCGGCGTGAAGGGCAACACCCTGAGCGACGCGCTCGGTGTCCTCATCGACGCCAAGCGGACGGTCGACAAGGCGCTGCCGTACGCCGTGCCGCCCGGCAGGACGGCGGCCAAATACACCGTGCTCGATCCCTACCTGCGCTTCTGGCTGCGCTTCGTCGGGCCGCGGATGGCCGAGCTGTCGCGCGGTCGCTCGGATCTCGTCGTCGACCGGGTGCTGCGCGACTGGAACGCCTACCGCGGCCGGGCGGTCGAGCCCCTGGTTCGAGAGGCGCTGGAGCGGTTGCTGTCCGGCGAGCAGCTCGCCGAGCGGCTGGGCGGCGCGCGCCACGTCGGCTCGTTCTGGACGCGCACCCACGAGGTCGAAGTCGACCTCGTCGGCGGCGATGCTCCGACGCCGAGCGCGATCGGGTTCGTCGGCTCGATCAAGTGGCACGAGCGCGAGCCGTTCGGTGCGCGCGAGGCCGCGGCGCTCGCCGTGCATCGCAGCAGGGTTCCCGGCGGTGCCGCCGCCAGGCTCCTGGCGGTCTCTCGCACGGGCGCCGCGCCCGGCGTGGCCGTCGATGTCGTCGTCGGCCCCGACGAGCTGCTGTCCGCGTGGCGGCGCTCGACCGGGTGACGGCGGGCGGTGGCTGCGATCAGCGCGTCTGGCGCCCCGAGTCTTCCCGTCAAGCTCGGCGATGCCCCGTCGATCGACAACTCGATCATCGCCGACAGGAACCGGCGCAGTCGCTCGGGGTCGTCTCGACCCGCGAAGAGCTCGCACCGAGAGACCACCGATATCGCCATGCCTCGACCGTCGGCCGACAGCCTGCGAGTACCGCGCAGATGGTCGACGAGGACGTCCGTGTCGACGAGCAGCTCAGCCGTAGCCACGATACCTGGGTGCGGGTGGCTCCCAGACAGCACGAGGATGCATCACGGCCGGGCGCTGAAACGGCCGCGGCGCGCCCTCCTCCCGCCTCAGTTTCCGAGCCCGAACCCCACCCGCTGCTCGTCCTTGTCGACCTTGAGCCAGAGCACGTGCTGGAGGTTGAGCTTCACCGTGCCGTCCTCGGCGGTGATCTCGTGCCAGCCCTCGGTGCCCAGCACGCCCTGCAGGATGGAGAGCTGCTCCTCGGAGACGCGGAGGACGAGCGGAGCGGAGGCGTAGATGCCGATGGAGATGCGCTGGGCCATGTGACGTGTCCTTCAGTGGGAGGGCTGGACGATCTCGGTGAGCACGCCGCCCGAGGACTTCGGGTGCAGGAAGGCGACGCGCGAGTTGCGGATGCCGACGCGCGGCGCTTCGTCGATGAGCCGCGCCCCCGCGGCCTTGAGGCGCTCGAGCTCGGCCGCGATGTCCGCCGTCTGGTAGGCGACGTGGTGCAGGCCGGAGCCGCGCTTGGCGAGGAACTTCCCCACGGGCGTGTCCGGGCTGAGCGGCGCGAGGAGCTCCACGTGGTTCTCGCCCACGTCGAGCAGCACGGCCTCGACGCCCTGCTCCTCGACGACCTCGCGGTGGACGAGCGTCATCTCGTAGTCGCGCTCGTAGAGGGCCAGGGCCGCGTCGAGATCCTCGACGGCGACCCCGATGTGGTCGATGCGGGCGAACATCGCGCCGAGTCTACCGGCGGCCGGCTCGGGCTCAGTCGTCGGAGGGCCCTCCGGGCTCAGCCCGTGGAGGGCCCTGCGGGCCGCCGTCCCTCCGCCGCCACGACGCGCAGCCCGGCCTCGCCGGCGCTGCGCCGCAGCTGCAGCACGCCACGCATGATCTCGTCGAGCCCCGCCCGGTCGATCACCTCGTGGGCCAGGAGCGCCTGGGCGATCTCGTCGAGCTTGGCGCGATGCTCGGTGACCAGTCGGCGCGCACCGCGCTCGGCCTCGAAGACGAGGTCCTGCTGCTCCTCGTCGCGGATGCGGCGCGTCGTGTCCGAGACGACGTTCGCGTCGGTGACCGCCCGCGCCGTCGCCGCGACCGAGCCCATGCCGTAGTCGTGGATCATCGCGTGGGCGATCTCCGCGACGCGCAGCAGGTCGTTGGCCGCGCCCGTGGTCACCGCGCCGAAGACCTGCTGCTCGGCCACGCGCCCGCCGAGCAGAACGGTCATCTGGTCGATGAGCTCCTCGCGCGTCTTCAAGTATGAGTCCTCGTCGGGCAGGTTCATGACGTAGCCGAGCGCCGAGCCGCGCGGGACGATCGAGACCTTGTGGACGCGGTCGGTGGTCACGAGCAGCTCGCGGCAGAGCGCATGGCCCGCCTCGTGGTGGGCGACGACCCGGCGCTCGTGCGGGTTGAGCGTCGTGGAGGACTGCACCCCGGCGACGACGCGCTCCAGCGCGTCCTCGAAGTCGGCGTGGGCGATCGCCTCGCCGTCGCGGCGCGCGCAGAAGATCGCGGCCTCGTTGCAGATGTTGGCGAGGTCGGCCCCCGTCAGGCCGCTGGTCTGCGCCGCGACGAGCTGCAGGTCGACGTCCTCGCCGAGCGGCTTGCCGCGGGTGTGGACGCCGAGGACCTTCATCCGGCCCTCGACGTCGGGCGGCGTGACGTACACCTGGCGGTCGAAGCGGCCCGGGCGCAGCAGCGCGGGATCGAGCTTGTCGAGCAGGTTGGAGGCCGCGATCACGATGACGTTCTCCGAGGCCGAGAAGCCGTCCATCTCGACCAGGAGCTGGTTGAGCGTCTGCTCGCGCTCGGAGTTGTTGTCCGTGCCGCGGCGCGCGCCCACCGCGTCGAGCTCGTCGATGAACAGGATCGCCGGCGCGTGCTTGCGCGCCTCGGCGAACAGCCGGCGGATGCGCGCGGCGCCCAGGCCGGCGAACATCTCGACGAAGCTCGACGCCGACTGGGAGAAGAACTGCGCGCCCGACTCGTGCGCGACGGCCTTGGCCAGCAGCGTCTTGCCCGTGCCGGGCGGCCCGTGCAGCAGGACGCCCTTGGGCACCTGGGCGCCGAGGCGCTTGAACTTCTTCGGGTCCTTCAGGAAGTCGACGACCTCCTTGAGCTCGGCCTTGGCCTCGTCGACGCCCGCGATCTCGTCCCAGGTGATCTCCCGCATCGCCGTCGGCTTGATCTGCACCGGCTTGGTGCGCGGCATCATCTTCAGCGTCCGCCACAGGACGTAGACGATCGCCGCCATGAACAGCAGGCCGAGGACGCCGCCCCACTGATCGGCCCACTCCTGGACCTTCGCGGTGATCGTGCCCTGCGCCGGGTCGACCGGCAGCAGGACGCTCTGCTCGAGCGTGCTCTTCAAGGCCGCGAGCGCATCGATGAGGGATTGCTTGTCCTCGTTCACTCAAGGAGTGTTGGTCATCGCCGCCAAGACCTGTATCGGGTGCAGACCCCGACTGCGTCAGGCGGGCCGCTGCTCCCCCGCACCCTCGACGCGCAGGATCTCCTCCAGCGCGGCGCGGCCGACCTCGAGCTGGGTCTCGGTCGGCTCGCGGGTGCCGAGCATGCGCTGCAGCTCATAGCCCGGTACGCGCAGCGCGCGGGCGGCCTGGCTGTCGGCGTGCCGCTCCGACCAGGAGAAGACCTCCACCGCCACGCCGATCGAGGCGAGCGAGAGCGCGGCTCCCTGCGCGGTGGTCGGACGCTCCACGAGCCGGCGCAGCAGCGCGGTGCCCGCGACGTTCGCGGTGAGCATCGGCGCCATGAGGTGCGAGCCGCAGCGGTCGTGCTCCTTGGCCGCGTCGCGCGCGTCGGCCTCGCCGTCCTGCTCGTAGGCGGCGATCGCCTTGTGCTCGACGCCGTGGTAGGCGGCGAGGTCGCCGCCGCGCAGGGCGAGCAGCGACGGGGCGAGCGACACCGCGGCCAGCAGCGCGTCGCCGCGCATGCCCTTCACGCGGCGGCGCAGGAGCGAGCCGACGACGGCGGCGCCCGCCATCGAGCCGAGCACCTGCGGGCTCTGGAACGGAAGCTGCGCCGCGGGCAGGCTCTTCTTGACGAGCGGGATGACGAGCATCGCCTCCCCGAGGCGCACGACGCCGCGGGCTCCCGGGACCCGCTCGATCGGCCCGGTCATCCGCGGCTTGCGCCCCGAGGCGACCTCGATCTCCCCGTCCGGGGTGCGGACCGCGGCGGCCCAGCGCGTCGGGCCGTGGACCAGCAGCCCGTTGCGCAGGGCCATGCCCCCCAGGCGCAGCTTCACGTCCTCGCCGGTCCCCTTCGTCTCCTCGCTCATCCCAGCAGCTCCTTCGCGATGTCGTGGTAGGCCTGGGCGGCGAGCCCGAGGTCGCTCGTGTGGATGCGCTCGTCCTTGCCGTGGACGAGCGGCCACATCTCGTGCAGGGTCATGCCCCGCTGGGGGAAGAACCCGTAGGCCGTGCACTCCGGGAACGTCGCGCGCCACGTCCGCGAGTCGGTGAAGGCGGGGAGCATCGTGGGCACGACCCGGGCGGCGGGATCCTCCCGCGCGACGAAGCCCTCGATCGCGTCCCACAGGACGCCCTCGGCCGGCGAGGCGTTGCCGACGACCTCCTCGTCGAAGCTCAGCTCATAGCCGTCGAGATCGCCGAGGACCTCGGCGATGCGGCGCCGCGCGTCGTCCTCGCCGAGCCCGGGCGGGACGCGGCAGTCGACCTTCAGCCACGCCTCGGAGGGAACGACGTTGATCTTCGATCCCGCACCGATCATCGTCGGCGCGAAGGTCACCGAAAGCATCGGCTCGACGAACGCGACGAGCTCGGGCGCGAGCGCGTGCAGCTCGGCCAGCGCCGCGGCGGGATCGTCTGCGACCTCGATGCCGAGGCCGCGTAGGAGCCCGGAGGGCGCGGCGGTGACGTCGAGCGACGGCTTGCCTGTGGCCAGGGCGGCCAGGAGCGGCGCGAGCTTGGGCAGCGCGTTGTCGGCCAGGGCCGGCATCGACGCGTGGCCCGCCCGGCCGCGGGCGGTCAGCGTGAAGCGAAAGACGCCCTTCTCGGCGATGCAGACGCCGTAGTGACGGTTCTCACCGACGGAGAAGACCGAGCCGCCGCCCTCGTTGAGGACCCAGTCGCAGCGCACCTTCTCGGGGTGCTCGCGGCAGATCCACTGCGCGCCCTGCGAGCCCCCGGTCTCCTCGTCGACGACGCAGACGACGAGCAGGTCGCCGCGGGCGGGCCGCCAGCCCGCACGCGCGAGGGTCAGCGCGGCGGCGACCTCCGAGGCGGTCTGCGACTTCATGTCCTGCGCCCCGCGGCCCCAGACCACGCCGTCGTGCAACATGCCCGACCACGGGTCGATCTGCCACTCCGAGGGGGTCGCCAGGACCGTGTCCATGTGCGAGAGCAGGCAGAGCGTCGGGCCCTCGGCGTGGCCGCGCAGGCGCGCGACCATGTTCGGTCGCTCCGGGCTGGAGCCCAGGAGGTCGACCTCGAAGCCCACGGCGCGCAGCATGCCGGCCAGCCACTCCTGGCCCACGCGCTCGTCGCCCGGCGGGTTGACCGTGTAGCAGCGGATCAGGCGCCGGAGCAGCTCGGTGGCGAGGGCCTCCATCTGTTCCCATGCTACGGCCACGGTGCTGCGAGAGTGCCGCGGTGGATGCCGGCGAGCCTGGGGACGGTGGTGCGGGAGTGGGGGCGCATCGGGCTCATCAGCTTCGGCGGGCCGCCTGCGCACGTCGCGCTCCTGCGCGAGCTGTGCGTCGAGCGGCGCGGGTGGATGGGCGCGCGCGAGTTCGAGGACGCCAACGCGGCTTGCGGGCTGCTGCCCGGCCCCGCCTCGACGCAGCTGGCGATCTTCTGCGCGCGCCACGTCGGTGGGCTGCGCGGCGGGCTCGCGGGCGGCGCGGCCTTCATCCTCCCGGGGCTGTTGATGGTGCTCGCGCTCGCCGCGCTGACGCTCCAGGACGACCCGCCCGCGTGGGTGCTCGGCGTCGCCGCCGGGGCCGGGGCGGCGGTCGTGGCGGTGGTCGCCGAGGCGGGGATCAAGCTCGTGCGCGCGTCGGTGACCGGGAAGCACGCAGGGCGGCGCGCGGTCTACCTCTTCGCGGGCGCCGGGGCGACGGTCGCGCTCGGACCGGCGGTGGTCGTGGTGCTGCTGCTCGCGGGGCTCTCAGAGCTCGCGCTGCGCCGCGCGCCCGCCGGTCATGGGCTGGCGACGCTTCCGGCCCTGGTGTGGATGGCGTTCAAGGTCGGCGCGCTGAGCTACGGGGGTGGCTTCGTGATCATCCCGCTGATGCAGGCCGACGCGGTGGAGGTCAACGGCTGGCTCTCGCGAGCGGAGTTTCTGAACGCGGTCGCGCTCGGGCAGCTCACGCCCGGGCCCGTGGTGCAGACCGTCGCCGCCGTCGGCTACGCGGCCGCAGGGATCGGAGGCGGGCTGCTCGCGTCGCTTGTCGCCTTCGGGCCCTCGTTCGTGCTCGTGCTCGGCCTGGCCCCGCGCTTCGAGCGCCTCCGCGGAAACGCCTCGGCGCGCGCGTTCCTCGACGGCGCGGGGCCGGCGGCCGTCGGCGCGATCCTGGGCGCGGCGGTCCTGCTGGCCGGCGCGATCACCGAGCCGTGGCAGCTCGCCCTGCTCGCGGCGGCGGCCCTCGCACTGCTCACGCGGCGCGTCGGCGTCGTCGCGGTGCTCGTGGCGGCGGCGCTCGTCGGGGTGGCGGTGAGCCTGGGCGGCGGGCCGCTGCCGGGGGCTTGAGGCGGTGCGCTCTTCCCGACGGCTCGCCCGGCAGCCGTTGTCAGCCGGCCCGCAGCAGCTCGAGCAGCGACTCCGCGTGCTTGTCGATGAAGCTCGGCCCGATGCCCTTGATCGCCAACAGGTCGGCCTCGGTGCGCGGCTTGCGGCGCACGATCTCGTAGAGCGTCGCGTTCGGCGCCACGGTGTAGGCGGGCTTGCCCTCGGCGCGCTGCATCCGCCACGCCTTGAGCGGCGCCAGCTCGGCCTCGGGCACGTCGGCGCCGTCGTCGGCCGGTCCGGCACCGTTGCCGCCCTGGCGTGCGCGGCCCTTCTTCTCGACCGTGATCGGCCCGAGCCAGTCGACGGGGTCGTGCACGTCGCAGCAGCGCCCCTCGGGCGCGGCGGGCGACGGGTCGCCGAAGTGGTCGAGCAGCTGGCGGCGACGGCAGGTGTCGGCCTTGGTCGCGTAGCGCTCGATGGAGCGGTAGGACTGCCAGCGGCGATCGGTCGCGGCGCGGCAGAGCCGCGCGGCGAGGCGGTGGTCGAGCTCGCCCGCGGCCAACTCGATCCGCACCCGGCCGCCTGCGCCGGGGGTGAGGGTGAGCGCGCCCGCGCGCTCGGCGACCGCGACCGCGATCCGGTCACGGTCGTCGCCCCACTCGAGCTCCACGATCCCCTCGGCGCCGGCCCGCGCGCGGAGCCGGCCGACGAGCGCGCCGACCTGCTCCACGCTGACCTCCGCCTCGCCGATGAAGCGCACGAGCCGCCCGAGATCCGAGCGCGACGCGAGCAGCACCGCCCGCGCGGGGCGGCCGTCGCGGCCCGCGCGACCGGCCTCCTGGTAGTAGGCCTCGAGGCTCGAGGGAAGCGCCCAGTGCCAGACGGAGCGCACGTCGGCCTTGTCGACGCCCATGCCGAACGCGTTCGTCGCGACGACGACGTCGACGGCTCCCGACATGAACGCGTCCTGGCGCTGGGAGCGCGCGTCGGCGGCCATGCCCGCGTGGTAGCTCGCGACGCGCAGGCCGCTGCCGGCCAGCAGGTCCGCCGTCTCCTCGGTCGACTTGCGCGTGCCGCAGTAGACGACCGCGGGCCGGTTCTC
>Ga0136633_1001798_pt1 | contig 15375 bp, 17 predicted proteins | sample AntDrymeUQ832206_2_FD_105494 | JGI IMG/M metagenome (GOLD analysis project Ga0136633, IMG submission 105494) | Polar desert sand microbial communities from Dry Valleys, Antarctica - metaG UQ83 (22.06) | ecosystem: Environmental > Terrestrial > Soil > Desert | place: Antarctica: Dry Valley...
CCTGGATTAGCGCCCCGTTTACCGCCCATCGGTCCGGCTGCATCCCATGAGCGTGCGCGCCGACGACCGCAAGTCGGCTGCGCCGACTGCCTGATTGTGGGCGACACCGAACCAGATGTTGGGCTCCGGGCAAGATAGGTCAGTGGAGGCAGAGTCGGACGCCCAGGTCATTGCGGCTTCACGAGCAAATCCGCTCGTGTTCGCGACCGTCTTCGACCGGCACTACGACTCCGTCCATCGCTACCTTGCCCGCCGTGTCGGACCCGATCTGGCCGACGATCTCGCGGCTGAGACCTTCACCGAGGCGTTCGATGGCCGGCTCCGATTCGACACCGAGCGCCCGGACGCCCGTCCCTGGTTGTTCGGGATCGCGACGAATCTGCTCCGGCATCATTACCGCAGCGAAGCGCGACGGTTAGGGGCGTACGCCCGCCTCGATCGGCCGGCAACTCCCAACGACGCCTTCGGCGAGATCGAGACGCGACTCGACGCCGAGCGCGCCGGACCGGCGATCGCCGCGGCGGTTGCTCGCCTCTCGGCGGACGAGCGCGACGTCCTGCTCCTGCTCGCCTGGGCCGATCTGCGCTACGAGGAAATTGCCGTGGCACTGCGGATCCCGATCGGCACTGTCCGCTCACGGCTCAACCGGGCTCGCCGCCGGCTCCGCGAACTCATCGGTGAATCCGGGCAATACAAGGGTGCCAACACCCTCACCGAGGCACTCGATACCGATGGATGAGATCGACGCCCTGCGGATGGTCGGCCGCGACGTTGCGGCCCCCGACCCCGTGGCGAAGCGGGCCGCCCGGGCCGCCGTCGTGGCGCATGCGAGGGCAGCGGCATCTCCACCGCGCTGGGCAGCCATGCGCCGCTTCGGCCTGCGCCGCTGGCGGATCGCTGCGGCCGTCGCCGCGACTGCGCTGGTCGCCGTTGTCGGGAGCGGATTGCTGCCGCTGGGCCGGGGGCCCGATCCGGCCGCCGCAGCCGCGTTAAACCGGGCTGCCGCCGTCGCCGCCGTCCAGCCCGCCGGAGCGGCCGACGGCTATCGGCACACGAAGTCCGAGGGAGCGCACCTGTCCGGGGTCGGTGGCGGCAACGGCATCTGGGCGCTGGTGCCGGTGGAGCGCGAGATCTGGATCGCGGCGGACGGCTCCGGGCGCCTCGTCGAGGCCCGGGGCGAACCGATCTGGTTCGGGCCGGCCGATGAGGCGGCTTGGATGGCGGCAGGCTCGCCGGACCTGCGTGGTGACCCGATCTCGGATACTCGCTTCGGCCCGATGCCGTCCGGCGCTGAGCCGGGCACTCTGCAGCTCTGGCCCGGCAGCCTCCACTACGAGGATCTCGACGCTCTTCCGACGGACGTCGACTCGCTGCGCGCGGTGATCGACGCTCGCGCCGCGGCCGGCGGGGGAGCCAACGACTACCAGCGCTTCATCGTCGTCGCCGATCTTCTTCGGGAGACGGTAGGCACGCCCGACCTGCGCGCTGCGCTGTACCGGGTCGCGGCTGGCCTCGGCGGTGTGGAGCTCATCGGCTCGGTGACCGATCGCGCCGGCAGAACCGGGACCGCCGTCGCCATGACTGGCAATCCCTCCGGCGTTGGCCTCGAGCGCCACACCCTCATCTTCGATCCCGAAACGTCGATGCTGCTGGCCGAGGAGCAGGTCCTGCTCGCGAAGGTCGACTGGCTCGATGCCGATCCGCCCATCGTCATCGGCTACAGCACGTATCTCGTCTCGGACGTCGCCGCCGCGATTCCGTAGGCACAGGCGCGCCAGTCACTCGGCAAGCTCCCCCTCGGCTTCGTTGAGATCGGCGTACGCAACCGCCTCATCGAGCCGATAGCGGCTGATCTCGTCCCCCTCGGTGCCATGCGGCACCGCGATCACGTAGGCGCCCACCTCGTCCAACCGGTCGATGATGTCCGTCGCGGGATCGCCGCCGTTGCGCTCGACGACGGTCTCGATCGGCTCGCCCGCGTCATCCCTCAGGCCGACGATGATCTGGCCGCAGACGAAGCGGTCGCCGTCGGGGCCGCAGATGGCGTCGGGCTCGAACAGCTCGAGCGTCTCCATCATGCCGTCCAGCACCTGGCGGTTCTCCTCGTAGTCTCCGACCTGGTTGCCGGTCGAGAAGACGAGCTGGCGGTCCTCGGACAGCTCGATGACGTAGCGGTACACCCGCTCATCGGGGACGAGGAAGCCGCCGGGCGCGTACTCCTGCTCCTCGCGCGTCGCCGGCCGGCCGGCCACGGTCAGCTCCTCGCTGGAGACGACCTCGCCGAGCTGGCCAAGCCCGCCGTCCGGCGGAACCACGAGCGCGGAGATGGCCACGCCTTCGGGAATCGGCTGCTCACGGCTCACCGTGGCGGCGTCGAAAAACTCGGACGCGAAGTAGCGACAGTTCGGGTGCGGGCCGATCTCGGATGCAAACGGCTCGTTCCACCACCACGCGTCCGGGAACGCCACCCGATAGCCGACCGAGTCATCCTCGCAACTGTCCGGGTCGTCGAAGACCGATGCGCCGAAGGGCTCCTGGGTCGGCTCGCTGCTGGGAGCAGTGGTCGGCGTCGTGGTTGCCGATGGAGTCGGCGAGCTCGAGGGCTCCTGCGTAGGCGACTGCGTTGACCCGGAGGGTGGGCCGTCCTGGCCGATCAGCACCGCCACGGCCAGGATGACCGCCACCGCGCCCGCGGCGGCCAGGGCCGGCACGAATGCCGCGAACCACGATCGGCGCTGCGGCGCCCGGTCGACCGCATCCATCACCGAGCTCACAAGATCCAGCGGTGGCTCGGCCCGGCCTCGCGAGCGCAGGTACTCGACGATCTGATCGTCGTTCATGAGGCTGCCTCGGTCTGCGCGTCGCTGTCGCTGCCGATCACTGAGCCGCGGAGCGCGTTGAGTCCGGCGTTGAGACGGGACTTCGCCGTGCCAACCCGGATCCCCAGCGCATCGGCCGCCTCGGCGATCGAGAGACCCATGCTGTAGTGGAGTGCCAGCACCGCCCGCTGATCGGGACTGAGCTGCTCGAATGCCGGCTCGAGGACCATTCGGGCCTCGACGGCTGCCCGGAAGTCGCGGCGCGTATCGGGCAGGCGGCTCGCCAGGCCGTCGTCAGCGTCGAGTGACACCGGGCGCCCGCGGCGGTTCACGCCCCGAAGCCAGTTCCGCGATCGATTGACGCAGATCCGGCGCAGCCACGGTGCGAAGGCGTCGGCGTCGCGCAGGCGTGGCAACTGCTGCCAGGCGGCGACAAAGGTCTCCTGCGTCACGTCGCCCGCATCGAATGGTCCCACGATTGCCGCGGCCAGGCGGTACGTGTCCGCGGCGTGTCGCTCCACGAGCATCTCGAATGCCTCCCGGTCGCCGGCTTGGGCTTGCCCTACAGGGTCCAGCGCTACTCCCTCCCAGGTCCTCGCCTATCCAGACACCGAGAAGCCCGAAGGTGTTCGATCGAACACCTTCGCGGTGACGGGTGTCTATTCAACACATCCCACCACGTAGGGGGAATGATGAAGACGGCAATCTCCTTGCGACGCCGCGCACGGTCGCGTGGCGCGGGTGCGCTGCTCGGCGCGGCCTTGATGCTCGCCTTCGTGGCCCCGCCGACATGGGCGTACCCGCCGGAGGATGCGGGATACCTCGACTACGCCGAGATGGTGACGACGATCCACGAGATCGCGGCGAGCAAGCCGCAGATCGCGCGGCTCTTCAGCATCGGGCGCAGCTTCGAGGGCCGCGATCTGTGGGCGGCCAAGATCAGCGACAAGGTCGAGACCGATGAGGACGAGCCCGAGGTGCTGTTCGACGGCGGCATGCACGGCCGGGAGCACATGAGCACCGAGATGGCGGTGGCCCTGTTCCGCAACCTGAGCGACGGCTACGGAACCAAGCCGCGCATCACCGACATGGTGAACCGCACCGAGATCACCATCATCTTCAACCTCAACCCCGATGGCTCGGAGCATGACCATGGCTCCGGCACCATCCTGTCCTGGCGCAAGAATCGCCAGCCGACGCCCGGCAGCGCCGAGATCGGGACCGATATCAATCGCAACTTCGGTTACCAGTGGGGCACGAACCCGCTCAACGCCTCGCCATCGGCCTGGACCTACCGCGGTCCGGCGGCGTGGTCGACGCCGGAGGCATCGGCCTTCAAGCGCTACGTGGACGGCCGGGTCATCGGTGGCGAGCAGCAGGTCCGCATGCATGTCACCTTCCATCAGCACGGGCGCATCGTGCTGTATCCGTATGGCTACACGAAGGCGGCGGTCACCGATGCAGATGACCACGCTCGCCTGGCGTCAATGGCGGCCGAGATGGGCGAGCTCAGCAACTACGCGGACGCCCAGTCATCGTACGACGAGATCCACGTGGGCAACCAGATGGATTGGGTGTACGCAACCTACGGGATCCTGAGCTTCACGTTCGAGATGGGCGACGCATTCCACATGCCCGACGAGGCCATCCCGACCGAGACTGGCCGCAACATGGAGGCTGCCTACTACGCCATCGAGCAGGCCGCCTCACGCGCCGAATCCACGATCGAGCAGGCGCCGATCCTCATGCCCGACACGGCGATGGGTGCCGTTCGCACGCGGGAGCGGAACACAGAGAGGGAAGCCGGATGATCTCCAACCACGCCGCCGGGAGCACGCGATCGAGTAAACATGCCGCCCGAGTGTCGAACGCTCGAGGAAGACGTCGGCGGCTCAGTGATCGTCACTGGCTCCTCATCGGCGCCATCGTGTTCGGGCTCGAGATCGTGCTCGCCGTTGGGGTCTTGCAGCTGGTCGTCTGACCTGCTGAGCCGATTGGCAGGGTGCCGGCTCCGGCTTGGAAGACGCGCTCTGATCGGGCAGGTCTTACGGAACTGGGCAAGCGGGAGTCACTGCACTCTATTGCGTGGTCGTATCGGTGCGATCCGCTTCATTCGCATGTGAGATGAGCCGCCATGAGCCCCGAGACGGGGTGGATACCTCGAACCATTGGTGCCCCGGCCTCAGCGGGCATCGCTGTTCGGCCGTTGCCGCTCGGTGAAGCCGCCGTCCTGGGCCGCCACCAGCTCGATGCGGTTACCGAACGGATCGGCGACATAGCAGCGCTCGACGCCGATGTCTTCGTCATCGGTCACGATCTCCATGCCAGCCGCGCGAATCCGGCCGCAGAGAGCCGCCAGATCGTCCACGAGAAACGCCGGGTGCGCCTTGCGAGACGGGCGGAACTCCGCCTCGGCGCCGAGGTGGACGTGCACCTCGCCGGGACCGGCGAACCAGCACCCGCCACGACCCGAGAGCGGTATGGGCTTGTCGACCTCGGTCAGGCCAAGCAGGCCGCCGTAAAACTCGCGCGCCAGCGGCTCGCCGCCCTCGGGCATGGCCAGCTGCACGTGATCCAGGCCGACCACGTGCGCTGTAGGCAAGAGGGAGGAGCGGGCTGCCATGCCATGATTGTCCCATCGTCGCAGCTGAGGGGATCGAGTTGATGGCCGATGCGTCGGCGCCCGTGACGCGCCATGCCGTGCGCGTCCTCCTGCTCGATGAGGCCGACCGACTGCAGCTCGTCCGCTTCTGGGACCAGGATCGGTCGTGGTGGTGTGCGCCGGGCGGCGGGATCGAGCCCGGCGAATCGGACGTGGCCGCCGCCTCGCGCGAGCTGCGCGAGGAGTTGGGCGATGCCCCGATCGAGATCGGTCAATGTATCTGGACCCGGCGCCATGTCGGTGTCTTCCGCGGCCGGCCGTTCGACCAGAGCGAGCGCATCTACCTCGGACGCGTGCCGGCCTTCGAAGCCCGCCCATCGCCCGCGGCACTGAGCGAGCACGGGTCGGATGACATCCGCTGGTGGACGGCCGATGAGCTGACGAGCTCGGAGGAGGAGTTCGCACCTCGACGTCTGCCGCAGCTTGTACGCGACCTGCTTGCCGGGGGAGCGCCGGCCGAGCCGGTCGATGTCGGAGCCTAACAGACGTGTCCACCGAAGAGGCTGCGATCATCGAGGTCCGTCGAGCGGCGGTTGCCGATGCCGATGCGATCGCCGATGTCCACGCTCGCTCATGGCCGAGCACGTACCAGGGTCTGCTGCCCGACCGGCTCATCGCCGATGTGGTCGCCGGCCGCGACCGCCGCGCGGCTGCCTTCCGTGAGCTCCTCACCGACGAATCGAGCCCCCAGCGCATCTGGGCGGCGATCGATGGCGACGTCGTCGTGGGCATGGCGATCTGGAGCCCGAGCCGCGACGAGGACGCCACCGAGTCGACCGCCGACCTGGAGGCGATCTATCTCGATCCCGAGGTAATCGGTCAGGGCATTGGCCGCGCGCTGATGCGGCGCGTGGTGGAGGACATCGCGCAGGCTGGCTTCACCGAGGCGACCCTGTGGGTACTCGATACCAACGATCGTGCCCGGCGCTTCTACGAGGCGGCCGGCTGGAGAGCGGACGGTGCGTCGAAGGTCGAGGAGCGGCCAGCCGGGACGCTCAGGGAGGTGCGTTACCGGAAGCCCTCGAAGCGGATGGCGGGAATCGCACATGACGTTCATCAGTAGGCCAGACTCACCGAACACCTGCGGGCGATCGGCGTCGAACCGGGCATTGACTCTCGTCGTTCACACCTCCTTCAGCCGGGTCGGTCTGGTCGAAGGTGGGCCTGAGGGATTGATCGTCGGCCTGACCTCCCCAGCGCCATGAAAGGCCTCCGAGCCGTCTGCTTCGACCTGGACGACACGTTGCGAGACCCGATCGGCGCGCGGGAGGCGCTGCTGCGCACGTGCGACCGCCTCGGTGGGCTGACCGGGCTCGATCCGGCTGACCTCCTCGCGTCCAATGGCGAGGTCTGGCCGCGACTATGGGCGGACGTGGAGGATGCATGGACCCTTGGCGGCATGACTGGAGAGGCCGTCACGACCGAGGCATGGCGCCGGACGCTGGAATCGTGCGGGCATGAGAGCGCCGAAACGGCGCACCAGGCGGCTGCGATCCATTTGCAGGAGATCTTCAGCGCCCAACGGCTCTTCGATGACGCCATGGTGCTCCTCGAGGCGATCGACCCGGGGCTTCGCCTCGCCGTGATCACCAATGGCGCATCGGACACTCAGCGAGCTGTCCTGCGTGCTCTTGGCATTCAGGAGCGGTTCGACGCGGTGATCGTGTCAGGCGAGGTCGGCGTCGCCAAGCCAGAACCACGGATCTTTCAGCATGCGCTCGATGCGCTCGGCCTCAGCCCGGGACAGGCCTGGCACGTGGGCGACACGCTGCGCGTGGACGTCGCCGGCGCCAGAGCGGCGGGTCTGACCGCCGTATGGCTGAACCGGGACAGGGTCACGCCGAAGGCCCTCGCCCCCGAGCCCGACATCGTGGTCAATTCGCTGGTCGAGCTCCTACCGCACCTCACGGACGTGTCCCCATCCCAATAACGGGATTCCGCCTGACTCCACAGTGGCCACACCAACGCCAGACGAATCGGGTTGTCCGATCACGAGCGTCTGTTGCGTCAGTTACATATGGGACAGCCTGTGGGATCGAGCGCCGCGCAACGGACATCGCCAACCGAGAACGTCTCGCATATTCGTGTGATCGACAGGGCCGAGTTCGGTGAGCTCTACCTCCGGTACCGCTGCGAGAGACGAGCGCATAGCCATGAGTCGCACCTTCGGTACTTCCGCCGATTATCCGGCCTTTCACCGCCGACTCAGACGAGATCGTCAAGCCAGCCCTCGCGCAGGGCCCTGGTTGCCAATTCGGTTCGTGATGCTACCTCGGTCCGATCGAAGAGCCGCCGCAAGTGCGACTCGACGGTCCTCGCGCTGATGCCCAGCCGCGCCCCGATCTCGTCATTCGATGCTCCCGCGACGGTGAGCTCCACAACCTGCCGCTCACGATCCGACAGGACCACTCCCCGGCCCGGGCGCACGCCAAACGCCATGCCACCGGCCGCCGCCCGGCGGATCGCGTCCAACAGCTCCGAGGTCGGCGCCGTCTTGACGACGAACCCGGCAGCGCCGAGCCGCATGGCTGCGTCGGCGTACTGCGGGTAGTCGTACGAGGTCAGGCACACCACCGCGGGGAGCGTCACGTCCTCCGAGTTGCGGAGCAGTTCGAAGCCCGACTCCTGACCGAGACGGAGGTCGAGGAGAAGCACGTCAACCGAGCCATCGAGCATCGGCCGCAGCTCGTCGAGCGAGCCAGCCGCGCCGGCGATCTCCATGTCGTCGGCGCGATCGACGATGGCGGCCGTGCCCTCGCGCACGAGCGGGTGGTCGTCGACGACGGCGACGCGGATCATCGGTTCACTGCGGTCGCCACTCGAGGGCGACGCGGGTGCCACCGCCTGGCCAGCGCCGGACGTCGAGCAGCGCACCGATCTGCTCGGCACGTTGCTGCATATTGACGAGGCCAAAGTGGCCCTGGTGCGGGGCTGCGTCGACCGCATCCGAGCCGATGCCCTCGCCGGCATCGTCGATTGCCAGCGTCACCCGCCCGTCGGCACGGACGTCGTAGCGGATCACGATCGGCGGCCGCCCATGCTTGATCGCGTTCGTGATCGCCTCCTGCGCGACGCGGAAGACCGCCAGCTCGACGGTCGCCGGTGGTCGCGTCTCGCCTGACCGCTCCAGCTTCACTGGACCGCCAGCCAACGGCTCGACGCGCTCGACCAGCCACTCCAGCGCCGCACCGGCGCCGAGGTCGTCGAGGATCGGCAGGCGGAGATCACCGACCACCGCCCGCAGCTTGTCGGCGATCTCGCGCGCCTCCGCCGCACCATGCTGGTCCCCACGCTCGTCGAGGGTCCGGACCAGCATGGTGAGCTGCTGCAGTGCGTCGTCGTGCAGATCGGCCGCCAGGCGGGCCCGCTCGGTCTCGGCGGCCGCAACCGCCAGGTCGCGCTGCAGCTGCGTTCGCTGGGCGAAGCGGAGCAGCGGAGCGATCGTGGCGTACTTCCAGATCACCAAGGCGGCCAGCCACGCACCGAAGATGACCACGCCGACCGGAACCAGGGTCGTCGCGGCCGCCGCCGGGGTCAGCGCCACGGCCATGGTCTCCAGGCGAGTCGAGACGCCAGTCGCGTCGTCGGCGCTCCGAGCAAAGGCCAAGGGGACACCGGCCACGAGCGGCACGCAGCCGACGAGGATGAACGCCAGCTCGTTGGCGTTGGTCGCGGAGAAGATCCACACCAGCGGTACCAGCGCCGCACTTGCCCACCACAGGCGGTCGGCGATCGTGGGATCGGGGTATCGGCTCGCGAGCAGATGCGCGACGGCGAGACCGGCGATGGCAGTCGGCGTGACGATCCAGACCAGGGCAGTCGCGGTGTACAGCCAGCCGAAGGCGTAGAGGACCACCGGCGTGCCGACCGCGACGGCGAGCGGAACGGCTGCATCGGACCACGCAGGACCGAGAAAGCCCTGACGAACGACGAACCAGATCAGACCCGCCAGCCCGAGGCCGGCGATGACCGCCCAGGTGTCGTAGGCGGCAAGGATCGCGGCGAGCACGAGCGCGACGAAGAACCCGACCGCCAGCAAGTCACGTGTTCGAGCCCCGATGCGTCCGACGGTGCGCGACGAGCCGGCCCGCACCCCGGAGCCGACTCCTGACAATCGCCGCTCGATGTCCGGGACGGCTCGCTCGACCGGCAACAGCTGCCAGCCGACGAGCAGGCCCATGAGCGCGGTCGGGGCGAGCACGTCGGGGCGGGGTCCGATGAGGGTCTGCGCCGCCCCCGGGATCAGGGCGAGCGAAACCAGTCCCAGGCGATGGCGGAGGGTCTGACCCGCGACGGTCGCTGCCACCAGGGCCGGTACGGCGGCAATTGCGGCGACCATTAGCAGCACGCTCCCACGGTCGTTCGTGGCGAGCACCGGCGAGGTCAGGTAGCGGACGAGCAGCAGCACTCCCAGTGCCGCAGCCACCACCGCGCCCACGGTCGCGGTCTGCGCCCATGAACGGTCGGGATGCTCCCTCGCCAGCGAGAGCCCGAGGATGAGCGCCACGGCGGCAGGCACCCCGAAGCCGGCAAGGATCCCGACGGGAGTGCCGACTTCCACAAGCGGCAGGACGAGAAACGGTGCTGCCCCGGCGCAACCGAGCACGATGGCGTGGTCGCGTCCGACTCGTCCGGCGGCCCCGTGCCGCAGCAGACCCCACACCACGACGCCGAGTGCGGCTCCGAAGCCGAGGATCCAGACCGAGGAGCGCAGCTCGAGTCCGAGGAGGGTCCGGTCCAGCATGCCGTCGACGAAGGGTTCTGGCATTTCCACGCTCACGTCGCCGGTCAGAACTGTCTCGATGCGTGCGGGGTCGACAGCCTCGATAGGAGGACGGTGGTTCGGACCGATCACGCTGATGTGCCCGGCTATCGACTCGTGAGCTTGCTCCCACCAATTGAAGGTCATGCCGGGCGGATAGTCGATTGCCTCGACTTCGGCACGGAGCGTCTTCCCGCGCCTCACGGAGCTGCCATCGACGGTCGTCAGATCAAGCGCGCGCTGCCCGGGCGACAAGCCACTCCAGGCGGCATTGCCGTCGGGCGTGACATCGGCGATGTGGACCTGCCCGTCCACCTCGGCCAGCTGCAGGCCAAGCGTGACGGTGCCATTGCCCCAGGCCACAAGACTGGCCACAGTCGCGCCAAGGGCGATGAGCAGCGCGGCGACGTCACGCGTCGGAAGCGGCATGGAAGCGAACGTACCAGAGCCGCGCGCGGGGACAATGCGTGAAATCCCGTAACGCGGTTGATGGATGTCACGGATGGTGTGTCCGAGCGATGACAGCCGATGATCGGTCGCAGGAGGTGAACCGGGATGCACTCGTACCGCTGGACCCTCGTGCCGCTGTCATTTGTCGCGCTCGCCCTGCTCGTCTTTACGCTCTCTCCCGTCGTCGGGCTGCCACGATGACGCCGATCCTCGAGACGCACGACCTCGCCAAGCGCTACCGACGAGGGGTGTGGGCGCTGACCGGGATCGACCTTGAGATCCCTGCCGGAGGGATCACCGCGCTGGTCGGGCCCAATGCCGCTGGAAAGTCGACGCTGATCAAGACCTGGGTGGGCTTCGAGCGACCAACGCGCGGCTCGGTCCGCGTGGCCGGCGTCGATCCGTGGCAGGACCGCGCGGCCGCACTCGACCATATCGGCTACGTGCCACAGTCGCCGGCCCTGTACGACGGGCTCTCTGTGGAGGACCACCTGGACATGGCCGTGCTCCTGCGGCCGGCCTTCGATCGCGCCCTCGCGCGGGAGCGCCTCGATCAGTTGGGGATCCCGCGCAAGGCGAGCGCCCGAAGCCTCTCCGGCGGCCAGCAAGCACAAGTGGCGCTGGCGCTGGCGCTCGGCACACGAGCCGAGGTGCTCCTGCTCGACGAGCCGCTGGCCAGCCTGGACCCGCTGGCGAGACGCGAGTTCCTCCATGTCCTGACCGATGCGGTTCGCGCCGACGGCGCGACCGCGCTGCTCTCCAGCCACATCGTGACCGACGTCGAGCAGGCGTGCGATCAACTCATCGTGCTCGGGGTGGGTCGCGTCCTGCTCCAGTCGTCGGTGGCCGAGGCATTGGCGAACCATCGTGTCGCCGCGGCGGATGAGGCCGTCGGGAACGTCATCGCCACCTTCGCCGGGCCGGCTGGCGAGCGCATCGCCCTCGAGCGCGACGGTGACGGCCGCCCGGCGACGCTCGAGGAAATCGTGCTCGGCTATCTCGCATCGACGCGGCTGAGCCCAGAGCGGGAGCAGGCGGCATGAGCGGCGTGCTCACCTGGGCGCGGCTGTCGTTCCGCCTCCAGCGGCTCGAAATCCTGCTGCTCGGTGCCGCCGTGCTCGTCGCGTCCGGGTTGATGCTGTGGTGGGCGTACGAGCTCGATGGGATCGCGAAGGCGTATCCCGACTGCGACTACTTCGACCCCGCGCTGGCATGCCAGGAGGCGGGTCAGCGCTTCAGCGAGACCTTCAGCACCGCGGAGATCATCATCCGCAACACATGGGTCGCCGGCTTCGCCGTCGGCCTCGTCCTCGGTGTTCCGCTGGTAGCTCGCGAGATCGACCACGGGACCGCCCAGCTGGCCTGGACGATCGGCCGTTCGCGGGTGCGGTGGCTGATCGGACGCGTCGCCTTCGCGGCACTGGTCGCCATCGTCCTCGCGGCATTGCTCGCCGTCACGACCGAGGTTCTCGTCACCACGATGCTGCCGGATATCGACCTGTCGCGGGACTTCAACTTCCACGGCAATCGGGGTCCGCTGATCGTCGGGCGAGCGATGCTTGGCCTTGGAGCCGGCGTGCTCGTCGGCGCGCTGCTCGGACGGCAACTGCCAGCGCTGCTCCTGGGCGTGTTCGTCGTGGGCGGCCTGTACGCGGCAAGCTGGGTCGGCTTCCCGCTCTGGTACCACAGCGAGGCCGACGTGGCGTCGATGGACGAGTATCTGGGCGGGCCGCTGTGGATCGAGTCAGGCATCGAGCTGACCAGCGGCGAGCGCCTGACCTGGTCCGAGCTCTACGGCGGCGGCAGGGCGCCGCTCGAGACCTATCAGGCCGACGACGGTACCTACTACGCCACCCTGGCCGACGCGGAAGCGGAGCGCAATCCACTCGGCCGCGACTACATCTTGATCATCCCGGGCGAGCGCTACAACGAAATCGTGGCGAGGGAGACAGCGGTGTTCGCGGGCGCCGGCTTGCTCCTGATCGGAGGCGCGGCGGCGGTCACTCGACGTCGGCGGCCCTCCTGATGGGGGCCGTGCATCTGGCATGGAAGCTCCAACGCTGGGAGGTCGCGACGCTCATCGGCTTCATGGTCGCTCTGGTCGTGGCGCTGGTCGTGATCGGCTGGCGGATGGAGCAGATTCAGGCGGCGGCGCCCGAGTGCTGGCAACGTGACACCGACGCGCCTCTGCCGGCGGCGATGCAGGACACCTGCGGAGCTTCGTACCAGGCGCACAGCGCCATGCGTGAGGTCGGAGCCTACGCGGCGGTCGGGTCGACCCTCGCCCCGTTCCTCTTCGGCGTGATCCTCGGGCCACCACTGGTCGGCCGGGAGATCGAGGGGCGAACCGCCGGCATCGCCTGGACACTGAGTCGCTCGCGGCGCCGATGGCTTGCGCTGCGTGCCGGTCCGGTGGTCGGGCTTGTTCTGGTCGCGATGGTGCTCGTTGGCTTGGCTGGCACGACACTGGCGCGGCAGCTCGCTGGAGGCGAGCCGGGCTTCGGCTCGTTGGTGCCGCCACTTCCGCTGCTGCTCGCCCGCGGCGCGCTTGCCCTGGCGATCGGGCTGCTCGCTGGGGTCGTCATCGGTCGGACCTTCCCGGCCGTCCTCGCCACGGCGCTGGCTGTTGGCCTGGTCATGATTGCGGCGTCGATCGGCATCGACGCCTGGATGGCGGCCGAAGCGCGACCGATCCCCCAGTTCGGCGACATGGCCGGCGGCTCGAAGATCTACAACACCGGTCTGCGAGACGACGACAGCGGCAAGGTGATCACCCTTCAGCAGTACTTCACATCTCCGGGCGTCGACGACACTGCGGAACTCCCGCCGCCGGGCATGACGCTCGTCGCCTGGAGCGTTCCCGCCGCCGACTATCCCATGTGGATGTGGCGAGAGGCAGCGCTGCTCGGCGGAGGGGCCGCCGTGATCGCATTCGCGTATGTCGGCGCCGTAGGGCGACGGGCCCTATGAGTCGTCTTCGCGTCCTTGTGGCAATGGAACCGGTCGGACAGGGCGCACTCCGCCGCATGCGCGCCGCGGCGGCTTGACTTCAGGCCGCACCTACCGACTGTTGGTCGGGTGCGCGAGGTTGGTACCCTCAACGGGCTTTGCCTGCCAAGCCCGAATCTCGAGCCCGCGAGAAGATCGATCGCCAGCTGACCGATGCCGGCTGGATCGTGCAGGACCGCGCCGCCGCGAACCTGAGCGCCGGACCAGGTGTCGCCGTGGTCTACGTCGACAAGGGAATGACGCCGGAGCAGGTGGACCACCTCTTCGCCTCGATGGCGCGGCACCTGTATGGCCGCGAGTGAACGCCGGGGCGTAGCCGCCGTCCTCGACCGCGTCCGAAGGGCCGCACTCGAGGTCGAGTCTGCGACATCGGTGGTGCCGATGCCGGCGCCGCCGCCCGCTGCGACGGACACCGGGGCGCTCTATGACGCGACGGTGACCAACGCCGACCTGCGGTCAGTGACGCGGAAGCTGTTCCTCGACGGTCACTACGCTCAGGCCGTGGAGCAAGCCTGCAAGCTGGTGAGTAACACTGTCAAGGAGCGCATCAAGTCGACCAAAGACGGCCCCGACCTGATGCAGCATGCGTTCGGGACGGCCACGCCGCCGCTACGGATCAACCCCGGTAAGACCCAGTCGCACCGCGACGAGCAGGATGGTTACCGATTCATCTTTGCCGGCCTGATGTCAGGCGTGCGGAACCCCCGTGCTCACGAGCATCTGTTGCGCGACGACGCCGATGCCGCCCTGGAGATGCTCGTCCTGGCTAACCACTTGCTCCGGGTGCTCAAGGGTGCCATCCGGCCGAGGTACCGGCGCACCACGGGATAGTGCCAACTAGGCGCTTCGGCCTGTCGAAGGGCCAGCTTATCGATCTGGGCGACTCCAGACCGGTCGACTCGGCGGGTGACGCCGCCGAGGTTGGTTACAGTCGGTCGCCGACGTTGACGCGCCGGGCGGCGGCGATGGCGCGCTCGCGCTCGGCGCTCCTGGCGTAGCGGGACAGCATCTCGCGGCTGCGCCAGCCGGCCAGGGCCATGACCTCGCCCTCCTGCATGCCGGCCGACAGCGCCTCGTGGGCATAGGTGTGGCGGAACAGGTGTGGATGCAGGCGATCGACGCCGGCGGCCCGTCCACGCCGGCGCAGGATCTGGGTGATGCCGGAGGTGGTCATGCGCCCCTTCTGCCCCAGCCACAGGTGGGGGAGCGCCGCGGAGTGGTGCCTGGCACGCAGGCGCAGGTAGCGGTCGAGCGCCTTGACCGCCTTGGGCGACAGGAAGGCGATCCGCTCGCGGCGGCCCTTGCCCATGACGCGCATGATGCCGGCGTCGAGGTCGACGTCGTTCGTCTCCGGTACCTCGGGCGTCCAGCGCAGATTGGCCACCTCCGACAGGCGGGCGCCGGTCGACAGGAAGACGCGCACCAGGGCGGCATCGCGCCGATCGTCGAAGGACGGGCCCTCGCAGGCGCGCAGGATGGCGCCCAGCTCCGCATCGGTCAGGATCGGCGGCGCATGCTCGGGTAGCTTCGGCTTGCGCATGCGGGCCATCGGTGACGCCTTGATCTCGCCCTCCTCGACCAGCCAGTTGAAGAACGGGCGCAGCGATGAGTAGCGGTTGGCGGCCGAGGCCGGCGCCAGGCGCGCCAGCTGATCGGTGATGAAGGCCTCGACG
>Ga0136633_1001799_pt1 | contig 15374 bp, 14 predicted proteins | sample AntDrymeUQ832206_2_FD_105494 | JGI IMG/M metagenome (GOLD analysis project Ga0136633, IMG submission 105494) | Polar desert sand microbial communities from Dry Valleys, Antarctica - metaG UQ83 (22.06) | ecosystem: Environmental > Terrestrial > Soil > Desert | place: Antarctica: Dry Valley...
CGGCTGAGGTCGCCGGCATGGATTCCTCCAAACAGCGGCTGTGCGATGCGGGCGGCGGCCTCCGCGCCAAAGCGGCGCCGGAAGAACGCGTCGGCGCTCTCATCGGCGCCGGAGCGGCGTCGCGGCACCAGTGGCTCCACCGCCACCCGCAGCTTTCCGGCCGGCGACAACAGGGTCGAGCGGAGGAACGGCCCGGGGCGGGTGGCGATGCCGAAGGCGCCGCCGTCGGGCAGCGCGTGCAGCGTGTCGCCCCTCAGGATCGAGGCGCCGCGAGGCGGCTTCATCGCGATCAACTGACCCTCGATACCGAGTTCGCGGCACAGGGTGATGGCGCCCGGCTTGTTGACCAGGAAGGAATCGGGCCCTGTGTCGAGCACGAACTCGCCGGCGATCTCGGTGCGGATGACCCCGCCGGCCCGCGGCTGGGCTTCAAGGACGGTGAACGGGATCGCTTGCCGATGGCACTCCCATGCGGCCGCAAGGCCGGCGATCCCGCCACCGAGCACGAGCACGCGCGGCTGCGCCGTGCTCATCGGCTGGGCGAGGCCGTCAGAACGTGCACGAGGCGTGCGACCCGCTGGATCGCCTCCGGGGAAGTCATGGGCAGCACACCGTGGCCGAGATTGAAGATGTGGCCCGGCCGTCCGCCCGCCCGGGCCACGATGTCCTCGACCGCCGCCCTGACCCGATGCCAGGGGCCGAGGAGCAGGGTCGGGTCGAGATTGCCCTGGATGCCGTGATCGGGGCCGATGAGCTGCCAGGCTCGGTCCAGCGGCGTCCGCCAGTCGGCGCCGACGACGCTGCTGCCGGCCGTGGCCATGTCCTCGAGCAACATGGCCGTGCCGACGCCGAAATGGATGGAGGGCGTGTCCAGATCGGCGATCTGCTCGAACACTCGGCGGGTGTGGGGGAGTGCGAACTCGCGGTAGTCGGCCGGACTCAGCTGTCCCACCCAGGAGTCGAACACCTGGACGGCATCGACGCCCGCCGCGATCTGCGCGCGCAGGTAGGTCCCGGCCATGTCCGCCAGGCGCGCGCAGAGCGTGTGCCAGGCCTCGGGCTCGGCGTACATCATGGCCTTGGTGCGGGCGAAGTCCTTTGACGGTCCGCCTTCGATGCAGTACGAGGCAAGCGTGAACGGTGCCCCGACAAAGCCGATGAGGGGCACGTCCAGTAACGGCTTGAGCTGCCTGATCGTGTCGAGCACGTAGCTCAGCGCGTCGGCCGGGTCGATTGGTCTCAATCGCTCGATGTCGGCGACCGAGCGGATCGGGTCGTCAAACTGCGGGCCCTCGCCCTTGACGAAGTCGAAGGTCAGCCCCATGGGGGCCAGGGGAAGCAGGAGGTCAGAGAACAGGACGGCCGCGTCCACCTCCATGGCTTCAACCGGCTGGAGGGTCACCTGGACGGCAAGTTCGGGCGTACGGCAGAGCTCCAGCATGCCGTATTGCTGGCGTAATGCTCGGTATTCGGGCATATATCGTCCCGCCTGGCGCATGAACCAGACAGGGGTGGCATCGACGGGCTGGCGCCGGCAGGCGCGGAGAAATCGGTCGTTCACAGTTGAGACAGGTGCGCTAAGTAGCCTGAAAACAGGGCGTTAGGGATTACGGACTGGCTGTGGCAGAATAAGGCCGCCGCGCGCGACGCGCTGGCAAGTGGTTACGCATCCATGCTAGCATTGCGCGTTTGCCATCGCGTGGCAGCGTGTGGCAGGCCGGCGCTCGTCGAGGGGCCGCGGAGGCTGTGTGGCGATTCTCATTCGTCCGGTACGCGAACAATTCGAGCACGACCGGGTCATCCGGGCGTTGGAAGTCGCTCTTGGTGAGCGGTTCGCGGTCGAAGTCAACCTCGGGGACGAGCGCAAGGTGCCGGTCAAGACCGGCACCGGGCAAGCCTACCCCGACCTGATCCTCTCGTCTCTGGACGAGCCCCGGAAGCCCGTGGCCATCGTCGAGGTGGAAACCGGCGAGTCGGTCAACAATCTCGAGGCGATGTACCAGTGGGTCCTGTTTGCGAAAGCCAGGGCCCAGTTCCGGTTGTACGTGCCAGTGGCGTGCGTCGATGCGGCGCGGCGCCTGTGCGCGCAGCACTCGATCGCCGCGGGCGAGATCTGGTCCTACGCCTCGTTCGGGGGCGATCAGATCCGTCTCGAGCGGGTCGTCCCATCCTCGGAGCCGCTGGTCGAGAACATTCCGGTACGCACCCGTCGCGCCAGCGACATCGAAGCGGCCGTGGAGTCGGCGATCCAGAATCCGCGGCGCGACGACAGCCCGGTGGACAGCCGGCGAGCGATCGCCGAAGCCGCCGCGGCCGCCGCGGCGGAGCCGCTGCGTCTCCCGCCCTTGAAGGCCAAGGCACCCAAGGCAAAGGCGAGCAAGGGCAAACCAGCGGCGGGGCCGTCTCGCCCAGGCGTGGCAGTGCCGTTTGTGCCGTCGGCCACGTCTACCGCGGCGGCGGTTGCGGCACTCAAGGCCGCGGCCGCGGCCAAGGCGGCCAAGTCCTCGGCAGCAGCGACGTCTGGCGCGGCAGAGGATGCCGGTCCCCGCGTCGGTGCGGCGGCCCCGGCTGCGTCGGCGACGGTCCCCGTGAAGGTCACCGCGCCAGTGCCAGCCGCACCCGCGGGAGCCCCAGCGGCCGTGACGCCATCTGTGGCCAAGCCTGCGTCGCCTCCGAAGCCAACCAGGTCAACCAAGCCTGCAGCGCCCGCCCCCAAGCCGGCGGCGATACCCCCGGCCGCGGCCAAGACCAAGGGCGGCGCGTCGGCCGTTGACGCACGGCCCGCAGCAAAGGGCGTTGCCAAGGCGGCACCGCCCGTGAAGGGCGCCCCTCATTCAGCGAAGTCCAGCGCCCCGCCGGCCAAAGCCGTTCCGGTCAAGACCGGGACCAGGCCACCTGTGGCCGCGACAGCGGCCAAGGCCGGCGCCCGCGCCACGCCGCCCAAGGTCGCGCCGGGGCGAAAGGCCTCCGAGACCGCTCGTCCTGCCGCTAAACCTCATGCGTCGGCGGCGCCGGTCAAGGCGGCAGGCAGAGGCAAGCCCGCTCCTGTCGCCCGCGGTGGTGCCGCGCGCCCGCCTGCGAAGGCGACGGGGAAGTCGTCAGGGGCTTCGCATCACGGTGGCAAGGCCGCGGCGGCACCCGCGTCCAAGAGCCGCCCGGCTGGAGGCGCCAAGGCCTCTCGGCCGGCCACACCGGCCGCCAAGCCGGCGCGCACCGACCAGTCGGCGGCCCGTCCTGCCAAGGGCGGCCGTCCGACCAGCCCGTCCAAAAGCGCTCGTCCAGTCGCCAAGGGGCCGGCTGGCCGGGGACCTTCCCGCGCGTCGGCCGCGAAGCCGAAGCGGAAGTAGGGGCGAGGAACGAGAGTGCCGCTGATCCGCCTGGCCCGGGACAAGCGAGGCCTCGACACGTTGTATCTGCTGCACCACGCCGCGGATGGCCGCGGCGAGACGCGGCTGCGAGTCATCTACTTCTGCGCGGGTCCGCAGGCGCTCGAGTTCGGTCGTGCGGCGCTGGACCCGATCACGCAGCGCGCCCTCGAGCAGCGCTATCCCGAGGTCGCCTTCGACTGGCCGGCACTGCTGCAGGAGATCGAGCAACGCCGCCTGCCCCCGCAGGTCGAGCCGCAGGCACGGCGACCGCGCCCTCCGGCCAAGGCCGAACGGCGCCCGCCACCGTCTGAGTCAGCAGCCGACAAGCCTGCCGCAGCCAAGCGGAAGCGGCGGCGGGGCGGAAACGGGCAGGCCAGCTCATCTGCGTCCATCAGTGCCAGTGCTGCAGCCACGTCGCCCCCCGCGGCCGCGCCTCCTATAATCAAATGATGCCTGTACGTCTGAGCCGACTCGGATTGCGTGCCGCAGCGGTCCTGCTCGGCGTGACGACCCTCACTGCACAACAGCCGCCTACCGCGCCTTCATCGGCACCTGCGCAGCCGCCGGCGGCTGGTACCCAGGATCAAGCGCCACCCGATTTCACCACGGTCACCAGCCTGGTCAGCACCGACGTCATCCCGCGCGACGGGTCGGGACAGTTCCTCGCCGACCTGAAGAAGGACGAATTCGTGGTCGTGGAGGATGGCGTTCGGCAGACCGTCGCCTCGCTCACCCTGGTGCACGGCGGTCGATTCTTCAACCTTGCCTCGCCACCCCCGGCACCGGTCGAGGAAGGGATGGTCCTGCCGCCGCCGCGCCCGGTCAACGACGCCGCCGGTCGGATCTTCCTGCTGTTTGTCGACGACTTGCACCTCGACTTCCGGAACACGCCGCGCATTCGTGACCTGTTCAAGAAGATTTCCACGGAGTTGATCCACGACGGCGACATGTTCGGCATCGTGTCGACCGGCCCGTCGTCGATCTCGGTGGACCTGACCTACGATCGCCGGCGCCTCGACGAGTCGATCAAGAAGATCAGCGGCAGCGGCCTGAAGCCCAAGGACATCCTCGAGCAGCCCAACGGGTCGCAGGGCAACCAGGAGCTGCGCTATCGCGCGCACGTCGCGTTCAGCACGGCGTTCGACCTGATGCGCGAGCTCGAAAAAGTGCAGAACCGTCGCAAGGCGTTGATCTACGTGAGTAACGGCTACGACTTCGATCCCTTCCCGCAAGGCCGCCTGCAGCGCGATGCCCTCTACGGCTACAACCAGACGGGCATGGATCCCCGCGACCCCGCGGCGGTGACCAACAGGCAGGGCCAGCAATTTGCCGATGCCGACCTCGCGCGCGAACTGGCCGACCTCACGCGGGCCGCCAATCGCGCCAACGCCACGATCTACACCGTCGACCCGCGCGGTCTCATCGGCGGCGCCGAGATGGACGACGAAGTGGACATGGTCGAGTGGAACAACCACGTCCGCAAGACGCAGGACAGCATGCGCGTGCTCGCCGAGGAGACTGGCGGCACGGCGGTGATCAACCAGAATGACTTTGCCAAGGCGCTGAAGAAAATCGACGCCGAGACCAGCGACTACTACGTCCTCGGCTACTACTCCAGCAACCCCGACCCCACGCGCAAGCGGCGCGCCATCGAAGTCAAGGTGGACAGGCCGGGCGTGAGTGTGTGGGCCCGCAAGGGCTACGCGTTGAAGACGCCGAAAGACGACGAGAAGTCCAAGTAGGGTCGCGGGCCCGGGGCCGTCCCGCTTCGCGGCTACCTGACGACGCGGCGACGCGCCGGCGTCTTCTTCTTCGCGGCAGGCCGGACCGGTGTGGTGGGGGCCTTCGCCTTGCGTGCGACGGCAGTCCTCGGCGCGCTGCTCGCCGGACGCCTGGTGCCGAAGAACTCGGCATGCACCGCCCGCACGGCCTGATCCAGGTCGCTGCGGCCGATCACGCAGCTCACTTTCATCTCCGACGTGCTGATGCAGTCGATGTTGACGCTGACCTTGGCCAGGGCCGTGAACATGCGCGCGGCAAGGCCGGGCGTCGACGCGATCCGCGAACCGACGATGGCGATCTTGGCCACGTCGAGGTCCACCAGCACTTCGCCGACGATGTGACGCTTGCGCCAGGCGCCTTCGAGTTCCTTGATCCGATCGATCTGGTCGCTGTCGGTGACAAAGGTGATGCGGTTGCGATCGTGGGTCGCGGCGGCCTGGATGATCAGCCGCACGTTGACGTCCTCGCGAGCGAGGTCGCGGAAGATGGCGGCGGCCAGCCCCGGTTCGTCGCGCACGTCCAGCAGCGTGACCTTGGCGATCTTCTTGTCCGACGTGATGCCCACCACCGCTGCGTCTTCCATCACTCCTCCACGAATCCAGGTGCCCTGACGGCGGTGGAACGTCGACCGCACGTGTATCGGCACGTCGTACTGCATGCAGATTTCGGCGGCGCGCGGATGCAACACCTTGGCGCCGCTGGCGGCCAGCTCGATGGCGGCCTCGTAGCTCATCTCGGGAACCAGGCGCGCCGTGTCCACCACGTTCGGATCGGCGGTGTAGACGCCATCCACGTCTGTGCAGATCTCACACACCGGTGCCTGCAGCGCTGCGGCAAGCGCCGCACCGGTGATGTCGCCACCGCCCCGGCCGAGCGTCGTGATCTCGTGGTCGCTGGTCACGCCCTGAAAGCCCGCCACGATGACCACGCGGCCGCTCTCGAGTTCGTGGACGAGACGACTCGTGTCGACGTTGGAGATGCGGGCGCGGTTGAAGGAGCCGTCGGTACGGATACCGACTTGTGAAGCGGTCAACGACACCGCCGGCACGCCACGATCCTGCAACGCCAGGCTGAGCAACGAGACGGCGATCGTCTCGCCGCACGCCAGCAGTTGGTCCATTTCGCGCCCGCCCGGACGGCTGGACACCTGGCCGGCCATCGTGATCAGCTGATCGGTCGTCTTGCCCATGGCCGACACCGCGACGACCATGTGCCGCGCCTCGGCCTGGCAGGCGATGATGCGGTCGGCGACCTTGCGGATGTGCTCGGGCGTGGCCACGGAGCTGCCGCCGTACTTCTGCACGATCAGCCTGGCTCGCTCGAAGCGACTCATCGGCGTGGCTCGCCGGCCGCGGCGAGGGTGCCCGCCAGATAGGCGTCGACGTCGTCGAGCGATCGGCTGATGGGGATGGCCTGGGCGACCCGCGCGGTCATGATGTCGGCCGTCTTGTAGCCGTTGCCGGTGATGCACAGCACGATGGACTCATTGCGGGGGATGCGGTCCTGCTCGACCAGCTTGCGAGCGACAGCGACGGTGGTGCCCCCGGCCGGCTCGGTGAAGATGCCCTCGGTTTCGGCGAGCAGGGTGATGCCGTCGAGGATCTCCTCGTCGGTGACCATCTCGCCCCAGCCGCCGGATTGCTTGAGCACCTCGATGACCTGGAATCCGTCGGCCGGATTGCCGATCGCGATCGACTTGGCGATCGTGTCGGGTTTGACCGGGTCAGGAAAGTCGAGACCCTCGTGCAGCGCGCGCACCACCGGTGCCGACCCGGCTGCCTGCGCGCCATACATCTTCGGCAGGTCGCCCTCCGCCAGGCCGAGCTGATGCAGTTCGCGGAATCCCCTGAAGATCCGCGGCAGCAGCGTGCCTCCGGCGACCGGCGAGATCACGTGTTTGGGAAAGCGCCACCCGAGCTGCTCGACGATTTCGAAGCCCATCGTCTTGGCGCCCTCGGCGTAGTAGCTGCGCAGGTTGATGTTGGCAAACCCCCAGCCGTGCTTGTCGGCCACCTGCGAGCACAGTCGATTGACGTCGTCGTAGTTGCCGCGCACGGCCAGCAGGGTCGGCCGATAGATGGCCGAGCCGAGCACCTTGTACGGTTCGAGGTCGTCGGGGATGAAGACGAAGCAGCGCAGTCCGAGCCGTGAGGCGTGGGCGGCGACGCTGTTGCCGAGGTTGCCGGTGGACGCGCAGGCGAAGGTGGTGAAGCCCAGTTCGACGGCGCGCGTCGCCGCGACCGATACGACGCGATCCTTGTAGGACAGCGTCGGGTGGTTGACGCCGTCGTCTTTCACATACAGCTCGCGGAGCCCCAGGCGTGCCGCCAGTCGCGGCGCGGGCACGAGCGGCGTGAAGCCGGACCCGAACCCGGTCAGGGGTTCGCCGGTGATCGGCAGCAGTTCTCGATAGCGCCAGAGGTTGCGGGGGCGCGCCGCGATGTTCTCGTGCGTGAACGTGGCGCGGGCCTTGTCGTAGTCGTACACCGGCTCGAGCGGACCGAAGCACTGGTCACAGACGTAGGTGGCCTCCGCAGGAAATGCGGTGTGGCACACATGGCATTGCAGACCGAGCAGCGTGGACACGTGTTTGAATCCTTACCCGTGAGCGACGGCTAACGGGGCGGCCATCGCGGGCTGGTGGACGGCCAGGACTCGGATGGTGACCTCGGGATCGATGGTGGCGTAGATCTCGCGCACCGCGCCGATGACCGGCGCGGTATCGCCCGCGACGCATACCGCAACCGAGGGGCCGGCACCCGAGAGGAAGGCGCCGAGCATGCCGGGCGCTTCGAGGGCCAGCATCTCGGCCAGGCCGGGGACCAGTGCCTGACGGTACGGTTGATGGAGCCTGTCGGAGAAGGCCTCACGCAGCACGTCGAGGCGTCCGGTGGCCAGCGCCTGCAGCAGCAGCGCCGTGCGCTGGACGTTGTATATCGCGTCCTGACGAGAGACCTGGGCCGGCAGCACCGCTCGTGCCGTCCGCGTCGGCAGCGAGAGTGACGGCGTGGCAAACACGAGCCGCACCGCATCGGGCCACGGCGCGGCGACGACGCAGACGTGGCCACGGGCGTCGATGCACCCGGCCACCAGGCCACCGAGCATCGCGGCGGTGACGTTGTCGGGGTGGCCCTCGATGGCGGTGAGCACGTCGATCACGTCAACCTCGCTGACGCCGGCGACCACCAGTGCCGCAAGTCGGCCCCCGGCCACCAGCGCGGCGGCGCTGCTGCCCAGGCCCGCACACGGCGGGATGTCACACCTGACGGTCACGTCCAGTGACGGCACGCCGACGGCGCCGTACGCGTGGCAGACGGCGCGGAACCCGGTGACGATCAGGTTCTCACCCGGCGGGGGCGCGCCTGCAAAGGCGCAACGGAGATCACCGGCGCCGTCCTCCGTGATGGCGGTCACGTCGACGTGCAGATACAACCCCAGGGCGAGGCCCAGTGCGTCGAACCCCGGTCCGAGGTTGGACGTCGAGGCCGGCACCTGCACGGTGGCGATGGCGCGGGCGCTCATCCCAGCACCGGGAGACCGAGGGGAGGCGTCACGTGGAAAGGCAGCGTGGCAATCTCGGCCAGCGCCGTGGCCATCGAGGTGGTCGGGCAGGCCTCGAGCGTGATCACAAACGGCAGGTGATCCTTGGTTCCGCCGGGCTCCTGAAGCACCGCGTCGATGTTGATGGCGTGGCTGGAGAAGATCGACGCGAGACTGGCAATGATCCCCGGCCGGTCGCGCACGACCAGGCGAAGGTAGTACGGCGCCACCTGCAGGGGGCTCACCGAGGTCGGCGCGGTGGTGGACGGCCAGGATGCCGGTGCGCCGCCAGCGCGCCGCGCGATGGCCAGCAGGTCGGAGACGACCGCCACAGCGGTCGGGAAGCCTCCGGCGCCGTAGCCGGCAAACGTCGTCTCGCGGCCGTAGGTGCCGCCGGCGACAATGACGTTCTGGCTGCCGATGACGCGGGCCAGAGGCGACGTCAAGGGCACCAGCGCGGGACCCACCCGCGCCTGCACGCCGCCTTGCACGACCGTCACCCGCGAGACTTGACGGATCGTCGCCTGCAGGCGACGGGCGTAGACGAAATCATCGTCGCTGATGCTGCGAATGCTCTCGCAGGCCACCTGGTGAGGGGCGACATCGAGCCCAAGGCCGACCCGGGCCAGGATGCAAAGCTTGGCTCGGGCGTCGTAGCCTTCGAGATCGTCGGTGGGATCGGCTTCCGCGAAGCCTTGGGCCTGCGCCTCGGCCAGCGCTGCCGCGAAGGCCAGGCCTGCCGACTCCATGCGCGTCAGGATGTAGTTGCAGGTCCCGTTGAGGATGCCCGAGACGCTGGTCAGCTGGTCGCCGGCAATCCCTTCGCGCAGCCCCCGGACCACCGGAATGCCACCGCCGACCGCCGCCTCGAACAGCAGGTCGACGCCGCGCGCGGCAGCGCGATCCAGGAGGGCCTGGCCGTGCATGGCGACCAGTTGCTTGTTGGCGGTGACCACGGGGATGCCCGCATCGAGGGCCCGCTCGTGCCATGACCGCGCGGGATCCAGACCGCCGACCAGCTCGACGACCACATCGAGCCGGGCGTTGAAGACATCCTCGATCTGGTCGGTCCAGACCACGGTTGGGGGCACCCAGTCGACACGCTTGCGGGCCACCTGGCGATTGAAGATGTGCGACAGGCGCAGCAGCCCGTCCCCTCGCTCCACGATCAGGCGAGCGACCGACTGGCCGACAGTGCCGAACCCGAGCAATCCCACGGACAGAGCCATCGCGAGAATTCTACATGTGATGCGCATATGCGCATGCCTGGATGGATGTCTATGACGCGCGAGCCCTGGCGCGCGCACGGCGATGGGTGCCCAAGAGTTGCCATAAATATAATTTATACCTAGCCCGGCCGCGCCTATTTCCTGCGGATGTTGTTCAATCGCGCTCGAAGCGACGTTACCAAGTAGTGCTTGCATCGAACATTGCCACGGCACTAAAGTGCACGACACGCACCGGCAGGTTTTGGCCCGTGGATGTTCGACTTGTCTACGGCGGGGCACCCGACAGGGTGTCAGGCAAGCGACGAAAGACGTGACCGCTTCTTAAAGCGAGTCGTGCAAGGCGCGCGTCCTCTCCACGCGCGCGGCACGAGGCGCACTTGGTAGTTCAACTCGAGCAGGTGTCGGAGGTAGTCTATGAAGCGTCAAATTTTGGGACCCTTGGTTGTTGCAATGGCCATCGGATGTGCGGGAGAGGCCGCGGCCGGTTCGATTTACCTCACCGGGCATGACGTGCTGCTGCACAGCGGCCAGAACAGCTATGACAATGTCATTCTGAACTATCTGCGAGGGGCGGGCACAGCCAGCGAGATCGCCGCAGGCAGCTACGACATCCTGCTGCTGCGCGGGAACGTTGGTAGTGTCGGCTCGATCGGCATTACGACGTTGGAAGGTTTCGGTACGATCACCATTCGTAACATCGCTGACTTCGGTGGCGTGGGGGGCGCGGCCGCGCTCACGACGGCCATGGTCGGCAACGAAGTCGTGGTCATTCCGAGCCACACCAGCTGCGGCGGCTGCGATTTGACGACCGGAGATGCGGACATCCTCGAGTCGCTCTCGGCGGTCTTCACTGCCTACTTCAACGCCGGCGGCGACATCTACGCCAATTCCGGCGCGGCCGACACCTCGTTCTACAACTTCCTGCCGCCGAGCGCGGTCGCAAGTGGAACGTCGATCAGTGGTTCGAGTGGCTTCGTGGCGACGGCTGCCGGTCTGGCCATCGGCATCCAGGCCAACATGATCAACGGATTCGCGACTCACAACCGCTTCTCGTCGTTCGACACTGACTTCACCGTGTTCGAAACCCGCGGCGTCACCGGTGGCGACGACGAGGTGATTTCTCTCGGACTGCGTGACGCGCGCATCATCGACGACGGCATCGTGACCGACGACGGCACCGACGGCGACGTGCCCGAGCCGGCGACGATGTCGCTGCTCGCCCTGGGTCTTGCTGCCGCCTACGCCGGCCGTCGCCGCAAGGCCTGACCAGCTGTACCGCGGTAGACTGACAAAGAGGCCGGCCGCCACGCGCGGCCGGCCTCTCCTGTGTCTGCCCGTCCCCCGTCATGCACAGCGACCCTCCCCACGCGCAGGACAACACGATAGTCCCGCCGCTGTCGCACGGTCCCCTGCCAGCGGCACCCAAGTCCACACGGAATCACCCCTGGGCGCGCATGCTGCTGGCGTTTGCCGCCTGGCACGTCTTCGCGATCACCGTCGGCGCCCTGCCTCCAGCCTGCGCTCCGGGCCAGGATGGGTCCGACGAGGCTGACGCGGAGTCATCGGAAGCCATCGTCGCCACCGTCGGGGCACCGGCCATGGCCTTACGTACATGCCGCGCGCTGGTCACCGGGATGCGACCCGTGCTGCGACCGGTGGAGCGCGTCACCGGCCGGTACCTGCGGGCGGTTGGCCTGCGCCAGCAGTGGGACATGTTCTCGCGCCCTCCCCGGCGCAACGACTTCGTGCAGCTCCGTTACTACGTGCAGGGCGAAGACCTGTGGCGATCGATGCGGATGGAGCGCGAGTCCATCTACCCTGCGTCGGCCGACGGCCTGCGGCTGCCCGCGGGGCGGTACTTCGAGGAAAAGACCATCAGGAACGCGCGGCAACGCATGCTGCGACACATCCGCGACACGCGCGTCATCCGGACGCGCGCCGACCTGCCGAATGACCTTCAGCCGTTGTTGCGGTACTACGCACGCCGGTACCGCGCGCGGCTGGCAGGCGACCGGCGGTTGGTGAGAACCGAGATCTGGCTGGGCGCGGCGCCGATTGGGGGGCCGGGATCCCGCGCCGGCCTCGGCGCTGCGCCCATGGCGGGCGTCATGTCAGCCGGGGGCACGTCAGACGTCGTCGAGGCCACGTCGGGCGCGCCGGTGGGCACACGCGAGCACGAGGGCGACCTGCGATGGACCCTCTACGACATCCTGCGTGAGGACCAGCCATGACGGGGCAGGCCCAACCGTCCGCGGTGCCGCTCGATTACAGCTACGCGGTCCTCCGCATCCTCTACGGAGCTATCGGGTGCGGCTTCCTGCTCGGTCTGGCCGATGTGGGCAAGTTCTGGGACCCGACGGGTCTGGTCCCGCTGGCGAGCGGCGGCTGGAAGGCCGCGGCGATCAGCAGTGGCTGGGGCGTCTTGGCCGGCCGCGCCGTGTTTGCGGCCAATGTCGTGGCATTCCTGGCGATGCTGGTCGGCTGGCGCAGCCGCGAGGCGGTGGCCGTGGCATTTGTGACGAGCACGCTGCAGGCGTCATGGAACCCGCTCCCGCTGTCGGCAGCGTTCCAGGTGATGCGCTCGGTGTTGTTCTGTCTCATCTGGGCTGACACCGGGCGTGTCTGGTCGTTGGATGCGCGCGCCCGCTCCGCCGCGATGCTGCGCAGCAGCCCGTCGATCATTCCCCTGCGAGTGATCTGCGTGCAGATCGCGCTGGTCTACCTGGCGACTGGGCTCTGGAAACTGGGGAGCCCGGAGTGGCAGGACGGCTCCGCGCTGTACTACGTGCTGGCCACCAATGGCTTCTCGCGACTCCCGACGCTCCCAGGACTCCACTTCACGACGCTGCTGACCAGCATGACCCACCTGGTGCTGCTCTGGGAGCTGGCGTTTCCCTTCATGGTGCTGGTGCCGTGGGCTCGCGCACTGGCGCTGGGCCTTGGCGTCGCGTTCCATCTCGGGATGTGGCTGACCATGGACCTGGGGCCGTTCCCGTGGGTGATGCTGGCCAGCTACGTCGCCTTCATCCGGCCATCCCGCCTCGTGGCCGGCATCGCCTGGGCCCGGCGCCTGGTCGGACGGGCGCCAGAGGTCAGCATCGTCGGCGCGCAGTCCTGAGGGCAGCCCCGGCGCCCGCCGCGGTCAGGCGTGTACGTCCGGGCCAATCCGATCACGCCCCGGCGGAGGGATGACCCGTAACCGCGGTTTGACGCGATCGAAGGACGCCAGCACTTCCTGCACGGCACGCGGTACCCGGTTGGCGCGCACGTACACCCACCCGGTTTCGCGGATCAGGGTCTGGCCGGTGATGCGGGCGCAGAAAAATTGCCCCGACGCCACCTCCCGCGAGACGCTCTGGTAGGAGATGATCGACAGGCCCAACCCCGCCCGGACGAGCGCCTTGATGATCTCGACGTTCTCGGTTTCGGTGACGATCTGCGGTGCGATCTGATTGCGCAGGAAGAACTCGTCGACGACCCGCCGCGTGTTCGAGCCGGTCTCGAAGAGCACGAACGGCTGATCGCGCAGATCAGCAGGCGTGACGCTGCTGCGGTTGGCAATGGGGTGATTCGGCGACGACACGACGAGCAGTTCTTCCTGCAGCGCCGGCACCGTGACCAGGTCGGGATCGCTGATCGGCAGCGTCAGCAGCGCCACGTCGGCCAGGCCCGAGCGCAGCCCCGCCAGGCACTTGTCGGTGGACCCGGCCGTGATCTTGATCTCGGCATCGGGGTGGTGCTTGCGGAAGTCCCGGAGCAGGGCGGGGAAGACGTACAGGCTGACGGTCATGCCCCCGGCCAGGCGGACGGGGCCGATGAGAGACGCCTGCGTGTCGGTGATGCGCGCGACCGTGTCCTTGAGGTCGAGAAAAACCCGATGTCCCAACTGGAGCAGCGCCTCGCCGGCCGGCGTGATGCGGATGCGTCGGCCGATGCGGAGGAACACCGCCTCGTTGAGTTCCTCCTCGAGCAGCAGCACCTGCCGGCTAATCGCCGATTGAGAGACGTTCAACTTCTCGCCGGCCGCTGTGAAGGAGCCGGTTTCGGCGATGGCGCGAATGATTTCGAGTTGACGCAGGTCCATGCCAGGGACTGGGCGAGGCGCCGAGAGGGGCGCCCTGCGGGAGGTCAGCGCGTCGACACGCGCTCGCAGGCGCCGATCGCGGCGTTGGGGACAGCCTTGGGCGCGAACCAGTTGAGTGAGAACGCCGGTGCCTGATCCCCGACCTTGATCGCGGGAGGCGGGCCCGGGGGCAGCGCGGAGGGGGCGGGCTGTGCTGCGACGACTGCCGACAGCAACAGGCAGGCGAGGAGTGAGTACGCGGTGCAACGCATGAAGAGCTCTCCCGGAGCGCGATGGCGCGACCCGGAGGGTACCACGCGCTGTCGTCAGCGAGCGGCAGCGCGCCAGGTGGGCGTCGGCGGTGGCGCGGCGGTCGCGACGGTGCTGCTGCGACGACGGCCCGACACGGTGGCGTGATTGCGCCGGTGACTTTGTTCGGCGCAGGTGGTCGCCTTCTCCTCGACATAGGTCACCACCTGAATCGTGCCGGCATCCCGATAGTGTCCGACGACACAACCGCAGCCCAGCGTTTCAAACCCCAACAGTTTCACGATGCTCATGGCCTTAACTCCTGATGCAACAAGCGCCGGGCGCGGCTCCGAAGGCGACAGTCAGTGCTATGCACGTCGAGTGCCAAGACGTCTCCGTGTCAGACATAACCCAACGGTCTTGTCTTTTTGGGCCTTTACAGACGGCGTGCCACTCTCGTACGACGGCGAGACGACCCTCAGCTCAGGGCAACTGGAGCGGTGGCGTCGATAAGCTCCACAAATCCGGACGCCGTGTGCAGAAAGTTGGACTACTGCACAGTGCTCGGGACCTCTTGCTATCCTTTGAGACGATGACGACCAGAGTGACGGCCGGTCGACCCCTTCTGCGCATCCTCGTCATGTGCAGCCTCTGCCTCGTCGGCCGCGTCGCTCGTGGGCAGGAGGCCGCCAGCGAGCTCGGAGCACGACTCCTCGGGCGGCCCGACATCGCCGCGGCGCTGGCCAAGGCACCAGCGCTCGAGTCGTGGGTCCTCGAGCGGCAGATCGCTCTTTGCCAGGTGCCGGCACCGCCCTTCAACGAAGGTGCCCGCGCCAAGGTGTACCGGCAGGCGTTCCAGGCGCTCGGACTCAGCAAGGTGCGCATCGACGCCGTCGGTAACGTCATCGGCGAGCGGGCTGGCAGCAGCAACGGGCCGCACCTGGTGTTCAGCGCCCATCTGGACACGGTGTTTCCCGAAGGCACGCCCGTGCAGGTCAGTCGACGCGGTGGCCGCTTGTTCGGGCCGGGAATCACCGACGATTGTCGCGGCCTGGCCGTGCTGCTCGGGGTCGTGCGGGCGCTGCAGGAGGCGAAAATCGCCACGCCTGGCCCTATCACCTTTGTCGGCACGGTCGGGGAGGA